>JAESGV010000080.1_pt1 | contig 157080 bp, 143 predicted proteins | sample 9269781 | NCBI WGS metagenome assembly JAESGV01 (sample SAMN15741586, study PRJNA653496) | algae metagenome | isolation source: Tildeniella torsiva UHER 1998/13D and co-occurring heterotrophs from... | place: Slovakia: Slovak Paradise National Park, Hrabusice, Kosice Region | collected 2000-01-01 | reverse complement strand
ACGACATGCAGGTTTGGGAAATTCGTCGGCTGGATGATCTGCGTGATCGAACGCCGGCTGTCGTCATAACGAATGGACTCATAGAAGGACGGCTTCTCATCGAGTTCCGGCTGGATGCCATATAGTGCCGTCAGCGAAGCCTGCGGGTCGAGATCGATCGCAAGCACCCGGTATCCGCTCAAGGCGAGGTATTGAGCGAGATGTGCCGAGGTCGTAGTCTTGCCGGATCCACCCTTGAAGTTGACGACTGCGATCACCTGGAGTTTTTCACCTGCGCGCCGATGTGGGACACGGTCGAGAAGGGCGCGCAGTTCGTCGATTTGCGCTGCCGTGTAGTATCTGCGGCCTGTGGACGTCGTGTAGGGCTCACCACCCTTGCCCTGAAGGTGGAGTTTCTTCAGATAGCTGGGCGAAACGCCGACAAACTGCGCCACTTCGGCCAATGGAAACAGGCGCAACGTCTTTTGCGCGTTCGGCGGAAACTTCTCCATGCGCAGCATATCGAGTTTCGACGAGATCTCACCGCCCTGCTCGAGGATGATATCGGCAAAACTCGGCACCGTATCCAGCATCGCTCGTTTCACATTCATTTGCCTGGAAGCCCTTTGTCACGATATTTTCGCGAAAACACGGAAATTATCGTGACTGTTATCCGATTCCCAAGTCTTGGCAAGCAATAAGCCCCCCGCTCACGGCCAAGTCCGACGGAGGTCGGCCTGCTTCGAGCCCGACTATTTTCGAATGCTTAAGCAATTGCAGCAGGTTACGCCGTCATTGGCGCAAAAGTCCGCTGACAGATCTGCAATCGGAGCGGCGCATTCGAGACGCCGCGAGACCTTTGTTTTCCCCGTCAAAACCACGCAAGACCGATTCTTTGCGCCAAACAAGCCCGACTCACATGCTAGCGCGCGGTCATCCACCGCTTGACAGATTTGTACCTAGACCGAGGCCTGACACTCGTCTCTGCTTAGACCCTCGACCGAGGGAGAAACCTATGCAGCTGATTGTCGTGAATGAAACGGAAGGCACACAACGCCGGCAGCTCTTGGAGTCCATGGCTCGCCTGAGAGCCCGCGTCTTTGCCGATCGGTTGAACTGGCAGGTCGACAGCCGCGACGGGCTGGAGCGTGATTGCTTCGATGATCAGGAACCAACCTATATCGTCGGTGTCGAGGATGGCCTTAGCGTCGTCGGCAGTGTCCGCCTGTTGCCGCCGATGCGCTCCAGCATGCTGAACGAAGTCTTTCCCTGTCTTCTCGACGGTCACTCCCTGCAAATGCATGAGCGGATGATTGAAAGCTCACGGTTCTGCATCGACAACATTTTCGCAAAGCACGGGAACCCCTCGGGAGGGCAGACGACCGGTGCGGTTTCAGCCGGCAGGAGGGAGGGGCGCGCAGACACCTCCATCATTCACTCCAGAACGCGCATGCTGCTCGCGGGCATCGTCGAATGGAGCCTCGCTTATGGATATGAAGAACTCGTCACGGCGACGGACCTCAGGTTCGAACGCCTCCTGAAAATGGTGGGCTGGCCGCTGCGGCGCCTCGGCTCGCCCCAGATGATCAACGAGACGCACAGCGTTGCGGGTTCGCTGACGATCTCGGCTGGCGTCTTCCAATCCTTGAAGCCCGAAGGCTATCGCTCGCTGCTCGATCAGACGGCAAGGGCAGGGTGAGACGATGATCGCGACAACTGGCACCCGTGACCGGCTCATCCGCAAGCTCGAGGACGCATTCGGCGCAACCCTGTGCCAGGCACTCGCCGATGCGGACGTCACCGAAATCATGCTGAACCCGGATGGACGGCTTTTCATCGAGAAACTGGGCACGGGTATGGAGCCGGCCGGCACTCTCGACCCGGGACGGGCGGAAGTTCTGATCGGAGTGGTTGCCCATGCGCTCGGACAAGAGATCAACGCGAGGAAACCGATCATATCGGGGGAAATCCCGCTTGACGGTCACCGTTTCGAGGGGCTCTTGCCACCGACCGTCGCCGCACCCGTATTCTCGATCAGACGCCGCGCCACAAGTCGCATCGATCTTGCTGACTATGTCACGTCCGGTGTCATGACACCGCATCAGTACCAGCGCATCCATGATGCGATCAAAGATCGGCGCAATATCCTTGTCTGCGGTGGCACGGGTTCGGGCAAGACGACACTTGCGAATGCGCTCATGGGGGAGATCTACCGCCTGTTTCCGCGCGATCGCATCCTTCTGATCGAAGACACGATCGAGATCGAGTGCGCCGCTGAAAATGCCGTCCTGCTGAGAAGCAGCGACGACGTCCCCATCGACCGACTTTTGAAAAGCACGCTCAGACTGCGCCCCGACCGCATCATGGTCGGCGAGGTGCGTGACGGGGCAGCACTCACCCTTCTGAAAGCCTGGAATACCGGTCATCCAGGCGGGTTCACGACACTCCATGCCAATGATGCGCGTGCAGCTCTCACCCGGCTTGAACAGCTGGTGTCCGAGGTCAGCCAGACCTCCATGAGCCACGTGATTGCCGACGCGGTCGATCTTGTCGTGTCGATCAGGCGAACCGATGGCGGGCGCCGGGTCGAAGAGGTGCTTTGCGTCGAAGGCTTCGACCAGGGTCGATATGAGCTCACCTGAAAAGAAAGGACAGATCATGAGAATGCCCGCAGATATCTACCGAACATTCGTTATCCTTCTGATCGCGACCAGAACAAGCCCGGCGATTGTAGGTTCTGGCGGCGGACTGCCCTGGGAAGCTCCCCTCGAGCAGATCCAGCAATCCATTACCGGACCGGTTGCCGGCTTCATTGCACTGGCAGCCGTCGCCGTTGCGGGTGGCATGCTGATCTTCGGCGGAGAGCTGAACGATTTTGCCCGCCGGCTCATGTATGTCGTGCTGGTCGCCGGCATTCTGCTCGGCGCCAGCCAGATCGTCTCGCTGTTTGGAGCAACAGGGGCCACGATCTCGGCTGGTGCGCCGAAGCCAGTGGAAGCGGACAGTGGCAAGCCCCATGACATGGTCTTGAATGGACCGGGACTGCTCACGCTAATTCGATCTTCACATCCCCTGATGGCAGGAGGCTCTGATGACCGAAGCCGACAGCGCGCTTGAGGTTCACCCTATTCACCGGGCCCTGTCACGGCCCAATCTGGTCTTCGGTGCAGACCGGGAGCTCGTTCTGCTGACAGGACTGATCTGCGCCATTCTCATCTTCGTGGTGATCACGCCCTATGCGGCCGCGCTCGGCATCATGTCGTGGACCGTAATCGTGGCTGCCCTTCGCCGAATGGCGAAATCCGATCCGATGATGCGCAGGGTCTATCTGCGGCACATCCGCTACCGACCCGTCTATCGGGCGACGTCAACACCCTTTGTCGGACGCTAAAGGAGGCCTCGCATGGTTGCCCTTTCTGCCTTTCGCCATACCGGTCCGTCCTTCGCAGACCTTATGCCCTATGCTGCCATGGTCGATGATGGAACGCTGCTTTTGAAGGACGGCAGCCTTTTGGCCGGCTGGTTTTTCGCGGGCCCCGACACGGAAAGCTCGACCAATCTAGAGCGGAATAGAATATCCCGTGAAATCAATGGCATAATATCACGTTTGGGGTCAGGCTGGATGCTCCAGGTGGAAAGTCTGAGGCTTGCAAGCGCCTCTTATCCGGAGCCTGAGCGATCGCATTTTCCTGACCCTGTATCCCTGGCGATCGACCGTGAACGGCGCGATCACTTCGAGCAACAGCGCAGCCATTTCATCACGAAGCATGCGCTGGTCCTCACCTACAGGCCTTCGAGCCTCGTGAACGAAGGACTCTCAGCCTATCTTTATTCGGGTGAGGGGGCTCGTCAGCAGACCGCCGCCGACAAGGCCTTGCGTGGCTTTTCGGATGCCATACGAGAGATCGAGCAATATCTCGCCGGAACGCTCGCGATCGAGAGAATGGGAGCACGCAGCGTCGACGATGCCTCCAGCCTGCGCCTGGCACGTTTCGACAGCCTTTTGCAATTCATCCGTTTTTGCATCAGCGGCCAGAACCTGCCGGTCAGACTTCCGGATGTCGGCATGTATCTCGACTGCCTTGTCACCGCCCAGATGGAGCACGGGCTCACCCCCAGGATCGATGATCGTCACGTTGCAATCGTCGCCATTGACGGATTTCCGGCCCAAAGCTGGCCCGGGATCCTCAATGCGCTCGACCAGATGCCGCTTGCCTATCGCTGGTCTTCCCGTTTCATCTTTCTTGATGCGCAGGATGCTAGAGCGCGGCTGGAGAAAACGCGGCGGCGATGGCAACAGAAGGTCAGGCCCTTTCTGGACCAGCTTTTCCAGACGAAAGGCCGCTCGATCGACCAGGACGCCGCCTCAATGGTGCTCGAAACGGAGAGCGCGATCGCCGAGGCCAATTCCGGTCTGGTCGCCTTCGGCTATTACACACCCGTCATCGTGCTCTTCGACGAAGACCCGTCGCATCTTGTCGAGAACGCAGAATTTGTCCGACGTGTCATCCAGGCGGAAGGCTTCGGTGCCCGGATCGAGACACTCAATGCCACCGACGCCTATCTCGGCAGTCTTCCGGGCAACTGGTACTGCAATGTCCGCGATCCCCTGATCAGCACGCTGAGCCTTTCCGACCTCGTGCCGTTGAACTCGGTCTGGTCGGGCGACAGCACGGCGCCGTGCCCTTTTTATCCGCCAGATGCACCTTCCCTGATGCAGGTGGCCTCGGGCTCGACTCCGTTCAACTTCAACCTCCATGTCGACGATGTCGGTCACACCCTGATCTTCGGCCCGACGGGGTCGGGAAAATCGACGCTGCTTGCGCTCATTGCCGCACAGTTCAGGCGCTACCGCGACGCCCAGGTGTTTGCCTTCGACAAGGGCATGTCGCTTCTGCCGCTGACACTTGCAGTCGGCGGCGTGCATTACCGGATCGGTAGTCATGACGAAGAGCCAGGGCAGCGGGAAGGGGAGGGGAGGCTTGCCTTCTGCCCGCTTGCCGACCTGAGGACCGATGCCGACCGCGCATGGGCTTCAGAATTCATCGAAATGCTGATTGCGCTTCAGGGCGTGGAGGTAGGGCCTGAACATCGCAATGCGATCGCCCGTCAGATCGCACTCATGGCCTCTTCCCCCGGTCGCTCGCTTTCGGACTTCGTGAGCGGAGTGCAATTGCGTGACATCAAGAATGGTCTGAAGCATTACACCATCGAGGGCCCCATGGGGCATCTGATGGATGCGGAAGCCGATACTCTTCACCTGCAGCCCTTCCAATGCATGGAAGTGGAGGAACTGATGAATATGGGCGAGCGCAACCTCGTGCCCGTTCTCAGTTATCTCTTTCGCCGCATTGAAAAGCGCCTCACCGGTGCGCCAAGCCTCATCATCCTCGACGAGGCCTGGTTGATGCTTGCGCATCCGGTTTTTCGCGAAAAGATCCGCGAATGGCTGAAGGTGCTGAGAAAAGCCAATTGCGCAGTGGTGCTGGCGACCCAGTCGATTTCGGACGCAGAGCGATCCGGGATCATCGACGTGCTTTGCGAAAGCTGCCCGACGAAGATCTGCCTCGCCAATCCGGCGGCCCAGACGCCGGGAATGCGCGCCTTCTATGAACGGCTCGGCTTCAATGAACGCCAGATCGAGATCGTCGCGCATGCCCGACCCAAGCGCGACTATTACTGTGTGTCCCCCCAGGGACGTCGTCTCTTCGAGATGTCGCTTGGGCCCCTGACACTCGCCTTTTCCGGCGTTTCGGACCGCAAGCAGATCACAAAAATCCAGGAACTCTATGAGGCCTTTGGCAGCGAATGGCCACGCCACTGGCTGATGCTGAAAGGACAGGACGATGCGCTATCGTATTTCGACGCCTGAGCTTGCCCGCGCACGATACCCGCTGGCCTTCGCCTGCTGGGGCCTGGTCGCATCCATCGTCCCTTCCGCCTTTGGCGGGTCGGTCACGGGTGGTGCGACCGAATGGACGCAACTTGCCAATAACGCCGAACTTGTCGCCATCCTCGAGAGCTCCGGCATTCAGGTCGACAATCAACTGACCCAGATTGGGCAGCTTGCCCAACAGATCCAGAACCAGCTGGAGATGTACCGCACCATGCTGCAAAACACGGCAGCCTTGCCTGCCCATGTCTGGGGCGAGATCGAGGCTGAACTTGAGCGGCTGAGGGACATCACCGCGCAAGGGGAGGGCATTGCCTTTACCATGGGCAATGCCGACGCGCTTCTGGCGCAACGTTTCCCCGACTATGCGAAGCTCAGAGAAGACCTTCCGGGTGGCGAGGATTTTGCGACTACCTACGAGACCTGGTCGAGGACCAATCGCGAGACGGTCGCGGCGTCGCTGAGGGTCGCCGGCCTGACGGCTGAACAGTTCGAAGGCGAGGAGGCAACGACCAGATCGCTGAAGCGTCTTTCGGAAACGGCCGACGGGCAGATGAAGGCGATTCAGGTCGGGCATGACATTGCCGTCGAGCAGGTGGCCCAGTTGCAGAAACTGCGCGCGCTCTTCTCCCAGCAGATGACGATGTCGGCAACCTGGCTGCAATCGGAACAAAGCCTTCGCGATCTCGCTCAGGCCCGCCGGGAGCGGTTTTTCGGGGCAACGGTCCGCGAGATCCCACCCGGCCAGAAGATGGAGCCACGCTGGTGAGCGGCGGATCGACGACAGACATGTATGCCGTCCGGACCAACGCGTTCCGGCTTGTCCTTGCCTGTATCGCAGCCATGATCATCTCGAGTTGCAGCGATGCGGCATGGGCACAGCAGGGCGAGGTCCTGACCGAGCTTGAGAACCAGGTGATGGTCGCAACGCGCGACTGGCAGGATACGGTCATGGAGGCCGCCCGTTCACTTTTCTGGATCCTTGCATCGATCGAGATCGGGCTTGCCGCAATAGGGCTCGCATTGGCTGCGGCATCGCTGGACAGCTGGTTTTCCGAGCTTGTCCGTCGCATCCTCTTCATTGGCTTCTTTGCCTTTGTTCTCGACCAGGGCCCGGCCTTTGCACAGGCTGTCGTCGACAGCCTCTTTGCGATCGGAGCGGGTCAGGGATCGGCGTCCCCGGCCGAGGTTTTCGATGCCGGCATCAGGGTCGCTTCGGCCTTGTCCGAGCATGCAAGCTTCGGGGTTTTCGAAGACAATGCGCTGGCGATTGCCTCGGTCATTGCGATGGGCGTCGTCGTCATCTGCTTTTCGCTGGTTGCCGCAATCTTCGTAGCGGTCATGGTGGAGATGTATGTCGGACTTCTCGCCGGCATGATCATGCTCGGTCTTGGCGGCTCCTCCTTCACCAAGGATTTTTCGGTCCGTTACCTGATCTATTCCTTTTCCGTCGGCATGAAGCTGATGGCGCTGGTGATGATTGCCAGGATCGGCTCGGAGGTCCTGCTTGGACTGGCATCTGCCCCTGTCAGTGAAAGCGACCCCCTGGTTTCCACCCTCTCGATTGCCGGCATCTCGGTCGTCGTCTTCATTGTCTCCCTCTACGTGCCAAGCATTGTCCAAGGGGTCGTTCAGGGCGTTTCGGTCACCCAGGGTGGCGAAGCGATCCGGCATGGCATGCAGGCAACCACCATGGCATCGGGCGGCGCCTTTCTGGCGGCGGCGGGCGCACAACGGGGGGCAAGCGCTGCAACGTCGGCCAGGGCCGGCGGCGCTTCGCTTGTCCGTGCTGCCATGGCGGGGCTGTCTGCGGGTGCCGGCCAGACGGCCCGGGCGCTGGGTTCGGCTGCCCGCGACAAATTGATCGCAGCACCAGGCGCCAGCCATGCCTCGCTCCTCGGTCTTGCAAACGAGAAGCTTCGCTCAGGGCCCTCGCAGACCAGAGGCAAGGAGACTTCACCATGACCGAACGGAAACGCCATCCGGACAATCCCTATCTTGCCGGTCGTATGGAATGGAACGAACGCTATGGCGGCTTCGTGCGCGAAGCCAGGGCCTGGCGAATGGTGGCGGTCCTGAGCCTTGCTCTTGCGACGATCGGCTTTGGCTACGCTCTCTTCCTCAGCCAGCAGAGCCGCATCATTCCCTATATCGTCGAGGTCGACCGGCTGGGCAGCCCGGTTGCGGTCGGCGTGCCCGAACAGATCGAATATGCCGACCAGCGTGTGGTCCGTGCGACCCTTGCCAATTTCGTAGCGAGCTTTCGTTCGGTCACGCCCGATGCGGTCGTGCAGAAGCGATATATCGACCGCACCTATGCGCTCTTGAGAGCCTCGGATCCGTCGACCGAGAAGATCAACGGATGGTTTCGTGCCAATTCCCCGTTCGAGGCCGCCAAGCGACTGACGGTCGCCGTCGAGGTATCCAACATCGTCTCGCTCTCCGAGCGCACCTGGCAGATCGACTGGACCGAATTCGAAAGGGATCGCCGGGGCCGGGAAACGGGCACTCGCAGATTTCGCGGCATTGCGACGGTGACGCTCACGAAACCGCAGGATGAAGCCGTGATCAGGCTGAACCCGATCGGCCTTTATGTGCGTGACTTCGACTGGACGGCGCAGCTTTGAACCGGATGACCCCAAGCAGCAGACGGAGAGCAATCATGAACTACGGGATGAGACAGGATCCGACCGGCCTTTTCCTCGCCATGCTCATCTTGGCGATGGGAAGTTCGAGAGACGGATATGGCCAGCAAATGACGCCTGATGAATTGAAGGCGACGCATCAGTCGGGCGAGTGGCAGAAGGGCAGCGGGATCGTCACAAGCGGCGCAGAGGGCAAGGTCGTCTTCCTCTATGGTCAGGGTCAGCCCTCGATCATCTGTGCTCCCTTGCAGGTCTGCGACATCGAACTGGAAGCCCAGGAAAGCATCAAGGATGTGCTTCTGGGCGACAGCGTTCGCTGGAGCGTGGAGGCTGCAAGCTCGGGGGAGGGCAGGGGCGAGACGATCCATCTGATCGTCAGGCCAACCGAGCCTGGGCTCCATACCTCGATGATCGTCACCACATCGAAACGGACTTACCATATCCGGCTTCGATCGCATGAAAGCCGATACATGGCACGTGTCGGCTTCTCCTATCCCAATCCGCTATCCGCCGATCTGGCGACGGTCAATGCCAGGCTTCAGGACGGCAGCGCCCAACCCTCTGCCTCCCGTCTTGATTTCACCTACCGGATCACCGGATCAGCGAGATGGCGTCCCAAACGGGTCTATTCCGATGGCCAGAAAACCTACATCCAGTTTCCTTCCGCAGTCTCGGGCCAGGAAATGCCGGTTCTCTTCCTCCTCTCGGAGGGACAGAGGCAACTTGTCAATTACCGAGTTAACAAGGACATGATGATCATCGACCATCATGTCGAGCGCGCCGTCCTCATCTCCGGCGTTGGCTGGCGGCAGCAAAAGATCACCATCAAAAGAGGCGGATGACATGAACCAGTCAGCAGGATTTCTGTTCGTGGCCCTGGTCCTTTGCAGCTGCCAGGCAACAAGTGGGCGAGACGGTGATGAGAACCGCGAAGAAGGCGCGCTTCGCAACCCCGCCATTGCGGCATCGATCGCGTCTGATCTGTCAGGCGATCTTGCCCCCTTCATTCCCCAGGGATCGGAGATTGCGTTCGGGGCAGATGAGACACAGCCCCTGTCCTACGCCCTCAGTGAGGCGCTGGTTCGCCAGGGCTATCGCTCAGGCGACAACGACGATCAGGGAAAAGACGCAATCCAGCTCCGGATCTGGAGCGCCGAAGTTGAAGGCGATCTCCTGGTGCGTCTGTCCACGCCGTCGCACCGCCTCTCCAAGGTCTACAGGCAGGGCGGCTCCCGTCACGATGGAAATCGAGATCCCGTTCAATCGGGCAGCGTCCTTCCAGCGGGTCCACTTCTCGTGGAGACAATAACCGGAGGAGCCTCGTCATGAGCGACGGTCATCAACTTTTGGGCGCCCCCCATATCATGAGGGGCAAGCCGGGAGCGGACCAACACGCCGAGATCAGACGACTGAACCGTCTGCCCGTCTTTCTGGCCCTTGGCGTCATCCTCCTGGTCATTGCGGCGGTGATCTTCGGTCTCTCGGCCTGCGGCCTCTGGCGCAACGGAGCGCCGGGGGAAGCAATTGACGACAGAGGTCCGGCATCGAGTTTTGCCGACAACCTGAAACGCGGTGTCAGCGACGGGATCATCGGGGAAAACCCGCCGGTCGAGATGCGCCCGCCAGCTATGGAAGAACCTCAGGTGATCGCGGCGCCCAGGCCTGAACCGACCGCAAATCCTCGACCCGTCAGTCAGCCGGCCAGCAATTCGCCGCGACGGCTCGAGGAAGACGAGAATCTGTGGCGGGAAAGGCTGAAACGCGAACATGAGGAGCAGATGCTGAACGAGCGTCACCGCCAGGCGATGGCGCGGATGCAGAGGGCGGACGGCGCGCGCGCCTCGCCCCTGCGTATCGATACCTCGACTGCGGCCGCTCTCTCCTCCAACCCGGCTTTGGGACATGGTGCAGACCGACGCAGCAGGGCTTCCGCGGGCGACGGCCTGGATGCGCGCATCATCGCTGCTGCCGACGCGATAGGGGCCCAAGGTTCCGGTCTTAGTGACCCGAACGGGCAGGGGCAGAAACAAGCCTTCCTCGATGCGGGCAAAAGCCGAGGGGCCGCAGGCGCTGGCATTAAGGAACGGGGTTCGCCCCTGACGCTCAGCCGAGGCTCTGTCATCCCGGCCATGCTGCTGACAGGCATCAATGCTGACCTTCCCGGACGCATTCTCGCCCAGGTCAGCCAGAACGTCTATGACAGTGCGACCGGCCGGCACCTGCTCATTCCGCAAGGATCGCGGCTCGTCGGCCGCTACGATTCGAAAGTGTCCCACGGCCAGTCGCGCATCCTGGTCGTCTGGACCGATATCGTGCTTGCGAACGGACAAAGCCTTGATATCGGCTCCATGGCCGGCATCGATCAGGAAGGGCAGGCGGGCTTCAGGGACCGGATCGACCGGCATCTGCTGCGCACCTTTGGGACGGCCGCGCTTGTCGCACTGATCGGGACTGGAATGGATCTGGCACTTCCCGACAATCGAAGCTTTGGTGAGAGTAACGCATCCGATGCGGCACGGCGCAGCTTCAGCGAAACCTTCGGGCGACTGGCGGAAAGGACCATTTCGAAGAACCTCGATGTCCAGCCGACGCTGTCGATCCGACCTGGTTACCGTTTCAACATTCTGGTTGATCAGGATCTCGTATTCGGCTGAGGATCCGATCAGCGTGAGGGCGACCAGGGCCGCAAGATGAGCGGCCATGGCTGGCTGGTCTCAAATCAGCATCAGACGTGCGGCGACCGCCGTTGCCTGCTGCAGCGTCACCGCATCGAGCTTGCCCTTTGCCCTGTCGACCGACACGCGGACCTTCGAATACTTTTCCTCGAGGAGGTCAGCGACATCGTGCAGCGTCTTGCCTTCGGCCACCCAGCGCAAGCATGTCGCTTCAAAATTATTCAGATCGCCGGCGGACGCACGAGACCAGCGGTTTCTGCGCATGGAGAAGGCAAAATGCAGCATGGCAGCAGCCGAAGCCGCCTCGACGATATCCATCGTGACCGCGTCCTTCAGACATCCGGTATCGGAGGAGGCGAAGGTCAGCACCGCCTGATGACTGAAGCCGACCCGGATCGGGATCGACAGACCCGCCACGATGCCATGGGCAATTGCCTCGTCACGAAAGGCAATCACCTCCGGCCGCTCACGATTGAGTACGGTATCGTATAGCGACCAGCAGAACGGATGAGCGCCTCGCTTGACGGCGCGGACAATGGGGTCGATCCGACTGAAATTCTGCTGATAGTAGCGGTCCAGCCAATCGGACGGGTAGTTCGAAACCGCCTTCCACTGGCTGCCATCCAGACGCAGATAGGCAAAATAGGCAAAGCCATGGCTCTGGGCGAATCTCTCAAGAGCCTCGCCGAGTGCATCGGGACTGCGCGCGGTGATGATGGCCTCTATCAGCGGATCAAACGGATGCTTTTTCCTCATGTCAGGGATCCCTTTTGCAATGATCGTCAGATGCCGGCCGTCACAGAAGACGACCGACGCAATGCGGACCGATTTGAATTTGATGGATATCTTCCGGCGAAAAATACGACCGGCACACAATAGTGTCACACGCAATTATTATGAATGGAAGTTATATCCGCTGCGGAGGCCCGTGCAACTTTTTGGTGATAAAAGACACAAAACTTAATATTTGCCGTCCTTTTCACGCCATTTGGCGAAATTTGCCGAAGCTGATGCCGAGCGCCGGTCAGCGGTCAGGGTCGCGACCGCTGCGCTCATCGGGCAAGAGATCGGCCTCCACGGGTGGTGTGAAGACATAGCCACCAAGCCGGACTGTCTTCAGCAGGACCGGGCGATGGGGATCAGGCTCGATCTTGCGTCGAAGCCGACTGATATGGACGTCAATACTGCGTTCCACGGGGTTTGCCGCGCCGACCCGTGTGAAGGTCAGGAGTGTGCGTCTGGAGAGCGTCTTGCCGCTATTGCGGCAAAAGGCCCAAAGGAGATCAAATTCCGCAGCTGTCAGGTCGATATGCCGGCCGCCGGGATCCGTCAGAAGACGCCGGTGGGGATCAATCGACCAGCCTGCAAACCGCAAGATGCTGCCCATCGAAAGCGCGCCTGCTCCAAATGCGGCCCGCCTCAACAACCCTGCCACGCGCGCCTTTATCTCACGCATGCCAAGCATTCCTGAAAAGCAATCATCGGCACCCGCTTCGAGCACTCGTATGCGATAGTCAGGATCATCCGAACCGTCCAGGATGACGATGGCGACCGAACTGGTGAGACGAATGCTGCGGCATATATGGGTCATGTCCTCATCGATGAGGGCCGAGCGGTCGAGCATAAGGAGATCGGCGCCGCGCGCGGCAAGAGCCGAGCGCATGGCGGCAATCTTCGAGACGAGCCTGACGGCATGCTCGCCTCGCAGAACGTCAACAATCCGGCGGCTCGCCTCGTCGTTGGGCGCGAGCAATATCAGCTCGGCGCGCCTTTGGTCCTCGACACCTCCCGCGCCCGAGACCAGCCAGGATCTGGATTTTGCCATGGGACAGCCTTTCATGCTCGATATCGCGTCCGGCTCCTGATGGCTTCGGCAATCAGCGTCGACTGACACCGCGCAACCTCAACCTGAGCGCGCACGATCACAATTGGTACTGTTTCCAGCCAGCTTGCCAAGTGACAAATCTGCTAGTGCGGCGCCGAAAGAGGTCAGCAACAATTCTTCATAAGGATCTGCGACTTGGCATTTGAACCATGGCGCCGACGGTGCCATTCTGGTGTCGAGACCAAACAGGAAATCGAGGCCTGTTCATGGAAAAACGGCAAGGCGCGGCGCTCAGTGGCGCACCCCTGGTTGTTGTCTGTTCCGCCGCAGCAGAGCTTTCTCTTTTTCTCCGGCATCTCCTGGAAGGGGAGGGCCTGACGGTCGAAATATCTGTCACGAAACAGGATGCGCTGGAGCGGATTGTTGGGCGGCAGGCGGCCGCCGCCCTCATCGACGGCCAGCTTGAAGAGGCCATTGAGATCTGCAAAGCGATACGGGAAGAAATGGACGGAACGGGCGGCCGGATCGTCGTTCTCTTCAGCACGGACACACTCGATGTCTATCCGGATTTCCTTGCAGCCGGCATGGACGAGGGCTTGGTGCGGCCGGTGGAACCTGGGGCCATCGTTTCTGCCGTCTGGCGCAAGTCGCGGCAATCGAATGCGCATGACGTTTCTCTGATTTCGTTTCGGGATGTCGAAATCGACATGCGGGGCCGTCGAGTGCGACGCGGAGGCAGGGAGATCCGATTGACCCGGATCGAGTTCGAACTGCTCGTCTTTTTCGCGCAAAACCCGATGATCGTCCTTTCGCGCAAGGCACTGATTGCCGGAGCCTGGCCGAAGGGGATCTTTGTCGAACCACGCACGGTCAACGTCCATGTCGGGCGGCTCAGGCGACGCTTGATGGGACATGGTGGAGGAAACCTGATCCGGACCGTGCGTGGAAGCGGCTATGCGCTCGATGATACCGAGATGTCACGACCGGAGGAAAAGGCCCATGGTGACGAGGATTGAACCGATTGGCGATCGCATCCTGATGCGTGGCGGAAGCCTCGTCACAGGTGACGGACGGACCTTCCTGGAATGTGCGTCCATCCGCATCCGCAAGGGTCTGATTGCAGACGTCATGCCCGGCATTCAGGAATGCGTGGAGGGTGAGGCGGTGCTCGCGACCAGTGGTTCACTGATGTTGCCAGGCTTCATCAACGGACACGCCCATGCGACCATTCTCGGCCCCTCCATGCCGAGTGGCTCACAACCGCTGCCGTCGACAGAGGTTGAATGGCAGCGCAATTGACATCTTCTGTCGGGCACGACCTCGCTGATCAATGTCTGTGGTCTTGCCATGATGGACGAGCGTGACGGTATTCTCGCCCCGCATCCCATGGACATCTACATGACGAGCGCCCACACGCCGCATTCGATTTCGGCGGCGGACCAGATCGATGGCAGCGGTCTTTCCCCTCGCCACAGGTCCGCACGTATCGAAGATCTCGTCCAGGCAGGCTGCCGGGTCTTGGGCGAGGCAGGTGGCGGCCAGACACTCGGCGGTGGCGCGCAGGACTACCGCTTCATTCCAGATGCGGTCGAGGAGCGGACGGGTCAGCGGATCACCGTCGTGATGGCAAGGCGGCTTAAGGAGGCGGTCCTCGGACGCAGACTGGACGGTCTAGCGACCGCAAGCGAGGCGGAGCTGATGAACCTGGTTGAAGAAGCGCATCTTCAAGACCGAATAGCAATACAGGAGCTTCGAAGTCTGATTGAAGAAAGGGTGCTTGCTCCGGTCAAGAACGCGCTTCTAGGCATCGAGGAGATTGCCGAGGCTGCCACCGCCTTCGGGCTTCCTGCGATCTTTCATCTTGCCGCACCGACCGCCGCGACGCTCATCTCACTCAAGAGACGCCTGCCGAATATGCGGATGATCGCCGCCCATGCCAATCATCCATCATTTCTGCCCGATGAGGCCGTCGAGACCGCACGTCAACTCAAGGCTCTCGGCGTCACGATCGACGTTTCGACACTCGATGTGATCGATACGCGGTTTCGCAATCACCCCGACAATCTCGACGCCCTGGTCGAAGCTTGCCTCGTGGACACGATCTCGACCGACTATGCCGGGGGCGACTGGGACACGATCCCATCAGCCCTTCACAGGATGACGAGGGTGAGCGCACAAACCCTGCCCCAGGTTGTGGCACTTGCGACAGGGAATGTTGCACGTGTCTTTCCTGAGATTTTTGGAGATCGCGGGCTGATTGCACCCGGCAAAAGGGCAGATATCGTCATCACAGACCTGCACAATGTCTCCAAGGTCCGGCATGTCTTCATAGCCGGAAAGGCCCATGTCCTGGATGGCCGTTTTTAGCCTGCCGACATCATGTTTGCAGACTTGCCCGAAGGCCATCAGAAGACGGAATTTCCTGGTAGAATCAAACCGAGCAAGGCTCCAGCCAGACTGCGTGGTTGTTGTGACTGGGCAAAGATAGCTTCGTTAAAACGTTGGAGCTTACTTGGACAATCTACACAGCAAGGCTACGGGAGATGCCTGCCCGACTTCAGCTTCGATGCCCGCAGACGAGATAAGCATGCCAAGACGGCGTGATGGGGAGACGGCAGAGCCAGCGGGTCCAACCGTCGATTTCAAACGCTGCACGCTTCCTATCCTGCCTTGCGACGTCATCACCTCCCAGTTATACTGTTTTTGAAAAACAGTATAACGCAGGATTTGAGCTATGAAGTCCATCGACCTCATGTATCAGACGATGCTCGCCGAGCTCGGTCAGCGTTCGCTTGACGCGGCATGGACGGCCGATTTCCCCCCGGAGGGTCGGTTCACCCCTGCGAACATCAAGGGCCGCAAGTACTGGTACTTCGACATCCCGGACGGACATGGTGGTACGAAACGCCGCTACGTAGGTCCTGCAGAAGATCCGGATATCGCGCAGCGTGTGGCTGATCACAAGCGGGACAAGGACGATCTGCGTGCTCGCAGGCGCCTGGTAAATACTCTGACCCGCGAAGGTGGGATGATTGCTCCTGAGGCCATGTCCGGGGACATTGTCGAGGCTCTCGCCGATGGCGGCCTCTTTCGTCTCCGGGGTGTGCTCATCGGAACTGTCGCATTTCAGTGCTACTCAGGCCTTCTGGGCGTGCGTCTGCCCATTGCTGCGATCCTTACCGGCGACGCGGATATCGCCCAGGACTACGCTGTCAGCCGAGAGGTTCAAGACAGTCTTCCTCCGATCGTCGAGTTGCTGCAGAGCGTCGACGCCACCTTCCGTGCAGTTCCTCATCGAACAGGTTCCGCAGCCTCATCAGCGTTTCAAAATGCCGACGGCTATAGGGTTGAGTTCCTGACATCGAACCGTGGTTCGAATGACTTCATCGACCAGCCGGCGAAGATGCCCGCCCTTGGTGGTGCCAGCGCCGATCCACTGCGCTTTCTCGATTTTCTGATTAGGGAACCCGTCAGGACGATGCTGCTTCACCGAAGCGGGATCCCCGTTGTGGTCCCTGACCCATCCCGGTACGCGATCCACAAGCTGATCGTTGCCAGCCGCCGACATACCGACGGGCAGGGGCCGGCAAAGCGAGAGAAGGACATTCGTCAAGCTGCTCTACTCTTTGAAGCCCTGCAGCAGACAAGGCGAACGGCTGATCTGGCGCTCGTCTATAACGAAGCTTGGGAGCGCGGGCCTGCGTGGCAAGACGGTATTCGGACCGGGGCGGGAATGCTGCCGGCACAAGATGCCGAGCGGCTCCAGACCATCCTCCTGGAAGGAGCAAAGAAGAACCGCGAAGATATTAAACTTCCGTTTGGCTAGGAAGCTGCCCTCAAATCGCATGCCAAACTGTTCATGTCCGACCCTGAGGCGTTGATGGAGCTCATGGACCTGGCACGGTGTGATCCGGCCAGGAAGGGAGAGATCCGCCTGTGTCGATCTTGACGCTAGGATTGTTGCGATGCCAATCGCATCTGATCTTTCTTCCAAGGTAATTCGGGCCTTCGCTGACCATGGTCGGGCCCACACACAGCGGCGCCGCTGCCCACGCTGCCGCTACGACCCGCTGGGTGCCCAGTTGTGAAGCAGCGCAAGCAATCGGGGTGCATGTAGAGGTTTTTTCGTCCTGCCTCGACCTCTTCAAGCAGACCGAAATCGTATCCAATCTTGCACCTCACCACCCACGTTATACTGTTTTTGAAAAACAGTATAACGCAGAACTTGAACTTACAAGGCCATCGAGTTTTTGACGACAGGCAAGGGCGTGCTCTCCGCGGCCTACAATCTGAGGACGGCAAAACAAGAGGGACGGAGGATGTCGATCTTCCTGTCGAGCTTCAACGGTTGTCCGGTTTCCGTGTTCATCTCAAAAACGGACAATGCATCAGAGCCCTGGTTTGCAACGATCATCCATCGGCCGGTGCCGTCAAAGGCAAAGTCACGTGGCACCTCTCCTCCGCAGGTGAGGCTCCCTCCTGAGGAGGCCGTTTGCCAGGCGGTATTGGCCAATCGATCAGACGGTCCGAGCCTCGACTAGGTGTAGCTGGAGTGCCTGTCATCGCACGGCATGTCAGACATGCGCCTTTCCAGCATTTGCAGCAGGTCACCGGCATTTCCCTCGCCGAGAAGATCGACCGAGCGAATGATACTGTCCTGATCCACCTGCGGGAACCGCTTTCTGGACACCGTGCGGAACTTCGATACGAGTGCCTCACGGTCCATGGGCCAGGCAGGATCTCCACGCGCACCAGTTATATCAGATACGAGCCGGATACCGGATTTAAGATGAATGGTGACCCTTGAACAGGTCTGCGCCGGAAACCGGGCTTCAGCCTCGGGATCGTCAATCAGCACGACCTTCGCGGCGAGAGCTGACAGCGCGGCCTGGTGGAGAAGACCCGGCGTGACAGGGGCGAGTGCGTCGTCACCCTGAAGCACGAGAACTGCCAGGCAATAGGGGAGGCTGTACTGGAGCGCCGTCAGGTTTTCCGGATCACAGCTATTGGCAAGTCTGAGCGCGAACCGAAAAGTACCGACCTCAATCCGATCGATATCGCCCGGTGTGAAGTCATGGTCACGGCGAAGAGCAAGACAGGCGTCGAGGGCGGGATGGATGTAGCGACAGCAGGCATAGGGCTTGAAATAGGTGTCGGAGATCTCGAACCGGGACCCGAGCCGATCGAGGATCCTGTCTCGGTCATAGAATTCCACGTGATCGAGCAGATCGACCGGACCGGTGAAGCCGACGCGCGCCAGAAAGACGGCCTGAAGACCGGTCTGGGCACTGAACGCAATGCCCTCCTTGACGAGGTTGCCGGTCACCCGCGAATAGCCGGAGCTGCCATTGGCCCTCTGATTGGGTGTCGTCACGCCTGCAATGGCAAGAGCCTCGGCAAGATGAGAAGGCTCGATCCTCAACAGGCGGCCAATAGCTGCCGCGGACGCGACACCCGCCCAACGCCCGGTCTGGCGCGTGGGAATGGCGTAGATGTTCTGAGCGGCGGCGATCCTGACGCCGACATCATAGCCGGCAATGATGGCCGAGAGGATGTCCTTCGCACCGATCTGCGGCATGATGGAAGCAAGGGTCAGGACGGTCGGAATGACACTTGCACCCGGGTGTCCACGGGCCGCGCGATTGCCATCATCCAGATCAAGCGCCGATGCGCAAAGTGCGTTGTGAAGAAGGGCTGAAAGCAGCGAGCATGTCTGTCCGGTAAACCAGGCCGGTGCCCGACCACTTCCATAGAGCAGCTCAGAGGTTGCAATGGCAGCTGAAGGTGCCGGCGATCCTGCACCTGCCATTGCGGCGGCCACCAGGTCGAGCACGCAAAGAAGTGTTACCTCCTTCACGTCAGGAGAGAGCTGCCCCACATCGATTGCGAGCGCATGATCGGCCAGCCGACGCGTCAGATAGGGCATGATGCGTTCCCCCTCGTCAAACCTGCCAATTGCCTTCTCCAGCCACTCGAAGAGAGGAGCGCTCAAACCGTTGCGAGATATTTCTCATAGAGTGCAGCAACCACGTAGAGGTCGAGCATGGGCAGTCCGACACAGGTGACGGAGACCGGGCTGCCCGGATCAAGGCGCCAGTCGGCTGTCTTGGACAATTCTCGGATACCGAGATGAGGACCGACCACGTCGAGCGTCGTTCCTGCCCGGGAATATTGCAGGGCCAGGCTCTGCGAGTTTCGTCTCGACACAGTTTCAAGGTCATCGCAACCGAGATGACCCTGTCTCAAGATCCGCCGCAACGTCTCGACCGGCACCTCGTCTCCGCCCAGATGGAGAAGGCAGGCATCACGCTTCAGCTCGCCATCGGCAAAGACCGGGCGATCGGAATTCGTGGCAGTGATGACGAATTCTGCATCAGCCAAAAAGCGGTTGTCTTCCACCGCTATCAGGTCGAAGGGAAGCGAGGGAGACAGGGCGGCCTGAAGCGCCTTGGCCCTTTCCAGCCTGCGCGCCCTGACATGGACACGGGCGATGCGCGCCCCGGCACTATGGGCGAGCGAGGCAAGGATTGCGTCGGCGACCGGCCCGGCTCCGAACAAAAACACCTCGACCCTGTCGCCCTCAATCGGACAGAGACGAAGAACCTGTGACGCATAAACGCCCGTGCGGGCAGCCGACAACCTGCTCGCATCGATGATTGCGAGTGGCTGCATCGAGAATTTCTCCATCAGGATGAAAGTCGACCTGGAGCGTGGAAGGCCAAGCATGCGGTTGAAGGCATTGGCACCGATCACCTTCACACCGGCAAATTGCGGACTGACGCTGTAAAGGCAGGAGAGCTTCCAGCCGAGCCGCTCGCCGGTAAATTCTGACGGACGGATCTCGTATCCGGCCTCCTGCCAGAACGTCGCCTCGGGAAGAGACAGAACGGACTTGGCCCCTGAAGCTCGGCCAGTCCGGATATCGGCCCAGGCCTTATCCAATACATCATGCACCTCGCCGACCGAGAGCATGCAGCCGCTCTCCGCGATCCTTATCTCGTCGAGCATCAGTGGCGCGGCTTGAACGGGACAGAATGACGACGCTGAAGTCAGAATGGAGTTTGTCTCATCGCCTCGCATGGGCCTGATCCTCCTCGGCGCTCGAATGACCGATCCGAGGGCGATGATAATGGAGCAGGCGTCAGTTGGAGGCGAAGTCTTGGCAAAGTCTCGGAGGCAAGATTGCGTACAGATAGTGGTTACGGCAGATGCAACAAGCGAGGAAGTATTTCAAACGAGGAGCTGGGGAAACCAGTACGACTAGCTGTCAGCCGTTTTGAGCAGTCGCTCGCAGGATTTGAACGTGCGGCCGAAGGGCCTCTTGGGTCCAGTTAGCGTCAGTATATGGCCCGGAGCGCTTCGACTAAGCCGAAACGACCGGGCGATCAGAGGTCGCTTGGAATACAAAGCGTTTCATGGATAGACCCGGCTGTTGACGCTGAGCGTCAGCCCCATGAACCCACCGTCTCGATCTCGGCTGGCATCAGGGTCAAGGAGGGCGAGGTCAAGCCCCCCGCTTACAAGAGATGATGTCTCGCATACAAGATAACGTCATCAGAACTCGGTGTGGTCGCTCCTGCGGCGTGTCCCCCACAACCAGCCGTCCGGTAGGCACCAGCTCGCCAGCCCTCTGAAGCAAGGCGAGCGGGACGCGTTATCCCAAATGCTGGCATCCACGATGTCTTGATGACATCAGGTATGGCATAGCTGTACAGACTTGAGATTGCGGCCTTTTACTGGAACATCAGCAAAAGGCGGCGCCAGCAGTTTAGGAACCGCGTCTTCTCAGGCCTAAAAGGACTTCTTTCTCGGTTCTCCGGCGCGAGCGCATTTTTGGATCCAGAGATTGACCATAAATCCTCCGATGACCCCGACCATCACGCCGAGCGCCTTGAAGACCGCGTCATGCATCTGGGGGTGTCGGGTTACAGACGCAAACTGTGTCAGTTCAATCAGGAATGCTGCGAAAAGCAAGGAAAGGGAAATTGCCAGTGCACGCCTGGGATAGGCGATGATGAAGAGGCCGGACATGACGATGAAGGCAAGCGCCCTGTCGAGATCCGTCGTTGTCACAGTCGACGGCCTGGCACCAATCGGCAAGATCGTAACCAAGACAATGAGAGCCAGACCAGTCCAGGCGGCGAAACGGGCGAATCTTCGAATATTCATCAATTCATGATAGCAATGAGGAGATGGGCCGCAAGGCTGGGCGCCGGTGGGATCGAGAAAGTGGACCGGGATCAGGATTGAACCGATCACGGACCTTCGCAGTTGAAAACTGTCCCTGACATCCTCCTTGAATTCGGACATGCCATAGGGAGGCAAGGCTGTCATGCGCTCGGCGTCAGTTTCGGCACACAACGCGGCCCAATGGCGTCGACATCCTGTCGATCGGGCAGAACAAGGCAACCGGCTCCATGGATTGAAGCGCTTGCGAGAAGGATGTCGGGTTCGATGGAAAGTGCCTGGCAGATAAGCGCGAAGCGTCTCTTGGGAATCGGTGTGGACCCGATCTCGTAGCGTGCGAGGTCACAGGGCTGGACACCAGCCAGCGCCTTGATTGAACGCGGGCTGAGGCCCAGAGCCACCCGGCGCCTTCGCAGTAAATCAGCAACCGCATAATCGAGCGATGTCACTCTGCGCATCTGGGCAGACCTTCCCTTTCCACGGTAAAATCCTCGGCGACCTCGGATCTGCGCCAGGATATCTAAACGGCTAGAGCACGGGCCACGCCGCCATTACATACTATAGTTGATAAACTTCGCCGGACCAGCCTGCCATCAGACAAGCATGGACATGCGCAAACTGGTCGGCAGGAACCTTGCGCGCCTGCGTCGGGAAAAGGGCCTGACGCAGGAAGAACTCGCCTTGCGCTCCGGCTTCAGCCAGCAATATCTGAGCGGCCTGGAAAACGGCCGGCGCAATCCGACCATCGTGACCCTCCATGAGCTCGCCATGACGCTGGGCGTCAGCCATCTCGACCTTCTGGCGATCGACAAGGACAGCCGCTGAAGCCAGCGTCCAATCTGCCTTATCTCCCACCTATCTCGGCCGTCAGGATCGACATGTCCTTGATGTCCCGGCGATGTTCGCGCATCGGGATCATGCCGTGCACATGCTTGACGAGCGACTTGTCGAGTATCGCTTCCAGCACGCAGATCTCGTTACCAGCCATCGCCAGAATTCGCCCCCAGGGATCGGCGACCAACGAATGCCCGAACATGAAACGGCGCTCGCCATCGGGCGCCTCGTAAGAGCCACACTGGCCACAAGCGACGAAGAAGCACTGGAATTCGATCGCCCGGGCACGGCACAGGATGTCCCAGTGGTCCCGACCGGTTTGCTGCGTGAAGGCGGCCGGGAGGATCACGACATCCACGTCAAGACTCGCCAGCCGGTCGAACAGCCGGGAGAAACGCAGATCATAGCAAATGGCACATCCAATCCGGAAGCCAGCGATGTCGTAGACAAAGAGGCCATCTCCAGGTGCAACGGTGGCGGACTCTGCATAACGTTTGCCGTCGGGCGCTGTGATATCGAAGAGATGAATCTTGCTGTAGCGACCGATCTCGGCTCCGGATGCGTCGAAGACAACTGTCGTATTGAAGATCCTCTCATCACCGAGGCAGCGCTCGAGCAGGCTGCCGGCATGGATCGCCACTCCGGCGTCCCTGGCAAATGTGCGCACCACTTCATAGGCCTCGCCATTGGGGGCAAAGTCGGCGGCCCGACGCTTGTCCTCGGGTGTCCCACCTGTCCAGTCGAAATGCTCCGGCAGCACCAGGAGGTCTGGTTTCCCTTGCGCGCAGGCCTTCTCCATCAGAAGAAGGGCCTGGGCAAGATTGGCGGCACGGTCGGGCTGCGAACTCATCTGGATCATGGAGATGTTCATGTGTTCTTCTCGCGATCGAAATCAAAGATGGAGCGCCCCTCGGCAAGATGGGAGCGCAAAAGAACCGAGCGCTTCTGTCGGTCAATGGCCAAGTGGGCAAGTGCCTCCATGCGGTCCCGATCGGCGACGAAGACCCCCTCCGGATCGGCAAGGACGGCATATCCGGGAAGCACGGCCGCAGCCCCACAGGCAATAGGCACATTGATCGACCCACCGACAGCGATCTGTCGATTGCTGGTGCGCGAAGATCGGCCACGGCACCAGACGGGCAGACCGACAGCCATGATCTCGTCGAGATCGGTCGCCGGCCCGTCAATGACAATGCCGGCCGCTCCGCGCGCCCGGGCGGCGAGCGCCACACCGCCACCGACACAGGCGATATCGTCACGGTCCACTCTTGAGATCACCATGATGTCACCCGGTCGCAGGAGATCGATTGCTTTGTAGATGACCGTGCCGTCCCGCCCGGGGGCCGCGACCGTCAGCGCCTGGCCCGCCACCCGCGCCGGATAGATAGGCAGGATGGCATCGCCGACAAAGCCGACATGCTCGATATGACCAATGGTTGCGGTTTCGGTCTGCGAGAGCAGGTCGAGGAGCTCCGTCGACAGGGGCGGGTGGCAATCCGCCACATGGTAAAGCATGCTCATGATCTTCTCCTGCTCTCGCATTGCCACTTCAGACGGGACGCTCGCCTGAGGTCGTGGTCCGATGCATGACGCGGATCGTCGACGGATCGAAGCCGTCACGGCGATGCATAGTGCAGCGATTGTCCCACATCATGATGTCGCCCTCTTCCCAGGACTGGACGAAGACATCGTCCATGCCGGTCGCGTGGTCCCAAAGTTCCCTCAGAAGATCGAGGCTCTCGTCCATCGGCATACCGACGATCCAGGCCCCCTCGATCGTGCCACCGAGATAAAGCGCCTTGCGACCGGTTTCGCCGTGGGTGCGGACCAGCGGATGCACCACACCGTCCCATTCCCGGAAATCTGAGGTCTTCGGTTCCGTCTTGTTGAGCCGCAGCTTGCCGGTCTTGTCATAGACGTTCTGGAAGAAGATCTGCCGGCCAGTGACGGCCTTCTTCAGCACCTCGGCCAGGTTTTCATAGGCGAGATAGGTCGACAGGAAGTAGGTGTCCCCACCAGACGGTGGCACCTGGATAGCCCTCAGGATGGCACCTGCCGGCGGGCGCTCGTAGAACCAGGTATCCGTGTGCCAGGTTGCTTCGCTGTTGCCGAGGGCGCCGCTTGGCTTGCCGTCCTTCATCTGGTTGGAAATCACCAGGATCTCCGGATGGGTCGGATGGCCGCCTTCCTGCAACTGCTTGGGATGGATGACGAAGTCCCCGAAATGCTTTGAGAAGCGCACCTGGTCCGCATCGCTGATCTGGGTCCGCTTGAACCGCAGCACGCCGAACTGGAGCCACAGCCTGCGCAATTCCGCGATGTCGCGGTCGTCATAGTCATGAAAGTCGAAACCCTCGATTTCGGCGCAGACATTGGTGGAATTCTGCGTGGCGTGGATCTTGTCCTTGAGCATCATAATCAGTCTCCTCGAGATTGATCCGGTGGCGTCGATATCACCGGTTACGGCTATTGCCGTCGACCAAAGCCTAGGCCGGGTGACGGCTGGCTCTCCAATAGCGATCGGGTCCGATTGATAGCCGAACCCGATCGCTGGGCGTCTCAATGGCTGAGAAGCGTCACGTCCTCTGCGGCCACGAACACTCGGCATTCCTCGCCAATGGCGGGCAGCATCGCTGACTGCGAGGAGGGGATGACGACAGAGATCAAAAGTTCGGGCGCGATCTCGATGGACAGATCGAGCTGGGCACCGAGATTGACGATCCGCCTGAGCGTTCCCGTGAGTCTGTTTCTCCCCGTCGATGCCTTTTCGGCGTCCCCGATGATGCGAAAACTCTCCGGTCGAATGCACAGGAAACGCGGCTGGTCCGACACCGGGCGCTCCGACGATATCACCCTAAGGCCAGACGATCCGAGCAGCATTTCCGTCCCGTCAACCGTGGACCGAAACGTCGAGACCGGGATCAGGTTGGACCGCCCGATAAAATCGGCGACGAAACTGGACTGCGGATGCCTGTAGATGTCACCAGGCCGGCCAGCCTGCGCGATTTCGCCCTGCCACATGACGACGATCCGGTCCGACATGGCCATGGCCTCTTCCTGATCATGCGTCACATAGACGAAGGTCATGCCGAGTGCGGCCTGGATCTCCTTGAGCTCGATGCGCATGGCCTCGCGCAGCTTGAGATCGAGGTTGGACAGGGGTTCATCGAGCAGAAGCACGGAAGGGCGCGGTGCAATGGCCCTTGCCAGCGCCACCCGCTGCTGCTGGCCGCCGGAAAGCTCCCGCGGATAGCGATCGGCAAAGCCTGAAAGATGCACACTTTCCAGTGCGTCCACGATCCGACCTTCCGCATCGGCTCGCGGGACTTTTCGCATCTTCAACCCGAAACCGACATTCTCGGCCACGGTCATATGCGGAAAGAGAGCATAGTTCTGGAAGACGAGCCCAATATTGCGGTTCTCGGGTGAGACCCGAACCTGGCTCTTGCCGCGAATGCGGATATCACCGGAGGAGGGTGCTGCAAAGCCGGCGATCATGTTGAGCGTGGTCGTCTTGCCACATCCGGAGGGCCCGAGAATGCTGACGAACTCCCCGCGCGGCACGGCGAGGCTCAAGTTCCGGACGACGGACACGGCGCCATAGGATTTGGTCACGGATTGCAGTTCAATGTCGAGAGCGCTCATTTGCTTCCCCCATGCAGTTGGGCGGAAAAGCCGCCGATTTTCTCAAAAATGAAGATCGCCGCGAGAATGAAGATCATCGATGCGACATTGACGGCTGCCATCACGGGATCGAGGCTGTATTCGAGATGATTGATCACCTTGATCGGCAGCGTGGTGTCGCCCGGACGGACGAGAAACACCGAAAGCGGGATATTGTTGAAGGAGATGATGAAGGCGAAGGTGACGCCTGACAGAAGGCCAGGCTTGATCAGCGGCAGGAGCACATAGCGAAGCCGATCGAGCCTGCCGGCGCCCAGGATCTGCGCCGCCTGATCCAGGCCCCGATCGAAATTTGCGATCGAGCCGGCCACCATGCGCGTGACGAAGGGAAGCGTCAGCACGACATGGGCTGCAATCAGCGCCTCGGTCCCGAGAAACTGCTGCAGGCCGAGCTGCGAGATGAAAAGGACGATTGCCACCCCCTTGACGATCTGCGGCACTGAGAGGGGCGATAGGAGAAAGGACATGACCATGTCGCTTCTCGGGAACCGCTCGAAGACGATGGCATAGGCGGCGAAGAGCCCGGCAATCCCGCTGATGACACTGACGATCACGGCGATCCTGACACTGAGCCAGAAAGGCTCGAACCAGCGCGGTTCGATGAGGTCGGAATACCAGCGAAGCGTCCAGAGCCGGGGATCAAGTGTGACCTCCGAAGTTGGGCTGAAGGAAGCCGCCAGCACCACGATGATCGGCATGGTGATGAAGACGAGGACACCGACCAGCAATGCCCAAAACAGAAAGCTGGAAATCCTGTTCATGACGAATGACCTCCAAGGCCGCTGAGCCTGTTGCGTCTGCGCGCCTCGAAGCGGATGCCGAGATAGGAAACCACGAGCATCATGAGGAAGAGGACATTGGCCATGACGGCGGCAAAGGACCAGTTGACATAGAAGAGCACTTGCTCGGCGATCATGGTCGCCAGAACCTTGAAACCGGCTCCACCGAGAAGGGCAGGGGTGGCAAAGGCGCTTGCCGCCATGGTGAAGGAGATCATCAGCGAGCTGACGATGCCAGGCACGGAGAGCGGCAGGACCACATGGCGGATGACGCTTGCCCTGTTGGCACCAAGAACCTGGGCGGCCCGTTCCAGGTTGGGATCGATCCCCTGGATGCTTGTCATTAACGAAAGGATGCCGAAGGGAAGAACCACGTGGGTCAGCCCCACCACCACGGCGAACATGTTCTTGGATAGAGGCAGCGGCGAAGAAATCAGGCCGAGATGCAGAAGCGCATCATTGATGAAGCCGCGATCCTCCAGGATGATCAGCCAGCCATAGGTGCGAAGCACGACACCCGCGAGCTCGGGCGCGAGCGCCAGTGCGAAAACGATCGCACGCGTCCGCCCCCTGGCCCTAGCCAGATAATACGCAACGGGGTAGCCGAGCACGGTCACGGCCATCGCGACACAGAGCGACATTGAAACAGTCCGCATGATCCCGGCAAGCGAAAGCCCATCGGTAAAGAAACGATGATAACTCGCAAGCGATGGCAGCCCTGATGCTGGATCAGAAAAGCTGAGGCCGATCATCATGCCCATGGGGAGGGCAAAGAAGATGACGAGCATCAGCACGGAGGGCGAGAGCGCAAGGTAGAGATGCGCCGGCCCCGCTGCCCGCAAGCGCGCAGCAGGCAGGATAAGAGAAACAGTGTTTGCCATCGGAGTTACCTCGCCGCTGGAACGACGTCGCGATCCCAGCGCTCAGACCACTCGGGCATGCGCTCGGCCATGACTGCCAGGTCCGGCAAAAGCAGGGTATCGAGCTCGGCCTCTGGGATCTGCCGATCACGAAGCTCCTCGGGCACGACGATGTCGGTCCGAGCACTGCCGACGCGATAGCCTTCGACCCAGGCTTCCTGGCTGGACTTCCTCAGGAAGAAGTCGATGAAGCGATAGGCCGCCTCTTTGTTCTCGGCACCAACGGGCACGCTCAGCGTGGCAATCAAAGGGATAGTGCCTTCCCGAGGCCGGACATAATCGACAGGAGCGCCGGAATCGACAAGCAATTGCGCCCGTCCGTTCCAGAACGGCATCGCCCAGACGGATCCATCCTTGATGTAGCTTTCGAGAATGGCGGACGACTGCTCGAAGCCGATCGACTGCCGCGCAATACCGGCCATGGCGGCAAAACCCGGATCAAGCTCATCCACCAATCCGCCGCCATTCATGACGGACATGACCTGAAGGAGATTGACCGCCATGACATTCTGGAAGGTCGGCAGGATCACGCGACCGGAAAGGCCCGGATCCAGCAACAGATTCCAGGACGAAGGCACCCCCTCGACATGATCGGTCCGATAGAGAAGCGACATGTACTGCACTTCATGCACGGCGCCACAGGGCCCGGCCACGCCAGAAAGACGCGGAGAAAGTGCGGCAACCTCACCAATCACATCGACGGGCAGCTTCTCCAGCAGTCCTTCCTGACACCCCTGCAAGGCCTGGGCCGCCGTCATCACAACGACATCGAAGCCCGGCCGGCCCCCGGTTGCCTTGATCTTCGCATAGTCCTGCGACGACGAGCCCACCGCATCATAGATAACCTTAATGCCGGTCTCTGCCTCGAACGGCTCGATGATCCGCTCGCGGATAATATCCTCGTAGGGACCGCCGTAGCTGTTTAGGATCAGCTCACCGGCGAAAACCCTATCAGCTGTTCCGGCCACTCCGGCAATACCAATCAACGGCATAAGGCTGACGATCAGATGTCGCATGCTCATGGCAATTTCTCGCTCTCTTCTGGTTGTTCCCAGCGAGAACGTGCCGCCATAGCGGCGGGGCGTCTAATAGCTAAGACGTACAATTGATAGTTGCCGGTGTCAGAGGCGTCGGCACGACCTATCCGCAAACGACCGGCGTGATGCCCGCCTCTGTGGCCCGGAGAAGACGACAGGCCACCGATGTCCGCCTGCACCTGCGCTTCACATCCGACAAACCTAAAACGACCGTTGGAGAGAAGCCCTTGGCTCACTGCAGATTTGCAAGCTCTGTGCCTCTCGCATGAAGGCGAAGGTGATGAGAAACTGCCCGGAAGAAATGCCGACCTGCGCTTTCGATCACGCGCATCCGCCAGGTGCTGGCGGACGAGGGAGATCCGCAAATGACCGTCCAGTTTCGAACCCTTCTCGACATGGTGGACACGGCAGTAAGCCGAAGAGCCATCTCCCGGACCATGAAGTTGTTTGCCCTGCGAAACGGCTTCGCTCACCATGCCTTTCTCGAACTAAATGGAACGGAAGCTCGATACTTCGGCGACTATCCTGAGAAGTGGGAACGTCTGTATCTTGCCGAGCGCCTCTTCCACCTCGATCCTGTTGTCGCTCAGGCAAGGCGTAGCAGCGGAACCTTCTTCTGGTCTGCGCCGGGCTGGCTTTCCACCCCAGGCGGGCCGCTGAAACGCTTTGCAGCAAATGCGATCGAGCATGGTGTCGCGCATGGACTGACAATCTCGGCCAGAGCAAGCTTCGACAGACAACTCCTGCTAAGTTTTGCAAGTGCAACGGGCGACTTCCGCTTTCCGAAACAACAGGATTTGAGCGATGCGGTGCCGGTCCTGATGGCGCTTTCCTATCGACTGAGCCATATCGGCGGGCATTCGGAAAGTACAGCCAAGGCACGCTTGTCCTCAGGCGAACTCCTGTGCCTCACATGGGCCGCCAAAGGCAAAACAGGGGTTGAGATCGGCCTGCTCACCCACCTTTCAACGCGTACGGTTCAGCACTATCTCGATTCGGCGAGAGAAAAGCTCGGGGCGGCGACCGTGCCGCATCTCGTCGCCATTTCCAAGGACATGAACCTGATATGAAGTGGAACTGGCTTGCGTCTCGTGTCCGGAGCACTTCGCGATCGGTCGCCAGGCCGATGATATGCAGGTTATCCGTCAATCCGCTGAAGATAGTCCTCTCCTTGGGCCTCTCCCTCCCGCCCCATTAGCCAGTACTCGTGAGGTAAGCCAGTCATCCCCTGCTACGGTCGACACAGCAAGCGGAAGGAAAGGGCAAGGGCAGCGATAGGTGCCAATTCGGAGCCTGACCTCGGTAAAATGAGAACATAATCGGAGCAAAATGCGCGCTTTACACCGACACAGGCACGAAGGGCTACGGTACGCGGCTTTGCCGGATGTGGGCGAACCGTCGTCGCGATCTCCACCCACTGCCAGGGATGGCAGAAGAAATCGCCTGCAGCCTGAGCCTTTTGCTGCTCCTCAGCCACCAAGGAATTCCGGTCATCCGGAGCCGCGTCATTCGCCATATCGAAAGCGCGCTACACGACATACCCGATGCAATGGCACGCAACTGGGCAGGAACGGACGCCACCGCACGCGAGGAGGCCCGGCATGAAATCCTGCGCAACATGGCGAGCAGGCTTTCTGAACTTTACACTCTGACACTTCATGCACGGCCGGCGATCCGTGCCTTTGGCGAATGTCTGGTACGGGGCGCAAAAGGAACAGGCAACCAGGCTCACCAAGCTCCCCTCGGTCCGCTGTCTTCAAGCCGCTGTCCGGGACCTTCAGAGCATGCCATGTTGCGGAGCTGACCTATGGCCTGTTTAAGCCAAGCCGATCTGCAGGCTCAGCCGCACCGGGCAGCGACAACCCGGCCGGACGACGGATCAGTCTCAACGGTCACGCGATCATCCCTGAAATCCTGCGTCACCATTTGGCCTGACCCGATCTGTCGTACGCTTTTGGCACTGGTCACCCGCATCGCCTCCGCGTCTGTCGGCCTTGCCTGTCCAACAAGGCTTCGGGCGGCGTCTGCATTGCATGGTCCGACGGGGGATGGCTGAACGGAATCGGCTTTGCACGCGGTAAGAGCCGAGCAAAATGAAACGACGAAGACGGCAGTGAGTTTGCGTGAAACGAGCATGAAATGGCACCTCTTGAAACACGCCCATAGAGCGTTGAGAAGAGGCTTTTTCGTGTCTGCCTTCTCGATGCGGAAGAAATCAACCTCCCGGCAAACGTAGCGCAAGCCGTTCGATCCCCCTGTCGAAACGCAATATCGGCCGCCGCCCGATCAAGGCATGGGCGGCATGGGCTGCGGTTTGGGAAGCCTGAAGGCAACGACCAGCAGGCGATGATTATAAGGCAAGGGGGCATACCGAGGATACGGAGAAGACCGTTTGGGTAAGGCAGAACAAATGAAAAAGGCCCGCCGCGGGAGGAGCAGCGAGCCTTTTTTGATTGTTGAGCATTGGCAGGGAGGAGGATTGCCAATACCCATATCCGGACACTCAAGGGAGGAGGAGCGAGTGTCCGATATTCCGAATCACGCGGGAGGAGGTGCGCTCATCAGCAGTTAGGAATATAACTGCCTTTCGTTGAATCTGAAAGCGATATTGTGCAGCGCACCATTGCGCTGATCGCATACCAGGAACGAGTCCGGGTCAAAGGCAAGGGGCAGGGCCTAAAAACCAGCTATTGACCCGGCCTAATACGCCGGCAGATCGCAATTCCGGCAGCGGGCTTCTCGCAAACGAGGGACGCAGCGGGCCACGCACCGCTCCATCACTGGCCTGGATAGCAATCTGCTCACCGGTTGAAGGATTGGACGAGCGGCTTGTCGAAGAGGTGGGCCCACGCCTCGGCACTTGCCCGCTGAATGTCCAGGATGGATGTTTCCTCCGTCCACCAGCCGTTTCCCACCGCAATCACCACATCGATATCATGCAGCATGGATTGCAGCACTGGCCAGACGATCAGCTGCTCGTAGCAGATCAGCACTGCGACATCCCGGTCTCCAATTCGGACGACCGGATTTGCAAAGATATGCGCCCTTGCACCACCGCCGTCGCCGAACAGTCCTTTCCACGGTTGCCACATCGATCCGGGCACAGGCATGCGCTGGCGATAGACAAAATCACTGGACTTCGACGAGATCAGAGCAAGCACATTGTCATAGCCGTCAGGAGTGATGTGAGCTGCACCCGCAACGACCGTGATCCCGGAACCGGCAAGTTCCCTCTGCCAGAGACGCACAACCCCCGGCGTCCAGAAACCCAGCGCAGTTTCGGGAAGAACGACGATCATGTCTGCAGCATCCCAGGCATGGTCGCGGACATTGTCACGAACGAGAGCAATCAGTTCCCTCTGGCGCTCGAGACTTGCGTCGCGTCCAAGGCCTGCGCCCATCTGAAGATCGACACCCTGAAAGCCTTCCGCCAATCTCGGCCCCGTCCAGTGCGTAGCCGACCAGAGCCACAAGCCCATCATGATGACAAGGCAGGCCGGCCAGGTCCGCATCGTCATGAGTGCGAGGACCGTTCCTATCGCAAGCAACCCCCACCAGCCCCAGCCCGGAAACAGAATACCTGCTGCGGTGACAGGTTGTGCCCAGCCCATGATGCCGAATGGCGGCACCGCCATGATGATACAGGCGAGCAGAAACCGAAACGGCTTTCGCCACCCGACTGTATTCGTCCACAAAACCACGTGCACGGTGACAAAGGCGGATGAGGCGATCAGCCAGAGCACCAGGCCCGGCCAGATGTTAAACGCGTAGTAATTTGCGACACCTTGGGGCAGCCCCCGGGACGCGGCCAGGAAGTAGAACGCCGAAACCACGCCTGCCTGTCCGCGTGTCCGCGACCATGACCAGAGAAGCGGAAAGAGGGCGGCGGCGGGAAGTGCCAGCACATGACCGCTCCACGCGATCCAGCCGATGCTGGCCGAAAGCACGGGCAAGACAATGACACGGGAGCGGTCAGGGCTCACGGGTCCAGACCTCCTGTGCCAAACCGAGGATGTTCGTGGTCGAGACAGGCCCGAAATATCGGGAATCGAACGAGCCGGGAAAATCCGAATGCAGATAGACCGCACCCGGCGGGATGAGACCGCCGGCATGAGGGGAAAGCGGCCGACCCTCGCCGTCAAATTCCATGAGCCTCGAATGCGGCAACACCTCCCCATCGATCCGGACAAGCCCGGTGATGGAGACAAACTGCCCGGACGTCGCCGACACCGTCTTGATCAGCGGCGCCACCCCACCCGCACAAAGCCCCCGTCGAAGATAGCCGCGCATCAACCCCTCTTGCAGGGCGCCGGAGAGGGGAGGACAGACGAAAACCCGATCGCCCTTTCGGACTGGCCGCTCGATTGCCTCGATCCTCCAGATGCCAAGCGCTGCACTCGGCGTCAGATTGAGCCGAAAGCCCCAATATCCGAACGCAACGACGTTCGAAGTCAACACAACGGAGCCGATGAGCAGTCCGCCGATACGGCGCCTGCGCCTCTCGTAGCGTGCACGGATTTCCGACTGGACCGTCATTTGAGGGAGAGCCCCCGGGATTGTCTCTGCCGCAGCGCCTCGGATGCCTTCAGCGACTTTGTGCTGCGCTCATGGGCAATGAACTGTTGTACAGTCCGCATGAGGTCCCATGCCTTTTCCATCTCTTGTCTCTGAGTGGCATTCATGCCGGACGTGACACGCTGAAAGACCTCGCCATTGGGTCGGGATGCGCCAAGCGGCAGGAAGGTTCTCTCTCCGAACCGTTCTGCCACGGCCTTGGCAAGATCATCGAGTTCCGCCTTCACGCGGTCTTCCAGGACGGACTGCTCGACCACGGATGCAAACGCCTTGTGATCGACTACGCGGCTCAGGCGCTGCAGCACCGCAAGCGCGTGGGCCGAGGGTGACGGGATCGCACGCGCGGCCCGTTTTCGGGCAGCAAGCTCCGGGTTGCGATATCGCTCTTCGGCGTCTGCGCGCAGGCGTGTGTAATCGCGCAGACTACCAGCAAGGGCCGCGACATTCCTGACGGCCAGGTCACGGTTGGACCGGTCAGTGCGGCTGGCAAGCATGCCGGTCTTGCCTTTGAGAAGGCCGAAGGCCTCCGGCTCGATCGCAATCCGTGCAATGCCCCGTTCTGCCTGCCCCCGATCGCGAAGTATCGCATTGACGTCCATTGCACGGAACGCTGCTTCCGGCTGGGCATAGACAAGGTGAAAGCGCATGGAAAGGTCCTGCCATTGGCTGGCGACCACGGGATCGGTGAGGAGCCTTTCTTCGACCGCTTGGTCGACCGATCTGGCATGCAGCGTCACACCAGAAACCAAGGGACTTCCCGATAGGGGAGTGGCCAGCATGGGTTTTGCCTCCACGCCTGAATCAGGCACGGACTGGCGCGCAGTTATGATGCGGTGGATCCTTGTACCTGTTGCAAGAAGCCGACCGGCAAGCGCGTTCAACCTCTCGCGCTGGCGAAGCGTCCATTCGAGACGATCACGCGCCATGGTTCGAGCCACGTTGAGAAGGTGGAGGCCGCGCGCCTCGGCGAAACGCAGCGCTGCGCCATAGAAACGACCACCCGCATAGTCGAGCGTCGTTTCCTTGGTGTTGCCTCGTGACAGGATCTTGACCAATCCGCCGGCCTTGGCGAAGGATCGGCGACCATAATAGATGCCGAGATCCTCTCTATGGCGTGTCATCGCGACATAGGTCAGATGACGATCGAGCGAAAGCGACGCGAGCACCTTGACGCGGTCGACCGTTGCGCCCTGGGCCTTGTGCACGGTCGTCGCATATCCATGATCGAGATGGTTGTAGAAGCGCTCCTCGACCGAGACCCGACGGCGGTGCTCGCCGTCGCCGACCTCAACGCCAAGACGACCGGCCGAGGCTTCCACGACCTTTCCCAGCATGCCATTCCTGACAGCGATCGACCCCTCGTTCCTCAGGAAGACGACCTGGTCGCCCGCTGCGAAATCCCGACGTCCCTCGGCTGTCCGGAAGACAGAACCGGTTTCTATCACGCCGCGTGCAATCAGCCTTTCGCGAGCCAAACTGTTCAGGAGAGCGACATCCCGGCGCAGGTGCGCCAGGATCAACATGGACTTTGCCGGATCGTAGTCACGCTCCCAGTCGCCGATCAGCGTCAGGATCGCATCACCCTTGAGCTCGGCACCGATCAGCTTACCCTTCGCCTCATAGGCTTCGACCGCCCTGGCCGTATATCCACGCGCAAGGTGAAGCGAGGCGTCACGCATCCATTGCTCGCGCTGTCGATAGATGGTTTCGAGCTCGGCATAGCCGATCCGCTCAGCAATCGCCCGGAAAGCCGCACCTGCCTCGATCGGCTGGAGCTGTTCGGGATCGCCGACCAAAACGAGCTTGGCACCGGCTTGGACGACCGCCTCGACAAAGAGCGCCATCTGACGCGACGATACCATGCCGGCCTCGTCGAGGACGAAGACGCAACCAGCATCGAGCCGGTCACGGCCGACTGCCCATGCATGTTCCCAGGACGACAATGTGCGCGAAGAAATACCCGCTTCCTTCTCCAGTCCCTCCGCCGCTTTGCCGGCAAGGGCTGCACCGACAACACGGTAACCGGCCGCCTCCCATGCCTCACGGGCCGCCTTCATCATCGTCGTCTTGCCCGCGCCGGCGCGGCCGATCATGGCTGCAATCCGCTCGTTCCCCGCAATATGGGATATGGCCGTTTTCTGCTCGTCAGACAGACGAGCATGGCGCGCAAAAACCCGCTCGAGCACGTGCCGCCTGATGCCATGTGATTGACGGCTGGAAAGCCAGTTCGCGCGATTGGCCATCTCGGCTTCGAGCCGAATGAGCTCCCGCGTCGTGTATTTCGCCGGCGTCCTGGTCCCCGTTACGAAGTCGAGACGCTCGCAATCGAGGCGCAAGACTTCAGGGCTTTGCAGGATGCGCGCCATCAGGCTCTGGAACTGGCCGGCATCGTCGATATGGCGGTGGAGAATGCGGGCCACATCCCGGGCGTCGAATACGCTTCTTTCCCGGCTGATCATGTCGAGCACGATCAGAGGATTGCGCTTCAGCCGCTCGCGATTTTCAAGGCGCAGCTCCTCCTGACGCGCAAGCTGATCGAGCGGAGGCTTCTCCTCCGCGGCCCTGGCCTTGCGCTCGATCGCCTTTGTGCCGACACCGAGATGAATTGTCGGAGCAAGCGCGATCCCCTGCTTTTCAAAGGAACGGCCATCGATGCTGAGATCGATACCGGCAACCCCCAGATGATGGTTCTGGCAGGCGAACCAGCCATCGCGAAATGCATTGAAATCCTCGCGCCCGCCGGCCCAGATCTCGTAGACGATCTTGCCACTGTCATTGCGCAAGGCACGCCCGTCAGGCCCGGTGACCACCACCTTCTTCTGACCGAACCCGTCTTCGGTCAGTGGCCGCAAGGTGGTCATCAGATGGATATGCGGATTGCCTGGCACATCGTGATAAACCCAGTCCGCCACCATGCCACGCGCCGTGATCTGCTGGGCGACAAAATCTCGCACGAGCTCGATGTTCTGGCTCGTCGAAAGCTCGATCGGCAAAGCGATGGTCACGTCCCTGGCAAGCTGAGCATCTGACCGCTTTTCGATGCTTTCGACCTTGTTCCAGAAGGCTTCCGATGACCCCGACACCGGTCGGTCAGCGATCATGACGCGCAGCCATTCCGGCGCATCCTGGGGGATGACGAACTCCTCATGGGCCAGCCCCTGTTTGCGCGTGTAGTCGACGAGGCGCCCCTCCCGCTCGAAGGTCATCCTGGCGCAGTGACGGTAGGCAGCCGACATCACGGCGCTGCCGCCTCTGCCACGGCCGAGAATGGTGACCGAGAAATGCGGGACTGCCATAGTGCTCAAGGTCTCCTTTCGCAAACACATCGCCCGGCCCTCAAGGCGTGCCGGTCAGCCGGGCACCGGGCGAGGCCGGACGCAGAACGTCGCGTCAGCGACGTATAATTGCGCCCTTAGACGCCGCTCCCTTGGATCGGCCGGGATCATCACCCGCATCTGCGTCTGCGGGTATTGCAGGATTGACCCTAGTGCGAAGCACACAGTTCCCTGCAATCCTTTCGCCCACGGGACCACGATCCAGCCAAGGAGACGATTGCTCATGAAGAAGACCTCCAGCAAAATCCGGGAAGAAATCTCAAAGCTCCAGGATGTTTTAAAAGCTGCCGAAACTCGCGAGGCGGAACGCATTGGCCGGGTCGCACTCAAGGCGGGGCTCGGCGAAATCGAAATCGAAGACATCGCCTTGCTGGCTGCCTTCGAGGACCTGACCCGCCGGTTTCGAACAGACCCGGCAACACGCAAACACGGCTCGGTTGATGCTCGTTCGCACGGCTCAAGACCCAGCGGGGATGCGCAGGCAGAGGCCGCGTCGATCTCATCTGGCACGGCTCAAGGCAGAGTTAGCGAGGCTTGATCGCATGGCCAGAACCGCAACCCATGACGTGCGCAAGCAGGACACGCGCGAAAAGATAGCCTTGGGCGGACTCATCGTAAAAGCCGGCCTGCGTTACGAAAAACGCGCCGTGCTTTTCGGTGCCCTGACCGAACTTGCACAAAGGCTGAAGGTGGACGAAGAGGAACGAGAACGCTTGAGAACGCTTGGCGCGGGAGCCTTCGCTCATGACGGCGACTAGAGCCGTCTGCGTCATGGCACCAGCCCTTGCCATGGTCGCGGTCATGCTTCTTCTAAACGGGACCCATCACGACCTCCAGAGCTTTGCAGCTACGTCCGATGCGAAGCGCGTGCTCGCCCGGATCGGCATTGCAATACCCGCCGTCACGGCCGCAGCGATCGGCATCCTCCTGCTCTTCGCATCCGCGGGTTCGAGACAGATCCAGTCTCTTGCATGGGGTGTTCTTTTGGGAACTATCCCGGCGATATCCATGACCGGCTTTCAGGAGCTGAGGCGTCTTGCGGGTCTCGCCGAAGAACAAGCACCAGGCGCGAGCATTGTCGCCCTTGTCGACCCCGCAAGCCTGGTCGGCGCAATTACGCTGATCATGGCAGGCTGCCTTGCGCTGAGGGTTGCACTTCTTGGCAATGCGGCTTTCGGCACAGGGGTACCCCGACGGGTCTCGGGGCGTCGCGCCCTGCATGGGGAGGCCGACTGGATGGGAATGGCTGAGGCAGCCGAGCTCTTTGGTGAAGCAGGCGGCATCGTCATCGGTGAGGCCTACCGGGTAGACCGGGACCGCCACGCAAGCCACGGGTTCCGGGCCAATGACGAGGTGAGCTGGGGACAAGGGGGCAGGGCACCCCTTCTGTGTTTCGATGGCTCATTCGGTTCATCACACGCCATCGCGTTTGCCGGCTCGGGCGGGTTCAAGACGACCTCTGTCGTGATCCCGACGGCACTCAGATGGGGTGGAACGCTTGTGGTACTTGATCCGTCTGGAGACGTCGCCGTCCGGGCGCTCGACTACAGGAACGAGATGGGTCGACAAACCGTGGTTCTGGATCCACGCCGTCCCGAAACCGGCTTCAACGCGCTGGACTGGATCGGAAGGTTCGGCAACACCAAGGAAGAAGACATCGCCTCGGTCGCCTCCTGGATCATGAGCGATAACGGGCGGGCAACGGGCGTGCGGGACGACTTCTTTCGCTCGACCGGGCTGCAGCTCCTGACCGCGATGATAGCCGATGTCTGCCTGTCTGGCCGAACACTGGAGAAGAACCAGACGTTGCGAACCGTGCGCGCCAATCTTGCAGAGCCTGAGACCAAACTGCGCGAGCGCCTGTCCGACATTTTTGAGCACTCCGCCTCCGCCTTCGTAAAGGAGAATGTCGCGGCCTTCGTCAACATGACGCCGGAAACCTTCTCTGGTGTCTATGCCAATGCAATCAAGGAAACCCATTGGCTGTCCTATGAGAATTATGCAGCCCTCGTCTCTGGCTCGGCATTTTCCACCGATGAGGTCGCATCCGGCGGGAAGGATGTCTTCATCAATATCGACCTGAAGACGCTGGAGACCCATTCGGGCTTGGCGCGCGTCATTATCGGCTCTCTCCTCAACGCGATCTACAATCGCGAAGGCACGCTGAACTCCCGTGCGCTTTTCCTCCTCGACGAGGTGGCGAGGCTCGGCTACATGCGCGTTCTGGAAACCGCACGGGATGCCGGCCGCAAATACGGCATCACGCTGCTGATGATCTATCAGTCGATCGGCCAGTTGCGCGAAACCTATGGCGGGCGCGATGCATCAAGCAAATGGTTTGAGAGTTCAAGCTGGATTTCGTTTGCGGCCATCAATGATCCGGAAACCGCCGAATATATCTCCCGTCGCTGCGGCATGACGACGGTGGAAATCGATCAGGTGAGCAGGAGTTTCCAGGCCCGGGGCAGCTCTCGCACGCGGTCAAAGCAGGTCACTGCCCGACCCTTGATCCTTCCGCATGAAGTGTTGCTCATGCGTGCCGACGAGCAGATCGTCTTCACTGCCGGCAATCCGCCTCTCAAGTGTGGGCGGGCGATCTGGTTTAGAAGGCAGGACATGCGATATTGCGCTGAAGCGCCAGCCAGGCACTTGGGACGACAAGGTCGTGCGGGGCAACTGCAACCGCCGGGTCAGCGAAAGCAGAGACCACGAACCTGACGGGACAACAATGCGCCTCAGAAAGATCTTGCTCACTCACCGGCCATGAAGAAGCGTTCCTGACGGAGCTGAAATCGGACTGTCGAGTCCCACGAGAACCGAGGCAGGTGCCGCGCCTTTCGCACTCTTGGTCTCAATCTGTCGACCCCGGCAGCGCTCGACCATGACTTCGTGCAAGAAACAAGTCCGCCGGGCCGATCGCCGCGGCATCATCAAAATTTGGTATCTGCACTCTGTCACTCATGGACGCCATACCCGGATATCAAAAGACGCAGATGCGATTGCAACGAGAAGCAGGCTGGTCGATGCCTCACCATTCATCAGGATCTTGAATCGGTCACGGCCGATGGATTCAAAACTCTCGTTGGACCTCGCTCATGGAAAAATTGATCATCATGGCATGATCACACAGCCCTATAAGATCTATTGTGAACGCCACGACCCTGCTCGAAACATGGCACGCTACTACACGATGGAGATCGCACCAGACCTCTTCGGACAGACCTGCCTAATACGCAGCTGGGGACGGATCGGCCGACGTGGTCAACTAAAACATCACCAGTTCGCGCAGGAAGGAGAGGCGGTCCGGCTTTTTCTCGATATCCTTCGCAAGAAGCGCAGGCGCGGCTACCAGCCGCCGCCGCCAAACTTGAAAGACGGCCCCAACCAGGGTTGAACAGCCAAGGCCATCCATTAAGAAAGGCCTGTCCGACTAGTCACTCAAACGAAATCGGGAAGCAGCCGTGCTGACAGCCATCGAGCATCAAAGGGGCCGCAAGCGGCCCCTTGCTGTTTTGCGGTCTCCGTCGAGCACCGCGAAACATCAGTCCTGCGTGACAGTCGCGAAGTTATTGTCATCGAAGAGGACGAGAGGGAGGCTGGTGCGACACGTGAGCTGAGTCCAAAGTGCACGCTGGACAAAGCCCCGCCTTTCCGGGCGGGGCTTCCAATACTCAGTCGCGGTTCGAACGGGACCAGATGAGCTGATGGCCATCTCCGCCTTCGACCTCGGTCAAGGTTGCGTAGATAGGGGCCGGAAAGCTCGGATCGTCGAGCTTGACCGAGAGGTAGTCGCGTCCTTCACCGGAAGTCTTCAGCCAGGCGGCCCCAAATTCGACGCTACCGGCATAAACGCGAAACTGCGGGCCCTTGTCGGATGGGTTTTCCACTCGGGCAATCCGTGCCTTGACGTTGATGGCGAGGGTACGGATGGAGCCCGCGAAACCCGTGTCGTTGGATGTGAAAGTACCGATGGTTGCCATTGTCCTGTTCCTTTTCTTCGAGATATGGGGCCGCGCCCACCGCAGCCTCGATGGCAGTCGAAAAGACCGGGAACGATCAGACCGCACCCGACCGGTATCCCCATTGCGCATCTGCATTTGGGGAGGTCATTGGGCCGCAATGGGGTGGGGGACGGCAAGTGACAGATTTGTCAAAGGGTGAGGAGAGCACCCGCTCGGTCGACAGATCTGTCACTTGACGTTGCAGGAGCTGGATCAAGGCGAAGCCGGCCCCGGTCAGACATGCCGCATCGAGCCCGCAAGCGAGCGGGCTGAACAGAAAAAGACAGCGAGGCTACCATAAGGTCCGTCAGGGCAGGGGAGACGGAATTCCACTTGAAGGCTCGAGCCAGCCCCGCTTGTCCGGTCATGGCTTCGAAATGCCTTTACCCCCATCTTTTGGGGTCGATGAAGCCGTGTTTGGCGCATTTGGCAAGGTCGTCAAATCGAGGCGATATGCCTATGATCATCGAGTTCCTGGCGGGCTGTGAGGCCCGATCGCCAAGCAGGCAAGCCGACAACGCTTTCAAAATGCCTGATGTGGGGCGCATCTAACCTTACATGGAATGGAAAGCCCCGCCTTGTCGGCGGGGCCAGGCGATTTCAGTCGCGGTTCGGGCGGGACCAGATCAACTGGTAGTCATCCTCACCTTCGACTTCCGTGAGCGTCGCATAGATCGGACCCGGGAAGCTGGGATCATCTAGCTTGACCGAGAGGTAGTCGCGGTCGGTCTCGGCCGAGCGCTTCTGCCAGGCCGCCCCAAGTTCAACGGAACCGGCGAAGATGCGGTACTGGGGGCCCTTGTCAGAGGGGTTTTCGATCCGGGCGATGCGCGCCTTGACGTTGAGGGCGAGGGTGCGGATCGATCCGGTGAAGCCGTTCTCGGTAGAGGTGAAAGTGCCGATGGTAGCCATTGTCCTATTCCTTTTCGCTTGATCGGGTCGCTCCATTGCGGCCTCGATGGCAGTCGAAAAGACTGGGGACGATAGGACCGCACCCAGCCGGGGTCCCCGTCGCTCGCGGGCGGGGTGGCGGTCGGGCCGAAACACCGTGAAGGGCGGCGCCTGGGACAGTTTCTTGCCCCGCGAGGAATGGCGACGATCCGGGGTCCCCACTCGACAGGTCGAGTGGGGTGGGTTGCGCCAGGGGATGAAAGTGTCAAACGCGCCGTTGCGGCATAACGATCGAGGCGAAGCCGTTCTCCTGTCAGACCTGCCCCATCGAGCCCGTGATTGGAGCGCCGCAGATCCTGAGGGACAGGATAGGATCGGGTGCTGCGCGTGCATCACATCTACGAAGGACTTGCGCCGAGCCGGCAGCGCATTCTCAAATTGAGCGGGAATACGCACAGGGCGCACATGGCCGTTGCGCCCTTGGCCAGGGTCTGCTTGCTCGAAGTGGGCCTCCATAGAACTGACCAGGGATTAAGTCGCCTGGAGGAAAGATGCGTCAGCAGACAAAGCCGTTCACCGTTGAGATCAAGCAATCCAGGAAGCCAAAATCCGGGACGAAAAGCCGTCGATCGGAGGAAAGCCCGACTAGAGCATTGCCGAAGACGCCAATGTCTCAGCAAACCAGCCTATTGCGTCCGCCCCTCCGATCGGGGCGATCGGCTGAACAGCCTGCGCATACAAGCCTTCAAGCGCCGTCTTGCATCTGACCGGCCTCTGGCTGAAGTCCGCCGCGGGCGTTGAACGCAGGTCCAATGCGGGACCAAGATTCTGGCCTGGAGTTTAACCGCGGTTGACGATCGCTGCGGAGACCATAAGGTCTTGCCTGTGGCATTCATCAGCATGATCGGAGAACCTCATGCTTCGCGGGCTTGCGCTGTTATTGCTGTTTCAACTGGCCGGCGAGAGTATCGTCTTCCTGACTGGCCTCAAGATTCCGGGGCCCGTGATCGGTCTGGTTTTGCTGGCGGTCGCCTTGCCACTGATCGCACGGGTTTTCGCGGACCATCTCGTTGCGGACGTGGAGAGAGCATCCGATACGCTACTGGGCAATCTTGGGCTGTTTTTCATTCCGGCCGGCGTTGGAGTTGTCGCGCTGAGTGATCTCATCGGTACCCACGGGGCAACAATCCTCGCGATTCTGGTGATATCGGCGCTGGTGACGCTCGCCGTCACAGTGTGGGTGTTCATCGCGGTCAGGCGTCTGATCGCCGTGCGAACATCCACATGAACAGATCGCCGATTGAACTGTGGGTCTACCTATCGGCGTCACCGCTCCTCTGGCTGACGTTCACACTCCTTGTGTGGATCGCAGCGCAAGGGATTTCGCGACGACTGGGACGCCATCCGCTCGCCAACCCCGTCCTCATGTCTATCATCGCAATCTCTGGCTGCATGTTCATAGCGGAAATCCCCTATGAACGGTTCTTTGCCGGTGCCCAGTTCATTCACTTTCTTCTGGGGCCTGCGACCGTCGCCATCGCTGTTCCGCTTTACCGACAATGGGGCGAGGTGAGGCCGCTACTAGTGCCGATATCGGTCGCACTTCTGATAGGATCATTCGCGGCGGTGGTGTCCGTCCTTGCCCTTGGGCTGCTGGCAGGCCTCCCCCACGACATCCTTCTGTCCCTCCTTCCGAAATCGGCAACAGCCGGTGTTGCCATGGCTATCTCTCAGTCACTCGGGGGTGACCCCTCCCTGACGGCTGTCCTCGTGATTGTGACAGGCATTGTGGGGGCGTTGATTGTGACACCCTTCATGAATGTGATGCGGATCGATGACTATGCCGCCCGTGGATTTGCAGTGGGGCTGACCTCCCATGGTATCGGAACAGCGCGCGCCTATGACGTCAATCCGACTGCCGGTCTCTTTGCCGGCATCGCTATGGCGTTGAACGCAGTTGCGACCTCGCTCATGAGCCCGATCGCAGCCTCCTGGGTGGGCGGCTAACCAAGAGGAGAGATTACGGGGTTCACCGTGGCATCGACACCCAAGCCGAAGTGGCTGTGAAGCAAAAAACGAGCCGGACGGCCCATAAGAGAAAAAGGGCGCTCAACCTTTCGGGAGCGCCCTTTCCTGTTCCCCGACGACACCAAACGCCACGACCAGGGTCGCCAGCAGGGCATCGCATCAACGGGAGGTAGGCATGATATGTTGTTGATGGGGCAAGATTTCAAGTCGCGGCCGCGACGGTCTCCCGACAGCCATCGCCGCCCCTGACTGAAAGCAAGGTCGATTTGAGATGAGCACAGATCCAGAGACGCGCAGAAGCATTGCGCAGCGTGCCCTCGACCGCTCCGTCGCGCGCGGCATATCGCTGAGGGATGACGAAGCCTTCATGGCGCTTCTGGAACTGTGGATCGCCGGCGAGATCCCGATGCGGGTCATGCGCGAACGCTATTTCAACGCTGTCGCGCAAGGGCACCGTCACGTCACTGACCAAGACGGTCCGAATGATGTCCTCGGATCGGGCCCGCCCGATCGCGAATGAAGTATCAGTGAAGGCGAAAAAAAGGGCCGCCGGTCGAAACCGCGGCCCATGAATTGTGAAGGTCATAAACCTCCAGAGGGGAACAGCTGATGCGACGGAACTGGGAGGAAGCCGTCACAAGCATCAACTGCAGGCATGATGCCTGAATTTTGACCAATTGGAAAATATTTCTTGTGCAAGGCAGCCATGCGTCATGCGCTTTTCTCGATCGAACAGGACCGGAGGCATAGGCGGTACGACCGCGCATCAGGGGCAATCGCCCGATCAAATGGTCAAACTGCCGACACGGATCTCGGCTGGATCAAGGTCTTCGAAACCGCCGGCACCTTCTCTATCCAAGCGGCTCGACAACCCGGGCAATGCCGATGATCCATCCTCGACCTTTTAAATCTCGGGGGAGTGGGGGAGGGCGGGAAGGGAGCATGAGGGATGGGGCTTTGGGGCATCCCTCATCCTGGCGCGTGCCGCTCGCTTGCGGCAAGGGCCAGGCAAATGGCAATCAATGGCCTTAATGTTCATCACCTGCAGACCGTATGACGATGCGCCGCCCCTTGGCGGCGCATCGCGTGCCGGCTCACGCCTTCAGCGCCGCCATCCTTTCGCCGAGCAGCCAAAGCGCCTTGTTCAGCTTGATATCCTGATCGATGCCGTTGACGGCGCGGGACGTCACCCGGCGCGGCCGGCCGCGATCGTCACGGCCAACCCCTTTCAATCCGCCCTTGATGGCGTTTTCCTGAACCACATTCCAGACGGTCCAGAGATCATTGGCGCGGTCGTCGCCGCGGCGAGGAAGAAGCAATTGCTGCGCCTTGATCGGCGTAGTCGTCTCGCCTTGGTCGTCCCCGAAGCGCAGGACATGGGCAGCATCGGCGAGAATATCGGCCTCCTCCTGGTTCAGTCGCATGGTCGCCCAGTCCTGTGGAGCGGCGAGGGTGCGTTCGGCTTCGCCAAGCACGCGATAGGTCCCTTCGATGACCTTGTGCTGCACGTCGCCGGAATGGCGAACCTTGACGGCATCGATGGTCCCGGCCTGCGTCACCAGGGAATTGAGGCAACGGATCCTAAAGAGCCCGGCCATGAGCTCATAGGCGCTCGTACCGTCATTGACATTCTTCAGCAGGATTTCGCAGACGGTGTCTCCGACGTTATATACCTTGCCGTCGTCGACGCGGCGAAGCCGGATGAGATGCTTGGTGAAATCTGCCTTGCCTTCCGTGCGGCTGCGTGACTGCCTGGCGCCGACAGGCATGAAGCCCTCCTGCATGAGACCCCGCAAAACCTCGATGGTCGGGATGGGTTTGAAACGCTCGGAGCGGCTCTCATGCGCGGTCACGGCAAAGATCGATGGCGCAGCGCTGCGCATTTCGGTTTCGGTCAGGGCGCGGCCGGTATCGAAGCGGGCGGCCTGGGTGTAAATGCTCATTTTCTGCCTACTGGATGTGTCGGTTCCCGAAGGGAAAGCCCCTTTCGGGCGAAGCCTCCCCCCTCTGTCCGGGGGAATGGCCTCTGACATTCCCCCGGACAGAGGGGGGAGGGCGAAAGCCCGCCCCACGGCGGCGGGCGGGACTGTCAAGCGGCGTGGCGCGGAAGATGGGGGATCTTCCCGGGTCCGCTTGCGGACTGGCGCGGAAGATCTTCCAGCTTCACGGGCCGCTTGACCGGCCTGACCGGCGCTGTCATGGGGCGCAAACACGCAACGCGGCCCGCAACGGGCCTCACTACCGGGTGCTCTGCACCCGAACTCGAGAAGTCCTTGCTGCTCGCGTCGCATTCAGCAAATCAAGGCGTCTGCGACGGAGCGATCGTGACAAAATGCCTGCGATCGCTGTCGCCGAGGTTAAACCAATGTCCGTACGCAGGGAGTGAACAGCATTTAGGCCACCATTCTACCGATCACCCGGGTGCCTCATGCTTCGACCATTCCTGCCTTCGATTGACCGCGACAGGTCGAGGCAGTTCTATGAGGCGCTTGGTTACGAAACGAGATATGCAGACCCTGTTATCGCGGTGATGGTCAGCAGCAATGACAGCTTTATCTTACAGAACGTCCACGTGATTGAAGAAGGAGCGCTAGGATGAGCACCGACCTGGATACCGTGCGGTCCTATGATGCGGTCGCGGCGGAGTACGCGGTCGAGGCCGCGGCGATGCCCGAATGGGTCGCGACAGAGATCGATGCATTCGTGACCGAACTGGGCGGTTCGGGGAGGGTGCTGGAGATCGGAAGCGGTGGCGGGCGAGATGCACTTGAGCTTGAGAAGCGGGGGATGAGCGTCCGGCGCACCGACATTGCAAAGGGTTTCGTCGAACTGCTGCGCGAAAGTGGCTTCGAGGCCGACCTGTTGGATCCTCTGACCGAAGACTTGGCCGACCCGCAGCGTCCCGGTACGCCGTATGACGGGATCTGGGCATGTGCCTGCCTGATTCATGTCGCGCGCGAGGATCTCGGCACGGTGCTTGGACGGCTTGCCGAGGCGACCCGGACCGGTGGCCGATTGCACGCCTCGGTTAGAGAGGGCGAAGGCGAGGATTTTTCCACACACGGCAGTGCTGCAGCGCCACGGCGCTACGTCGAGACGTACTGGCGCGAGTCTGCCCTGCGATCCACCCTTACAGACGCCGGCTGGATCGTCAGCGAGATACGTCGATGCGTCGGAAGACCCCATGATCATTGGCTGAGCGTTCGGGCGAGTCGGGCGTGACGCAGACAGAACTTGCGGGAATGGCCGGTTTTGCAATGTGGGAGTAGGTGCGTGGAGGAGCTAACCCAACTGCATCATGCCTGCCCAAAGGGTAGGGGATCACGAGCTTCCGTGCAAATTGGCCATGAAGACCTCGGCCGGCGTCTTGTATCCAAGGCATTTGCGCGGCTGATTGTTGAGATGTCTTGCAAGCGTGTTCAGGTCGCGTTGGGACACGGCAGCCAGATCGGTATTGCCGGGAATAAAGCGACGAAGACGTTTGTTTGTGTTCTCGACTGTGCCTTTTTGCCAGGGTGCACTGGGATCGCAGAACCAGCTGGATGCGCCCATTCCATCCTCCAAAGCCCTGAATCCGGCGAACTCGGTCCCTCGGTCAAAGGTGAAGCTCCGGCGTGCGAATGCCGGCAAGGGTGAGAATGATCTGATGATCTTGTCCATGATCGGACCAGAGTGCCGGCTTGGATTCTTGATCAGCACGAGGTAACGGGTCTTGCGCTCTACAAGCGAGGTGATGTTTGCCTGGCCGAATGGACGCTCAAAGATCAGCAGGTCACCCTCCCAGTGGCCGAATTGCAGTCTTTGCCCAACTATATCAGGTCTTTCCGAGATCCGATGCGTCGATGGAAACGCACCGTCGCGTGGTTTCCTCGAGCGCAATGGACGACGTTTGCGTCGCGCTTCCGGCAGGTATTCATAGAGCGCTAGGCCGTAGTCCTCCTTGTTGTAGATGAAGCGATAGATCGTTTCCTTGCAGACACGAACCAGGCATACGCCGTCCGAAACCAGGCGTCCGGCAATCTGTTCCGGTGACCAGCGAGCCTTCAATTGACTGATAATTTCCTCGCGCAAATCGGGATGACGTCTGAGCTTCCTCAGCCTGCATCGCCGTTCCCGAGCCAGATCATTGGCAAGCGTGCTGTAGTAGCCATCATAGTCCGGCAGTTCACGATCATGGAACGTGTTGCGCCTGATCTCGCGACAGATCGTCGAGCGATGACGGCCAAGTAAACGCGCCATATCGTTGATAGACACTTTCGCTGTCATCAGCTGGTGAAGGCGTCGGCGATCGGCGAGGGTGATTTGCGTGTAGCATCTGGACATGCCAAAATCTCCAAAGTGAAGCCATTGAAATTATTGGCATGTCGCACTTGGAAATAGAATGCACCCTCTTACATAGAACGATCGCATAATACTTATTATGGAACCAAAGCCAGCGGTCAGCACGTTCCAGCAAGCGACGCGATTGTCGCCCGGTTCTCCGCTCTCGCGTCATGGCCGACCAGGAGCGCAATCGGCCGGATGGTGCGCACGACGTTGTCGTTGTCGATCTCGATGCGGCCGTCGGTCGGAACGTGCTCCCGATTAGGATCTCAAGACCAGATCAAGTGAACATCATGCAATTTCGGGCGGTTGACGGCGCTCTTTGTCCACTCGATCCGTTTAGTGAAGTCGAGCTTAAGTGTGTGTAAACGAAGAATCCACATATTCGAACAGGTGAAGATTTGTTTCCACTTTAACAGTTTCTGCCTCGTATGATTGCAGCGACATATAGTCTGGATTTATAAAATTATGGATCGGGCCGCGTTTCGATAATGGCTGATAAAACCGCCGATGCACGCCGATCTCTGGTCCTCAGTGGATCCTCAGGCTTATTGGGGATGGTTCGCGCGGGCCTGGCACAAGCGGCGGACTGGCATCGGTCTCTGCTTTCGAAAATCATTCTTGCATTTCTCGGCGTGGCTTTGCTTTCCTACGGTCTGGGAGCACTCGTCGGCTGGTCCATGTTCGTCGATTCCGCCAAGGCCCAGTGGCACAACCAAGCGCGTATCAACACGCAAATCGCAAGTTCGACGCTGCGCAACGTCTATACCTATGTGGTGATCGAGACCGATACCGGCGGCCAGGTGCAACGACTGGTCACCGCCCAGCCTGTCGGAGATGACGATTCCATTCTCTTTACCGGCTTCACTCCCACCGACGTATTGGCACTGGTGGCTGCGCAGACCAAGAACGAAGCATGGCTGTTCCGCTTTGATAAACTGACGGACCGCTTTGTCGAGGTAGCGGCCTCGTCGGGGACCGCGCCTTCCGAAACGACCTGGGAAGACCAAGACAGAGATCCATTCTTCGGCGATGCCCTTCCCGACACTGTCTTAAGTGGGTTCGCGACGCTCGCCGGCGAACGTCACTTTGTAGGCATGCTGCCCATCGTCAGCCCGGACGATCAGATGCTGGGAGCGGTCGTCGTTTCGATTGGGAAAGCAACCGTCCTCAACCAGGCAAAAGAGGAGCTGCTCCGCAACGCGCTTGCCATGGTCTTCACCGTCCTCCTCCTTACCGGGCTCTTTGTGACGGTATTCGCCAGGCGCCTTTTCCAGCCCGTGCCGACGCTGGTTCAGGCCACGCTACAGATTGCCGGCGAAGTCACAGATACGGCCACGCCATTCCAGAACCGCAACGACGAAATCGGTGACATGGCGCGCGCCATCGAAGCTCTCAGGGAAGCCGTGGTCGAGAGGGCACGACTGCGCGAAATCCGCGACATGGCAGTGAAGCTTGAGCACATGGCGCATCATGATGCCCTGACTGGACTTGGCAACAGGGCTCTCCTGATGAAGACGCTCGGCGAGTCCCTCGAAGACATCGAGCATGGGGGAGCGTTCAATGTCCTGATGCTCGACCTTGATCGCTTCAAGGTCATAAATGACACATTGGGTCACGGTTGCGGTGACCAGCTACTGGTCACCATAGCGACACGGATCAGTGATTTGCTCGGCGAAGGTGATCTCGCAGCACGGCTTGGCGGCGATGAATTCGCCATCGTCCAGCGGGTGCGTTCGGATGGGATGCGCGAAGCAAGGGAATTGGCCAGCCGCCTCTTGCAGGTCATTTCCTCCGGTGTGACCCTCGAGGGTCAGGAAGTAGCGGTCGGGACCAGTATCGGGATATCCCGCGCACCATCCGACGGCTTGAGCGCAAGTCATCTGCTCCAAAACGCCGATCTCGCACTTTACCGTGCAAAGGCGGCCGGACGCGGCACGCTCGTGGTTTTCGAACAGGGCATGGACATGGTCGTGCAGGACCAGCATGCTTTGGAGATAGATCTCCGGCACGCACTGCAGCGCGGCGAGTTCGAGCTGCACTACCAGCCCTTCATCAACATCTCGACTGGACTTGTCTGCGGCTTCGAAGCCCTTGTTCGCTGGCGCCATCCACATCAAGGCCTCATCCCTCCTGATCGCTTCATACCGCTCGCTGAAGAAACTGGCATTATCGTGCCACTCGGTGCCTGGGTTCTGGAACGTGCCAGCGCCGACGCGGTTTCCTGGCCCGCCGACATGCGGCTTGCGGTTAACCTGTCCCCCGTTCAGCTGCGTCATTGTGACATCGTCGACACGATCGACAGAGCCCTTAAGGCATCCGGCCTGCCGGCCGCCCGCCTGGAGCTCGAAGTCACCGAGACAGCCATGCTCGCGGGCGCCGAGAGCCGCCGAGCGCTTGAGCAGGTCAACGCCATGGGCATCGCTGTCGTGCTGGACGATTTCGGCACGGGCTACGCATCTCTGAGCTATCTCGCCGACATTCCCTTCAGCAAAATCAAGATCGACCGAACTTTCGTCTCCGACCTTCCGACACATTCCACTTCGAGAGCAATCGTGGCCGCCATCACCAACCTGGCCCGCGAGCTCGGCATGGAAGTGACGGCGGAAGGCGTCGAGACAAAAGAACAATTGGTGATCTTGATGGCGGCGGGCTGCACACATGCACAGGGCTATTACTTTGCCCGACCGCGGCCACTCGCCGAACTGGAACTGCAGGCTCAGACGAAACGACCCCGGGCCACGCAGATGTAAACATAGACGACTGCCGGGATATCCACATCCCGGCCCACCGGATAGGAGATTCGACATGCGTAGATTTTTACCAACGATGTTGGCCCTGGCCGGGCTCGCTCCTTTTCCGGCGGTAGCGGACGACACGGGCAGCACCCTGGAAAAAATAGCGAAAACCGGGGTTATCGCGATCGGCTACCGGGAGGCCGAACCTCCGTTTTCCTACAAAACGCCAGAGGGGAAGATCATCGGGTTCTCCATGGATCTTTGCAAGGAAGTGGTGGAGGCGGTCAAGCAGCACCTGAAGCTCGACGAGGTCAAGGTCGAGTATGTCGCCGCTACCTCAGCCACACGCTTCGTGCTGGTCAAGAGCGGTAGGATTGACATCGAATGCGCAGCAACGACCAACAATGCAGAGCGGCGCAAGATCGTGGGGTTTTCCTATCCGCATTTCACGACAGCCACGCAGTACATGACGAGGCGCGAGGATGCAGTTGCCAGGATCGAAGATCTTGCGGGTCGTTCTGTTGCTGCGGCCTCGGGAACGGTCAATATTGAACAGTTGAATACTATCAACCGAGACAAGCAGCTCAATATCGGCGTCATACCGACCAAAACCAATTCCGAATCCTTCGATCTGGTAGACGACGGGCGGGCGGCAGCCTTTGTCTGGGACGGGATCCTCCTTGCAGCCATGATCGCGCAGGCACCCGAACCTGAAAAATTCACCCTCTCGCAAGAGACACTCAGTCCACCTGAGCCCTATGGGCTCCTGGTGCGTCATGGTGACGAGACATTTCGGGCCGTCGTCAACGATGCACTCAAGCGGCTCTTCACCAGTCCGCGGATCGATGAAATCTACAAAACCTGGTTCATGTCGCCGATCGCTCCCGACGGCATGAACCTCAATCTTCCGATGTCAACTTCACTGAGGGCCGCCTTTGACGCTCCAACGGACTATCTCGATTGAGAAGGACTGAGAGATGAACCGAGACACTCGTCGGCCAGCGCCGATTTCAATCTTGAATCTGGCGGCAATCACGGTCCTTTCGATCCTGACGGCCACTGCCCCATCCCACGCACAAGCACCAATCTCAACCCTGGAACAGATCGCGGACACTGGGATCGTCAGAATTGGTTACAGCGCAGAAGACTTCCCCTTCTCCTACCGTGGGCCTGACGGCAGCATTACCGGATACTCGACTGAACTTTGCCTTGATGTGATTGAGATCATCAAGGCAAAGCTGAAGCTGACATCCATAAAAGTGGAGTTCGTCGAGCGTACGCCACGCAACCGCGTCGCACTTCTGCGCAATGGCGATCTGGACATCGAATGCGTCGCCAGCACCAACAATGCAGAGCGGCGCAAGAGCATTGGTTTCTCATATCCACACTTCGTCACCGGCACTCAATTCGTGTCGCTGAGAAAGAACAATCTGAAAACCATTGCCGACCTTGCCGGCCACACTGTCGCGGCGACGTCGGGAACGACCAATATCGGCCAGCTCAATGCCATCAATCGACAACGGGCCCTGCACATTGCTGTCATGCCAGTAGAGACCCACAAGGATGCCTTCCAGCTGGTGACCGAGGGTCGTGCGGCAGCCTTTGTAATGGATGGCATCCTTCTTGCGGCAATGGTGGCCAAGTCGGAGCATCCCGAGAATTACGTCCTGTCGAGCGAAGCTCTCGGCTGGCCAGAGCCCTATGGGCTGATGGTCAGACTGGAAGATACTGCGTTCAGGGAGGCCGTGAATGCTGCATTGGTGGAAATCTATGCAAGCGGAAGGATCGAGGTGCTCTACAATAAATGGTTCAACACGCCCGTCCCGCCCGCCGGTATCAACATGCGTATGCCGATGTCGGCGGAACTGCGGGCGGCCTTTGCAAAGCCTGCCGACCCGAGTGAGTAAGCCAAGGCTTTTGGCAGCGTCCAGCACTCGACGACACGCGTATTGCCGCTGTCCCTTAGGCGGCGCCGACAGGAGCTTGGCATCCAGCACCCCGGAACATGCCAGTACGCGGGAGTGATGGCACAACCGAGCCTGCATCCGACACTCCGGTCGGCGGTGCCCTACCCGATGGTGGGAAGGTCGCTGATCGTTGGCACATGATGGAGCATTCCAGCTGCGCGTTTCTCGATACAGTCGGCCAGTCGATGCGCCAGATCAGGCAGGCAGTTGAAAGCACCGCTGATGACAACCGCACGCAAGGACCTCGCGATGCTCAATGCATACAAATGGTTCAAGCAGCGATTGGCCTTAAGTGCGGCTTTGCTGCGTCATGCAGCCGGCGACGCTCACCGCGCTTGACGGTTTACCGGCAATGCCTCAGCCAAAGGCAGGAAGGCAATGCCGCAAAGTGGAGTGCTCATTTTTCATTGCACACAGCCAAAGTCCAGGCACACGCCAGAGGCGTCATTGCATCTGCCTGAACAATGCAACTCGTCTTTGCGTTGCTTGGAAGCGAACCATTGATCCCAGCACTTCCGAGGTGCGCACGTAATGCGTGTTGAACCCGCTCCATGCGGCTAGGAAATATACGCCATGTCGCACCCGCGCTATTTCAATCCTTGAAGCCTCGTTTTTCTCAAAGGATTGCGACGCCGAGCCCCCACGGCGGCCCGACACACCAACAGGGTGAGAGCAAGGTCAATGAAACTTGGTGTAGCCGTAGTCGACGCATTGTCACGGTCATCATCGGGTTCTGGAGCGCAGTGGCAAAACACCAGTCTGCAATATTTGACTAAACCGATGATTGACTCGCCGATAAACTTCGCGGACATTGCAATTGGTTGTGCCCCCGATTGCTTCCTCTTGCACGAGCACCAGCCCTGGAAATCGTGTGATTGTGTTCGGACAGCCGGATCAGTAGACAAAAATGTCAGGAGTATCGCTGACGAGAATGGAAATGGCGTTGCTGACGCTTTGCATGGCGGGTGCAATCGCATCCACTGTCGGCCTTCTCATCGCCACCTGTTTCTTTTGAGCCGGCCTCGCCCACCCATCCATCACACAGAGGTGCGAAACTGCTAGCGGGGGGCGCGTAGGAGCTTTCGGGCGGAGCGCGACTTGCGCCCACTGCGATTGCGTCCTCCGATCTTCACACTCGAGACATCTTCAAGGAAGCGGCCGTCCAGGAAAGCAGTCAAGCCGTAACTTGCAGTGCGAGCGTTCCGGAAAATCACGATACGCCTCCTTGTCAGCAATGGCCCGGCTGCGCACGAGCCAAGCGAGACATCTCGTCCAGCGACAGATCACCAAAAGTGATCTGCTGCAATTCGAGGACGAGTTTCATGCGAGCCGATTCAAGATCGCTGATGCCATCCTTAACCCCAATGTCGCCTGCCACCCCGATCGCATAACCAATCATATCGATGATCGCCAGCAGTTCGTCGACACGGTCTTCGACCGGCATCTGGACATTCTTTTTACGCATGCATGACCCCACATTGCCACCAAAGACACTGTGGCACAGGCGGGACCTCCAGGCGCGTTGCAAATGCGTTGCACACGCGTGGCGCGATACGCTATGTACTTGCAACAGCTTCATTTTACAGATTTGTTATATAATTCGCGCCAAAGTGGCGTTGCATTGAACGTCCAAGCTGGAACTTCCGCAGGATCGGTGGCGTCTACCCCTTGGACAAGGGCAAGAAGTGCGAGCGCATCGAGCTGCTTCTGATCGGTGTAGCAGACGTCGATCAGTGCACGCAGGCGCGCCCAGGACATACCAGACAGGTCCGACAGGCGTTTCCAGCTTCGATCCTTGTAATGGATCTGGCGCGCTGTCTGCTTGATGCGAGACATCTCGGTCTCATCGATAAGTCCCTCAAGATGTGCCTTGTCGAGCGTGGCATCCGCATTGACAAGCGGGACGGTGAGCGCCTGGTAGCCGAGCTCAGCAGGTGCGTGCAGCAGCGCCACATCCGCGTCGTCGACGCGTTCGCCGCTGGCATAATCCTCGAAGATCCGGCCGACGCCGCGCATTCCGAAGGCCTTGCATTCGGCCGCCCTCAGCGCCCCCATGCTTGATGCGCCGAAAACGGCAATGCCGCACTTCAATGCATAGAGAAGTTCCTTGTGCCAGACCGGGGCCACACATTCGAACTGACCGTCGATCAGGCCGATCACGGACGCGCCGTCACGCAGGGCCTGCATGACGTCACCTTGCACAGCTGGCGGCCTGAACTCAAGATCGGAGGGACAAGCGCATCGGCTCTGTGCCAGGCTCGGACCGACAAAGACGATCTTCATTGCAGGCTGCGCGAAAGGGCGCGAGGGCCAAAGCGCAGCCGCCTTGCTCCGTCCGGATGTTCAAGTTGCGGCGCAACGATCTTCACGACGCTGACCGGCAGCCAATCATGGCCAAGCTCGACACAGAAGAGTTCGCTCACGCCGCGCCTTGCCAATTGACCGACTGTCAAATCAAGCGCCGCATCCATGTTGTCAGCATGAAGTGTCGTCATGTCATCGACACCGATACCCGCGGGCGAAGCAAAGGCTGCGAGATGAACGGGTTCGGCCATCTTTCGATAGACAGAGGCAGGAAGATCATCCCGGGCACCTGCAATGAAGGTCATGCGTGACTGCACGGCCTCGAGTACCGCTCGCCTTATGGCGACCTCAGGGGTGAGTGCTGCGCCCGCCCCGAGCGTCAGGTCGACATAGCGAACGGCACCGTCCAGGTTTTCCGGTGCGATGAGGGCTGCGACACAAGGAAGCCCGAGATCCGTCGTGATGTCAAAGAGGCAAAGCTGCAGGCCTGCCCCCTGCACCTTCGACAGGAGCTCGACAATAGCTGCGTGTTTCAGATGGTCCGTATCAATGCGCCTTGCGAACCGGCGGCGACCAGACGTCACGGTCCAAAGTGCAAGTGCATCCCGCTCGATCCGTTCGAGCAGGCCGTGCAAGATGGCCTCCGTGGCATTGTTGCCGGATGCCAGGCCGTCGGAGGACTGCCAATATCGCGGGCGGATACGGGTGCGGTTGAATTCCACGGCATCGAAAGGCAGCCAGATCCTGCCGCCTGCAATCAGATCAACGGCCTCTACCCAGGCGACACGCTCATCGGCGAAGAGCGGCATCTCGTGGCGCGCAATCAGGCTGTCGAGCCTGTGAAGGCGCGCTCCCCTGGCCTCGTGTTCCGAAGCGGTCGCGCGTGTGACATGGCAACCCGGCTCGGTGGCCACGATCCGCTCGACAGCTTCCATGGCGGCCGCAACCCGGGCCGTCTCATGGTCGAGACCCTTTCCCTGAGCGACCACGATGGCCTTCGCATTGGGTGCGAAAGCACACCAGACCGGAACCCCGAGCCGGTCAAGCCCGGTCTGGCTTGCGACACGTGTAATGCCAAGCCGGTCCAGATAAGGCGCCACCCTGGCAAAGGTTTGGGAGGGGCTGGACGCCCGAAATCCCCCTGCTCCGCCCTCTGCCATGTCAGTTTTCGTGCAAGCCCGAGGCGATCTCATGCAGACCCTGGGCGATTTCATGCAAGCCCTCCGCCGCCTGAGCAGCCGACGTTACGTGAACTGCAAAATTCACGCCCTTGAAAAAGGAGGCCCCGACCTGGCGATAGGACGCCGCCGTCGCCAAATCACCCGCAGGCACTGCATCAAGCGGAAGGACAGCCCCCGCTTCCAGATCGACCACCCATAGTCCGTCTTCACCCGTGATCCCGAGTATAACAACACCAGCCATGTTTCAGTCCCCCTTGAACCCGGCCTTTATCAGACCTTCCCGATAAAGCTTCGTCTGCCATTCTTCCTTATGCGGCACCATGGCCAACCATTGGTCGAGCTCAAAGGCCGGATTGTCTGCAAGAAAACGGTTGCGGTGAATGCGAGCCCGCGCGTGATCACCCAGCATCCCGTAGCAGGCAGCGGCAAGCCGACTTGCAGGCTGCTTATCCTGCATATGGTCGATAAATGAGAGCGCCTGCTGAACATCTCTCAAAAAGTAGCTCGCACCGGCTGCGGCCCAGTAATAGGTGTCAGGGGGCATGGGATTGAGAGAGATGGCCAGATTGATTTTCTCAAGCGCGGCCTCCGGCTGGCTGGCATGCGTCAGACTGTCGGCATGACTGAAGATGGCATCGGCATAATGGGGGCTCAACCGCTCCGCCTTGCCAAGGGCTTCCAGGCTTTCGTCGATGCGGCCCTTGTACAGCTGGCTGACGCCCAATTCCTTGAAGCCACTTGCCGACGAACCGTCGATGTCTATGGCGCGCTTGGCCAGACGCTCCGCCTCTGCCAGAAGCTCGCCATCGCCCCGGGCGGTCAGGACCCATTCCAATGACAGCGTTCGCGACAGGGCGGCCAAAGCCACGGCAAGTCCCTTGTCATGGCCGAGGGCTTCGCGGAAATGCTTTCTTGCCCTCCTGAGAGATGGCAGGGACAATTGGGCAAGGGACTGGAGGCCGGAAAGATAGGCAAAATAGGCGTCGGGGCTGGCTCTGAAACCTTCGATCGGCGCGGCGGCACTCTTCATGCGCTCGACAATCGAGGTCTGGATGGCGCTTGCAATCTCGGTCCTTTGCTGGACGGCATCGGAGGCCTGGAGCCTGAACCGCGTCGCCCAGACCACTTCGTCTGAGGGAAGGAAGATCAGCTGTGAGAACAGAAAATCGCCTGATCGACGTGTGTCCAGCGCATAAAGAACCTGGTGCTGGCGAAGGAGCGCGACCTTGTCGGCCGATGCCCTGATCTTTTCGGCTGTGTAAGGTGCAACCACGCTGACGCTGCGACTTGCACACAGCCCGATTGTGAGATCCTCGATGAGCGCATTGGCCACGAACCCGCTCCCTTCGGCCGCAGCCGCAATCTCGGGCGGCAGGAGAGCAAGCCGCGGCAGATCCGATTTCAGGACAGGAGCGCTGCCTGGGCTGTCTCGGGCGATCGACATGACCGACGTCTTGTCAATGACCCGGCTGCGCGGATGGTCGAGCAGAGACGCAAGCAATGATCTTACGGCCTCGTCGTGAGGATCCACTTCAAGCAGCAGCATGGCTGCGCGCTTCATCGCAGTCCTTGCTCCAACTGGGTTGTCTGCGGCATGACAAGCCAGGAGCGTGTCCCTCAATTGCCCGACAAAACCAAGTTGGATCTCGGCAATCCAGCGCCCGATCCTGCCGGGTCGGCCAGCATCGGTGGACAGAAAGCCCCGTGATACGGCCTCACTCAGCCCGTTCAGCCTCGTTATCACGTCGCCTCTGACCGCGTGAGCGTGATCGCAGTCGAGCGAATCCAGGCGAAGCTCGATCTCATTTGTGCCAATGAGAAGGGGACAATCGCCGCGATCGGCAAAGGCCAACTGGAAGCGCCGCAGCATGGATCTCAGATTGGTGGTTGCAGCTTCACCGGCTCCCGGCCAGAAGAGTTCAGCAAGTTCACGTCTTGAGACAGGCGCCCGTCGATGGTGAAGATAGGCAAGCATGATCAAGGCTGCGGTCGGGACATTGACGGAATGACCCGACTGATCCTCAAGGCGACAGCTCCCGAGTGTGACAAGGCGAAACCGCATCACGAGGAGACTAGGACATCTGGTGCGCGTGATCTTCAAGGCCGGACGGTGATGCCGACTTGTCATCACTTAGCGCACGCACCAGGGACAGGACTTTCTGCTGGACCTTCTTGTCCTCGATGGCGATGAAGGCACGGGCAAGTGAGACAAATTCCTTGGAGGTCATCAACTGGGTCGTCGCGTCCGAGGCCCAGCTATCAGCGCCGAGTACCGGGCTCGGCCCCTCCTCGAAGAAGAAAGCGATCGGGACTTCGAGGATGGAAGCAATGTTCTGAAGGCGGCTCGCCCCAACCCGGTTGGTTCCTTTTTCGTATTTCTGAACTTGCTGAAAGGTGATGCCGAGGCCCTCGGCCAGTTTTTCCTGGCTCATGCCGATCATGTTGCGGCGCAGGCGTATGCGTGCTCCGACATGCCTGTCGATCGCGTCTGGCATTTTTCGCATCGGTCATCCTCCACTCGTTGGTGATAATCAATCATTGCGTGAATCCAAAGGTGGTGCAATCGCGATCAGAGATTTTCCGGCAGTTTTCGACGCGAAATCCGAACATCACCGACCATCCAGCTCGCCTCAACGAAAAGCCAGCTTGCATCCCCGCACATGCCGCACTTGCCCTTTAAGCAAATCCACGCTTTCCTCGGCACCAATGTCCAAGATGTTCTATAGACACAAATAAGAATGCTGAACACCTGAGTTTTGATATTTACAGTTTGAGAATACCTAGCCTATGAATGCTGAATCCGAGCCGAACTTGATATAAAAATAAAAAATTCGAAACTTTTTTATGCTGGATAAGACCAGAGATACGACATCAGGGCCTTGATCGACATTGCTCAACTGCCCTCTGAAGCGACCGCAAGCACCGCAGAGATCGCCGAGCGCCAAGCCCTGGTAGACGAAATGCTGGACAAAGTCCTCATCAGGCTTCGCAACTCTGGCATTCTTTCATCCACGAGCAAGCAGACGGAAACCTTCACACTCTCGCGGCCCGCGAGCGAGATCAAATTGGGCGAATGATGGCAGCTGAACCTCCAGTTCAAGTAGAAACGCTTTGAAGGAGACGTCCATACTCCGCCTCGACAATTCGCCTCAGCCTGCCCCTTCTGCTCACCGGATCAATCTGTCTGGGTGGAGATCCGGGGAAGACAATGAAGAATATCGGAGGCATCAGCGTCGCGACCGACAGCCGGGATGTTGGCATTCTCGACACGCCGGGAACCGGTAAAAAGGGTAGCCGCAGGAGCCTGAGCGAAGCGAGCCATAGACGTGAAGCGGAACCGACTGCCCCCGGGGCACGGCGTTCCAGACCATATGTGATGGACCTTGTCGGCGGCCGGCTGATGACCACCGCAACCGGCGCCGACCGACACTTGCTAGACCGACCGCTTCTTATCCCCTCCAATCACCTGGGTGTCCCGAAGAGATCTGAGGGTCGCGCGCAGATCGTTCATTTTGAGATCTTTCTGGCCTCGCGATATCAACAGCTGCGGCATCTCCTTTGGCGAGACGGCTTTGGAGAAATAATACCCCTGGCCGAGCCGGCAGCCTTGCGTGAGCAGAAAATCCGCCTGCTCCTTTGTCTCGATCCCCTCCGCGACCACTTTGACCCCGAGACCCTGGGCAATATGAAGCAAGCCCTCGACGACCAAGCGTCCCACATCGCCCGGCCCTAGTCGATCCACGAAGGACTTGTCTATCTTGATGACATCAACAGGAACGGTGAGCAGATGCGTCAGGGACGCAAAACCGGTTCCGAAATCGTCGAGGGCAATCTTCAGACCGGCTTCGCGCAATGATGCAATTTTCTTCTGAACTTTCTGATCGCGACCGCCGAGATAGACCGATTCCGTCACTTCGAGGATTGCATGGGAAGGGGGTACGCCTTCGCTCTCGAACGCTTCCAGAAGGCTGTCGGGCAGATCGCCGCAGGCGAGATCGGCAGCAGACAGGTTGATCCCGACATGCTGGAAGGGGATACCTTGCCTCAGCCATTGACCGACATCGGCAGCGACCTGTCGTATCATCTGGCGCGTGAGAGCCGACGCCACGCGAAAATCGGTCGTGGCTTCGTGAAACTGAGCGGCCGGGATGATGGTGCCATCGGGAGACCTGAGACGCGCCAGCGCTTCAACGCCCACGATTTCCTCTGTATCGAGCCGCACGATCGGCTGATACCAGGCCTCGATGCGATTGTCCTTCAGTGCAGCAGCGACAGTCTCGATTGCTTTCGACCGCCGTGACATCGCAGAGGCAATCGTGGCATCAAAGACGACATGGCGGCCTCGTCTTGTTTCCTTCGCATGGTAGAGCGCTATGTCGGCATTCCGCCGGACCTGACTGGTTGACAGGCTTGGCGCACACTGCGCCATGCCGATTGTAACGGTCAGGAACACGAGGTGGCCATCACAGGTCGTGGGCTGGTTCACCTGCGACAAGATACTATTGGCGATGAGCTCGAGTGTCACCGGATCGGTGGTATCGACCAGGACTGCATATTCATCTCCCCCCAATCGAAACGCCTGGTGGGACGCAGTCGCGCTGGCCAATCTCGAGGCTGTCGTGAATATGGCTTCGTCACCGGCCGTATGGCCAAACGTGTCATTGACGGTTTTGAGGTCATCCAGGTCCACGAGTAAGAGCGACCACGCACCATCCTCATCCAGAGTGCTCATGACTTCGTTAAACTTTGCACGGTTGGGCAGCCCGGTGAGAACGTCGGTAAAGGCGAGCCTTTGGCGTTCTAGAACACGATCGTTTCGCTCCAGGGCAATCATCGCCAGTGGAATGCAGCCCTCAACAATGCTTTGCTCCAAAGGAGTTGGACCACGACATTCGGGGAAGTAAAGGGCGAAAGTGCCCAGCACCCTGCCCTTGCTGCCGGAGATCGGCGATGAAAAACAGGCGTTCACACCAGAGGGCAGATCAGAGGATGGAAAGGAGGCCCAGCGAGGATCGTGCTCGATATCCACCACCACCACGGCCTGTTGCAGAAAGGCCGCTGATCCACAAGCACCGACGGCCGGCCCGATCTTCACTCCGTCAAATGCTGTGGCAAACCGCGCTGGCAAGCTGGGGGCTGCCGCCGTGTGCAGGCAGTCGCCGTCGTCAACAGTCAGAATGGAGACATATGCCGATGGCAACAAGCGTTCGACTTCCAGACATAGTCTGATGAGGGTCTCATCCAGACTGTCGCCTTGAGCAATCATTTTGAGAATGAGGTTTTGAAGTCCAACGAGCACGTGGCGACCCTCCGAATTCTTCGGTGTAGGCATCATAATCTGCAATCAAAACGATATTTATAAAAAGGAACCGTTCGATTAACATATGGTTCCTTTCCGTAAGTCTCCGGAGGTTCCTTTGTATTAATTGATGGCGGCATCCGAATTTCCCAGCTCTATGGCAGCTCCATTTCTTCAGTAACCGCAAGCGCTGTCAGCCGATGAGGCAAGGCGGCTTGCTGCTCGGCATTGCAGTCGTTAAATATATGCTGCATGCATGATCAAGGAGCATCTTATGGCAACTGGAACTGTGAAATTCTTCGCCCAAGACAAGGGTTTCGGCTTCATTACCCCTGACAATGGCGGCCCCGACGTTTTCGTCCACATCTCCGCTCTCGGTTATGGCGGTTCCTTGAAGGATGGCGACAAGGTGAGCTTCGACGTCGGCCAGGACCGGAAGACGGGTAAGTCCAAAGCAGAAAACGTAACAGTGCTCTGATACTTCCTGCGGCCGAGAACCCGGCAACGCCAGACGACGGCACGTCCGCTGTCTGCGTCGCTTTCCCACCTGAGCCGCCTCGACTGCACCGCCGCCCATCCCGGTGTCCCGAGCAGGAAACACCAAAGGCGCGTGAAGGCTTAGGACAGCTGGCAGTCGACCATGCTGGCGTTCTTGCGAGCATTAGGCGAGCGATCTGCATTTTGCTAGCTCGCCTATTCCAGACGACGTCGATACCGCTCCTTTAGGGCCCCCGTTCAGGGGCCCCTCTCGTCCTGAGCATTCCATTTCCACATCGCTGGCAACGGGTTTAGCGCCCCGGATCTAGGACGCCCACGCGCCGCAATCTTCTTTTTCGGATAGAACACGGGTTCCAACAGCCTCCTGTTCTTGCATGTGCTGCAGGCGGTAATCCGCCGAGGTTGCCGGATCGTAACTTTCAATCCTGTGCGGGAGCGCGGTTTGGAGCGAATGATCAATCCGCAGGAGCCGACGGCAATAGTGACCGGCCATTCGACAGACCTTTCCTGCCAATATCATCAGGTCAAGCCGGGCGGAGATATCGCTCTTCTCCTTGAACTGTGCAAGCGGGTGTTTGCCGCCGACGATGCCGGTCGTCCGGGCGGACAAGGCGTAATCGACAAAGAGTTCATCACGGAACACACAAACTGTTTCGAAGAATTCGAGCAGCATGTGCGCTCGCTCACCTCGGAAGAGATCGAACAAGTATCAGGTTTAACCCGCGTTTCGATCGAGGCGGCCGGCGATGTCTATGTTGAGGCCAAAAACACCATCGGAATTTGCGGGATCGGCCTGACCCAGCATGTTCATGGCTCGGAAGACATCACCACTTACGTGAACTTGCTCCTGATGAAAGGGAACATTCGCAGAAAAGGTTCAGGCATTTTCCCGCTGCGGGGCCATTCCAACGTGCAGGGGCAACGCACGGTTGGCATTGCTGAAAAACCAGAACTTGCGCTCTTGGACCGACTAGCCGCACTTTTTGATTTCGAGCCACCTCGCGAACAGGGATGGAATACGGTCGATGCCTGCCAGGCCATTCTGTCCGGAGAGGCCAGGGCGTTCCTTGGCCTTGGGAGAAACTTCCTGCGCGCCGTGCCCGAGCAAATGGCGATGGAAGAGGCTTGGTCAAAGCTAGGGCTTACGCTGCAAGTCGCGACAAAGCTCAATCGCAGCCATTTGTTCAACGGCGATATCGCCTATCATTTACCCTGCCTTGCACGAAGTGAGCGCGACAATCTGACAGGAGAGCCGCAGGTTGTCTCGATGGAAGATAGCCTCAGTTGTGTGCATGGTTCCGTCGGCAAAAGAAAACCGGTGAGCCCCCATGATGTGAACGACCGGACCAATCGGCGGGTTGCTCACCTGGAAATCGTGCCTTTCGATTTGCCGGATGGATGCGTGGCTGGATACTATCCGGAGCTCAACCCGCTTGTTCCTCTGTCCCATCACGACCAGTCTTCGAAAACCCCTACGTACAAACCCGTGCCTGTGCGCATCGAACGTCAAGTTTGAGCCGACAAGTCGCGAACCTAGTTTTTCCTGTGGCCGAGCACTCGCGCGGTGACTCTAAGGGCTGTGAAACTCACGGCTCATATCACGAGAGGCGCGGCTTCTACGAAAAATAAGAGTGACCGGAAACCTCGTGCAAGCCTTCCTTAACCATGAAAGTTAGGAGTTAGATCTTACTCTAAACCTCTTCCCTCATCCCGCTAGTTTATCCGGAGTATCACAACATGGGAGAGTAATGCATGAGATCGATCAAGTTGGTTGCGGGTTTGGTCGTGCTCTTGCTAGCCCTCTTTGTCATCGTTCGGGAACAGACGGCCGGTGTCAGTGCCGACGCCTTCATCAATGCGCGTGTGACGACAACCCGGGCGCCAATCGCGGGTACGTTCGAACTGGTTTCTCGACCGCTCGGCGCTAGAATCAGCGAAGGCGACAGCCTCGGATCCATCGTCGATCCTCTCGTTGACAATGTGCGTCTCGCCGATCTTCAACAACAAAGGATGGCAACAAAAGCTGAGCTTGATCGACTGACGAAGACCGTCACTGATCTGCAGGCATCAATCGATGCGCTCGGCAAGCGGGCCCAAAACTATCGCAGCGAACGGCTAAAACAATTGCGCGCACTGATCGATGGAGCGGAGGCTTCCGCGAAAGCTGCCGAAGCCCGCCTGCGCTTCGCGAGGCTAAGCTTCGACCGGTCCAACCGACTTAGCGATCAGGGGGTCAGGACCGCAGAGGCGCTTGAACAATCCCGCTCTCTTGCAGAAGTTGCCGAGCTTGACCTGAGCAATGCGCAGGAAACGGTCCGGATAGCGCAGATCAACCTTTCCGCAGCCGAACACGGCATCTTTCTAGGCGACGGCTACAATGACGCGCCTTATTCCGAGCAAAGGGTCTCGGAACTAGAGGTGGAAAGAGCGCAGCTTGAGGCCACGGCTGCAGCACAGGCGACGATCCTGGAAGCGCTCGATGCACGAATCAGAGCGGAACAGGTGCGCGTAAACCGGCTGAGTTCCGCATCCCTTGATGCCAATGTCTCTGGGCTGATCTGGGACTATCTTGCTGTATCCGGTGAGGCCGTGCAACGCGGACAGGATCTCATCAGTCTGGTCGATTGCCAGTCAACCATCGTCACCCTTTCAGTTACCGAACGGGTCTATAACGGGATTGCCCTTGGAAGTGCTGCGCAGTTCAGGATGAATGGCAGCGACCGCCTCCTGCCAGGTGTTGTCACGCGCGTTGCGGGATCTGGCGCCTCGACAGTCTATGAAAACCTGGCGATCGCGCCAAGTGAGAAACACCTTGAACGGTTCGATGTAACGCTCGATGTACCAGCTCTCAAGGCAGATCCGGAATTGCGCTGCCTGATAGGGCGAACCGGCCGGGTGTTCTTTGCTGACCGCCCCCTCGACTGGCTTCGGCAGTTGTGGAACTGACCCATGACAGATCTCCTGCGTGGAAGCGAATTATGGTCGGCAGCCATGATATGTCTGTTAACCTTTGGGGTCGCCCTTATCAGTTCCGCCGTTTTTAAAAATACGAGCAACCTTCACCGCGGCATTCTGTTCTCGCTCAGTGCCTTACTGACATGCCGTTACATTGTCTGGAGGGCGACTGAGACGCTCCCTCCACCAGCACTGTCGCTCGAATGCTTTTTCAGCTGGTCGTTTTTCGCGCTTGAAGCTGCGGCGAGCCTGTCATCGCTCAGTGCTTTCTTGATCTTGAGCCGCACGACATCGCGCACGAGCGAGGTGGAAGAAAACCTCGGCTGGTGGGGTGAGACGCCGCCCAAGGTCACAGTCCTGATTGCCACCTATAACGAGGATCGAAGCGTCCTCGAACGCACGATCATCGGAGCGCGATCGAGCCGTCATCCCAATTGCGATGTTCTGGTCCTCGACGACGGCCGACGGGACTGGCTGCAGGACTTCTGTAATGCGCAAAAGGTTCGTTACATCCGCCGGCCCGACAACAAGGGTTCGAAAGCTGGCAATATCAATCACGCCCTGTCCCTTCTTGCTCAAGGGAGCGTTGCGCCCGACTTCATCGCGGTGCTCGATGCGGATTTTGTCCCCCATACCGACTTCGTATCGCGCGCCCTTGCTCTCTTTCACGAGGCGGATGTCGGTCTGGTGCAAACGCCTCAGCATTTTTTCAATCCTGACCCGATCCAGCACAATTTAGGTCTCAGCCGCTCCTATCCCGATGAACAACGTTTTTTCTTCGATCACCTGCAACCCAGCCGAGATTCCTGGGGCATTGCGTTTTGTTGTGGAACGTCGTCGATCGCGCGTTGGGATGCACTGCAAAAGGTTGGAGGCTTTCCCACTGAGAGCATCACCGAAGATTTCATGCTGACCCTCGTCCTGCAGGAAGCTGGCTATCGAACAGTCTATCTGAACGAGGCTCTTACGGAGGGGCTCGCCCCGGAAGGCTTGAAGGAATATGTCACGCAACGCGCAAGATGGTGCCTCGGCCTGATGCAGATCGCTCGCAGTCGTCTTGGACCCTTCGGTCAAAACGGCTTGCGGTTGAGAGACCGCTGGAGCGTGGCAGATTCTGTCGTCTTTTGGCTCAGCACCTTCTCGTTCCGTCTTGCGGCCGTGATCTTTCCCCTCCTGTACTGGTTCTTTAACATCACCGTTGTCGATGCCAACGTGCCCGACATCATTGCCTATTTCGTCCCCTACTACATGTGGGTGCTGTTTTCTCTCAACTTCGTCTCAGGTGGCTTAATCGTGCCCGTCGTCAATGATGTAAGCCAGTTGCTGGGTGCAATCCCCATCACGCGGGCCGCTGTGATCGGCCTGATCAAACCAAAGGGACACCCCTTCAGCGTCACGGCCAAAGGTGGCGACCGCACGACAGTGGTAATCCAGTGGCGGCTTATGCTGCCGTTTCTGTTGATGTTCATGTCAACGGCGCTTGGGCTTGTCATCGGAATCTTTGACGATTCCTTTGCTTTCAACGATGCCGGCGACGGAAAAGCAGTCATCCTCTTATGGACGATCTACAATTTGCTTATCCTGATCGTGACACTTGCCGTCTGCGTCGAGCTGCCGCGAGTTGAACAACATCTCGCCGATCAGCCAGAGCGCTGCGTCATTTTTTATGAAGGCCAGCTGAAACGCGTCTGGTTGACCGATCTTACTCAGGGTACCGCCCGTATCCGCGGCTTGGCGCTAAAGCCGGGCGCCCCACTTGAGATCAAATTTCGCGATCTAGGCGATATGCCTGCTTATGTGCTTGAAGCAAGAGGCGACGGCTCCGTGTTATCTCTGAAACTGTCGGATGCGCAGTATGAACTCTTGCTCAAGCGTCTTTATGTGGAGGGGCTCGTGCCGAGCATCACCTCCACCCGTCTGAGCGCAATTATCGGCGCCGTGTTGAAGCGGGCAAGCCGATTGTGAGTGGGCCTAACCTAGTCCTGTCGTTGGCTGTCGGCCTGTAGTCGCGCCAATGCTGCACTGATCATGCTCATTTCGCGCGTACGGTTGCTTTCCATAGGATAGGTATCGCTGCCATTGGCAATTTCGGTCGCATTCACCGCCAATCGCGAGAAGGGCCGGATGAAGGCGACGACAAAAAGCGCGGTCAGAAGAAGCAGGATACCTGCCATGCCCGCCAGCCTTACTATCAGATAGTTCGACATTTCGCGGGCCGGAATCGTTGCGGCACTTCCATCGATGCGCGCCACAATGTTCCAGCCGAACTTTGGCAGTCCCTTGTAGTCGAGTTCAGGCACGGTCAGCGTAAAATAGGAGCGCCCGTCTGGCCACTGCTCGACACTGGTGCCGATCGCGCCGCTACGAGCTCGCTGCAGGCTTCCCAGACCTGAAAGATCGGGCAATGACGGAATAGAAGATGCTGACGCACTACCGGTTGCGCCGACGAGAACGATATCGACATTGAGCGCCGTTGCCAGCTCGTCAATCAGCCGCTTGATCCAAGCCACGTTCAGATGCAAGCCAAGTACGCCCCTTACGCTGCCGTCGGGACCGTTCAGTGGCACGGCAAAATCAATGAAGCGCAACGGCTCCCCTTTAGATGCGAGCAAGGATGCCAGCAGGACTGCCTCGTGGGCGTCTCCCGCAAATTCGCCTTTGAGGCCCTCTCTGAACCAAGGCCTTTCACCGACATTCTGATCGACGAGCAGTCCGTTCGAGGCCGCGATGACTGTTCCGTCGGTTTCAGCATATCCCGCCCACGAAACCACGTCTCCATTGCCAACGATCGCGTTTAGTCTGTTTTGAAGGTCGGCCGATGTAAGGGCGACTGCTTGGCCTCGGATCGCAGCAAGTGCATCCCATTCCCGGTAAAGTGCCTGAGCGAGCGCTGTCTGGATCCCTCGCGTACGCGTCTCGAGGGCTCGCTGCAGGCTTGCCTCCTCAAAGGATCTCGCTCGTTCGCTGATCACGCCATAAGCGACCCATAGACCCAAAACCGCGCTGATCGAAACGAAGGCGACTGTGATGGACGCCAGGCTCGGCAGTCGGGATCGCACGATTGTTCCGCTCATGGTTGCCTCCTCAATTTTCTCAAGAATATAGAGGCTTTAACTGCGGTTCGATTGCGGATTCTGGCCCGCGATATGATGTGGTTGCATTTTCACGGGGAGATATCCCGCAGGGGCTCTCACGCTTGGGTCAGGGGGCCAGACTTCGGATCTGACATATGGGAGGACGATAACATCTCCAGTCGAGAAGATAGTTCAATGCACGAGATTGGAACTGTGAGGATTGGGAGCCCCGATCCTCGCGATCCGTTGGAGCTTGCCTCGGGCACGGCGTAGGACATCGATGACATCCGCTTCGGTAGTCTCACAGATACGCGCGGTAAGAGCCGTGTCAAAGCTGAAACCATCGGTCAAAACAAGGACTGCGCGCTCGGTCGCGGGGATGTCCAAAATCGTCATACGGGAAAATCTCGCTGTCCGCGCATAAGCGCTTTGCTGCACAAGCGCAGGTCTCACCACCCGCCATAGGTTGACGAAGAGCCAACTTAACCCGCAGGGAAAAGTTTTTGCTTCATCGACGTTACGAATTGCCATGGCGAATGCTGCAGCCGTAGCTTCCTCCGCTAGGTCTTCGTCGGCCAGAAGGCAAAAGGCGAACTGGTGCATCTTGTGACGGCAGCCTGAGGCAGGAAAGTCGAGTTGCACCATTTCAAGTCCCCGGCTGCTTGTGAAGATGCCTCCAAACTCGCGGTGCCCGCGACTGTTCCCCGGCTCTTTCAATTCCACTTTCGAGCGTCTGCGGCAACTCGGCCCAAGGCCGACCTCGATCATGAGCGATGAATGGCGGCATAGGTCGATCGCGTAGTGGGGCTCACCTTAAGGCAGAGATAGACCTCTCGTTCCGGCTGCGCTTCAATACAAAGCCGGAGCTTCGCAACATTGCTTCCGCCGCGGCCTAATTGGGAATCTTCAACAAAATGAAGCTTCGGAAATTGGAGCAGGTCGAAGCCGCCTGTTCGAAAACTCATCGTCATCGAGGGGGGAAAACTGCCTGGCGCCTCACGCTGCAGTCTCTGGAACAGCATGAGATCATCCGCCACATTGCTGTACAGCGGATCTAGCGCGAGCAGAGGATGTCGCAGATGATAAAACACGCCCATGACGAGAACCAGGTCTAAACCAGGCGCCCGGACCAACTCAACCGGTCCAGCTCAACCGGTTCATCTGAATGGGTCCGGACTGTGTTCTACTTCAGGACGCTGTGGAAGCGCTTGAAAAAAAGCGGAAAATAAATCTGACTGCCTTGCGAGCTTAAGCAGCCAGGGCCTCCCCCCAAAAACCTTTTGCACGCGGCCGTCGTTAAGAGCTCATTTCTGCAGCCGCAGAAATGACCCTTTAGAAATCCATTAGACTTCGCGACTTTTTCTGGGCTAAGTGTCGCCAATGGTTTGGGAGAGGTGCAATGCTGCAGCAGACCGAACATTCTATCATCAACAATACCCTGTCCCGGCTCGACGATCGTTCCGAAGATGTAAAGACGATCGTCACTGATCTGATTCGCAGCGGATTTTCCGATATCGACGAATTGGTGACGCTCACCCATATCGCCAAAGAGAGTATCTTGACACTTCGTCCCTCGCGATAGGTGAATAGCCGCCCTGCATCACAGGCTTTCACCAAGCGCTAGATCAATTCTGTTGCAACAACCAAAATTGATAGGAAGTGGCTCCCCCACGCCGCGCGCAGCTCCCGCTCGCCGACCGAAAGGCGTCTTCCGGGCACTTGGGCGTCTAAACTTTTACCACTTCCGCATCATGTTCCCGATCTGGGGGCACCATAGTAGCAATTCGTGAATTTGGGAAGTTGTCGGCCGAGGCGATGGCCAGTCACGCCTCGCGGCTCTCGAAGAGCTGGACATGCTCGACGCTCTCAGGATCCGGCTTCGATCGCATCGTCAAACGGATACGAGATCTTCATTGTCGAGATCGGCATCGTCTCCTTTATCGGCGCCCACAGGCAGTGGCACAAGGCTTGCTCGGAAATGCCAGCCGAAGAGGTTACGCGGGAGGATTCATTTTGCCGCTATGGTAGTGGTTGTGCAGGACACGACCAAGAATGCGAGATTTGCGCAGGATCGGGCCTTGGTCGGCCCACCTTACATCCGATTTTATGGAGCTTCCCGCTGAGCATGGCGCTGACCCGTGTCAATCTCTGGTCTTCGTAGAAAACTCGTGCGGCCTCTGGCCCAGTCAGGCAAATGACATCGCGCAGCATCAATCTCGTCCTGAAGATTGGAAAGCCGAGATCAGCGAAGCAGAGGGGCATGGATCCACAGCCTTCGCGGAAGCGAGACAGCGTCTCATCAAAGGCCGGCACGCGGGGCAGTCCCGGCGCGAACTGGGCCGGGCAGTTTGTTCCCCTCCTTGAGGCTGCAGGCTCGCTATCGGTAACCTCAAGAACGAGGGCGACCTCGTGGTCTGTCCATTGATGCCGCACGCAATGATGAACGGCCATCAAGGCCGTCAGCCTTCCGTCTCTCAAAAGAGGCACGCACACCGTGGCGGAAATTCCGATCTGCTGGAACGTTGCAGCTTCCTCGGGATCCATCTCCGCCACGTTATCATTGACCACCAGCGGGCGGCCGGCCGAAAGCTCTCTCACGGCGAGCTTGCCGAATTCCTTGAGACTATAGTGACCGGTGATATGTTGGGCGCCTTCAGCTGCCCAGTCTCCTCTAATGGTAAAGGGTGCACTGCCCAGCTGGAGTGGAAAGGGAAGCCTGGTCACCAATGTCGCATTCAACGCGAGGGAAATCCCAAGCGCTTGACAGAGGTTACCTGGCCCCCGGCACAATGAGAGCGGATCAGACCGGTTGCGCCGCAGGGCCATGAGTTCGAGGCCCTCCGCGGGATACAGCGCGCGAATAAGCGCCGCGTTCCCGGGTTGGCATGCGATGTTGAAGCACCAGTGAAGACCGTAGGAAGGGTAGATATATACCGTCCCCGGTGGGCCGAGCATGGCGGCATGACGCAGGGTGAGGCTCCGGATGCTGTGGGAGGCCTCATCATCTTGCCATAGGCCTCCGTCTCATTGACGAAAAGATCCGCGTTTAAAAGTCTCGGCGCGACGATCCACGGATCTGTGCGAAAAAACCCTCCGCTAGCATAATTTGCTCGACAATCAGAATCTTCAAGCCCGTTCTGGTCTTCTATGAGAAAGACCGACCAGCAATCCTGCAAGAGCGCCCGACGCGACTGATAAGGCAGAGGGAAAAAGAAGCTTTCTCGGCTGATGGCGCTCAAGTTCTTCTTGATCAACCAGACTGTTTTCGGCGTCGATTTCGCCGACCCGAATACGAAGATCTTCGAGCCTGGCGCGGAGTGAAGCTACCTCCCGCTGGACCTGCCGATTTGCCGGGGACGTCTTGGTTTCAGTATCCGCAATTTCTTCCAGAACTTCGCGTAGCTCATCCTGGCTTTCGAAGCCTCTGGCCTTGATATTCATCATTTTTTCTCCTCCTGTCGATTTGATGAAGGCCCGCCCTCCCGGGGTGCCTAATGCGGTTGGGCTGCACAAGCACAACGCAACCTCTAAAACATGAACTTGTTCCCGGGGGTCGATTCTTGCGTCCGTTCCTAGACAAAGGGCCTCGGCCGGGAACCCGGGAGGTGCCGCTCAGTTCGATAGACCGAAAGACGCAGACGGCCGTGACCAACGGCGTGAGGGAAACTGGCATGCGCGGGTCCCATCCGAGGATCGTCACTGCCTGCTTGGATTGCCGCAACAACGATGGCGGTCTTAAGGTCTCGCGGTCGTGTCATCACGCGCGCAGACAATCGATCGAGCTCAGCGCTCGAACCGCTCAAGCATTTTTCTCAATTGCAGGTTCTGCAGTCTGACTTTGTCTGCCAGCTCTAGGCGAAGCTGCCTGATCTCTTCATCAGTACGCATGATTTCATCAGCCGCTGACCTTGGAGCCGGCAAGGTCGTCGAAAGAAGTGTGACAGACTTGACGCCTATTGAACGCGTCCTGCGCTCCAGGAGTGGCTCTGCGATCACCACGGCGCGTTCGGGCCCAACGCCTTCACGCGGCGTTTTCGTGGTGCCCATCGGCTCGGAAACCGGCTCACCCTTTAAAGTATTGGCACCACTTTTGTTGCGAGCGCGCCTCTTCTTCGCATCGCCTTGCGCTGGCTCAATGATCGCCTGAGGGCTTGGATCGACGGGTACTTGCGTTTCCGTTGCCGGCGGATCGGCGTGTTCAACATCCTTCTCGCCAGTGGTTTGGGATTGAGCGACGTCAGGCTTGCTGTCCCTATCAGCCTTCCCGTCATCTTTCTCGAGGCGTTGTGGCCGCACGAGACGTGTCAGAAACTTCCAAGGAGACGCCAATGGTTTCAACCTCGCATTTGTCGACGACAGATGGAGCGCGCCGAGCCAATCATGAGTTCGGCCGCAACCAGTCCAGTCCTCGTTTCAACGGGGCCAGCGGCAGGCGATCGGCAATCGGCCACGAGACCCAATTTAAGCGAGCTTGAGACGCTTTCTCAGGTCGGCATTTTCTGCACGAAGCTTCTCTGCCAGAAGCTTGCGCAGCTTCTGGTTCTCTTCCTCGAGCTGGAGAAGATCGGCCATTTCATCACTTGCTGCCGCGACCGCCTCGGGCACGGCAACTTCCTGAACAGCCACAGGATCAGGCTTTGCAGGGCGCCGACCCCGTTTAACAGCGGGGCGTTTTACGCCCTCAGCCGCTGTAACCGACTTCGCCTTGCGTCCCCGCTTTGGCTTTTCAAATGTTATCGCACCAGCGTCCGCGGTTCGCATAATTTCAGAAGCCGACGTTTCCAGCACCGTCTTCTTTGCACGCGGCTTGCGCTGCTTTTTGGCAGTTGCAGGCGGCTCTACAGCCGCTTGTCCTTCGCTGGTGGTCATCGTCTCGTCTTGAGCAGCCATAAACGTCTCCTCTGCCTTTTTTATACTTGTGGGCTCAACGATCTGAGGTGTCAACAATGGCTCGACCAGGTGAGCCTCAGACCGAAACGATCCATCACCAGGTCTGCTCTTCTCCGTTTGAAACACTGAATGCGGATTTACCTCTTTATCTACCTCACGGGCGACGGAGCTGAGATCCACATCTCCCCAGATGGACTTGGGTACGGAGTGAGTTTTTCGTCTGCCAGACCTATATTCGACGGCAAAACTGCGCTGCATTTTTTTCACGGGTTCTGGTGCCTTGGAATGCATTGTGATCATGGCGACCCTACCGTCGCCAGCCGCTCAGCAAATATCGACTAAATGGTCACGCGTCTAGACTGCGACTACTACGCACATCCGCAAGTATTCAACTGAACATTGCAAGGCAACTGGCTGCATCTTGGCGGACAAGCAGATTCTCCGCAAATTCTAAGAGTGAGGCCATGCACCGGCCTTCGTGGCGTATGTGTGGGGGGGGGGGTGAAGGGAACGGTCGACAGCCTCGCTAAGTGCCAGGAGCCCGTCGCCCATACTCAAGGACCGGTACAGCATCGACATCTGTATTACCCATCAATGGCAAAAGCGCTCCGAGGGACGCGGTACCGCGCTCTATGGCGGCCGGTTCAACGCCAAGGGCGTGCCGGCCCTCTACACCTCATTGACAATCATGACGGCCCCGAAGGAGGCCAATCAAGTCGGCAATCTGCAACCGACGACGCTGGTCTCCTACGATGCCGATATTGAAGATGTGTTCGACTGCCGGGATGACACGGAAGGCACGGCATGGACGCGGCAGCACTTGCCCATCCGACATGGCGTGACCAGATGAAAATCTCGGGAGAAGCGCGAACGCAAAAATTGCGCGCGAGCTTACTAACACCGGCCGTTGCGGACTACTTGTGAAGAGCTTCTCACCCGCGGCAACCGAAAATGATCTCAATCGTTTTATAGACTTGGGGTAACGCGGCCCCCGCCCGGTTGATGCTAATCGACGACGAAAACCGAGTCTCTCGATAGTTTGCACGACACGACATCTCCGGCACCCAAACTCGGCCGAAAGGCCCACTACTGCCTCAAGCCGCCTCCGTTTTGCGCCAGCACCCGCCGTGCCATTGCGCCAAGTCCGCCTCAGTGAAAGTTTCAGCGCGTATCGATATAGCGCTGAGCACTACTGGCCCTTTGCGATCCGGCGAGCCAGCATGCGGAAAGTTTCGATATTCCCATCTGCCTTGTCGAGGAGATCGATTGGGAACAGAACGGCCTTCTGATTAGCGTCTGAAAGGGACGAACTCTGCATATCCTCCTCCGCAACTTTCCGCGCCTCTGCCATGGCCTGGTGAAGATCGTCCGGTTCAAGCAAACCCTTTTCGATCATGCGCCGGATCAAAGCAGAGATCGCGAGGTAGAGGCCCTCTAGTTGGGGATTGGCTGTGTTCATCGGTTCATTTCCGTTTCGGATCGTGCGTGTGGTGCGTATCGCGCTCTCCACCACCGGCAGAGACGTCGTTTTGCTGTTTGCGGTCGGACTCGGACCCGGGCTTTTTTACCTCGAGAGGCGCTTTACATTTTCATGCGAAGCGCCAGGCCCGCCTTGGCGGATGGTCGATGGACTTCTGGTCGATGTCGACATGTCATGCTCCTAGCGGTCCTGCTGATATCCCTGCTTGGTGGTGTTGACCTTGCTGTTCCCCTGCTGACCCAGCTTGTCGGGATCCATTCCCGGCGTAAAGTGCTGATCCCCGCCCTTATTCGTCGACACCGGCCTGGTATCACCTGTGCCCTTGTGACTGCGGTTCTCGTCCGGAACCGGAGGTGGCTTGCTGCTCCTCGTAACGCTCCTTCAATCGATCCGCCGCTTTGGGTCGAGGGCAACGCCACGTTCGCTGGGTTCATCCTCCTCTTTCTGGTCATTGTCCTAACCGGCCAATTGCCGCGCGATGGTCTCCCGATCGCCCTCTGCGGGATTCTGCTGTAGCTGATGCGGCTGCGGCGTCTTGTCGGTCGCCATGGTTGCCTCCTGCTTTCTTGATGAATACCGAACACCAGCGGCTTTCCGAGGTTCCCGATAATTTTTGGGCTAATCCGAAGATAGGAGGTTCGGCGGATCAATCTCTTGTTTGATTAGAGGAGCGTTGAGCAAAGAGGCGGCAGTCGAAGGACGATTGAAGCAGAGGTCTCGTGGCGCGGCGCGGTGCACAGGTAGTTGCGCTCCCCGCTGGCTATTTAAGGCCCTGACGCAACAAGCGTTCTCTTTGAAGCTCGCGTCCGCACGCTACGAGCGGTGACCGAATAGTCCTGATCCATCAGCCGTTCGGCCAGTAGAACCGGGCTTTGTCAATCTGCCATACAACCGTGCGGAAGCAAGACCTTCTCGTGTCGTGGCTACAAACCGATGCGCCGTCAGCAGCGGTAGGAACTCCCGGACCCTGCCTGGCCCTCCTGAGGACTTGAACGAATTGACGTAAGTTTAACTCTCCATGTCGCTTGGCGTGCTCACACAGCGGGCCGACGGACTATCAAGGAAATCTTCGGCCGGTCAGCATAGCGATAAGCTGATGCCTATTTCGAATGCCACTCTGGAACAGCGTTATCATTAGCTTAGCGTGTTCTTCTGCTACAACCGACGTGATTTCTTCACCGCGGATCTCACACACGGTGATGAGAGCTTTCTGCAGAAGCGCGAGATCCTCCGGCCTCAGCGGCGCCTTCAGCTTTTGAGCAACTTCCTGGATCATCTGCTAGTCGCCGGGAAGAAGTGCGCAAGGAGCCGATTCGGGTAAGAATTGCGCATTCCGCTATCTCTTCCGACGAGTTCTGTGAATGGCGTGTGAGTCGTTGCAGACAGAAGCATTCGTTTGGACTGCGAAATTTAGAAATATCGCTGGGATACGCCGACCGTTCTTCACTGGATCACCAATCTTTGGTCATCATTACCGGCAGTCGTTTTCGATAGGACGGGCATGGAGAGGCGAGCGTCCTTCCCATCTTCTGCAAGTGGAGCTGCTGATCCTCGACCACGCGTGGCTCGCCGCCAATATAGAGTGGTATAAAGTGGCCGTAACAGGCCTACAGGACACGCAGGTACCTTACTCTCGCCTTCAACACTTCAGTGGCCCCACGGAGGCTTGCTTATTGTCAAATCAGCAGGAACCGAGAACAGTGTGGGCACAGGAATTTGAGCTTCACCGCACGCGGTGAACTGGAGTTAGACGTGAGAACGAGACTATTTGCGGTCGCCATCACTGCGCTACTGCCAGGCATTGGCCTCCTCACATACAATGAGCTTTCGAGCCGACATGCACGGAGCGCGGAAGTTCATCTGGAAGCTGCTCATGCCACCCAAAGTGCCGCAGCCGAAATGGACAGAGTATTGGAGGGCGCAAAAAGCCTGCTCATTGCCGTCTCAGCACTTCCAACCGTGGTCGACCTTGAGTCCACGAGCTGCTCCGCTTCGCTGCGACGCATCGCCGACAGTCTCGAGATGACGGGGGCGATCCTTGTTATCAATGCCCAGCGAAAACTCGTTTGCGACAGTCAGGGAAATCCGTCCGGCGTCGATTTCTCCGAACGGACATATGTGAACGACGGCCTGCGTGCGAGCGGTGATACGCTGGTGGTTGGGACCTACACCGTCAGCAAATTGACGGGCGCCGCCGTTCTCCCCGTGGCAGTCCCGCTGAAACGGGACGGAGCTACCATCGGCGTTGTTGCCACAGCTATCAAACAGGATTGGCTCCAGGCGCGCATGGCAGAGCGCAACCTAGCTGGAGGAGGAAAAGTCACGATAGCAGATCGGGACGGCGTCGTACTCGCGCAGGCCCCTTCCACCGCAACGCTTGCCGGTACCAAGCTCATCGCACCTCTACTTGCGAAGGTCCAAGCCTCCGGCCCGGGGACCTTAGACCTGATAGGACCAGATGGCTCTGGAGATATTGTAGCCTACCAACCCGCCAGCCTGAACATGCCCGTCTTTGTGAGCACCGGCATATCTAGCTCGGCGGCCTTTCAAAGCATCAATCGCACGACCTGGGCAAGCGTCTCCATGCTCGTTTTGAGCATCGTCGCTGCATTCATTGCTGCCACATACGTTGGCAACCGCTTCATCCTCCGGCCGATCCACAGAATCGTTGACGTGCTTGAAGCCTATAAATCGGGAGACACGGCCACGCGAACCCGTATGCGTGGCACCGCCGCGGAGCTAGGCTTGGTCGGAGATACAGTTGACAGCCTGCTCGACGAACTGGAGACGAGACGCGATACGGCGGCACTGGCTGAACAACGTCGCGCATTGCTAGTCGGTGAACTCAGACATCGGGTCAAAAACACGCTGGCCGTGGTGACTGCAATCGCGCGACAAACCTTTCCGCGAGATGATCGGCTCGAATCCTTCTCCCAACGACTGTCTGCCCTCGGCCGTGCCTATGATCTGATCTTCGCGGGAGAAGACGGCAGTCCTGATGCTCTGATATCTGATGTCGTGAAAACTGCACTTGCCCCATACGACAAGAGCAGTGGAGCGCCCTTCATTGTCGCCGGGAATCCTCTGATTATAGAGCCGGAGGCGGGACTAGCTCTCTCGCTGGTAATTCATGAACTGGCAACCAACGCTGCGAAATACGGTGCTCTCAGCAATGACGGGGGCCACATTTACATTGCCTGGGAATCAACGAATGGACGAGTGACATTTTCGTGGCACGAACAAAACGGCCCGACGGTGTCGAAACCAGATCGAGCAGGCTTTGGCTCACAGCTCATCCGGCGGGCATTTCCAGCCGTATACAACCCGGAACTGATCGTTGAATATGCGTCAGACGGGGTGAAGTGCACGATTGCTTTCAATCAGGGCAATTCCAACGCTCAGCTGCAAAGCGTGCGGTAACCAAAGGTTTGAAGGCGAGGTTCTTCCGGTTGCTCCGGACCTTCTGGGGGGCATGCGCGGCCGCAGTCAAATCCGCCGCCGTCTGAAGACCCTGTGCGTGCCTAGGGAAGATCTTATGTTTTCAAAAACATCAGGGTCGAAAGTGCCGGAATGTTGAGTTGAAGGGATGATCGCTTTCCGTGAGCTTCAATGGCTTCAGCGGTGACATCACCCACGTGCGTATGGTTCCGCCATAAGCTGCCGCATCACTGTTCAGAACGACCTTAAAGGTTCCTGCCCCCTGAATCCCGATACGGTATATGACAATTATCTCGGACTGTTCGCGGAGGAAGTCGATAAGCGGGTCTACCCTTGGGCAACTGTCCGCAGGCACTCAGCCATCTCGCCTTCATCAGCGCCGCCTATTTCTTGGATCGGCGGCTTGATCAAGCTTATCGGCCGAGCTGGCAGCCGTAATAGCCTCACTCTGGCGCGCCAATCTAGCACCCGAAATCCGTGTTGAAGCCGCATGGCGTCATGGAGATGCTGCGAACAACGAAAAATCGTTGGGGAACCTTGGCCCCCGCTTCGCCCAACGGCTCAGCGCATAGGAGTTAGGGATGAACCGCATTGACGAGACAGGTTGGGCGGACCATTCCACCTGAGTCCACAGTCAGCATAGCGAGCGATGGTACAGGATAGAGGCTGTGGTACATGCACTTAAATTGCCAGCATTGGCACCCGGATACCAGATCAATTCCAGTCCCTACTCTTTTCAGCCGAGCCTGGCGCGCTCGAGGTCATGAGCCAGGACGGGACGGCGCGCTACCTTGGATATGTTCCCGTCACTGCTCCGCCTAGCGGATTGTATGTCAGCGTCGGCATCAGCAAAGACGAAGCGTTCGCGGAGATGAACCGGGGGACCCTCCGTGCAGTGTTGATCGCGGGCGTCGCGGTGATGGCAGCAGGTGTCCTAACCTATGGGCTAAGCCGGGGGCTCGTCCGCGGACCGATCGAACGTATCAATCAAACCATAGCGGCGCGCCGAGAGGGTGACCTGAATGTGCGGACCGGTCTCGCGGCAGGAAGAGGCGAGATCGAGGATCTTGGGCGTGCCGTAGATACCTACATGGACGAACTCAACGAAGCCCGCGCTGCCCAGGATGTCGCCGACAAACACCGGGTGCTGCTCACCCAGGAGATGGCGCATCGCCTGAAGAACGTGCTTGCTGCAGTGCAGGCTGTTGCCCAGCAGACCTTCAAGCAGGGACGCGCATCCGGCGAGCTCAAGGTGTTTGCTGCGCGCCTGCAAAGCATCGGTGCCGCCCAACAGCTTCTTGTAGACGACATTGGCCACATTGACCTGGAAGCTGTCATCAGGACGGCCGTCGCACCCTTCGATGATGGCAACGGACGCATCATCATCTCAGGACCTCGGATCAAGATCCAGTCCCGGGCCAATGTGGCAATCGCTCTTGCGTTTCACGAGTTATCCACGAACGCTGTGAAGTACGGTTCATTGGCGTATGGCGACGGCAATGTCGACATCCATTGGACCGTCGTTGCCAACGGGTAGACTTGTGTGGAACGAAAGGGGTGGCCCACTCGTCGTTTTACCGTCCCGAAGAGGCTTCGGAAGCCAGATGATTGAGCAGGTGCTCGCCGGCGTACTCTCCGCCAAGGCGACTTTGGACTATGCCGAACACGGCTTGCGGGCAGAGTTCCTGATCCCTCCTGAGAGCTTCGCCAACGCACTCAGTAAGAGCTAGGAGGCTGTCCGACCGCCCCGGCAAGGCTTGCGTTGCAACGGCAGACCAGGGGTTAGCCTGCGAAAACGTCCAGCGGCCACCTATATATGTCTTTCGACGACATAATCCGGATGGCGGATCGCATTGATTGATGGATGTGGCTCAGATTGAGCGGTGAAAGCGGCCTTGGCACGATTGAAACGGCTTTTGATTGTTCCAACAGGACAATTGCAGACGGCAGCAGCTTCCCAATAGCGGAGCCTGAACAGCGCAACCACAACCAGTACATCGCGGTGATGCGGTGGTAGGCGTCGCAGAGCATGCATCGTGGGCTCTGTGCCCAGTGCATCGTTTGAAGCCCGAGGTCTCTCGAGACGACGGATCGCTGCTGCCAAGTCTGTCAAAAGCATGATGAAGATATGATCGGGGCTGGGTGCCTCAGATAGGCACTTCCGAACTCGCTGCAGACAATCTGCTACAGCCTGGTCTGCGCCATTCGGGTCGGGGCACATCACTCGGGCGAATAGCCTCAAGTGGGGAAGACATTCCAAAACGGTATTGGGCTGTTTCATTGTCACGCCTCCATCCGAGAGCGGAAACTCCGGAATATGTCTAAGGTTCCTGGCACCCCCTGCTGACAATCGATGCGAGCCCGCATCGTCCTCATACGGGCATGCGGTGCAGGACTTCGCGGCCACGCTGTCCTGAACACGACCTCGTCTCGTTTGGATTGGACCTCGAGCTTGTCTGTCGCGCGAGCGCCGCTGGAGCGAATTCGCAGGGCACCTCTTACCCCTTGGACGACATGACTGTCCCGACGTCTCCGAGAGTTTTGCCATCCACCGAAAAGATGGTCTTTGGAGAGAGACATACCACAACCGTGGCTGCCACTTGTTCTCTCGATGGCTCTGCTGGCCAAGTTCATGGAACAAAACCACTATCTATGGCTTCTTTTCCCCTGAAGTCGCGGGCGCGGCGACGGACGTAATAGGGGAACGAACGCGATGGTTGTTCCAGTTTCTCATTGCGATCAACCAAACGGCAGTCGAGCGTTCGGCCTGTCCGGCCCGCACCGCGTTCCGTCTTCATCCATGCTGGGGCGGATTCGTAATGGGGACTGCCATGGCTAATGATAAGCTCTCGACTTACAGGCAGAAGCGCGATTTTCAGAAAACCCACGAGCCGACCGGTGCTAAGAAGCTAAAGGCATTGAAGCGCAGGCGCTTCGTCATCCAGAAACATGACGCCACGCGGCTTCATTATGATTTGCGCCTTGAACTCGATGGTGTCTTCAAGTCCTGGGCCGTCACCAAGGGGCCGTCACTCGATCCGCATGACAAGCGCCTCGCTGTCGAGGTGGAGGACCATCCACTCGAGTATGGCGACTTTGAAGGCACGATTCCCAAGGGGCAGTATGGCGGCGGGACGGTCATGCTTTGGGATCGCGGCTATTGGGAACCAGAAGGCAACAAGACGCCCGAGCAAGCGCTGGCCAAGGGCGACTTCAAGTTCACGCTTGAGGGCGAGCGGCTGCATGGCAGCTTCGTGTTGGTGAGGATGCGCAATGATCGCGACGCCGGCAAGCGCACCAATTGGCTGTTGATCAAACATCACGACGATTTCTCTGTCGAAGAGGATGGCGCTGCCGTCCTTGAGGAAAATGCGACCTCCGTTGCATCCGGTCGCACGATGGAAATGATCACCAGCGGCAAGGGCAGAAAGTCTAAACCGTTCATGGTGCAGAGCGGCGATGTCAAGGCGGATGCAGTCTGGGACAGCAATCATGGATTGTCGGCAGAAGAACGAGACAGGGAAACGAAGACCAGACGGAAGCCAGCACGAGAAAAAGCGTCGAAGTCCGCGATGCCAGAATTCATTCCTCCCCAGCTTTGCGACACGTTGGAACGTCCCCCATCAGCCACGGGTTGGATCCACGAGATCAAGTTCGACGGCTACCGCATCCAGATGCGCATCGAGGACGGCCAGGTGACGCTCAAAACACGCAAGGGCCTGGATTGGACGGTAAGGTATCCAGCGATCGCCGCTTCCGGCGCTGGCCTTCCTGATGCCATCATCGACGGTGAGATCTGTGCCCTCAATGTGAACGGTGCGCCGGACTTTGCCGCACTTCAGGCAGCGCTCTCGGAAGGAAAGACCGACGCACTCGTCTACTTTGCCTTCGATCTACTGTTCGAGGGCAATGAAGACCTGCGGGAATTGCCGCTGGCTGCGCGCAAGGAACGCCTTCAGACAATATTGAGTGACGCCGGCGAAGATCCACGCCTTCGTTTTGTCGAGCATTTCGAGAACGGGGGCGACGCCGTCCTGAAGTCGGCCTGCAAACTCTCACTGGAAGGCATTGTCTCGAAACAGGCCGATGCATCCTACCGGTCGGGCCGCACAGACACCTGGGCGAAGTCCAAATGCCGCGCTGGCCATGAAGTCGTCGTCGGAGCCTATGCCACGACCAACGGCAAGTTTCGCTCCCTGCTAGTCGGCGTCTTCAGGGGCGACCATTTCGTCTATGTCGGCCGGGTGGGAACCGGCTACGGCGCCAAAATGGTCGACAAGATCTTGCCGAGGCTACGGGAGATCGGGGCCACCAAATCACCATTTACGGGCATAGGCGCCCCGAAGAAGGATCCGAATGTCGTCTGGGTCAAACCCGAACTGGTTGCTGAGATTGAGTTTGCCGGCTGGACAGCGGATGGACTGGTCCGTCAGGCGGCCTTCAAGGGCCTAAGGGAAGACAAGCCCGCAGCTGAAGTCGAGGCAGAAAAGCCGGCACCGCCGGCAAAGGCCGATACCCCGGCACCAGCCCCAACGAATCCATCGAGACCCAGGCGTCTGAAGAATGCCAAGGCGGAGGTCATGGGTGTCATGATCTCCAGCCCGGACAAGCCGCTCTGGCCGGATGCCAATGACGGGGAGCCCGTCACCAAGGAAGATCTCGCCCGCTATCATGAAGCCGTTGGCCCATGGCTGATCGACCATATCAGGGGACGGCCGTGCTCCATCATCCGAACACCGGATGGTATTGGCGGCGAGCAATTCTTCCAGCGGCATGCGACGCCGGGAACCTCTAATCTGCTCGAACTGGTCAAGGTGTTCGGCGACAAGAAACCGTATCTGCAGATCGATCGCATCGAAGGCCTTGCTGCTATTGCCCAGATCGGCGGCATCGAGCTGCATCCTTGGAATTGCGAAGCTGGTGAGCCGGAGAGGCCCGGTCGTCTCGTCTTCGACCTTGATCCGGGACCGGATGTTCCCTTTTCGACCGTCGTGGAAGCTGCGCGCGAAATGCGCGACCGGTTGGAAGAACTCGGACTTGTCAGCTTCTGCAAGACCACTGGTGGCAAAGGATTGCATGTCGTCACGCCAGTCACTGTCGTAAAGAGCAATGAACTCACCTGGGCAGAAGCCAAAGCCTTCGCACGCGACGTCTGCCAACAGATGGCACGCGAGAACCCTGAGCTCTATCTGACCAAGATGGCGAAGAACCAGCGCAATGGCCGGATCTTCCTCGACTACCTCCGCAACGACCGTATGGCGACCGCCGTCGCCCCCCTGTCGCCCCGCGCGCGGCCAGGTGCCACTGTATCCATGCCGCTCACCTGGAGCCAGGTGAAGACCGATCTCAATCCAAAACGCTTCACCATCCGCACGGTACCGTCGCTCTTGTCCAAGACGACGGCCTGGCAGGATTATGCCGACAGGAAGCGCTCGCTGGAGAAGGCCATCAAACGCCTGAGCAAGATGTTGAAGGCTGCGGTATGAGGCTCAACCAGAAACAGGACGGGCGCGCAGATGGCCCGGAGATTGACCTTCTGGTCCGCCTTCGTCGGATGCGTGGGTGGGCGCGGCTCATGGACACCGCACTTCGAGTGCCGGGAACGCGCTTCTCCTTCGGCGCGGATTCCATCATCGGGTTGGTCCCCGGTGTCGGCGACGTCGCCGGCGCTGCAATTGGTCTCTACATCGTCAATGAGGCGCGACGCCTTGGGGTACCGAACGATAAACTTTTCAGGATGCTGGCCAACCTCGGCTTCGACGCGGCGGCCGGCAGCGTTCCATTGATCGGGGACCTGTTCGATCTCTACTTCAAATCCCACCGTCGAAACCTCGACCTGGTCTTGGAACACTTCGGGCTCAACCATTGCGACCTCGATCGACACCAGCCGACACGTGAATGAAGCGACCCATGCGGTCTTTTGCTCAATTACAATCTTCAACGCTGATCAAGGTCTTTGAAACCATGTACTCGACGAGAACCCGCCGGCGCTCTAGGGACGGGCAGATCGATGCCCGGATTCGAAACATCAGAGTCGAGGCCCGTGCCGGTAAGCCGCTTGAGTTGCTTGTCGTCTGCGGAGAGGCTGGCCGCTTTTATCCATGTCGAGCGGCCGCTCCATCTAAATGCCCTAAAGCAGGACAGCCGAGCTATTACAGCGGGACTGCTTGTGGCCTGCCGCGACACCTGTTGCATGGCAACCGCTCAACGAAGGTGCGCTTCTTCCTTGGGCCGTCGGCCACGGTTGGCGATCACGCTGGTGTGTTGCGGCGCCAGTAGATCGTGTTTCTCAGCAAAAGCCGCGAAAAAGCCGTGCGCGGTCTCGGCTTCAATATCACCGCGTAGTGCGGCGCTACATGCCTTGAGCGCCATCGAATGCGCATCTCTCACGAGGCCGGCCATTCGGCCAAATGTCGGTAGGCCTCCATAACTGTGTGCACCTCGGTCGGAAATCCAAGGCCGACGAGGACGACAACAGGTTGTTCGAACATATCGGATTTCACGACACCCTCCTTTATTGGCGATGTTGATGGGCGCCACCACGCTGGCGCCCATCTCAAGGGTTTCGATCAGGCAGCCTTCTGCGCTTCGATTTGTGCCGGCGCGACTTTTTGTGAGAGAGCCGTCGTTGTCTCGATCTCGATCTTCCGGGGCTTCAAGGCTTCCGGGATTTCACGCGCGAGATCGATCGACAGCAGACCGTTCTGCAGATCGGCGCCTTTCACCCGCACATGGTCGGCAAGCTGGAAACGGTGCTCGAACGGGCGGCCGGCGATGCCGCGATGGAGATAATCGTCATGAGAGACTTCCTGCTTCTTCCCAGTGACGGTGAGAAGGTTAGACTGGAAGGTGATCTCAAGTTCATGCTCAGCAAAACCTGCGACCGCAATCGAGATCCGATAGCTGTCATCGCCGGTCTTGATGATGTCATAAGGGGGCCAGTCGCTGATCGAACGAGCACGCTGGGCATTTTCCAGAAGATTGAAAACCCGGTCGAAGCCGACGGTCGAGCGGAACAGGGGTGTATAGTCATAAGATGTTGCCATAGCCATATCCTCCTAAAAGCAACATGGATATAAAAGCGCCAAAAGCGGCGCTCTCAGCAGAACCAGCCCTGTCATCAGCGGCTGGCAATGGTCGATTTGGTTTTCAAGAAATGTGGTTTCAAGAGAAACGGCAGAAAAAATTGAACGTCCCGATGGCAGCCGGCGACTACAGCAGGTCAGTTGAACGCGCCGCGTCGGACGCCGTTCGTCTAACAGTTCCAAGCCTAGGAAGGATCGGTCGGTACTCATTGTCGAGGACGAGTTTTACGTCGCCACCGACACAAAGCTCACTCTTGAGAAACGAGGAGCGACCATACTTCGCACCGCCCCTGCATCAAGACCGCGACGGAATTGATGCAGGGGGATCGAGATAGATCCTTCATGGCTTCGCGACCCCTGGCTGCGGGGAAGAGGGCGATCGAGGATCTTTTCGCCAACCGATCCGCAACTTCCGTCAGCTGTCGAAGCGGCGCCCGGGCAGCTTTTCTATTGCACTACACTGGCGAAGCTCAACCTTTAAGGAGCGTGAGGCGACGCCCAATTCGCGCAAGACTTCCGCCCGCCATCTGCGCGGGAAGCGAACTCCATGATGACACTTCCACGGCAAAACTATTACACGTGTTCGTCAATTTGAAGGCGTCGAAATAGCTTAGCCTAGGCCAAAAAAAGACAAGACTGCGATGACAACGACCACCAGTCCAACGATATAGATTATCCCGTTCATATCCATTCCTTTCTATCTACTGATCCTACCGATCCGGAAACGCTTGTTTCAGGTCTAGGTTCCTTGCGTTCCAAGCTATGTCTGGCTTTCCTATTCGGTGGAGGTTCCGGCAAGCCAAGCGGTCCTTGAAGTGCGAGTCGTTCTCCGCGCTTCTCGACGTATTTCGGACCCCGCAGATCTGCTGAGAAAGCCCAGTGGCAATACACGCCGTACCACTTCGTGCCTGATGATCCGCTGTAACTTTATTCGGCTCCAAGCTTATTGGAGAAGGAACTGCCATGTCTCCGCCGCGTTAACCGGCACTCACAGCGAGGTGATTATCGGGATGAGGGCTCACGCAAATCTTAGGCGGCAGTCGCGCACCCTGACCATTTATCACAGGAGGGATAATTGGGCATCTTCGACCGCATCAAGAATGCGATTTTTGGCGAAGCACAGGCAGAGCCTGCCCCGCAAACGTCCGGTACGGCTTCTGAGTCGCCTTCGTCTTCAGCCCCGCCAACCGCGAAACCCGTTGCACCGTCGGCGCCCGCCGCTGCACCCGCCCCAACTTCCACCGCCCCGTCCGTAGCGCAGTCAACGACCGCGACGCCGAGGACCTCCCAATCAGACGGAGTGGCATCTTCTAGCTTAGCGCCCCAAGCTCCCGTCGACGTCGAATCCATCCTCAACGAGGCAGTGAAGAAATCGGGTCAGAAGCTCAACTGGCGCCACTCGATCGTCGATCTGATGAAAGCTCTGAGAATGGATGCCAGCCTTCAGGAGCGCAAAGAGCTCGCGCAGGAACTCGGCTATTCCGGCGACACCAATGACAGCGGGAGGATGAATATTTTCCTCCACAAGGCGCTGATGAAGAAGCTGTCAGAAAACGGGGGTCAGGTCCGAAGCGACCTGCTCGACTGAACGCAACACTCCAACCTGAAACTCATGCAGAAGAGAGAGATTGAAATGGCAGCCACGAAGACACTTGACGACTTGTTCCTCGACACTCTCAAGGACATTTATTTCGCCGAGAAACAAATCCTGAAGGCCCTTCCAAAAATGGCCCGCGCCGCCCAGTCGGAAGAAGGCAAGGCAGGCTTCCTGCAGCACCGCGATGAAACCCAGGGCCAGATCGAACGCCTGGAACAGGTCTTCGAACTCCTCGGAAAGGCAGCGCGCGGCAAGACCTGCGAAGCCATCCAGGGCATCATTGCCGAAGGTGAAGAGATCATGGAAGAGTTCAAAGAGTCTCCAGCTCTCGACGCAGGCCTGATTTCATCGGCACAGGCGGTCGAGCATTACGAGATTGCACGCTATGGTACCCTCATCGAGTGGGCCAACCAGCTTGGATTGAAGGAGGCCGTGCCATTGCTGGAGGCGAACCTTGCCGAGGAGAAGGCAACGGACGAGAAGCTCACGCTGCTCGCCAAGGCTTCCGCGAACGCCAATGGAAAGAGCAAGGCTGCTTAAGGTCGCTGCTCATTGCAAAGGCCGTCCCAAAGGGCGGCCTTTTCCTATCCAGCCGGGGGCCAAACGCCCGATTGAACGAGAACAGCTTTCGCAGGCGCTCGGCCCGGATGTGATAGACGAACTGACCGCCAAAACCGGCTTGTTTCGTGGGGACATTCTCGAGCGCCTAACACGCGATCTGCCAAAGGCCCTCGACGACCTTACGCCGGAAGGCAGAGTTCCAAGCGAGGCAGACGCCCGTTGGTCGAATAGCGCGATGTCAACCAGCAGGCCCCTTTGAACGCTACCATCGAAAGGAGAAAAAATGTCCGAACCGACCACTTCGCCCGCTGTCCAATCCGTGAAGGCCGAACAGAAGCGGCAGCACACGGCTGCACGCTCCAGTAGCCTCGACAAGGGACTAGAGGCCACCTTCCCGGCTTCCGATCCCTTGTCGGCGACGGTCACCTTGATCCCGGCGGGCTGCGGCGAAAGCGCAGGCGCGGGCCTTTCGGGGCGCGCCGCGGACCTTGCCGAGGACCGGCCTTATCCTCTTGTCGAAGAGGCGCTGCAGTCCAGATCGCCTATGGGACCGGAGGTGCTGGATGCGGGCGAAGAAGTCCGTGCGTTGCGCCGCGACGTGGCCCGGCTGAGGGAGAACCTGTTGGAGGTTACCGAGGGTGGTGTCGAACTCGTAAAGGCGGAAGCCAAATCCGCGGCTCGCGACGTCGAAAAACGCATTCGGGAACGTCCATTCACTGCATTGTGCATCGCCGCTTTCCTTGCATACCTCTGGGGGCTCAACCGCTAAGTCGACAGTGACTTTACCAGTCGGTCCTCTGGTGCTCCGCCGTCTGTCACACAATCCTTGCATCTGACGCAGACGCCAGGGCAAGTGAACTTTTCGGGTCTGTCTTCGTTAGTTGGTGATTGCCACAGACCTGTCGGTCTCGGCCACTGCACCAGGAATCGAGAGTGAATGCGATCATTCATCGGCTGCGATCACTGACGCTTGCGAAACAATTTTTCCTCGCAGGCGGCATGGTCACTTTGGGTGCAGTCCTGCTTGTCAGTGTTTTGGTGACGCATGTTGTGACCCAAGCGGTGACAAAAAACGCTGCTGCCACGACGGCTCTTTACGTCGATAGTATCATTGCACCAATTTTACCGGATCTCAGTTCGACAGAACAACTCGACGGCTCAATCGAACGCGCTCTCGACGAAACTTTAGCCCATGGCGCCTTGGGACGTCGTTTGGTGTCGTTCCGACTTTGGCGAAAAGACGGTAGGATCATCTATTCGAACGACAAGGGTCTTCAAGGCTTGCAAGTGCTGCCGAACGCGGATCGAGAGGAAGCCTTCGATGGACAGCTGGTCGCAAACTACGAAAGCGCCGATGATGATGAAGGCATAATGGAGCGTGTCGCTGGAGGCCCATTTCTGGAAATCTACAACCCGGTCTTACAACCCTGGTCGGGGGAAGTGGTGGCTGTGGCAGAGTTTTACGAGAACGCAGCAGAGGTGAAGAAAAGCCTCACGCGCGTGCTGTTACTGACTTGGCTCACCATCATTTGTGTCCTTGCATTCTTCTTCCTGGCACTTTCGTTGATCGTCATTAGGGGTAGCTCCACCATAGAGACGCAAAGGCTGGCACTGCGAGATCGTATCCAGGAGCTCGATCAACTGCTTCGCGAGAACACCGGACTCGGGGAACGTGTGCGCAGAGCCTCGCGACAAACCGCAGCACTCAATGAACAGTTCCTCCGCAAGGTCGGAGCCGATATTCATGATGGCCCGCTTCAGTCGATAGCCTATGCCGCCATGTGCGTGGACAGCCCCTCCATCCGATATGGAAATAGCCAGGACGTCGACCGTTCAAACAATGTGGATGCGATCAAAGAAAGCCTGGAAGATGCGCTCAATGAGCTGCGACTGATCTGCAAGGGGCTCGTGCTACCGGAGATCGAGTCTCTGCCCATTGACCGCGTTTTGAGCCATGTGGTCTCGACCTATAGAGCCCGCACCGGCTCAGATGTTATGCTTTCAACACAAGCGTCGCCCATTCCCATAACCCCGTCCGCGCGAATATGCGCCTATCGTTTCGTACAAGAAGCGCTGAACAACGGGTGGATACATGCAGATGGACAAGGTCAGTTCGTTAGGCAGTCTTTCGTCGATCGAACCTTGATCATCGTCGTCGGGGACAGCGGTCCAGGCTTCGATCCAGACTGCGTCGAACGAGGTCGGATGGGGCTGTTGGGCATGAGAGAGCGCCTGGAAAGCATTGGCGGTCACCTCGAGGTCGCGCCATGCTCGAATGGCACAGTGCTGACAATGAGGTTGCCGATCTGTGACGCGGAGGCTGTATGAATTCGATGTTGCGTGTGGCGGTGGTAGACGATCACCCACTGTTCAGGGCTGGCGTAACCCGCACCTTAAAGGAACTCGGCTTCGATGTGGTGTCCGAAGGCAGTCATACTGACGATGCCGTGAGGATTGCGGATCAGATCAAGCCCGATCTGCTGCTCCTCGACGTCTCGATGCCGGGTGATGGGTTGGTCGCGATCGAGCGCATCCTGGCCCGGTACCCCCAAGCGAGGATCGTCATGCTGACAGCATCTGAAGACGGCGACAATATGCGTCGATCACTGCAACTCGGTGCTCGGGGCTATGTCTTGAAGGGGACGGGCGCCACAGGCCTTGCGGAAATTTTACGTTCGGTTGCGCGTGGGGAGCTCTACGTTCCTCCGGGCTTGAGTGCAAGACTGCTGGTCGAAGCAGAGCCACTGCCGCCCCTCGGCAAAAACAAAGGTCTGAGTAGCCGTGAAAGGGAGGTTCTGGATCTTGTTGCAACGGGGTCTAGCAACAAGGTGATTGCGCGTAGTCTCGGTCTTCAGGAAAAGACCGTCAAACGTCACGTGACCAGTATCTTGGCCAAACTCAGAGTTTCCAATCGCACGGAGGCTGCGCTGAAGTGGCAAAGCGTATGCAGAAACGGTGAGAAATCAATCAATCAAGGATAGGAGTCTCTGCCGATCGGCATTGGTGGCCCTCCTATTGATGATCGTCCGACCGCGCTTGTCGAGCATGATATAGCGGCCTCGCTTTATGATCTCCTGGATCCCGGTCCGGTGCTGCACCGCAAGCGGAGAGGAGCCTTTGACGTCACGAGCATTCGTCTTCCCGGCATTTAAGCTTCGAGAGGGTTGAGGCGCGCTCTTATCGGAGGCCTTGCCTTGGCCCCTACCGCGCTCTGAACCACCCCCCTTGTTCTGGCCCCGATCGCCGCTGTCGCTCCCACTTTTACCTGAGCTCCCATTTCCCCCGCCATTGCCACCGCCGCCGGCTCCCTTCCCGCCGCCATTGCCTTCACCGTTCCCGCCACCGTCCTCTTTATCTTTACCTTGAGCCCTGGCTTCGGATTGCATGCCGGCCCACCCGAAAATCGCTGCATGACAAGCAGCTGCTAGGCTCATTTGAATAAGGTGCCTGCGAGCAACCATCACTTTCTCCTTCCGCGCTCCCATGCAACTCAGCCATCGGATTGGCTGTGGGTGTTATCTCAGCATCGGCGAGACGAAAACATAAGCTTTAGGCGCTTGTATGGTGCCCTTGAATTGTCCGGCCCTCAGGCGCGGACGCCCAGGGACGACGGCCGGGTTCCAGCTCAATCCGCAATGAAAAGCAGTCGGGGCCAAAACGGTCCCGACTGCCGGATGTCAGTTTACGATCTGAATGACCGTGCGAGACGATGGCTCCACGATGACGCGCTGCTCGTTCACGTACGCGTAGGCGTAGCGGGGTTCTTCGGGGATGGGCTGCACGATGACAGTCTCGGGAAGCGGTGCTCCCACCACCACCTTCTCCTGGATCACCACCGTATCTGCGGGCAGAGGGGCCTGGCTGACATAGCTGACGACTTGTTCAGGCGGGGGATCGATGGCGATACCGGCGACCGCACCAACAGCGCCGCCCACTGCTGCCCCGACCGGACCACCGATGATTGCGCCTGTCACGGCGCCGCCAGCCGCTCCCGTAACAGCAGATTCCTGGGCGATTGCGGCACTGGCTGCCAAAAGGCCAATCGCAGCGACGGAAAGTAGTTTCTTGGTCATCTCATGCTCCTTTGCATTTGGTTTGCTCAGCGGAAATCTGCTTCGCCCGAAACTGTTCCGCCTAAGGGGACCATCGGCCGCTGACTTGGGACCTTGGTCGCATTATTCCATCCGACTGACGTCCCAGTGAGGAACCAACAAACTCATCGACCGGTTGGACTGTCTGCTTCTCCGGGGCCCCGCTCCGCCCGAAGCCTGTGAAAATCCAAGGAGATAGTCATGAAAATCTTTACCAGAGCCCTTCTCGCCGCCACATTGCTCGCCGGAGTCCCGGTAAGCACTTATGCACAGACCAGCAGCACGGTTGGAACAGGGGGCACATCGGCTGGGGGTGGAACCTCGACCAGCACGGTTGGTACTGGCGGCAGTTCAGCCGGGAGTGTGGATTGTCCTGTCGGCACGGAATGCGAAACAGGATCGGCGTCGACGCTTGCAACAGGCGGCACATCTGCAGGTGGAGGGACATCGAGCAGCTCCGTTGGCACGGCTGGATCTGCCTCTGGATCTGGTTCCAGTTCTGCATCGACGCTGGGCACGGGTGGCACATCGGCCGGCGGCGGCGAAGCAAGCAGCTCCGTCGGTACAGGTAGCTCGGCTGCAGGATCGGGAGAAGGGTCCGGTTCGGCCTCCACGATTGGCACCGGCGGCACGTCTGCGACGGATGGGATGTCGACAAGTTCCGTCGGCACTGGTGGCTCCTCCGCTGGCAACGCGCAGCCCGAGGGCGCCGAAAACGCGCAGGGCAAGAAGGACTGTCCTCCGGGTCTGGCCAAGAAAGACGGCCGCAAGTGCTGAACATGCGCAGGATAGCGGCCTTCGGGCCGCTCTCCCTCAGCGAGAATTCGAAGAGCCTCGGAGAAAGACGATGCCCTCGGCAGGATATGTATCAAAAGCGCTGTTTGTCACGGCATGCATCCCGGCGGTTTTAATCGCCGAACCCGTCATGACGGCAGAAACAGTGACCTTCGCAGATGGAACCACTTGCACGGTGATCGAAACGATGGATGCCGGAAAGGCTGCATCCACTTCGTCTTCAGTGACTGTGGGAGATGGACAGGCGTCTTCATCGACGACGATCAACGGCAGCACAGCCCGTACAGGCAGTGGCACCGTCTCATCCAGCGCAAGCTCATCGGCGACGGCTGGATCTGGCTCGATCGACACGTTTTCGACCGCAAGCATTAGCCGCTCTGACGGGACAACGATTACGCGCCGGTCGGATGGAACATGTCACTTCATCAAGCCACAGGGCTCAGAAGATTAAGGAAGCGACCATGTTGAAATGGATCTCAATTGCAGGCATCGCCATCTGCCTTGCGACAGCGGACAAGCCCGCATTTGCACAGGACTGTGAAAGTTCCGGGGCGGTAGGATCTGCCGGCTCAGCATCTGCAGAAGGAACTGCAGCCAGCACGGGTGGCACAGCAGGATCTTGTATAACCAGTTCCGGCACGACGTCTTCGATCGGCGCGGGCGGCAGCGCCTCCTCAGCCGAGGGCAGGGCCACCAGTCAGACGAGGGTCACGGATAATCCGTCGCAACTAAAAGCGCAGTCTAAGGCACAGGCAATGGATCGCGGCACCTTCAGCAAATCCCAAACGAAAACCCGCGTGAAGGGTGATCGGCTGGAAACGTCCACCAAGGCGATGTCTCACGTGCCAGGTGAGAAGCCCGTGAAGAGCAAATCCGGGTCCACTGTTCTCTTGCCGCCCATGTCACCGTGAAGGCACATGGTAAACACTAACCTGAAGCCCGTCGATGCTTGGAGCGAGGCTGAGTGAAGCATAGGTTTTTCGACGACGGAGATGACATCGACGCTGAAGGGGTTGACCTTCAACGTAAAGCGCTGGCGGATTTGTGTCGAATTCGCAATGTATCAGCGGACAGCGGAGAAGTCGAGCAGCTTGCGATCTCGCTTTTAGCACTGTTCAAATCGGTTGTCCGGTCGAAGGCCGAGTTGCTATTCATGTTAGATGACGACAGTGCATGTAACGAAACCTGAGACCGGGGAGCCAGCTGATCGCCGGCCTATCCAACCTTGAATTCGGGTGACTGATGTGGCGCATTGCACGGATGAGGGAGAGACTGAAGATATGAAAACAGGAGAACTTTGGAGCGCACCGGTCGAACTATGCTTCGAAAGTGCCGATCATTTCGAAAGCGTCAGAAACTGCCGTGAAGCCCTCGCCTGCCTCGGTGCACGATGGCCTGCTGCACATGACGAGACCTTTGCCAGTGCAAGGAAGAAATGCCTGATGGCGATTGAGCGAAACGCTGGTAGGGAACAGGCTCGGGATGCATTTATTCGTGCGGCGAAGACAGCAGGATTGCTCCGTCATTGAATTGGCGCCGGTCGAAGATGACGTCGCAGTCTAGCCCGTCCATGCCCTAACGGGTCGCGTATATCCCTCAAGTGTCTAGCCGGCCGTGGGTTCAGCGGAAGCGGCTATTCATATCAGCCCGGAAACTCTGCGACCCGTGTGGCGAGGCACACGGGTCGCGGCTCAAGCGAGCCTGGAGGCCGAGAAGCGCTGATCGCCTGTATCCGTCGTTCTGCCAATGGTCGAACTACGCAAGTCCGTTTTCTTTCATGGCGTAAAGCATTGTGAGAGACTGAGGTTAGCGTCGGTCGGCTGTTGCGGTCCTGTCCGACGCTGGCGAACTTGGACTGTCTCGCAAGTGTCAGGAACATAACTCCCCTATCCGGATTAGCGAAACAAAGGAGATAAAAATGCCCTACAAAGCCTATCAGCCTGAAGTTCGCGTCCCAGACGCGATTATAGTCAAACTCTATAGGTCTGGAGACCAGATCCGGGGCTATGTCCGTAAAATCGTGGATCCCGCAAAAAATGACACGATCTTTCCCGGTGAAGAGATGGAGCCCGAAGCCGCCTTTAGGCTGGCGGCCAGCCATAGCGAGGGGGAAGCGCCGTTTTTCATTGAGCTGGCAGAAGGTGTTCAATGGGACCCCAAATGGGGCGGTTTGCTTCCATAATGAACACTTCAGAGTGAAAGAGGCGCTCAGAAGCGGCTCTCGTAAATCGCCCATGTCTTGGCCAGACAGTTGGCGCTAGACTCGCACGAGTTCGATGTGCGGCAGCGGCCGCAGATGGACCTGTGCCTCCTTCCAGGGAGCAGTCAGCAAAAATTCGATTTCTTTCGGTGTCTTCAGGATGACCGGCATGGCCTTTTGACGCACAGGCGCGAACACGCCTTTGGGCTCGATCGTCAGAAACGACGCAACCGCCGGGGGTTGCGAAGGGCCTCAAAACATCTCGCATCCGGCGACCTGACCTATCAGCTTGAGCAGGTATTCGCAGCGAAGTTCGAAAGCCTGCGGGTCGATTTTTTAATGCGGCAATGAGCCACCTTGCGCAGACAATGAGTGCCGTTGCACGAGCGACGACAGTTCACCCATATGAAGCTTAAATAAGCGTAGAGTGCTGACGAGTTCAACGTGCCATCCTGATACGTATGGACGGAGATCGCCACTTCCTGACAGTTTCGCATTTTGTGATCCTGCCGCCCTTGGCGAGGTAGCACTCGACATTTTGGCCGGTGGAACCACACCTGGAGATCATGCGTCTCGCCCCGAGACAGATGGAGTGGACAAATGAACTGGCTGACCGAGCTCTTCGACACCTTCGATATCTTTGCGCATCTTTCAGCTTTGGGATTTGCATATGTATTGGCGCTACCGATCGCGTGGGACAGAGAGCGCCACGAGCGAAGCGCTGGCCTCCGCACCTTCCCGCTAGTCGCCATCGCAACTTGCGGGTTCGTACAGGCGACTGAGGGCATTACACTGGGAAATGCCGAAGCGACCGCTCGCATCGTAGAGGGCTTGATAAACGGGGTAGGTTTCATCGGTGGAGGAGCCATTCTCGTCGGAAAAGCGGGAACCAGAGGCACTGCCACTGCCGCTAGCCTATGGGCGACGGGGGCTATGGGAACTGCGGTGGGTTTGGGAGCTTACGACACCGCTTTTGTGCTATCAATCGTCACCTTTGCGACGCTTCGGGTAATGGCCAATTTCAAGACGGAGGACAGCGTCTTTCCTAAAGATGAGCGTTGATGGGCAAGCGTTGCGCTTTCTGCTGGCACCTAAAGCACCGCCTGCATTTGAGTATGACTGAGGGGCCAGTCGGGGGCCAACAGCGGAAGTCCCCCTGTTGCGCGCCGAGCAGTCCTTTGGCCAGTGTATTGCAAGAACATGGACGGCGTCTGCCGCCTTAATCTATCATGCCTGCATTGAAATGGTTAGCAAGCCATCATGGTCCCTTCGGCGCCAGAACGGCTTGGAGCGCCCGCAACAGCGCGGTGCGGGTAAATGGCTTTGCCAAAAGCGGAACGTCGGAAGGCCGCCTTGAAATAGCCTCCTGTTCGGCAAATCCGCTGATGATCACTGCAGGCCAACCCGGTCTCATGGCTCGTACGGTGCTGATAAGCTCGAGTCCAGACATGCTTGGCATGGCGTAGTCTGTAACGATGACATCGAAGCTCTTATCATTTGCGTGGATCAGCTCCAGAGCCTCGGTCGCGCTGGCCGCGCAGGAAACGTCGTAGCCTGCATCAGCCAGATGCATGCGAGTAAGATCGCGCAATCCAACCGCGTCGTCGACGAGCAAGACCCTCTGTCCAGCGGCCGCTACGGGTTCGGGTTCCAAAGCGACGACATCCGCATCGTCCTGGCCTATGTCAACCGAACGTGGCAACCAAACTTCAACCACTGTGCCAGACCCCGGTTCGCTATAGACACGTAAGCCTCCACCGGACTGCTGCGCGAAACCAAGGACCGAACTCAACCCCAAGCCCGTACCTTTGCCGGGTTCTTTGGTGGTGAAGAACGGTTCGAGTACGCGTTGGAGGAGTTCCGGCGCGATCCCTGAACCGGTGTCACTCACTGAAATGACGACGTAATCGCCGGGCTCTAAATCGCTCTGGGCGTCCGGCAGATGGCGGTTTGCGCCGCCGACCGTCACAGTGCCACCACTTGGCATGGCATCGCGCGCATTGATGACAAGGTTCATGAGCGCCAGCTCGAGTTCGCCACTGTCAACGAAAGCCAGCCATAAGCCTTCGTCAAGCTCCCAGCGCAGCGTAACCAAACCCCCGAGAACCGGGGCTAGCATGCCGTCCAAGGCCTTCGCAGCCTCTGGCAAGCTGATCATTTCCGGCTGCAAATGCTGCCGTCGCGAAAACGTCAACATCCTGTTGACGAGATGCGTCCCTTGTTGCGCAGCATGGCGCATCATCGCCAGGACCTTCTGTCCACGCTCGTCAATATTGCTTTGCCGCTCGAGCAAGCCAATCCCGCTTAATACCGAGGCGAGCAGATTGTTAAAGTCGTGGGCAATGCCGCCCGTGAGCTTGCCAATGGCGTCCAGCTTCTGCGCTTGCAGCAACTGGTCCTGAAGGCGTCTCTGTTCCGTGATATCACGAAGCGTGCCAACCCACATTTCCAAACGTCCCGAGACCGGAACCCTTTGGTCGACAAAGATCCGATAATTGCCATCACGATGCTGCCAGCGATATTCCGCCGGTCCAACTGTCACTGCCCCCGCAGACCAGACGGCCAAATCGTCAGGATGAATTCGCCTCTGCCAGATGTCGCGATCGTGCTCAAGTTCTTCGCCGGAAAAGCCGGTCAGGCTTTTGACGTCGCCGGCGATGAAGCTTGGAGCCTCAGCACCAAGCTCGATCTGGAAAACAGCCAATGGAAGCGAGCGCAGCAGTAAGCCTTGTCGGTCCTCCGCCTCCCGCAGGGCCTGGTCTATCCGAAGTCTCTCAGTCTGCGCCTCAAGCTTTTCCTGCAGCAATATCTGCTCTCGCTTGGCATTGAGCTCGATTTCACGGGTTTTTTCGTAGAGGCTGACGAAGACGGCCACCTTGGATCGCAAGATAACGGGATCCACGGGCTTAAACACGAAGTCCACGGCGCCAATGTCATAGCCGCGCATCAAATGCGCCTCTTCCTTATTGATGGCAGTCAGGAAGATGATCGGCATGTCTCGCGTCTGTTCGCGCATGCGCACCAGTTTGGCGGTTTCGTAACCGTCTAGTCCGGGCATGAGAACATCGAGCAGGATGACCGCGAATTGGCCTTTCAAAAGCTGACGAAGCGCCTCGGCCCCTGAATCGGCCGTGACGATTTCTGCCACGTCACCGAGCACTTCGCTCAAGGCGAGCAAATTCCGCGGGTCATCGTCGACAAGGAGCACGCGGGGACGAATGCTGTCCAGGGGTTGGCCTAGCAAGGCCACGTCTTGAGACTCGACGACAGGCGACGTCGTGTGTGTGGGAAGGCTCATTGTCCGCTCCCTACCAAGCCGGAGGAAAGACGTGTGCGGGAACGGCCCACCCACACACGCAGAAGCGCGAGCAGCAAATCAAGATCCACGGGTTTTGCAATATAGTCCGACGCGCCGGCATCAAGACACTTCTGACGGTCTCCTTTCATTGCCTTGGCGGTCACCGCGATCAACGGAATGTGAGCCAGAAGGTCTCGGTCGCGAATTACCCGCATCGTCTCATACCCATCCATTTCCGGCATCATGATGTCTACCAAGGCGATGTTGATATCGGGATGGTTCTCGAGGATCGCGATGCCTTCCCGGCCGCCTTCGGCATGAAGGACTTCAAGTCCGCAGGCCTCCAGAAAACTGGTCAGCGAATAGATATTGCGGATATCGTCATCCACGATGAGGACCTTGGCGCCTGCCAGATCGGGTATCCCACCTCCTTGGCCCATCACGTTGACGGCCATGGCTGGCTGCAGGATCTGGACCAATTCGCCCATGTCTTGCGCTCGCCGCAATTGTTTCAGAACTGGCATCTCATCTATCGCTGGCGAAGACACTTCCGTGCCGAAGAGTATGACAGAGCCGGTTACCGTCTCATGGTGCTGGGCAAGTCTTGCAAGCGACGCGCCTGCTTCGGAATTTGGATTGTCCAGAGACAAGATGATGGAACTGTAACTCTGCAATGCCACTTCGGGATTCTCGGGTAGTCGATCCAGTTCCGTGATCGATACGGAATCATCCCGAATGGCTGCGATCGTCGCTGCCCGCCGATCTTCATCCGCATCGATTACGAGCATGCTTCGGCGCTTTCCCCGAGGATCCGCCTCGACCGAGGCAAAGATCTGGGCAAGCTCCTCCTGACCCACCGGTTTTAGGATGACGGATGCGGCGCCTTTCTGGGAGAGCCCGGCTGCGTCCTGGGCGCCGGAAATGACATGGATCGGAATGGATGCCGTTGCCGCATCATGGCGGAGCAGATCGAACAACACCCAGCCATCAATATCCGCAAGGCCGAGATCAAGCGTGATGGCGTCCGGCATTATTTGACGTGTCAGTGCCAAAGTGCCCGCCCCCGCAGGAGACAGAACGGCCTTTAAGCCTGCCGAGCGCGCCACATCTAGGAGAACACGTCCAAAGGTCGGGTCATCTTCAACGATCAAGATGACCGTGTCACCCAGCTGAATGTTGTTGCGGTCGTCGCTACTCGAAGCTTCGTTCGCCGCATCATGTGCCGGGGCGTCATAGTCGCCGATGACAGCCTCATTGGACGGCAGGCTCCGCATTTCAGGTCCATCCAGCGGGACCACCAAGGTGAAGGTTGACCCCTTGCCTGGATTGCTGTGCACGCGCAGTTCGCCGCCCAGGAGGTTGGCGATTTCTCGGCTGATGGATAGGCCAAGCCCGGTCCCGCCATATTTGCGGCTTGTCGTGCCATCGGCCTGCTGGAAAGCTTCGAAGATGAGCTTCTGCTTGTCCTCAGGGATCCCGATGCCGGTATCCGTCACGGCAACCGACAGCATACGGGGGCCCGCGCGCCCCCTGCGGCCAGCAACTGCATCTTCCAGACCGAAGCGCAGCGTGACTGCACCACGCGCGGTAAATTTGAAGGCGTTGGAAAGGAGGTTCAATATCACCTGCTGAAGCCTCTTTTCGTCTGTCTTCATCGTCTCAGGCAGACGAGGGTCGATCTCGATTGCAAAGTCCAGGCCCTTGTCACTGGCGAGCTGACGGAAAGTTCGCTCCATGTGTTGGCGCAGCTGGCTGATCTTCACATCGCCCAGATCGATTGAGACGGTCCCGGACTCGATCTTCGAGAGGTCCAGGATGTCGTTGATCAGGCTCAACAGGTCCGTTCCCGCAGCATTGATCGTGCGCGCGAATTCGACCTGTTTGTCATTGAGATTGCCCTGCTGGTTGGATGCGAGCAGCTTCGAGAGAATCAGCAGCGAATTGAGAGGAGTGCGCAATTCGTGGGACATGTTCGCTAGGAATTCCGACTTGTACTTGGAGGTCAACGCCAGCTGCTCAGCCTTTTCCTCCAAAGCCCTGCGCGCCATCTCAATCTCGAGGTTTTTGTTTTCGACCTGCTTCTTTTCGTTTTCGAGGAGCTGAGCCTTTTCCTGCAGTTCTTCGTTCGTCGCGTGCAGCTCTTCCTGTTTTTTTGTCAATTCGGACTGACGCGCCTGAAGTTCGGCCGTGAGAAGTTGCGACTGCTTGAGCAGCCCCTCCGTTCGCATCGTTGCGGCAATCGTGTTGAGCACGATGCCGACAGATTCCATCAGCTGATTGAGGAAGGACTGGTGGGTATCGTTGAACTCGCCAAAGGAGGCGAGCTCGATCACCGCCTTCACGTCCTCTTCAAAGAGCGCTGGAAGGATGATGACATTGGCCGGGTCGGCGGCGCCGAGGCCGGACGTGATCTTGAGAAAATCAGCCGGGACCTCGTCCAGCATGATCACGCGCTTGTCGGCTGCGCTTTGCCCGATCAGACCTTCGCGCAAGGCGATCTGGCTCTTAATCTGTCCATTGCTTTCGGCGCCATAGCTTGCCGCAAGCTCCAGTCGCATCTCGGTGTCGTCACGCGTCGTTACATAAAAGACGCCATACTGCGCGTTCACGAGCGGCGCGAGCTCGCTCATGATGAGACGCGAAACGGTCGAGAGGTCGCGTTCGCCCTGCAGCATGCGCGAGAAGCGCGCGAGGTTGGTTTTCAGCCAATCCTGCTCGGCATTTTTCAGTGTCTGATCCTTCAGATTCCGGATCATTTCATTGATATTGTCCTTCAGTGCAGCCACTTCACCGGATGCTTCAACCGATATCGAGCGAGTGAGGTCACCCTTAGTTACGGCCGTGGACACTTCAGCGATGGCGCGTACCTGAGTTGTGAGGTTGGCGGCAAGCTGGTTCACGTTGTCTGTCAAGTCGCGCCACAAGCCGGCAGCACCAGGAACGCGCGCCTGGCCGCCAAGCTTGCCCTCGATCCCGACTTCGCGCGCCACGTTTGTCACCTGATCCGCGAAGGTCGCCAAGGTTTCGATCATACCGTTGATGGTTTCAGCGAGAGCTGCAATTTCGCCCTTGGCGTCCACCGCCAGCTTGCGCTTCAGGTTGCCTTGCGCGACCGCAGTCACGACCTCGGCAATACCGCGGACCTGATTGGTCAGATTGGTCGCCATCAAGTTGACGTTGTCAGTCAGGTCCTTCCAGGTTCCTGCGACACCTTCAACGCGCGCCTGACCGCCGAGCTTGCCTTCCGTTCCCACTTCACGCGCCACGCGCGTCACTTCGCCAGCAAACGAGTTGAGCTGGTCCACCATGGTGTTGATCGTCGACTTGAGCTCGAGAATCTCGCCCTTGACGTCCACAGTGATCTTCTTCGACAGATCACCCGACGCCACGGCCGTGGTCACTTCTGCGATATTGCGCACCTGTCCTGTCAGGTTCTGCGCCATGGAGTTGACATTATCGGTGAGGTCCTTCCAGGTGCCGCCAACACCCTTGACCTGCGCCTGTCCGCCGAGCTTGCCCTCCGTGCCCACTTCACGCGCAACACGCGTCACTTCCGACGCGAAGGAGTTCAGCTGGTCCACCATCGTGTTGATAGTGTCTTTGAGCTCGAGAATTTCGCCCCGGACCGCAACGGTGATCTTCTTCGACAGGTCGCCTGAGGCTACAGCGGTGGTCACTTCGGCGATGTTTCGCACCTGGCCCGTGAGGTTTGCGGCCATCGCGTTGACATTGTCGGTCAGGTCCTTCCAAGTTCCAGCGACACCGCGCACTTGCGCCTGCCCGCCCAGTTTGCCGTCCGTCCCCACTTCGCGCGCCACGCGCGTCACTTCGGATGCGAACGAATTGAGCTGGTCCACCATCGTATTGATGGTGTTCTTCAGCTCCAGGATCTCACCCTTCACATCCACGGTGATCTTCTTGGACAAGTCGCCTGAAGCCACGGCAGTTGTGACTTCAGCGATGTTACGGACCTGGCCCGTCAGGTTCTGCGCCATCGAGTTCACATTGTCGGTGAGGTCCTTCCAGGTACCGGCGACGCCTTCCACATGGGCCTGACCGCCCAGTTTGCCCTCGGTGCCCACTTCGCGCGCGACGCGCGTCACTTCACCCGCAAACGAATTGAGCTGATCCACCATGGTGTTGATCGTCGATTTCAGCTCAAGGATCTCGCCCTTGACGTCGACGGTGATCTTCTTGGACAAGTCACCGCGCGCCACGGCCGTAGTCACCTCAGCGATGTTTCGGACCTGGCCCGTCAGATTTGCCGCCATCAGGTTCACGTTGTCCGTCAGGTCTTTCCATGTGCCGCCCACACCCTTCACGTCGGCCTGGCCGCCCAACTTGCCTTCGGTTCCCACTTCACGCGCCACGCGCGTCACCTCGCCGGCAAATGAATTGAGCTGGTCCACCATGGTGTTGATGGTCGACTTCAGTTCCAGGATCTCGCCCTTGACGTCGACGGTAATTTTTTTCGACAAGTCACCTGACGCCACGGCCGTCGTCACTTCGGCAATGTTTCGCACCTGGCCGGTCAGGTTGGCTGCCATCAGGTTGACGTTGTCGGTGAGGTCCTTCCAGGTGCCACCTACACCGCGAACCTGAGCCTGTCCGCCAAGTTTTCCTTCCGTGCCCACCTCGCGCGCCACGCGCGTCACTTCCGAGGCGAAGGAGTTGAGCTGGTCCACCATCGTATTGATCGTGTTCTTCAGCTCGAGGATCTCGCCTTTCACGTCAACGGTAATCTTCTTTGATAAGTCGCCCGAAGCGACAGCGGTGGTGACTTCGGCGATATTGCGAACCTGGCCGGTCAGGTTTTCAGCCATCAGGTTCACATTGTCGGTCAAGTCCTTCCAGGTGCCGCCCACGCCTTCCACCCGCGCCTGCCCGCCAAGTTTGCCCTCCGTACCCACTTCTCGCGCTACGCGGGTGACTTCAGAGGCGAATGCATTGAGCTGGTCCACCATCGTGTTGATGGTGTTCTTGAGCTCGAGCACCTCGCCCTTAACTTCCACAGTGATCTTGCGACTGAGGTCGCCATTGGCGACGGCAGTGGTCACCTCGGCGATGTTGCGCACCTGGCTCGTCAGGTTCTGCGCCATCGAGTTCACATTGTCGGTCAGATCCTTCCAAGTGCCGGCGACACCCTTCACCTGCGCCTGGCCTCCCAGTTTACCCTCCGTTCCGACTTCACGGGCAACGCGTGTCACTTCGGAGGCGAAGGAGTTGAGCTGATCGACCATCGTATTCACGACCTTGCCGATGCGCAGAAACTCGCCTCGCAAAGGCCGTCCGTCAATTTCCTCCATCATCGACTGACTGAGATCGCCTTTCGCCACCGCGCCAATAACGCGCGCGACTTCCGCGGTCGGCTGCACCATGTCCTCGATCAGCTCGTTGACCGACCGAACGCTTGCTTCCCAGCTTCCGGTCGCGTTCCGCACATGGGCCCGCTCCCCAATTCGGCCATCCTTGCCCACCACACGCCCAAGACGGGCAAACTCGTCGGTCAGTGCCTCATTGAGTTCAACGATCTCATTGAAGCTCTGGGCAATCTCGAAATCCAGCCCTTCGAAATCTCCATCAAGCCTTATGGAAAAATCACCTCTTCGAAACGCTCTCAGGGCGTTTAGAATATGGCGGCGGTCGAGCTGTTGAGTGGTGGCGGACATGGTCAAGATGAAGTCTCCTCAAAGCTTCGGTCTCTATGTCTACAAGAGGTTAGGCTGTGAGCCTTAACCTCAAGCTCATGGCACGGAATCATGGGGCGCGCCACAGAAATTCCAGGAAGGGTTGATCAATCCGATCAGGGCCTCTAAACCGTGCGCATGAGCGGAATAATCCCTCCAGAATCAAGCTTCGCCGACATGGTCGGAAGCTGCTTTGCATCGGTCTGGTCGCTGGAATTGCTGCTGCTTCTGCATGCCCAGCCTAACCGGTTCTGGGCCACGTCTGAGATCGTTGCCGAACTTCGCAGCAGCGAGCTGGTGGTGACGCAGTCTCTGCAAGACCTGACGAACGCCGGCCTAGTCATTGGTGAAGGCGACGGCCGCGTCCGCTATGCTTCCGCATCGGCCGATCTGACTGCTTTTGTTGAAAAACTGGCTTACGAGTATCGCACCCGTCCGGGTCAGGTCAGGCGCATGATTGTCAGTCGGTCCAGCGCCAAGCTGATGTCGTTCTCGGATGCATTCCTGATAAGGAAACCCCCTCCATGAGCCAAGTCATGCATGTGATGATTTATGGACTTTGCCTTGTGGCCAGCACCGCCTGTACCTGGCTTCTGCTCCGGGGCTATTTGCGCAGCCAGACGCGCCTGCTGTTATGGGTCGGCCTCTGCTTTGCGTTTCTTTCGCTCAACTGTTTGGCGGTTCTATTCGATATCCTGATCTACCCGGAATATGATCTTCAGGCCTTGCGTCACGCAGCTTCGTTGATGGCCGTCGGCATTCTCCTATTCGGCCTGGTATGGGAGGCTGAGTAGACGATGTTCGCTTTCGTGTCTGGTCTGATTACAATGGGTTTCCTGGTTTCAGGATTGTTCTTCCTGCGCTTCTTCATGCGTACCCGAGACATTCTCTTTGCAGCCTTCGCCGCAGCTTTCTGGCTCCTCGCTGCCAATCAGGCACTCCTAGCACTGTCTAATCTTCCGGTGGAGGAAAGGAGCTGGATGTATCTACTCCGACTGGCCTCGTTTGCTATCATCATCGCGGCAATAGCGCTGAAAAACCGCCGATGAGAGGAGAGAGGAAAGCGGTACGGATGGCGCTCTATGGCACAGACTGCTGCGTCCTCGGTCAACCCGAGTCGAAGTCTTTCAGCGAATGGCATCTTTGACAGGCTCAGGAACGCTTCATCATGATGTTCAAGCATCCGCCTGCCCCCAATCATCACGCCGCAGCCATTACGGCTGCGGCAACCGGCCAACTGAATATTGCCGCCGCAGCATTCTAGGTGCTGCTCTAGACCTTGAAGAAACAGTTTAGTCGGCGCGATCGTTCAATAGATAGGGGGGAGCGAGATCTAGCCACCCCGCGTCTGATCGAATAGGGACACATCATGTATCAATCCCATCGTGATCAAGAAGAGAAACCCGAAACCAATGAGAGCAAAAGCCTGAACCAATCCCCTCCAAACGCTTAAAGGAGTGATGTTACGAGAAACCACCTCTGACTCAAGCCTTCATCTGGCGCGGGTTTAAGATTTGATATCATCGTTTCTCCTCAATGCAGCCAAGCCTGGGGTACTGGATACTTTCTGATCGAAAGTGTACAGGGGGTGGGTCACTCCGGGGCTGCCCCGCCAATCTTTAATCGTTGCGGCAATTGCGGCTTCCACATTTGTTGGTCCAAGATCGAAGGCTGCATTCCAATCGTCATGTCGGATGACAAAATCGCTATTGAAGGAGTAATCCATCTCGATAAGCTCACCGGCTGGACGATTGAAGAGGCTAATAACGCGCAGCAAGGCGCGCGGTGTTCGCCGGATTTTCAGGTCAGCGATGCCGCCGATAATGGCAGCCTTGCTGGCAAAAGCTCTAACGGACATTGGCGGCAGTGACGCTACGTGCCAAGCACGGCCCCACGCGTCGGTTCGCGCACCAAGGGCGATCAGGGCGCGTGCAAAATCGGGGAGATAGGTGAAACTATGCAATGCGTCGGCGTTGCCGAACCAGTTGATGGTACGGCCGCTGAGAAGCTCGGGCCAGAAGCGATCTCCAAGCGCTGATTGCTTGACCCCAGGCCCAAAGAAATCTGACGCCCGACCAGACACAGCTCTGATCTCTTCTCCCCGATGAGCCTCGAACAGCCGGTGACTCATCCGCGCGCGGATGCCCCCTTTCCTGGTCGTGGCACTCAAAGGTGTGGTCTCGAAGAGTTCGCCTGCCACACCATAGCCGTAGAGATTTTCAGCGACGACAAGAACGGCTCCCGTTTGTCTCGCTGCAGCGATCGCGCCTTCCTGAAGCGCCATGAAGGTCCGGGCCCACTCCGTGTAGGCGGGTGCGGCACAGAAGTAGATGACGTCAGCACCTCTGGCCGCGGAGATGGCGCTCGCAGGGTCGATCAGGTCGGCAGCAACAGACTCCGCCCCTGGCAGATCATTCGATCCGCTTCGGTTGACAAGGCGGACAGTCGCTCCCGCCTCAACCAGTTGACGGGTCACTTCGCGCCCGAGCGGACCGGACCCGAAGACGACGTGTGTGGTGTTCGTGTTCATGAGATTTGTCCTCAATGGGAGTGACGGTGCGAACCAGCCTCGGGCCGGGTTTCGGTCCGAGGCCACTGACGTCAGCGACGACGCCACAAATAGATTGCCAGTGCGAAGGTCCAGAGCTGCCAGAGAATCCCGGACAGTGTCAGGAGAACCGGGGATTCAATGCCGATCACCGACGGCAGTGTCGAAAAGAGAAGGATGGCGGCAGCGACACCGGCACTCCCCAAAAAACGCACTCCGCTATGGATAAGGGCTGCCGACATAAGGATGGTCCAGATCCCGGCGAAAAGGCCAACCCCCAGGATTTCTCCGACCCCGCCAGCATAGGCGTTGAAAGCCTGATAGATTGCAGCGATAGCCGCCCGGCTGCCTTCCGACGTGGCGGTATCGACGAAACTGGTCGCAAGTGCGGGCATCAAGAACAGCCATCGAGTGATGCCGAGCGCTTTTGCAAAGCCCGCAAGCACGCCGAAGGCCAGGGCGTTGCGCCCCATTCCGACGCCCATCTTGAGCGCTGCCGGGATGAGTGCAGCGATCGGGATGAGCAGAAGAGCATGGACGAGATAGCTGAGATAGCCGAGGAAGACCGGAACTGACTGTTCGAGTATCAAAGGCAGGATGATGACCGCGGGCTCATCCAGTGAGGCAGGCCAATTGATCGATGGGGCGAGGATGAAGAACGCCGCCCACATTGCGATGAATTGAGCGATGAGAAGCCCTGCAGCAAGGCGGCCATGCAATGAAGCTGGATCTTTTGCGGTCAGCGCAGATGCTGACGCCGCATTGGGGGTCGAGAGGTAGGTCATCTGAGGCTCCAGTTGATTTCCGACGCACCGTTTGCCTCGGATGATCAAGGATAGGACGACAGGCGTCCTGCCTCATTGACCTTGGGTAAGAACGCGCCGTCAGTCGCGGGGTTTCCGGGGACGGGCCAGTCGCCCCCGAATGCGGGACAGGCTCTCTGGCGTGACACCCAGAAAGCTCGCCAGCAGATATTGCGGCACCCGACGGACAATCTCCGGTCGGGTTTCAACGTAAAGACGGTATCGATCGTCAGGAGAAAGGTTCAACAAGTTTGCAGCGCGGCGCTGGGAACCGAGAAAACCCGCTTCAACCAACTTCCGGCCGAAGCGCTCAATGGCATGGTCTTCATCATAAGCACGAAGCAAGGCCACGCGCGGCATGATCAGAAGCGTCGATTCCTCGACGGCCTCGATCGTCTGAGTAGCCGGCGCGCCGGTCAGAAAGCTTGCCGCGTCGGTGACAGTGCCGCCTTCGTCAAAAAACTGCCCGGTCCGTTCGTCGCCAGTCGCTGCGTCGATGTAAAAGTATCTGAGCAAGCCAATGTGAATGTGGAACAGATGTGTTGCCGTCTCTCCGGCCCGAAGAACCTGAGAACCCTTTGGCACAGTTGCAACACGGGAGGCTGACATCAGCCGAGCGAGCGCGTCTTCATGCGGCACGAGAGGTTTGACCGCCTCCGTCAGCAATCTCACAAAGCCGGCATGAGGGGCACTCTGATCGGTCATTGAACCGGCCTTTCTGTTCGCAGTGCATCACAGTCAATGCTACCAGCGAGGATGACGCAAAGATATCCGGGGCCTAAGCTGGATATCGAAGGGTGATAGCTCCCGATCGGCCTTGGCTATAGCAGGCGATCGCCTGGTGCTCGCGGCAGAAATCGTGGAACCCAGGCGTCGATCCGGAAGACGGCCGCAATCAGAGCGCAGACGCCTGAAACACCGCGCATGAGCCAGACTGGCTGTCGACCAATGATAAAACGATGACGATGCGCGAGCGCCATTAAAGCGATCCCGTCGCGAAGGTTACGAGGCGGCAATCGCCTCTCTCGAGTGAGCCCATATATGACCTCAAAGAAGTGATCGGCTTGATGTGCCGGCCAAAGCTCAACTTCGATCAAGGTCGCTGCAGCCGCCTGTCCAATCTCTGTGCTGCCTGGCGCATAGGTATGAAGAACGCCGGGCGGAACTTCGAGACTTTCACCTTCGCCAAGGCGCACGATCTGGTCCGCGATGGTGATCTCAAGTATACCCGACAAAACCGTAAAGCGTTCGGTTTGGGCCAAGTGGCGATGAAGCGGTACGGGATCGGCATCAAGCCCGATATCCTCCCGGAACTTCAAGATCTCCGCCGGAGCCGGCAGGAATGTCAGCGCCTTCCCGGGAGCGTTCAGCGTAGCGCCCGGGGTCGGAATCTGCCTCGGATCGCGGCGGACAAGCAACATGGTTTCCATCGTGTTCAAGCCTTTAGGATGCGGGTCGCGAGCGGCCAACGGGGGCTTTGCGCGGGCGGCTCAGCAAAGCCGAGGCGCGCAAACATCTGGACACGGTCTGAGGCGCGGGGTGCAAGCGCATTTGCCAATTCGGCGTAGCTCGGCGCCATTTCTGGATATTCCTGCAGCGCTTGACTGAATGGCTGCATGGCAACTCCACGGGCTGTTGCCGCAAGATTTGCGCGCAGATACGCACGACCCGCCGCTACTTGGGCAATACGATCGTTTCCTTCCGTCGCAATCCAAAGAAACGCCATGGCGGTGTCGAACTGTGGTTTCTGCGCGTCCATCATCGCCTGATGACCCGCAGATCCAAATTGCGCCATGCCGTCACGAGAGAGCAGTCCGGCGAGTGCCAAGCCTTCCATCATTGGACCGCTGAGCGATATGCCATCCGGATTGGCCTCGATTTCTGCGCGTCCGATCCGCGTCAGGTCGACGCTCTCGATTGCCGCCGCCGGCGTGTTCATTTCGATCACCATCGCTCGCCAGGCGATGTCCCGTAGCCTGGCGACCTCTGTCGTATCGGCGGTGAACCCTGCGCGAAGCGGTATCGCCTCCGCAGCTATAGCCTCCAGATCGGACTGCGATACTGCCCGCGAAACATCGAAGGCTGCACGATTTGTTCTGCGAAGCGATCCATGTTGAAAGAGCGGATCCGGCGCTGCCGCCTTCGTCATGACCTTTAGCCGGGCAATCGGGCGAAGATCGAGCGAGGCCGTATCCGCGCCATCCGGGAAGGCTGCCACATCAAGTGCAACGCCTTCCTCTGCTGCGGCCATTCTCGCAAGCTCGAGGAAGGCACCAAGACCGATCGTGATCTGCCGGTCGAACGGATCCGTGTCCGGCAGACGTCGATTGAGGTCGACGAGTAGGGTGATTTCGTCGGGTATCCGCAGGTCTACGATCCACGGCTGCCGATTATGGGGGTTGGGTGCAAGGATGGCCCAGGAGAGCCAGCGCGTGCGAGGATCTCCGTCGAGTATCTGCCCTGCCGCTGCCCACGGCGCTCGTGCGGCCGTCGGATCACGGGTCAGCGCCCAGGCCCCCGTTGCAGCGGCGACGACCACGCCACTGCCCAAGATTGTCAAAAATTTGCGTCTCGTCGTCATGAAGCCTCTCCGCTTTGTCATCTGACGCGATATTGGCGGAGCCAGAGCGGTCATTCATTGACGACGGGTAAGATCAGCGCATGCGGGTAGGTGGTGAGGCTGCGGTCTTGGACAGACGCGAGCCTTGCTGGGAAATGCAGCTTGCAAGCTTGTTAGGGGCAAGTCTAATGTCCGGACTGAAGACGCACAGCGGAAATCATTTCCGCACCGGGGCCGGAAGCCGACTGTCCAGTCCTATCCGATCTATGTTGAAAGCTGACATACGATTTTGAATATCAACGGACGGCAGGAAGTCCAGTGTAGATGTGACGGGTCGGCAACCGGCGACTTGTCACCCGCTCCCCAACTGAACGGTGTTGTGGTGCAGTTTACATCTGGTGACCGAGCATCAACCCTGACGATGCCAGGGCCATCCACACCGCCATCGCGATCATCATCAAGTTCTCGGTGAGTGAGATGAACCCGAGCGGCACATTGCTCGATCCACCGACGCAGGCGCATTTCAGCTCACGCTTGTCGATGTAAACGGCCTTGAAGACCGAAGCTGCGCCAATGCCACCAATGAACAGAGCCACGGGAACGGACAGCCAGTTCGCAATGCCTGCGACCATGAGAACACCGGCAAGTCCTTCGGCGTAGGGGTAGATGTAGCTGTATGGCACCCACCGCTTCGCGAGCAGATCATAGTTCAGGAACATCGTCGCGAAGGCTTCGACATTTTGAAGCTTGAGCATGGCCAGGACCACCATGGAGAAAGCGATGAACCACTCCAGTGCCCTGACGGTGAATGGCGTGCCGAGGACGGCGTAGCTGACACCCATTGCCATCAGTGCAGTCATCGCAAACAGCACGATGACTGGGCGATAGGTGGTTGCCTTCGGATCGGCTACGGGCTTTCCGAAGGAGCGCCGCAGATCATCGTAACCACCGACACGGGCACCGTCGATGAACACCTGCGGAGTCGTCTTCACACCGTGCTCTTCCTTGAAAGCATCCGTTTGCGCGCGGGTTGTCAGGTGGCGGTCATCCACCTCATATCCAGACCGCTTGAGCAGGTCTTTGGCCTTGAGGCCATAAGGGCAGGTATGCTCCGCAGTCACCATCCGGTAGAGGACAGCTTTCTTCGCTGTCGTCGACGGGCTCACTCTGTCCAACATTTCACGTCTCCTTTGGCTTGTGAAACAGTTGGCAAGACCATACGTTCCGTACCATGGTACGGAGTCAATACCCTATGGATATGACAATTGGAAAATTTGCATCAGCCGGTGGCGTCGGCGTGGAGACGGTCAGGTTCTACCAGCGCAAGGGACTTCTCAAGACCCCTAAGCGCCTTAAGGGTGGCAGGCGTTATGGAGCTGAGGATCTGAGGCGTCTGCAGTTCATCCGGCAGGCCCAGACCGCGGGATTTACGCTGGAGGAGATAGGGGAGTTGCTCGAACTCGATGCCGGGGACGACAGGGAGCGGGCACGCGAAGCGGCAAGGGCGCGGCTGATCGCGCTGGAAACGCGGATCACCGAACTCAACCGCACCCGCGATGCACTCCAGCGCCTGGTTGCAGAGTGCTCATCCGGCAAAAGCGGCCCCTGCCCTATCCTCCAGTCGTTTGGACTGTAGCCGATAAAAGCATCAGCTCCTGTCAGTCCGGCTTGAATGACTGATAAACATACATCGCACCGCCATCGCGCGGAATTGCCATGACGTCGTAGGGTTCCGGCGAACCGCCCATGCCGAGCGAACCCAATGGCATTCCTGCGACTGCGAGCCCCGCCAGGTAAGGCCGTTCATCGAGAAGCCTTCTCACGGCATCGATCGGCACATGTCCCTCGAGGAAATAGCCTTCTACTTCAGCTGTGTGGCAGGCTCGGACGGACGGCGGCACGTTGAGGTGCTGCTTGATCTGATCCATGTCCGGTTCTTCGACAGTGCGAACCGAGAAGCCCACCTTGCTGAAAGCATCGCCCCATGACGAGCAGCAGCCACAATCGGGATCCTTGTGCAAGATGACCGATGACACTGCGGCAAAGCCAATGGCGGGTGTCACAGCCACCGTGGCAGCCACAGCCAAAAATTCTCTGCGTCTCATACTCTCTCCTGCGACGTTCGGTTCGCCCCCAAAAATGAATGGAGATGTCCGTCGTGGCTCCAGACAGTTGATGACCTGATCTTGGGACGGCGATGACGTGACATCTTTGCCGCAAGTCAATGATCCTGCCACTCTCCCTTGCGCGCTTCCCAGATCAGAACTTTCCCTGCGCGGTGGTCCCATCTGGGGTGATCACCTGGATCGCACCCCTGACACCCGGATTGACCGGAACGGGCGAAGTCCCCGTGAGGCGGTTGCCATCAGCAGCAGACAGCGCAAACCGACGAACAGCGCCATCGATCAGAAGGATTGCATTGCCCGAGTGACCGGTTGCCGAAACGGGCTGGTCGGCCGCATCGAAGAGGTAGATCGTCACTTCCGTCGTCCCGACGGCAACCAGTTCGACATGATGGTTTGCTCCGGCATCCACCTTGAGGCCGCCGTTTGGACCCGGGCGTGGTGCATGTGCATGAGCGGGAAGAGCCGTCATGACGGCGATAAGGGACAGGGCAAGCAGACTGCAACGCATGGAGTTCTCCTGGTAGGACTTAAAAGGCTTCAATTGTTTGTGAGGGCGTACCGGCGGCTTGTTGCGTAGCACTCGCCTGGCTGCGAGCCTGCTCGACGAGGCGCTCAAGTGGCTTGCGGCCGTATTTCAGGAACAGCGTCGGTGTGAGAAGCGTGTCGAGAACGGTCGCTGTCACCAATCCCCCGAAGATCGTGATCGCGACCGGGTGGAGGATTTCCTTGCCCGGTGCGGTCGCATCGATCATCAGCGGAATAAGCGCGACACCCGCCGACAGGGCCGTCATCAAGACGGGGGTCAGACGTTCCAGCGAGCCCCGTATGACGAGCTCCTTGCCGAACGGCAGGTCTTCCTGGATCGCGAGGTTGATGTAGTGGCTGATCTTCAGGATGCCGTTTCGGGTCGAGATGCCCGTCAGCGTAATGAAGCCGATCATCGATGCGACTGAGAGTGGCTGGCCGGCAATCCAGAGCGCGGTGACCGAGCCGATCAACGCAAGCGGCACGCTCGCCATTATGATCGAGACGAAGAGCACCGAGCGATAGCGGGAATAAAGGATCGCAAACACCATTGCCAGCGAGATGATGGAGAGGAGGCCGATGGTTCTCATCGATTCCTCCTGCGCCTGGAAGGTGCCTTCCAGGCTGACGAAGAAGCCGGGCGGAAGCGTAGAGCTTGCGATCACCTTGCGGATCTCGGCAATGACCGTTGCCATGTCGGCTTCGCCGTCCGTGTTCGCAAGCACTACGACGCGACGCTTGCCGTTTTCGCGCAGGATCTGGTTGGGACCATCCGTCTCGCGGACCTCTGCGATCTGGCTGACGGGGATCCAGCCCGCAGGTGTCTCGATGAGGAGATCCGAAAGCCCCTTGGTGCTGCGGATATCATCCTCAAGCCGCAACACGACATCGAACCGCTTGTTGCCGTCGACGATGCGGGACACGATCGTCCCGTTCGACAGGCGCTCAAGCTGCTCGGTGACGGCCGCCGGTTGGATGCCATAAAGGGCAGCCCGGCGGTAATCGACAATCACTTCGAGATGCGGGATGCGCACCTGCTTTTCCACCTGCAGGTCGACGATCCCCTGGATCCCCGCCAGCTTGCCACGAAACTCCTCGGCAAAGCCCCGAATGCTGTCGAGATCTTCGCCGAAGATCTTGAGTGCGATCTGGGCGCGCACGCCTGACAACATATGATCGAGGCGATGCGAGATCGGCTGGCCGACATTGGTGGCAACGGGCAGAACCGAGAGCCGCGAGCGGATATCGGCAATGATCTCGTCCTTGGACCGACCGTCAGCAGCGAGCGCCACTTCAATCTCGGACGAGTGCACGCCCTCTGCATGTTCATCGAGCTCGGCGCGTCCGGTGCGGCGACCGACCTGCTCCACCTCGGGCACTTCCATGATCAACCGCTCAGCAATCAGACCGACCCGATGGCTCTCGGCAAGCGAGATGCCGGGGTTGAAGAGCATGCTGATCGTCAGTGTCCCTTCGTTGAAAGGTGGCAGGAAGGAGCGCGGCAATTGGGTGGCAAACAGAACCGCTGCCACGACGCCCGCGACCACGGTCGACATCAAGATATTCGGATGGCGGAATGACCAGTCGAGCAGCCGACGGTTGCCTCGTTTGAGAACCCGCACAACTACGCCCTCATGCTCATCGAGACGTTTCAGGCCCGGCAGCATGTAATAGGCCATGACGGGGGTCAGCGTGATCGAGACCACGAGAGAAGCGAGGATGGAGATGATGTAGGCCTGGCCGAGCGGCGCGAAGAGCCGTCCCTCGATACCCGAGAGCGCAAACAGAGGCACGAAAACGAGCACGATGATCATCGTTGCGTAGACGATGCCCGAGCGGACTTCCTGGCTCGCGGAGACGACGACGTCGAACACCGCACGAGGATTTCCCTTTTCGCGGTTTTCCCGCAGACGCCGGAAGATGTTCTCGACGTCGACGACGGCATCATCGACCAATTCGCCGATGGCGATCGCCAACCCGCCAAGCGTCATGGTGTTGATCGACAACCCGAGCAAGTGAAAGACGATCGCGGTGACCAGAATGGATACCGGAATAGCCGTCAACGAGATCGCCGTCGTCCGGGCATTCAGGAGGAAGACGAACAGGATGATGGCAACAACGACGATTGCCTCGGCGAGAACCTTCTGCACGTTTCCGATCGAAGTCTCGATGAAATTGGCCTGGCGGAAAAGGACCTGATCCGCCTTGACGCCTGCAGGCAAGGTGGCGCTGATTTCGCTGAGGGCTGCCTCGACCTCACGGGTCAATTTGACAGTGTCGATATCAGGTTGCTTTTCTACCGAGACGATGACGGCAGACTGACCTTGATAACCGGCATCCCCGCGCTTCAGGCGTGGTGCAAACCCGACTTCGCTAACCTGCCGCAGGAGAACCGGCTGGCCATCGACACTGGCCACGACCACGTTCGCCAGATCCTCGATGTTTTGAGTACGGCCGACATTGCGGATCAGGAACTCACGGCTGTACTGGTCGGTGAACCCACCCCCGGTGTTGGAGCCGAATTGCGCGAGAGCCTGCTCGACCTGTTCGAAGGACACGCCGAGTGCCCGCATGGCGGCGGAGTTCGGAGATACGCGATACTGGCGCACCTCGCCCCCAATCGGAATGACCTGCGCAACGCCGGGAATACTCAGGATGCGCGGACGGACGGTGAAATCAGCGAGTTCGCGCAACTCCATGGGCGAGACGCTGTCCGGCCCGGTCACGGCAATGAGCATGACCTGGCCCATGATCGAATTGATCGGCCCCATCTGCGGAACGACATTTGCCGGTAGTTGCGGCTGCACAAGCGAGAGGCGCTCGGCGATCTGCTGGCGGTTGCGATAGATATCCGTGTCCCAGTCAAACTCGACATAGATGATCGAGAGACCGACGCCCGATGTCGAGCGGACGCGGCTCACACCGGGAAGGCCGTTCATCTGGGATTCGAGCGGATAGGTGACGAGCTGTTCGACCTCTTCAGGTGCCAGTCCCTCGGCTTCCGTCATGATGGTGACGGTCGGTCGGTTGAGATCGGGGAAGACGTCGACGGGCAGACGTGTGACCGTAAATGCCCCGTAGATCATCAGGACGGCCGCGATCGCCAGAACGAAAAGCCGGTTCCGCAGCGACTGGGTAACGAGAAAATTGAACATCGGTGCCTCAGCGGATCTGGTTCAGGAGTTCGGCACCCTGCGTGACAATGCGCTTTCCAGCTTCGATCCCGGACACGATGAGAAGACGGTCGCCATCGAGCGGCTCGGTACGGACTTCCCTCGGCACGAAACGCTCCGCATTGGTGTGTTCATAGACGAGCGACTGCCCGTTTGAAGCACGGAGCACGCTGGTGCGCGGCACAGCAATGCCTGTGCGCTCATCGGTGGTGGAAGAGAGTACCGTCAGCAATTGCCCTGCACGGATCCCTTCAGCCTGGCCTTCGACGCTGAAATGTATCGGGATCGCCTGATTGCGATCAGCCAGCCCGCTGCCCCGGTAGACGAGTGTGGCGGTGCTGCCATCCATGAACTTGCCGCGCGCGGCCCCGATGACCGAATGCGCATCGAAGCTCAGCGCTTCGACCCAGTAACGGCTTGGGTCGATGATCTGGAAGATGACGGTATTGGGCTCGGCAATCTGTCCGGCAACGGCCTGGGCGGCAGCGATGACGCCTGATACGGGCGCGGTCAGTTGTTCAGCCGCTGTCGGTGCCTGTTCCAGATTGGCCCGCCGTGCCTTCAGGCCTTGGAGTTCCAGTGTTGCATCCTCGATCTCGGCACGTGCCACCACCGACTGCAGCCGCTCGAAACGCTGCAGCTTTCGTTCGACCAGCATGATCTCCTGGTCGAGCTCTCGGGCCTGCTGCTGCTGACTCGTCAGATCAGCGGCACTGAGTGAGGGCTGGACCAGCGCCAGTACATCGCCAGCGGCGACACGCGTGCCGAGTTGGGCAAAGCCGCCGGGCGGCGGTAGAAGCCTTCCCGACACGGATGCCTGGACATAGCCGGATGTGGTGGGGTCTGGGATGATGCGTGCCGGAAGCTCAACCGTTCCCGCATGAGCGGCCTGTTCGGTGAAGATCGTGCGGATGGCAAGGATCCGCTGGGTTGTCTTCGGGACAAAGATAGAGCCATCAGCAAAACGCTGGGCGACATCCCGCTCGGCCGATCGTGCCGTGGGTGCTGCTGGACTGGCGGCCTCCGACTGCGGTGCCCCGGCAAGTAAGAGGGCTGCCGCGATCGCAACGACAGATCCGGCAGGCTTACGGCGGTGGAAGAGTGCGGCAAGGAGAAGCCCGAACACGATACCGCCACCACCGACGGCCCACAGTGTCATGTCCTGGCGCTGCAGCCGCGCACCCACGTCCTGCGCAAAAGCCGAACTGATCAGGAAACCATCAGCAGCAGCCACTGGCACAGCGGTAGTGGCCATCTCGGGGATCACCATTGTGACGGTCAGGACGTCGAAGAGGTCTCCGGCCATCACGGTGATGGCAAGATCATGCGATCCCGGATTTGTCAGCCATGGCGCATTCGCCACATAGGTCCCATCGCCCGCAGCTTCAGCCGCCAGAGTTCCGGAAGGGCCGTCGATTTCGAGCATCGCACCGTCGACCGGTTCATTGCCCTTGAAGCTGTCGAGGAAGATTTCCAGCCGCTCTCCACGTGCCACGGCAACCAGTTCGAGATCGACCGTCGATGCGTCCGCGCGTGGTGCGATCGTGGTTGAGACCGGCGGGGGCGGAGCGCCGTGATCATGACCCTCATGGGCCGCAGCGGAGGATGCAGCAAGTCCTGTTATAAAAAGGCAGATTCCAGCGAGAACAGAGGCGAATCGGTCGACCATCGTAACCCTGAGCAAAAGTTGATTTGCTCCGGTGTAGCTGCGCCTCTTTGTCCGTCGATGTCCCGATTGTTACAGAATGTTTCAGGTTGGTTTTGCCATGTCCTTCGGGAGGAGGACACTGACGACAAGTCCTCCCGTTTGACCGTTCTCCAGTCGAAGCGTACCGGAATGCCCGTCAATAATCGCCTGGGCAATCGGGAGTCCGAGCCCGAAACCGCCCGTCTCGAGATTTCTCGATGGCTCAAGCCGAACGAAGGGCGAAAGGGCTCGTTCGATGTCCTGAGCCGCGATGCCGGGGCCGTCGTCACTGATTGCAACGTGGACCTCGGACTGCCGATCGTCGACCTGGATTCTCGCCCTTCCGCCATATTTGAGTGCGTTGTCGATGAGATTGGAGAAAGCGCGCTTGAGCGCCAGGCGACGGCCCGTCACGATCGCATGGGCGCCCCCCGACAGTTCGATGGATGCGCCACGATCGGCCGCATCGTCGACCAGCGTTCGGAGGATCGCGACGATGTCGAGCGGCTTCAGTTCTTCGTCGCTGCGATCGCCACGCAGGAAAGATAGCGTCTGATCGAGCATCCGCTCCATCTCCGTCAAATCCTCGGCCATTGCATCGCGCGCGACACCATCGGCCAGATCCTCGGCTCTGAACCGCAGTCGTGTGATCGGAGTCTTCAGATCATGGGAAACGGCCGCGAGCGCTTGGGTGCGGTCTTCGATCAGTCGCTCTATACGCCTTTGCATGTCATTGAAGGCGACAGCGAGTTCGACTACCTCTCGTGGGCCGGTTTCCGGAACGGGAACGACAGTCTTGCCTCGGTAGAAATCCTTGGCCGCTGTGGCGACAGCGGTCAGAGGACGAGTGAACCAGCGCACCAGAAGCATGGAGACGACGACTGCCCCAATAGCCATTAGCGTCGTCGAAACCAGCATTCCTCCCGGCGGCGGCACTTTGCGGTCCCAGGAGACCAGATTGACGTTGATCCACGAGGCATCGGGGAGCTTGATCGACACGACTGCCAGATGCGGATCGTCACCTGCCTGGTCATCCGGCCCGATAATGAGACCGTCTTCGGCAATCTCTGGAGCAAGTGCTCGAAGGTTGCGACGAAGTGGCTCCCAGTTCTGACCAGCGGTATCGCCCTCAACCGCATAGGGAGTGGAGCCCCAATGGGCGTCTATCGAACCACCGGAGAAGTCGTGCGCGACATTCTCCCGTTCTTCGACCGGCGCACGCATGACAGATCGTTTGATCGTCAGAAGCTGGTCTGCAAGCCGGACTTCGTTTGCGAGGTCCAGTTCCTGTTCCAGGCTCTGGTGGTATGTGAACAGGCTACCGAAATGCACAAGTGAAATGCCAAACAGCACGACGAGCGCCGTTCGTAGTCTCAAGCTGTCGACCGACCGCCACCAGCGCTGTAACCGTGTTTTAGAACGACCATCAGGCACGGACGACATCCGTCGCAAAGAGATAGCCCGCGCCGCGCACCGTTTTGATGAGATCTTCACGCCCGTCGAGCTTGCGACGCAGACGGCTGACCTGGACATCGATCGACCGATCATAGCCTTCGATTGCGCGATTGCGTGCCGCGTCCAGAAGGAACTCGCGACTGAGAACGCGTTGTGGCGCTTCGAGGAACGCGAGCAGCAGGTCGTATTCCCCCGTCGAAAGATCCACGACAACGCCGCTTGGTGCGGTCAGCTCTCGCTTCATCGTGTCGAGCGACCACCCAGCAAAGGTGAAGCTTCGTCCGGCACGCTCAGTCGTCGGGTTGCCAACCGTGCGCGTCCGCCTTAGCACCGCGCCGATGCGAGCCAGCAATTCGCGAGGATTAAAGGGTTTTGGCAGATAGTCGTCGGCCCCGACCTCAAGACCGATAATGCGATCCGTCTCGTCACCCTTGGCCGTCAGCATGATGATCGGGACGGACGAACTGCGACGGAGCTCACGGCAGATTTCCAGCCCGTTCTTCCCCGGCAACATGAGATCGAGCACGATGAGATCGACCGACAAGCGCTTTAGCGTCTCGGCCATCTCCACTCCGTTTCGCGCCGTGTGAACGCGAAAGCCGTTTGCCCTCAGGAACTTTGCCACAAGGATCAAGATCTGACCGTCATCGTCAACGATCAGGATTTCGGCTGAGGCATCCAAGTGTGTTCTCTCCGCAAGTCCGTCCATCGCTCAGCCCTCCAGATGTAGCAGAGGGACGCGATGCAATTTGTGTCGGGAAAGTAACAGATTGTTTCCACGCCAGAAGCACAGATTTCAGCCTTTGACCGCAATCTCCTTCGACAAACAACACGCTCACAAGACTGCAGATACCCTTGTCTGCTCCTGTTGGGAGAGCAAACTAATCGTATTTGGCCTGCTCAGAGGCTTGGAGAGTTGGAAGCCCTGAAGGTTGTCACAGCCAAGTGAAGTGAGTGTTACGCGTTGATCAGCAGTTTCGACGCCCTCTGCTGTGGTCTTCAACCCCTTGTGCCGCGCCATCTGCACGATGGCTTCGACCAGCGGCGCACCTCCATTTTCATGAAGCTGATCAACGAACATTTTGTCAATCTTGATGCGATCGACATTCAGATTGAGGAGCTGCCCGAACGAGGAAGTCCCGATTCCGAAGTCATCGATGGCGAACCTGACGCCTGCATCCCGCAATGACCTGATCGCGGCCGCAGCCTTGCCTTCCGCATCTGTCGCGACCCTCTCAGTAATCTCGATCTCGAGGCGTGATGGATCAAGACTGAATTTCGATAGCATTGTCAGGACACGTAGCGCGTAACCAGGCGCCATGAGTTCGATTGCCGACGCATTGACTGAAACACCCACCTCGCAGTCCGGCACGTCGGCTAGCAGACTGCAGGCTTCTTCAAGAACATAGAGCCCGAGTTTTTGTATCAGTCCGCATTCCTCGGCGATTGGCACAAAAACATCAGGCGATATCGTGCCAAACGTTGGATGCATCCAGCGGCAAAGAGCTTCCATCGACGACATACGACCGTCTATCGCTGAGTAGACCGGTTGATAATGAACCGCGAGTTGCGTCCCGGTTTCAAGCGCTGTCGCCAGATCGCTCTCCAGCACTCGTCGACGCCTTAAGATTTCCTCCATATGAGTTCCAAAGACGGCGAAGGTACTTCGGCCAGCCGCTTTTGCATGATAGAGCGCGATGTCCGCGCGTCTGATCATTTCTGTCGCGTCCACACCCGGCGAAAACAGCGAAATTCCGATGCTCGCTCCAACGGTGATGAGGCTACCCTCAATCTGGAAGGGCATACGCAGTCTGTCGATAATCTCCTCGGCAAGCCGATCAATAGTCCTGAGAGCCTCTGCTGGAACAAGCAAGGTGAACTCATCTCCCCCGACCCGGCACACGAGCGCCGACGGGGCGATCTCCTTCAGACGGTTTGAAACCTCCTTGATCAGCATGTCTCCGACCGGGTGTCCGAAGCTATCGTTTACTTCCTTGAAGTGATCCAGATCCACGAACATCACCGCGATGTCCCTTTCGGCAGTGGCGCTACCAAGGCTCTGGACAAGAGCGCAATGAAAGGTCGTTCGGTTTGCAAGGCCCGTCAGCGGATCGTGCATTGCAAGGTGCCTGAGTTCCTGCTGGCTCTCGGCAAGGCTGGTAGAGCGACGCCAAATGGCATGTCCGAGAAAGCTCATCAGGAGGAAGGCTGAAAGGCCCACTACGACGATCACAGGAGAGACCGCCTGTATCACGCTGGCTCCCGGGCTAAACGGTTGCCACTGAAAGTAACCAATCGTGTGCCCAGATGCAGAACGCAACGCGACGCTGGAATTAACCGCACCGTCTGTCGGTTTGCGAACGAAGGCAAGGTCTTGAAACTGATAGTCCTGCGCCAATCCTGAAAGAAGTACTCCGTCCAGATAGCGCACCGCCAGATGGAGATTTTGCGAACCAGGCTCCTGCTCTATCTCTCCGCTGTCGGTAATGATGGGCTTCAAGCTGAAGATGGCGGCCCGCCCATTTAGGTCGAGAAGGTCGCTTTCACCAATCGAAAGAATGGTCGTGCCGGCCGATATTTCACCCGCAGCAAGTCTCTTTTGTAGCTTAGAGACCAAGGGGGCGGCAATTTTGGCTATGGTTGCGCCAGAAACTGATGCTGACGGTTCAGCGACAAACTCGTAAATGGGGTTGCCAGTGTTATCGAGGACGAGAGCCGCATCGTGCTGGAAATAGCTGTGCATCCATTCGCCAAGGTTGGACGCTATCCAATCCTTGTTTCGCTGACGTACTTCGACGACTGCATCGTCCCAAACAGTTGCGCTCTCCTGGTTGTGTGCGACTTCCGCTTCGAGTTTGGTCACCACAAGCTTTAGAAGGCCCTGCTGTCGCTGGTTCGCGGCCTCATCTGATGTTGCAGCAGAGAGAAACAGGGCCCCGAACAAAAGGCCGACTGTCAGGGTGGCGACCGCCAGGGGTAGCCCCAAGACAATGAACGGCTTTCGTCGAAACATCCGGTGCATTCGTAAACTCACAGGCAAGAGGTGACCCAGCTTATTGCCGCCTACTTAATTTCAGGGAAATCGAATGCATGAAATTTCGCATGTGAGTGATCTAGTCTGACACAGTAGGAAGCGACCTGAGGCACTAAGCTAGCTCTGTGTGTGAGACGTACCCAATTGGACGTGCACCCACACCCCGCATGCAGACCAAGAGAGCGCATGGCATCACGCCGGCATCCTCTCGACGAGCTGTGAACCACTTTCGCTGCAGGTCTGACTTTGCGATTGCGCCAAAGATCCGCGCCGCGAATGTCAGTTTTTGGGTGAAACTAGAACAAGCCGAATGACTTGAATGAAGGCGCGTTGCGGAAGCTCGCAAGCTACTGGCGAACTACCGACAGCTCAGAACGGACACCAGGGTCGTCGTCCAGAAATTCCGGCTCCGCCTCGGCCCCAACGGCGTCGAAATATCGACTGAGAAAATTCCGGAAAGAGGCGGCGAGAGCGATATCGGCGATATTGAGATCCGTGAACCCCAAGGTCCGCAGATAGTCAATATCGGCCTGTCCAATGAGAGAGGCATTGATCGTAATCTGTTCAGCGTAAGCCAGCATGGCAATTTGCGGTTCCGTAAGACAGGCGTTGCGGTAGTCGCGACGCACGGCCAGCGTCTGCTCTCTTCCGATCATGCTGGACAGCGCCTTGAAGTAGACGTGGGAGCAATAGCTGGAAGGCACATGTTTGGCCGTCACCAGCGTGATGAGCCGGAAGTTGAGCAGGCCCAGGGAAAAACCATCTCTGATCTGGTGCAACAAATGCTCGACCGGAGCAAGTATGTCCGGTCTTGCCGACCAGCATTGCGTGGCCTGCATCACGCGACCCATCGATGCCACCTCGTTGGCATAGATCGCTGCCACTTCGCCCTCGGCCTCGGCCGGCTCTATGGTTCTAAGGTACATATTTACCTCCCAGGTTGCTTTGGACTGGCTGCATACTGCCTCGGAAGCGCAGTTGTGAGAAGGCTGGGCAGAAATAGCGGCACCGGTTGGATGCCTCGTATGGAACTGCTCCGTCTGCTTTCCGGACCTCTGGCGGCTTCTTGCAAGCCGAAGTGAGGAAGCACGAAGCGGAAATCACTTCCGCTATGTCCATATGTCCGGGAGCTCCCATAGCTCATATTAACGGCGTTCAGCACACATCGCTCAGGTAACCCCGTACGAAGGCGACGACTTTGTCGGAAGACATTTCACATGGCTTGAGCGCGGTGCCGGAGTTCTCCAACCGATACAGATTGAAGCTTACTATGTCGGTTCCTGCTAGGTCTTCGGCGTATAGCCAGATGCGTTTCTGATCTGGCGATCGCCTGACGGTGACACCCCAGCGACTGCCATCGAACACACCTTGGGAATAACCCTCTGCAAAGTGCTCCAGAGCCCGCTCGAACGCGTCAGGTGGTGAGCTATCTCTCATAAATGCAAGGATAGAGTGCAGTCGGGCAAACGACAAGCATGGACCAGGTCACTGGAAATTCCGCGCCTTGATCTTGAGCCTGTCGATGTGCAGGTCTCGGATAAAGATATCGCGGGGTGCCGGCGGAGGTGCGCGCTCCCTCGAATCGCCGCCTCCGACGGACCCATGGGCAAACTCGTCACCACGACCCGTTGTCAACTTGAACTCCATCTCCCTGTCAGCGAGGCCGGAGAGATCTGACGACAGGTCGAAAAGTTGTTGTGCGACGAGATGCACGACATCCCCTTCCCGCTGGATGCGCCCGTTAATGGCCATCAAGGATGCTCCGAGTACGACACGCCGCCGCTTCTCGAAGAGTTTCGGCCAGACAACAATGTTTGCCGGTCCAGTTTCGTCCTCAATGGTGATGAACATCACGCCTTTCGCAGAGCCCGGCTTTTGTCGGACAAGCACGAGGCCCGCTGTCATGACCCAGCGACCGTCTCGCGCCGTCATCGCCTCTTCGCAGGTGACGATGTTGCGCTTGGCCAGGTCCGCCCGCAAGAAGGCGATCGGATGGTCCCGAAGCGTGAGGCCCGTATGGCCATAGTCCTCAACAACGTTATGGCCCTCGGTCATTTGCCGCAGCTCAACGCCGGGTTCGACCTGCTCGGCAATGACTCTCATCTCGCGCTCCGCTGCCGCCGCAAAGAGTGGCAAAGGCTCATCGCGCAAAGCCTTGATTGCCCAGAGCGCATCGCGCCGCTCGAGCCTCAGTGACGGATGAAACGCATCGGCCTCAGCAAGGTGGACCAGCGAGGCAGCAGGCACCCCCGATCGTCGCCAAATGTCATCAACGCTCGCAAATGCCCCGTCCATCCGGGCCGCGACAATCCGTGCTGCGTCCGCAACCGCAAGGCCTTTCACCAGCCGCATGCCCAATCGGACCGCATGCCGCTCGTTGTCACCGCTCTCCTCCAGAGTGCAATCCCAACGGGATCGATTGACACAGACAGGCAACACGTCGACGCCGTGCGCTCGGGCATCTCCAACGATTTGGGCGGGTGCGTAAAATCCCATGGGCTGACTGTTGAGAAGGGCTGCACAAAACACATCCGCGAAATGGCACTTCACATAGTTGGAGGCATAGGCGATCAGCGCAAAAGAGGCGGCGTGGGATTCCGGGAAGCCATAGGATCCGAAGCCCTCAAGCTGGGAAAAGGTCTTTTCGGCGAATTCTGACGTGTAGCCATTCTTGACCATGCCAGAGACCAACTTTTCCTTGAAGCGGCTGACGCCCCCGGTGAACTTGAAGGTCGCCATTGATTTGCGCAATTGATCGGCCTCGCCGCCGGTGAAGCCGGCGCAGACCATGGCAACGCGCATTGCCGATTCCTGAAACAGGGGAACGCCGAGTGTCTTACCCAGAACCGCTTCCAGTTCAGGTGTCGGATACTCGACCTTCTCCTTGCCCTCCCGCCGGCGCAGGTAGGGGTGAACCATGTCGCCCTGGATGGGCCCCGGACGCACGATCGCCACCTGGACGACAAGGTCATAAAATGTCCGAGGTTTCAGGCGCGGCAACATCGCCATCTGTGCGCGGCTCTCGATCTGAAACGTCCCCAGCGTGTCGGCGCGCCGGATCATTGCGTAGGTCGCCGGATCCTCCTGCGTAATCGTTGCCAGATCCAGATCATCATTCTTATGCGCGCGGATCAGGTCGAAGGCCTTGGACATGCAGGTGAGCATGCCGAGCGCCAAGACATCGACCTTCATGAATTTCAGCGCCTCGACATCGTCCTTGTCCCACTCGATAATCTGCCGGTCCGCCATGGATGCCGGCTCGATGGGAACGAGATCGTCGAGGCGATCATGCGTGAGGACAAAGCCGCCTGGATGCTGCCCGAGATGGCGGGGCGCGCCCATCAATTGCTGGGCGAGCTGCAGGGTCAGCACCAGGCGTCGATCGTCGGGATTGAGATTGAGCTCCCGCACATTGCGGTCGCTCACGTCTTCCGACCAGGACCACATGCCCGACGACAAGGCCTTGATCAGATCCTCCGGCAGACCGAGCGCCTTGCCGACATCGCGGATTGCGCCTTTCGCCCGGTAGCGCGTCACCGTCGCGCAAAGAGCCGCCTTGTCTTTTCCATAGGTCCGGTAGATCCACTGAATGACCTCCTCGCGCCGCTCGTGTTCGAAGTCGACGTCGATGTCGGGAGGTTCATCGCGTTCCTGGCTGACGAAACGCTCGAACAGCAGGTCATTGGTTTCGGGGTCGATGGAGGTGACGCCGAGGATATAGCATACGGCCGAGTTCGCAGCCGATCCCCTCCCCTGACACAGAATGCCCTGGCTTCGCGCAAACCGCACAATCGAAAAGACCGTCAGAAAGTAGGGCGCATATTTCATCGTCTCGATCAGATCGAGTTCGTGCCTGATGATCTGCAGCGTCTTCGCAGGTAAACCTTCCGGATAACGATCGGGCACGCATTGCCAGACATAGTGCTCCAGAGATTGCTGGGCAGTCTTTCCCGGAACGATCGCCTCCTCCGGGTACTGATAGGTGAGCTCCTCAAGCGAAAACTTGCAGCGATCGACAATCTCCATGGTTCGGCGCAAGGCTTCCGGATATCGAGGAAACAGGCGCTCCATCTCTTCAGGAGGCTTCAAATACCGGTCTGCATGACGTTCGCGCTCGAAGCCGACGGTATCGATGGTCGTGTTGTGGCGGATGCAGGTGACAATGTCCTGGAGCTGGCGCCTGGCTGGCTCATGAAACAGAACGTCATTGGTGACGACCGTCTTCACCTTGAAGAGGGCCGCCAGGTTCGACAATTCATGCAGTCGCAGTTGGTCATTGGGTCGACGCCTAAGACACAGCGACAGATAGGCCCGGTCGACGAAGATATCTGCGAGTTTTCGAAGCTGAACCGCACAGGTGTCATCGGCAAGATCGGGGACGAGAATGGCAAGCAGTCCATCGCAATACTGGGCGACATCATCGAGCGACAGGATGCAGTTGTTTTTCCCACCACGGCTTTTGCCAAGGCTAATCAGCCGGGTGAGCCGTGAATAGGCGGCCCGGTCCGTCGGATAGACAAGGATGGACATGCCGTCGGCCAAATCGAGGCGACAGCCGACCACCAGACGAACCCCTGTGGCACGCGACGCCTCAAGCGCCCTGACAATGCCGGCGAGCGAATTGCGATCGACGACACCGATCGCGTCGATGCCAAGATTGCGTGCCGTGGCAAACAAGTCGTCGGCTGACGATGCGCCGCGCAGAAACGAAAAGTGGGTGGTAACCTGAAGCTCGGCATACCTCATGCAAAGATCCCCTGGACAAACCACTTGTGCGAGCCGGTGCCGCCATCGACCCCGTCGCCGGCGCGGAAAATCCAAAGCCGTTCGCCGCCTTCGTCCTCGATGATGAAATAATCCCGAACGGCAGCCCATTCGGACGTGCGCTGCCACCACTCGCCAAAAATCCGTTCAGGCCCGTCGGCGCGCTTCACTTTCCGGCGTTTTCCGCGCCACGTGACGGCAACTGGTGGATGGTCGGGCAAAAGCGCGATCACTTCGATCAGCTCCGGATAGGCCAGCAGGCGGACCGGACGCGGCCAATGGTGGGGCCACGACACAGTGACGTCATCTGCCACAGCGGGGATGCGCTGGACGCTGCGCTCCGGTACGTCAGTGGCAACGGGAGCCAGCCGGTAAACCCGTTGCCCGCGATTGCCGAAAATATCGATGAGCGGTGTGATGTCCGGTACCTGGTCTTCAACCAGATCAGACGATGTCTGCGCTTCGTCCAGTGGTTCCGCCACGATCGCGACGAGCGTCAGTTTTTCAATGCCAAAACCCGGATCAATCTTTTCCGTCCGGTCCCGGAACAGCTTGGTCAACCATGCGACGTCGCGCGCTGGCTTGGCGGTCCCCGCCCGGATGGCCTGGACAGTATTGTCGACCCGGTGGACGATCAGATCGGCACGGCGAACACCCAGCCCTTGGCATTGCAAGGCATCGCAGAGCTGCACGACCAAGCGGCCGACATATTTGTTGATGGTTTCGGCTGCCCCGATCGGTTCCTGGAACGTACGACTGACCTCAGTCAGTTCCGGACTGCGGACCGGTTCGATCGGTTCGCTGAGGCGCCCAAAGGCCTGGTCGAGGCGACGCGCGATTTCGGGGCCGAAGCGAAGCGTCAGCGGTGCCCGCGCCGTGGCTGATAACTCGCCGATGGTGCGAAAGCCAAGGGTTTGCAGATCCCTGACGGTATTCTGAGGCAGACGCAGCAAGGAAATCGGCAAGTGCTCGACCGCACGCATTGTCTCGCCAGGCGGCACGATGACCGTGTTGCGGTTGATCGCACGTGCACAGGCGTGCGCCGCCCCTTGGGTATCGGCAATCGCCACACGTGCTGTCAGCCCCCTCGCCTTGAAGCGATTGCCGATGCCTGTCAGCATGAGAAGTTCTCCGCCCCTAAGATGATCGGCGCCATCCGTGTCCATGACAATGCCGTCAGACCCATCGATGGCGACGATTGGCGAATACTGGGCAAGTGCCCATAGACTGATGCGCTCAAGGGCGCTTGCATCCGCTGCCGGATCGGCATCTGCCATCATCAGCCCCTGAAACAGGGCCTGGGCCTTTGCCGCCGGCATGCCGACACGCACCCCAGCCGCCTTTGCCGCCGCATCCGCCGCCGACACCCAGCGTTTTGAGCCGCTCTTTGCGATCACCGCAATCGCCTGCTCAGCCGGAATGGCGGGATCGGTGCGACGAATGCGATCCGTCGGAAGATCCGGAAGGTAGATCGATACGACCCTGGTCATCACTTGCTCCAACGATAAACTCGGCACACTCGCCCGCACGCGATCTCATCAACTCCAGCAACCAGGTTGCGCGCCCCACGCCGGGTACCGGCAGCTCCCGCGATGGCAGGACGGTGACCCGCCATCTGGTTGTGGAGGCTGTCGGTTGGCCAAAGTCATTGGCCTCCGTCTGCCGGCGCCATCGCCGCACAACAAGCGCGAGACTGGCCTTCTTCTCCGCAGCAAGCTGAAGCCGCCTGCTGGCCACCATTGGCAGGCGAACGAGTTCACCGACCACGGCACCCAGACCGCCGAAGGACAGCGCCTCCTCCATCGAGGCAAGCACGTCTTCTTCCCGATCGCCCTCGACGAAGATCACCCTGTTGGGATCAAGCCCTGCGTGAGCAAGTGCGGGGAAGAACAGATCCGGCCGTGTCAAACACCAGACGATCTTACCCTTGGTGCGTGCGGCGATGCCCGCGACGAACAGGGCCGCCGCCGCACCATCAACGGTTCCAGCACCTCCACCAGCAAATTCGTGCAATGCGCCGCGAGCAAGCCCTCCACCTGGAAGCACCTGGTCGATTTCGGCGACGCCGAAAGGCAGACATGCAGATTGCTTCGCCCTCCCTCCCTCGAGACCGGCGATCCGCTCACGCAGATCTGCTATGACGTGCTCGCGCGCAGCCGCCATCGTCCACGCAAATCCTCTCGGTTCGTGTTGGGTAAAGCAAACAGCTTCATGCCGTTTTCTCTGATGAAGTTCACGTTCTGTTCTGACGGCGGCCGAGAGTCAAGCTCTCCAAAATAGGAAAATCCTCCTTCATTTTAGCAAAGCCAGTGATTCACAAGCCGAATCAGCGCGGTACGGTTCACAGCGCAGTCGGTCGCACCGACAAAAAATTATTGGTTCACGGCGGACGACTTTCAATCGCATCGCTCCACCTGCATGGTTAGGAAAAAACCGCCTTGAAGATAAACTGCACAGGGCGCGAGATGCCGTCTTGCTGTCTGGTATGGCAGCCGCCAACACTGGAGCGTTCATTATTTGTTCTGGAATCCCGCCAGCTCTGATGCTAACCTCGTCACGTGCGAAAAAGGTTCGATGAGATACAACAATACAGGCGGCGGGGTTCAGAAGCCCACCGCAGGACGGATAGGCACTTTTCAGGGATGACGGTATGACGGTTGCCTATCTGGAGAAACTGAACGAGCAGCAACGGAGTGCCGTGGAACACGGTATTGGCCTTCCGGATGGAGAGACAGCAGCGCCGCTTCTGATCATCGCCGGTGCTGGCTCCGGCAAGACCAACACACTGGCACACCGGGTGGCACATCTGATCGTCAATGGGGCGGATCCCAGGCGTATTCTTCTGATGACATTTTCGCGGCGTGCCGCGTCCGAGATGTCGCGCCGTGTCGAGCGGATCTGCAAACAGGTCCTCGGTGCAAATTCCGGTATCTTGACTGACGCACTATCCTGGTCCGGTACATTCCATGGGATCGGCGCAAGGCTGCTGCGGATCTATGCCGAGCAAATCGGGCTGAACGTGGATTTCACCATCCATGATCGCGAAGACAGTGCCGACCTGATGAACCTTGCCCGTCACGAGCTCGGATTTTCCAAGACCGAAAGCCGCTTTCCAACCAAGGGCACGTGTCTCTCGATCTATTCGAGGGCGGTCAATTCGCAGACGCCGCTCAATGAGATCCTGCGGCAGCATTATCCCTGGGTGGCGACCTGGGAAGAGCAGCTCAAACAATTGTTCGCAGCCTACGTCGAGGCCAAGCAGGCCCAGAACGTTCTCGATTACGATGATCTCCTGCTCTACTGGGCGCAGATGGTCAGCGATCCGGATCTGGCCGACGATATCGGCAATCGCTTCGACCATGTCATGGTCGACGAATATCAGGACACCAACAGCCTACAGTCCTCAGTTCTGATGGCGCTCAAACCCGGCGGCAGGGGGCTGACCGTGGTTGGTGACGATGCCCAGTCGATCTATTCGTTTCGGGCAGCGACAATTCGCAATATCCTCGACTTCCCGGCCTCCTTCAGCCCAGCCGCCGACATCATCACGCTCGATCGCAATTACCGCTCGACACAGCCGATCCTGGCTGCAGCAAACGGCGTCATCGGTCTGGCGCGCGAGCGCTATACCAAGAACCTGTGGACCGACCGGCAATCGCTGGAGCGACCGAAACTGGTCACCGTCAAGGACGAGACCGAGCAGGCGAACTTCATCGTCGACCAGGTGCTTGCCAATCGCGAGACCGGGATGACGCTCAAAAGCCAAGCCGTTCTGTTTCGCACGTCCAGCCACAGCGGTCCGCTAGAAGTCGAGCTTACCCGTCGCAACATTCCCTTCGTCAAATTTGGTGGCCTGAAGTTTCTCGACAGCGCCCATGTAAAGGACATGCTGGCCGTCTTGCGCTTCGCACAGAACCCGCGCGACCGTGTGGCCGGCTTTCGGCTGCTGCAGATGCTGCCGGGTATCGGACCGAAGACGGCGGGCAACATCCTGGAGACCATCGCAGCCGACCCCGAGCCACTGCTGGCGCTGGCAGAAATCCCACCACCGCCGAAGACCGGCGAAGACTGGACATCCTTCGTTCAGTTACTGACGAACCTGCGCAAGACGGACGCGGATTGGCCCGCTGATATAGGGCAGGCGCGTGTCTGGTATGAGCCGCATCTTGACCGCATCCATGAAGATGCCGAGACCCGCAAGGCGGACCTGCTACAGCTCGAGCAGATCGCCAGCGGCTATGCCTCGCGCGAACGCTTCCTGACCGAATTGACGCTCGATCCACCTGATGCAACAAGCGACCAGGCCGGCGTGCCTTTGCTCGACGAGGACTATCTGATCCTGTCGACCATACACTCGGCCAAGGGCCAGGAATGGCGCGCAGTGTTCATGATGAACGTCGTCGATGGCTGCATTCCCTCCGATCTTGGGACCGGGACAACGGAGGAAGTCGAAGAGGAGCGCAGGCTGCTTTACGTTGCCATGACGCGCGCCCGCGATCATCTGGCTCTGGTCACACCGCAACGGTTCTTCACCCATGGGCAGAACCCGCAAGGAGACCGGCATGTTTATGCAGCCCGAACCCGGTTCATCCCGGCAATGCTGCTGCAATTCTTCGAGGTGACGACCTGGCCAATGGTTTCGGCGGCAAAATCAGAGCGAAGCGCGCAGCAGATCCGCGTGGATGTTGCGGAGCGTATGCGCGCCATGTGGAAATAGGAGGGGATCGATGTGCAATCTCTACAATGTCACCACCACGCGGGAAGCCGTCCTTCAGTTTACCAAAGCCATTCGTGATCACGCTGGCTGGAACGAAGCAAGCTTTGATGTCTATCCCGGCTATCAGGCGCCTATTGTCCGGGTGGGCGCCGATGGGGCACGAGAGATTACTCGCGCGACTTGGGGCATGCCATCACCGCCTGCTTATGTGAAAAACTATGATCCGGGCGTCACCAATATCCGAAACGTGGGTTCCCCGCATTGGCGCCGTTGGCTAGGCGCAGCCAGCCGTTGCGTTGTCCCCTTCACATCCTTTGCCGAGCCTGATCCCGCCAGCAAAGTTGAAGGTAGGCGCGTGCCCAACGCCTGGTTTGCGGGAGGCGATGACCGGCCGTTGATGTTTTTTGCAGGGCTCTGGACACCATGGACGGGCGTGCGGAAAGTGAGAGACGGCGCACAGGACTATGAACTCTTCGGCTTTCTCACGACCTCGCCAAACGAGATCGTCTCTCCCATCCATGAAAAAGCGATGCCGGCCATTCTGACCACAGCGGAAGAGGTCGATGTCTGGCTGACGGCACCATGGGACGAGGCACGTGATCTGCAACGCCCCCTCCCCTCCAGCATGCTGATGATCGTGCCGCCTCAGCCCAAGCCCGCATCGGACACTGAAAGTGTCTTGCTGTGATCTCTGCGTACCATCGCCAGAAACAACGCCAAATACCTAATCGGGGCACGTCACCGTCATTGGGCAGCATCGAGAGTCGAAGAAATGAATAGCGCACCGGTGCGCAAGATCATCCATGTAGACATGGATGCCTTCTACGCCTCGGTCGAACAGCGCGACACAGGTCTACAAAGGCCTGACATCCTCTTTGTTGCCGGCTAGTGTCGAGACAGCGCATTGCTCGGTCACCGACGGTTGCGCTGACCGAACGAGGCGATTTGCTCGCTCCGTCCGCCCTCGAAAACCTCTTGCATCCACCTGGGATAAATTGAATCGAGCTTGCTCATCGCGTCCAGTCGATCAAGCTCAGACTGCTCCAACTCGATCTCCGTCGCGCCCAGATTGTCTTGCATTTGCTCAATCCGCTTCGCGCCCAGGAGCACCGTCGAAACGGTCTTGCGATGAAGCAACCAGGCCAGGGCTATCTGCGCCGAAGAGGCGCCATGCGCATCAGCGATACTGCGCAGCTCATCAATCACGTCATAGGTGCGGTCGAGATCGACAGGTGGGAAAGGCACTGTGGTTCGACGATTCTGCTCGTCAGCCTCTAATCTCCGATGGAACTTGCCACTCAGCATCCCACCTGCCAACGGACTCCAACAAATAAGCCCCAATCCGGTGGCCGAAACGAAGGGGACAATTTCATGCTCAATTTCTCGCCCGGCAAGCGAATAGTAGGCCTGCAGGCTAGAGACTGGAGATAGGCAGAGGCGCTCAGTCACTCCCATGGCCTGCGCGATCTGCCACGCAGCCCAATTCGAGACGCCAATATAGCGTGCGGCGCCTTGGCGCACGAGGTGATCGAGCGCACGTAAGCTTTCTTCCATTGGGGTCAGTGGATCAAACCCATGGAGCTGGTACAGGTCAACATAATCGAGCTGCATGCGCTTGAGACTGGCGTGAAGGCTATCCAAGATATGCGCTCGCGAAGATCCGCGGTCATTTTGCCCACCACTCGCTTGTCCAAATGTCTTGGTTGAAACCAAGATGTCATTCCTTCGTACTCCCAGTTTACGAAGGGCTGCGCCGGTGATTTCTTCAGACTGGCCACTTGAGTATATGTCCGCTGTGTCGAACAGGTTTACTCCGGCATCCAACACGCACCGAATAATCTGCTCGGCGCCAGTCTGATCCACCCCGCCAATCGCCCCCCATTGGCTGTTCCCAAATGTCATTGTGCCTAGGCTCAACTCAGACACAAGCAAGCCCGTACGTCCCAAAACGTTGTAGCGCATTCAATCTCTCCATCGTGGCGGCAGAGGTTTGCACGCCGTCAGAGAGGTTATGCGGATGCGACCTGTTGCAGGTAGCATGTTCCACTCGGATGATTGCACAATCCTCTCTCACCGGTGAATTTCTGATTGTCCTGCAAAAGCAATTGGCCTAGCCAATGGTCATCCGACCGAAAGCCCGGCGCAGTGGCTTTGCAAATCGTTAAAGAACATGATCGAGCATTTGCAGCAGTCCTTGGCGAAAGATTTCTATCGCTGGGCACCGAACGAGGGCGCGACCGACACGCAGGTGCCGGGGCTTACGTTCCACCGTCATATGTCGCCAACAGCCCCTCATGTCGGAATGATGGAAGCTAGTTTGTCGCTGGTCGTCACAGGCAGGAAGCGTGTTGTGCTAGCCGGCACTACCTATGACTATGGCAGTACGCACTTTCTCCTCACGTCAATCGACCTTCCTGTAACAGCCTGGGTCACGCAGGCCAGTCCGATCGAGCCTTATCTTGGCATCTTGCTCCGGATCGACCTTCGCGTTGTTCGCAGGCTGATATCGGAGATCAAGCAGGAGACGCTGGGCAATGCCACGCCTCTCGGCATAGCCAGCGCAAGGGTGACCCCAGATCTTCTCGAAGCATTGTCGCGCTTGTGCCGGTTGACAGAGCGGCCGAACGAAATCGACATCTTCGCTGAGCCCATGCAACGAGAGATCATCTATCGTTTGATCACGAGCCCCGTCGGCTCACGTCTTGCTACCCTAGCGTCGATGGAGGGAGCCTCAAGTGGAATTGTTCGGGTGCTGGATTGTCTTGGACAAAGCTTTCGTGAGCGCCAATCGATAGACGATCTGGCCGACATTGCTCGCATGGGTGTGTCGACGTTTCATCGGCATTTTAAAGCCATGACGAATATGAGCCCGGTTCAGTATCGCAAGCATTTGCAACTCAACGAAGCGCGTCGCCTCATGATAGTAACCGGACTTGACGCGGCATCCGCAGCATATGATGTGGGTTACGAAAGTCCTGCCCAATTCAGCCGCGAGTACCGGCGCGAATTCGGCCAGCCGCCCGTTTCCAGCATTGTCAGTCTCAGACGGTCTATCCAGTCTGGAGATTGACGCACTAGTGATTGGCGGCGTCAGATCTCTAGCGAGAGCTAACCTAGCCGCCGCCTTGCAGCGTTTCCAAACTTCGGCCTACAGCTCGATATCCAAGAGCTTGTGAAACACATCGCTCATCGCGAACTACGCAGGTGTTGTACGAGAGCCCTAAGCTTCGGCGCCATGTTGCGTCGGCTCGGATAATAGAGATAAAATCCAGGAAAATATGGGCAAAAATCTTCCAGAACCGGCACGAGCTCACCGCGCGTGATGGCCGGTCGGAAGCTTTCTTCCATGCCAAAACTGATGCCGGCACCGGCGATTGCGAGGTCTATCATCAGCGCCATGTCGGTCGTCGTGAACGTATCCGTGACCGAAACCGAAAACTCCTGCTCGTTTTCCGAGAATTCCCACCGATAGGGCGCGACATTCGCTGAGCGCCGCCAACCGATACAGCGATGGTTTGCAAGTTCGGTTGGATGTCGCAGCATTCCATGACGCTCAATATATGCGGGCGAAGCCACAGCGAGTTGACGCAGGTCACCTGAGACCGGCACTGCGATCATATCCTGCGCAATCACTTCCCCTAGCCTCACACCGGCATCATATCCCCGCGCAACGATATCGAACTCTTCATCGGTGACGGTAACATGCATTTTCACATCTGGATTCTTATCCAAAAAGGATGCGAGGAGCGGACCGGAAAGAAATCCGTCGGCGATCGATGACACTGCAAGATTAAGCCTTCCCCGCGGAGTGCCACTAAAATTCGCCGCGCCATCCAATGCGCTTTGCATATCAAACAACGCCGGCGCGGCCTCGGCGTAAAGCCTCTCGCCCGCCTCCGTCAGCGCGACGCTGCGGGTTGTGCGATTAACGAGCGCAATGCCGACTGTCTCTTCCAGCTTACGGATCGTCTGGCTGACTGCCGACCGCGTCACACCCATACGGTCCGCAGCGGCGCGAAAGCTTCGTTCTTCCGCGACAAGTGCGAACACAGCGAGCGCGTTGAAATCCGGCAACATTGGTTAGCCACTCTTGCCTTTGAGTTCATGAAAAGACAGCTTATCGCGACAATGCCCCAGGCCTATCTTGCTCGCAACATTAAACAGCGACAGGAAAAAACTATGGACAAGGTTGTTCTTATTACCGGCGCATCTAGCGGCATAGGCGTCGGCATTGCGCACCAACTCGCGAAAGCGGGCGCAACCGTCGTACTCGGTGCCCGTCGAACGGACCGCTTGGAAAACGTCGCCGAAGAAATCCGGTGGGCCGGTGGCAAGGTGAGGACCTGCAGGGTCGATGTGACCAATCGTGCGGATGTCGCAGCCTTCGCAGAAGAAGCGCGGCGGGAATACGGTCACATCGATGTCCTCGTCAACAATGCAGGGGTGATGCCGTTGTCGCTCATGTCGTCACTGAAGGTCGACGAGTGGGACAGGATGGTGGACGTCAACATCAAGGGCGTGCTCTACGGCATCGCCGCTGTCCTGCAGGAGATGAATGAACGCGGGTCGGGACATATCATCAATATTGCGTCTATCGGCGCCTTGTCCGTATCGCCGACCGCGGCCGTTTATTGCGCGACGAAATTCGCGGTTAGAGCAATTTCCGATGGGCTTCGCCAGGAGAATGAAAAGCTACGCGTCACCTGTATCCATCCAGGGGTCGTGGAAAGTGAGCTTGCAAACACCATCACCGACCCGGTCGCGGCTGAAGCGATGAAGTCCTATCGGGCCATTGCGCTCACCCCCGATGCCATCGGCCGCGCCATACGCTTTGCAATCGAACAGCCCGAAAATGTCGACGTGAACGAAATAGTGGTCCGGCCAACCCGGACAGCATTTTGATCAGCTGCGTAAGGTACTGCCAGAGGAGGCTACGTCAGGAGGAATTCCCTCCCGGTTATCATCACCGTAATCCTTGCCGCGGCTATCGCTTCCGGCGCGCCGGCCCATAACGCAAAAGCAGAGAAAAACATGTCCCCCCAATCAACCAGCCATCACCAACCACAGAACCACGCCTATGTCGGCATGTGGGTAACGGATGATGGTCGCATCCGCCACGAGCTCCTACCAAATGGCCGCTACGACGAAGCCCGCGGCAGCCGCCAAAGTGCTTACCAAGGCCGTTATGTCGTAACCGGCAACCAGATCGATTACTGGGACGATACCGGATTCACGGCGGATGGCGTTTTTGTGGATGAGAACACGCTTCACCACGCTGGAATGATCTTGCGGCGACAATGATCTCAAAGATCCGCGAGAAGAGCGCATTAGACGCTGTTCTCACGATGCCGACCTGACAGAACACTCAACACAGCAAACCATATCAAATGAACTGACAGGAGAACTGAAATGCGTGACGTAATCCATTTTTCCCTTGCAGCATTTGGAACCTTGACGGTCTTTGCGACTGCGTATCCAGCCCTTGCCGACACAGTCGAGGAACGTCGCGCCAAAGGAGCGGCCGTCGTAAGCAAGCTCAACAATGGCGTGGCGCAAAACAACTTGGAAAACATGAGGAGAGAGTTTCCATTTCTAGCGGAGGCGACCGAGGCCTATGCGCTGGGTGATGTATGGTCAAGGCCAGGTCTCGACGACCGTACGAGACAGCTGGCAGCGGTGGCCACGTTCGCCGCCATGGGCATGACTGACTTGATGACAGTACACGCTCGCTACGCGTTAAACATTGGCGTGACTGAGGATGAGTTGAAGGAGATCGTCTACATGATCACGGTGCCCGCCGGCTTTCCGAGAGCCATTATCGCGTCGCAGGCACTATCAAAGGTTTTCGCCGAACGAGCGCCTGCTACTTGTAGTGTTGACACATGTGAGAGCGGAACGACGACAACGCCTTAAATCGCCGTTGCACCTTTGAAATGCCACGTGAGGTCGTCAACAACTACGGGGGCGTTCATTACCAAGAGGGAACAAATGATATCTGCAATGATCGAGGCAAGAATTGCCTCTAGCACCCAAGAACAGGTGACCGAGGTTGAAGCGCCGGGCCCCTGTGGCCCGCTGAGCGGAACGATGGTTCATCCAACGAATGATGCGCCGACCGTGCTGATGATACCTGGCTCTGGCCCGACAGATCGGGACGGCAACAATCCGCAAGGGGTTCGCGCGGCACCCTACCGATCGCTGGCCGAAGGCCTAGCTGGACTCGGAATTGGCAGCATCCGTATCGACAAGCGAGGTATGTACGGCAGTCAGGCTGCCGTGGACGATCCAAACGGAGTGACAATCGACGACTATGTTCGAGATACAAGTGCCTGGATTGAAGTAATCCGTTCTCGAACTGGAGCTGAGCGCGTCTGGCTGCTTGGGCATAGCGAGGGCGGCTTGGTGGCATTGGCAGCCGCTGCGGTACTGGAGAATGTCGCCGGCTTAGTCCTTGTTGCAACGCCAGGCAGACCTCTCGGAGACATCCTCAAGGAACAGCTGCGCGCCAATCAAGCCACCGCGCCGCTAATAGCTGCGGCTGATTATGTGATCGATGAGTTATCGGCGGGGCGGCGTATGGATGAGGCGAAGGTTCCGCCAGAACTTGCTCCACTTTTCAGTGCCAAAGTGCAAGGATTTCTGATCAGCGCATTCTCGCTAGACCCTGCGGACTTGGCGCGCAAAATCGACAAGCCAATCCTTATTGTCCAAGGTCAACGTGACATTCAGGTACCCGTTGCGGATGCCGAGCGACTGAAGGATGCCGCGCCAAGTTCCACATTGGTCATGCTTGCGGATACCAATCATGTCCTGAAGCGGGTCACCTCAGGGGACCGAAACGCCAACATCGCGACCTATCTAGATGATAATTTGCCGTTGGTGCCGGAAGTGGTGGAGACCATACGCGCCTTCATAAAATCTCACTGAGAGCGAAGCCATAGATCCTAGACGACGAAACGATTGCCGACCACAGACACTATCCTGCCAATAGCAGTTGCCGGCTATCCCCTCCATATCGCCACGCACCTTGGCCAAGCCACCTGCACCGCTCGCGATGTAGTGTCGGGCAAGTGGCGCGTCGGACGTTGTATTCATCCACCGTCAATCTGGAAAACACGCTAGGTGGCCCAAGTTTCGCCCGACGCTGCTGGCAGGACATGGAACTGACAAACAGTATCATCTGGAACCATCATGGCGCATTGCAAAACCGACTTTGAGTTCAACTCGGTGAAGATTGACCAGCGTCGCGTGCCAGTCCCAAGCTCAATCAGTGAGGAGGCACGGCAACGGCTTCACAACGCCGTTCGAGATGACGGGGTGCCGATTAACGCGTTGTACCCAATGCCTCCCACAGACGACCATGAAGCATGGCGTAAACTCAAGGCAGCCGTGGATGCGAACTACGCAGGCGCAGTTTCCCAACAAGACTTTGCAAAAAATGTCGAAATCACCACGGAGTCCATCGGCTCTGCTGCCGTGTATCTGGCCAGACCACTCCATCTCGAGCGAGCGGATTGCGTCTATATCGACTTGCATGGTGGAGCGCTCGTCTTTGGAGGCGGTGAAGCATGCCGAGAGGGCGCGCGCGTGGCTGCGCAGCGACATGGGATACAGTGTTACGGTGTGGACTACAGAATGCCTCCTGACTTCCCCTATCCGGCCGCTCTAGATGACAGCATGTGCGTCTGCAAACATGCAGTGGACACGTTCGGCGCTGAGCGCATTGTCATCGGTGGACGATCTGCGGGTGGCAATCTGGCGCTGGCGATAGTGCTGCGCGCACAGGATGAAGGGCTGGACTTACCCGGTGCGATTGTGTTGCTTTCCCCTGAAATCGACCTGACGGAGTCAGGTTATAGCTTTCAGACCAACAGGACGTTGGACGTCAAACTTCCAAACTCGTTGATGCGGGCAAATCCGCTCTATGCCAACGGGGCCGATCTGAGCCATCCCTATATCTCTCCTCTCTTCGGACAGTTCAAGAAAGACTTCCCGCCGATATTCATTCAGAGCGGGACACGCGAACTGCTTCTGTCGAACGCAGTACGGTTGCACCGGGCGCTCCGCCAGGCAGGCACCACGGCAGAACTGCATGTCTTCGAGGCCATGCCGCATGACGGCTTTGGCGCCGCGCCAGAAGACGAAGAGCTTGCTCGAGAGATGATGCGGTTTGTCCGCGAGTGTCTGTCATCAGGTTGAGCCAGAGGCTGGCACAGGCAACTAAGTTGTCTTCATCCCTTAGACGCCACTCATCCGCTGAACCTGCGCGCGCTCGACGGACTCCTAAGAACAGCCCTGAAACTCTATTGGGCGGAGCTGGTTTACTAGGCGCATCACATAGGAAGTTTACGGAGGATTTTTCATGAGAGTACTCCTGGTTGAAGACGAGGTTCGGCTTGCCGACACTTTGTCATTCGTCTTGCGCAAGGAGCGTTTTATCGTTGATCAGGTAGGCGGCGTGGCCGAAGCACGCGAAGCGGCGGCAATGGCTGAGTTTGATCTCGTTCTCCTTGACAGGACGTTGCCGGACGGCGAAGGCCTGGCCCTCGTGCCTGATCTGCGCCTCCGCAATCCCGGAATTCATATCATTGTCCTCAGCGCGCGGGGTGCCGTCGAAGACCGTGTGGCGGGGCTTGACGAAGGCGCCGATGACTATCTGGTGAAGCCCTTCTCCATAGATGAAATGCTTGCCCGCATAAGGGCGGTTCGTCGCCGCCCAGCTGAGTTGCAAGGCGAGGAGATCAGGGCTGGATCCGTTGTTTTCGACTTGTCCAATGAGGAGGTCAAAGTGAAGGGCGCACGCATCGATCTTCCGCGCCGTGAACTGCGGGTGCTGGCAACTCTTATAAAGCGCCGCGGCAGGACGGTCCTGCGTGAGTCCCTGGAACAGGCTGTATTTGCTTTTGATGACGAAATTCAGTCGAACACTTTGGACTCGCACATATCGCGGCTGCGTCGACGACTGCGAGGTTCGGACGCAGGTATTGAAATCCACGCGATCAGAGGGGTCGGATATCTGCTCCGTGAGAAAGCGTGAAGAAGCCGAGGTCACTCAAGCGAGCACTGATTGTCTACCCGCTGGTGTTTCACTTTGCGACCCTGATTGTCGCCTTTGCAGTTCTGGTCTCCATTGCACTCCGGATCGACAGTGGCGGCCCGTATACCGATGAGCAGATCACGTCGGTGATCGCTCGCGCCATAGAGCGAGACAAGACCGGCCGGCTCAATGTGAAGATGACGCCCGAGCTTGAGCAGATGCGCACTGAAACCCCTACTCTTTGGTTCGTGGCGGAAGACAGCCAACACCAAAACGTGACGTTTGGAGAGATCCCACCGTTCTATCAGTCATTTGTCGGTCGGCTGAGTGGTCTCTCTTATGCTCATATGCGGGACCGCACTCCTCCATACGAGCTGGCGGCTGTGGTTCGCAGGGAACGGACCGATATTGGCGAGCTTACAATCCTCGGCCATGGGGCACTGTCAGAGCTCAGCTTTATTGTGTTGATGGCTACCAACACCATCGCAATTCCCATTTTCCTGATGCTGGCTCTCACATCGCTGATTGTAACGCCTTGGATAGTGAAGCATTCACTCGGCGGTGTGTTTCGGGTGGCGCGTGAAGCTGAGAAAATTGATGTCAGCAGCCGGGGTCGCCGACTGAACACTCATGATGTCCCGCGGGAAATCTTGCCCCTGATCACTGCTGTTAATCGAGCGCTCACGCGGCTCGACGATGGATATGAGCGTCAGCGGCGCTTCATCGCTTCGGCAGCGCATGAACTGCGCACACCCCTTGCGATCCTGCGAAGTAAGATCGAGAGCTCAGAATCCCGCCCGGTTCTGGAACTGAGTGAGGACGTGTACCGCCTGGCAACCCTGACCGAGCAGCTTCTCGACCTTGAGCGACTAAACAACGACACGCACTTTGAATTGCTCGACCTTCCATCCCTCGTTCGACAGGTAGCCGCAGAACTGGCGCCCATCGTCATCTTCAAAGGCGGATCGCTCGAGGTGCAGGTGGTGCAAGGTGGAGTGTGTTATGGAGATTCCGCCGCACTTGAGCGGGTGGTCACGAACCTCATTCAAAATGCGATGGAGCATGGTGGGCAATCGGTTGTCGTGCGAGTCAACAAGCATGCATTCGAGGTCGAAGATGACGGCCCCGGCATCCCCCCTGAGGAGCGCGAGCGTGTTTTTGAGCCATTTCACCGACTGCGTCCACGCCAGACGGGAACCGGTCTTGGCCTGAACCTTGTGAAAGAGGTCATAGCTAGACACCATGGTCAGATTTATATCTTCGAAGGCGCGAGCGGCGGAGCCCTGATCCGCGTTGAGCTCCTTGGAGCATAAAGACAATCACCCAGCTCGGTGGTCACATGGAAGCAGCTCCATGCGTTGGGCCTAATATCACCGAACTCATCCCAACAACCGCGGAAGGCCCATGCCTGTTGAGAGCATTCTCAATCAAGCCGCGAAACAAGAGCCGCAGTGGGCCCACAAAATTGCGGTGTACAGTAGCCAAAGCGTAGGAAACGAGATCACCACGCGGCTTGGAACGACAATGCTCGCCGGTGATCTCGTGTCGGGTTAGTAGCGTGGACCGCATTCTCGACGGCCCGGATCACGCCGGCAGCGCTGATCTCGGGCGCGATCGCTGATGATCTGAGCGTTGAGGGCTGTCTCGCTGGCAAGATTGGCCCTGTACGCGTTTTCCATGGATCCACTATCGGACACACACCCTGCCGCCGCAGCGCCTAGAAAAGTTACCAGACTGATCGTTGCGATCGTGGAAGTGCTGCGTGTGAGAGATTGATAGAACATTTGTATACCTTGGTTGCTCGACGTCTCGACCTCTGGAAACCCTGAGATCTGACGCCGATACCGACGATACGGTCGAAGATTGCAGGAACATGGAGTGGTCAGGCCTAGTCGAGCTTACCCACGTCGAACGATTTTACCTGAGCGGTCTTATGGGCACCTTTGCCACATCCCTTCCATCGCGGCATCCACGCTTAGGTTCCGGCGAATGGACGGGCATCATGGCAAGGCGGTCACCTGAAGACCAGTCCAATGAGCGGCAAATGACCACCTGTCCGCATATTCCTCGATGATCTTTTCAGTTGGCGAACCGTCTCCATGCCCAGCGTTTTGCTCCACCCTGAGGAACCTTGGTTTATGCCCAATCTGTGCAGCCTGCAGCGTTGCAAGGTATTTTAGGGAATGTGCCGGAACGACCCGGTCGTCGGTATCGGCTGTCGTGACGAGGACGGCGGGATAATCGATCCCAGTCTTTGTGTTGTGAAGCGGCGAGTAGGACCGGAGGTTTTTGAAGCTCTTCTCGTCTGACGGATCCCCAAATTCTGAGATCCACAGCTTGCCACCAGTGAAGCGATCGAAGCGCAACATATCCATCACGCCAACGCCAGGGAGAGAGACCTTAAACAAATCGGGACGCTGATTGGTCACCGCGCCGACAAGCATACCTCCATGCGACTCGCCGTGAATGGCCAGCCCGCCTGCGGTGGTGACGCCCTCACGCTTCAGAAACTCGGCAGCAGCAATGAAATCATCAAAGACCGTCTGTTTTGATTGACCCTTGCCAGCATCATGCCAGGCCTTCCCGTACTCTCCTCCACCGCGAATATTCGCAACGGCATAGACACCACCTTGCTCAACCCAAGCGATGGCAGCGGGCGAGTAGGCCGGTAGCAATGGAATACCAAAGCCTCCGTAGGCGGTCAGCATGGTCGGCGCCGCTGCTTTTGATCCAGCGCGCCGAATGATCGATATCGGGATGTGGGTTCCGTCTTTGGCGCTGTAGAAACGTTGCTTTACCTCAATGTCATCAGGCTGACCGTGAATACCAAACGAACCATCGGCTTTAGCCCATAAGGTAATTTCGTTGCTGGAGACATCGTAGCGGTAAACGGTTTTTGGGGTCCCGTAGCTGGTAAAGGTGAAGAACGCTTCGTTGTCGCCGTGGCGACCATGAAAGGTCCCCGCGCTGCCGATGTCCGGCAGATTTACAGCACCATCGGGTTTTCCATCGAGTTCATATCGCTCAACTTCAATCCTTGCATCGACCATGTAAGACAACAGAAGCCTATCGCCGAGTATAGAGGCCAGGGTTAGGAGCGCCTTGCGTTTCTCTTCAATAAGTGCGGTGAAGACTAGATCTTTGTCGGCCAGATCAACGGTAACGATCCTTCCCCACTCGGCCCCCTGACGCGTCAGGACATAAAGCTTCGTTCCGATGTTACCGACAACAGTCGAGAGATGGTCAAAGCGTTCAACGACGGGCCTCACCTCCCAATTGGGTTCAGATAAGTCCACCACCGAGAGTGCGTTTCCGCCGGTCAGCGCCGTCGAGTAGATGATCAGGTACCGCCCATCTGCAGTAACATCGACGGTGTGGAGAAGCGGGTTCTCGGGCGTTGAAACACCGACGAGTCTGTCTTCAGATTGCTTGGTACCGAGCCGATGGAAGTAGACGTCATGGTCAGAGATTTGTGAGTCTTGACGGCCATTTGTCCGTGGCTCAGGGCTACGGGCGTAGAAAAAGCCCGAGCCATCTCCCGCCCAGGCAATCGTGGTAAAGCGAGCCCGGGAAATTTCGTCGGCGAGAACCTGGCCACTTCGCACGTCAAGAACACGGATGGTACGCCAATCAGAGCCGTCTTCCTGGATTGCGTACGCCAGAAGCTTGCCGTCTGAAGACGGAGCCCACACGACCAGTGCTTTCGTTCCGTTTTCAGACCACTGATTGGGATCCAAGATCGTGCGCTCAGAGCCTGTCTCCCCCTCTCGGACGACGAGGACTGGCTGCATGTCGAGCCCCCGGTTCCGAGTGAAGAAGTAGTCCCCGCCTCGCTTGAGCGGGCTGGTCAAGCGCTCATGGTCGAACAATGCGGTCAGGCGGTCTCGGAAGACGTCGCGACCGGGAAGCTTGCGAAGATAACGGCTAGTTGCGGCGTTCTGTGCCTCGACCCATCGGGCGACCGCTCGATCCTTTTGGATATTGTTCTCCAACCAACGATAGGGGTCTGCAACCGTGGTACCAAAGTGCTTGTCGATCACATCAACCTGTTTGGTTTCCGGATAGGTCATCGGCACCTCCTCTTTAGAGTGACCTTGCTGAGCCACAAGCAACAGAATAGCTATCGCGATGATGATATCGCGCGCGACATCGCTCATGGATGGCATATTCATTCCAACCGCTGGCGAGTCCAATTGAAGGAATGAAGTGAACAGTCATCTGCATCTCCTGCAGGTTTCATGGCACGATCCCGCGACCTGCAAGGCCAAGCCGACATTCAGGCCGCGTTTTCAGCAGACGGTAAGACCAAAGATTGCGGGAGCATGGAGGTTTCGGAACTCAGGGCGAAATCTGTCGGATCATCACTTGATACCGAGCCCGACGAGGGTACCTTGCAGCGGCGTCCCCACCACCGGATTTGCGTACCGTGCGCTGAGTAAGCCGGCTGGGTGCCTGCCTCACCAGAAATCGCCAGTGAGGTCTCAGATGTCGAGTTGCAGGTCGCCACCTTCCGCAGGAACAGAACAGCAGAGAAGTCCCTGCCCTTCCTTCACCGGATAGACCGGCTCTGACAGGTAACTCACACCACCCTTAATGACCTTGGCGCTGCATTCACCGCAGTTTCCAGCACGGCAACTGTAAGACGGAGAAAGCCCGCATTGTTCGGCCAGTTCGAGCAGCGTACCGCTCCCCGGCTCCCACCTGGCCTCCTTGGAAGAACGCGTGAAGACGACTTTTACCGGATCGGTAGCTGGAGCGTGAATAGCTCGTTTGGCGGTTTCACTGCTGTCCTGATCGCGTTTCAGGGCCGATGGTCCGAATGCTTCTGCATGGATACGATCATCACTGATGTTCAGTCCACGAAGCCCGTCATACAACGACTGCATGAACGCAGGCGGACCACAAAGGTAAAAATCAAAGTCGCCGAATGGCAGACGCGCTTTCAGCAGGTCGATGTCGATGCGTCCCACAGCATCGTACTTTTCCTCATCCTGAGCCTGCGGTGCGCTCAAAACTCGGACTTCACGCACGCTACCTTCGCTCGAGCGAACCAACTCACCGATTTCCGCATCGAAGGCGCGTTCAGACACCGTCTGCGAAGACCGGAAAAGCCAGATCGGCCGGCGATAGCCAGTGCGGGCACCTCCATTGACGACATGGTGCAGCATGGACAGCATCGGTGTGATGCCAATGCCGGCAGCTAGCAGCACAGCAGGGCGGCGTCGCTCCATTTCGTCGATAAAAAAACCACCCCCCGGCGCCATGGCCTCGATCTCGTCTCCGGGCTGCAGTCCATGCAGCAACTGCGAGCCCTTGCCGTCCCGCTTGACACTGAGCCGGTAGTCTTTGTCCGATGGCGCACTCGATATCGTATAGCTGCGCCGCACGAAGCTACCTTCGTCAGAAATCCGGATCGGAAGGTGCTGGCCAGCCTTGTGAGCAATCAGCGCCTTGCCATCTGCGGGTTCGAGATAAATCGACCGTATCGTCTCGCTTTCCGCGACAACCTTCTCGACCCGCAGACGGCGCCAGGTCCTTGCTCTCCGCGCAGCCTCCGCACGTTGCTCAGCTTCCTTCCAGCTTCCGGTCGCCAGACTGTCGGGAGAGAATCCATTTTCGGCGAATGTCCAGCGCAGTGGCAGCGCGTCCGGCCGTAGGACGATCTTTTCTGGAAAGACGCGCCACAACCGCTCCGCGCCCTGGAATGCCTCAATCTCCTCAGAATTCAGGATCACTTCGACTCTGCCGCTCACCTGTAGGATGTCACCCGTATCGTGGTCGGTGAACAGCAGCCCGGCGCGGGGATTGACGAGAAAATTGCCAAGCGTGTTAAAGAACAGATTGCCGTTGAAGTCCGGAACAGCCAGTGCTCCCTCCCCATCAATGCGGACGAATCCTGGACGACCGCCACGATGCGATACGTCCACCTGGCGGCCCTGCCCTGACCGGTCTACATAGGAAGCGACAAAGAATGTGTCGGCGCGGGAGATGATCCGGCACGCCTTATCATTCAGCTCATCCGTAACGATAGCTGTGCCCGACGCCCTCAACGCCGGATCCCGAACGAATTCATAATATCGGCTCTGGATATAGCGCGGACAGTTGCCGAAACTCTGACCGACAGCGACCTCGAAGCGCCTCTCGTCCTGCCGACCAATCATGCCGTTGAGGCGGTTCCGTCGCCGGGTGACTAGATCGACACCGACCAGACCGACTGAGTCTCCATCTTCCATCCCACTTTCCGCCGGATCAGCCCAGTCGCGTTCGGCTTCGACTGTTAGCGTTGAGGGATCGGGCGAAGTCAGAAAGCCTGGCCGGCCAGCCCGGACGGTCGCCCAGGGCAGGCCTTCAGGATCGACGGCGCCAATCACGACAAAGGGCAAAAGGGGAAAGAACTCGCGATGCTGATCGAGAAGGAAGTTCCGTAGCACTCTTCGACCGATTGCGTCCATCTGATCGATGACACCTACGCTTCTTTGCAGCGCGAGTTCGCCCTCATGCCAAGGCGAAACATGACGTTCCAAACCTTCTGACAACTCAACCTCCTTGGAATTGGCAGCCGATCACGTCCGGCCAAACCTCGACATCAGGTCCTGAGGCCCGCGGCGCTCTTCGGAAATTCGACAAAACCGGGAAGAGCCTCAATGCGGGTCAGCCACTGCCGCACATCCGGATAAGGGGTAAGGTCCACATTGCCTTCCGGCGCGCCGACAATGTAGCTGTAGAGTGCGACGTCGGCGATTGTCGGCCTGTCACCGATGATAAACTGATGCCGCACAAGCTCCTGATTGATCAGCGTCAGAATGCGATGCGCGCGCGCAATGACCTCTTCGGCGCGAAAATCGGCACCGAACACGGTGATTAATCTCGCAGCACAAGGTCCATAAGCAATCTCTCCAGCCGCGACCGAAAGCCACTTCTGGACCCTCGCGACACTTTCCAGATCGTCCGGCAACCAATCCTTCCGGCCAAGCTTTGTCGCGAGATAGACAAGGATTGCGTTGGAATCATTGACGATGAACCCCTCATCTTCGAGCACCGGCACCTGACCGAACGGGTTGAGCTTCAGGTATTCAGGGGTCCGATGTGCGCCATTTGGAATGTCCACCTCGATAAGCTCAGCCTTCTGGCCAAGCAGCGAGAGGAAGAGGACGGCCCGATGGGCATGACCAGAGAGTGGCAGGTGGTAAAGCTTCATCTCATTATTTCCTGGTTTCAACATTCGGCTCAAGCCGCAACAGCAACCTATCGCCTTCCAGAAAACCGCAGTAGACAGAGCTTACGAAACTCGTCCTCTCAAAATATGGTAGGCAAAATGGATCGCATCGACGCAATGCGTGTTTTCCTCAAAATCGTCGAGATAGGCAGTCTGTCAGCTGCGGCCAGAGCTCTTCACTCCCCATTGCCAACTGTCAGTCGAAAAATTGCCGATCTTGAGAAGCTGCTTGGCGCAACACTGATTATTAGGACAAACCGTAACGTTGTCCTGACGGATGCGGGCCGGCAGTATCTCAGCGCAGCCCGGGATATTCTTGAGCGGATCGAAGAAGCTGAGCGAAAGGCTTCAGGGGAATATCTCACCCCGAAGGGTGATTTGACGGTCACCGCGCCAATCGTCTTCGGCAGATTGCACCTACTGCCCGTGATTGGCGATTTTCTGAAGGCTTTCCCCGATATCAATATGCGATTGAACCTCAGCGATCGGAACACCAGTTTGGCTGACGACCATGTTGACGTCGCTTTGCGTATCGGAGAACTGGCGGATTCAAGTCTGATGGCCCTCCGTCTCGGACGCGTAAGAAACACCATCTACGCCAGCCCAGAGTATCTGAACGTGCGTTCCGCACCCGTCCATCCACGTGATCTGAGTACTCACCAATGCATCGCTTTCGAAGGCGTGCAATCCTCCCGGGCTTGGCCTTTCCAGGATGGAAAGAAGGTGTCGTCTGTCGACATTCGTCCTCGCCTTTCGGTCAACACCGCAGAAGCTGCTGTCGATGCAGCCGCTTCCGGGCTCGGATTAACTCGAGTTATGTCTTATCAGGCCAGCAAGTTGGTTGACCAAGGTCTGCTCCAGCCTGTCTTGGAAGAATTTGAACTCCCAGCGTCCCCAGTGCATTTGCTTTACCTTCCGAACGGACTCCTACCACTCAAGCTACGCAGCTTCCTGGATTTCACCGCGCCGCGACTGCGCGAAGCGCTGAACAGCCAGGTCGATCCTACTTGACCCCGTAAACTGGCCGATCACCGCAGATTACAGGTAGCACATACTCCCAAGCGACCGACCATTAGACGATGTTACCGGGGACGTAGTGAAGTTATCCGTGATCGTTAAAGGTCTTCGACGGCGAATTTGTTTCAGGCGCTTTTACAGACATTTGGTATCCGCAGCTCATGTGGCAACGGTCTAAATCGCCTTAAGCCCGGCCAATAACGCATCTACCAGCCGTTGGAGTTGGATCCTGGTAACTCGACGCCTTGTCACGATCATCCCCCAGTAAAGGGATGCGGGGATCATATCCATCGCGAGTTCCCGGTCGATTCCGGCGCGCAGTTCTCCCCGGGCAACAGCTCGCTCAATCAGCGATGTTCCGCCCTGCCGGCGCGATACAGACAAGTCTCGCAAGACCGGGACAAGCTCCGAGCCACGAGACGCTTCTGCATAGAGATCGGGCAGTATTTTGCCAACCAGCCGATGGCGAAGTGCCCGTCTTAACATGAGCAGGTAGGCTTCTAGGTCGCCCTTAAGCGTGCCATGATCGGTTACATCCGTCAGTATTTTGCCATACTTCTCGGCCGCTTCGGCCGCAATTGCGACTTTGGATGGCCAGCGCCGGTAAATGGCAGCTTTTCCAGCTCCTGCGCGCGCCGCGACCCGTTCCAAGCTCAGTGCGGCATATCCATGAGAGGCCCATTCCTCGAGAAAAGCCCGCAGAAGAGCATCTGTGACTTCGTCACGCATAACGGCTGCCCCGCTAGGACGCCGCTTACTTTTTTCGTCGAGACGGTTGCGTTCCATTCATTTTGCCCCATATTCGTCGGAACGGTATCGTTCCGTTGAAAAGGAGTAAAGAGAAATGTCCCGTTTGATCGATCAGTTTCCAAGTCTATCCTCCCTGTTGCGGGAAGCCCTGGGAGACAAACTGGCACCCAATGCGCAAACACTTCTTGAAATGTGCTCCGAGGATGTCGTGTTTGAATTCCCTTATCACCCGCCGGGCTTTCAGGAGCGCGTGGAAGGCCGGACAGCGCTAGAAGCCTATCTTCCGACAGTGTCGAAACTCATTTCGATTGAGTCCATGACGCTCAACCACGCGTTCATTTCGGCAGAAGGTGACATGGCGGCAATCGAGTTCAGCTGCAAGGGCCACTCGCGGGAAACCAATGCCCGCTACGATCAGGACTACATATCAATCATTGAGCTTAAGGAGGGTCGAATCGCGCGCTACCGCGACTACTGGAACCCACTCGTTGTTCTCTCAGCAGTTGAGAGTGCGCCTTCGGCGGACAATCGTTGAGAGGAGGCGGTACCATGACAGCTCAGATCCTAGTAATCGGCGGCAAGGGAAAAACGGGAAGACTTGTGGCTCAAGAGCTCCGACTGAGGGGAGTACAAACAAGAATTGCCACCCGTTCGCCTTCAACCGATGATGACGTCGCCTTCGACTGGCAAGACCCTCGTACAGCGGAAGCGGCATTCGAGGGCGTCAACGCCGTCTATATTGTTGCTCCGACCAATAACAGCGATCACGGAACGATCGTTCCTCCCATCCTTGAGATGGCACGAAAGAGGGAGGTGCGACGCTTTGTTCTCCTGAGCGCGTCTTCGCTTGAGGCGGGGGGACCGATGATGGGGCAGATCCATTCCTATTTGCGAGATGAGGTTCCGGAATGGACGGTCTTACGGCCGACGTGGTTCATGCAGAACTTCTCTGAGCAGCACCATCGCGAGACGATCCGGAACCAGAACGCAATCTACTCCGCAACGGGAACAGGTCGGATTGGTTTTATCAACGCGGCCGACATTGCGAAGGCAGCGGTCAGCGCACTGTTGGAAGAGACCTCGTGGAACCGAGACTTCATACTGACAGGACCAGAGACCCTCTCTTATGCCGATTTTGCCGAAAAGATCAGTGATGAAATTGGCCGAACCATAAAGCACATCAATCTGACCACAACCGAACTGGCAGACCGATACATAAAGGCTGGATTGGACCGAGCGTATGCCAGCATCCTGGCAGAGATGGACGGCAGAATAAGCGAAGGAAGTGAGGACCAACTCAGCGATGGTGTGTTCGCTCTCACTGGCCGACATCCCTCAACTGCAACCGAATTCATCCGGGAACACAAAAACTCGTGGGCACCCACAACCCATCGTAGCTAGCGTAAACATTCGACCTTCGGTGGCTATCGCTTAAGAGCGGCAACTGTCAGCCAACTGGAGGCAGGAAGACGCCGGGGAGTCGAGGGCGTCCCCTTTGGCCTTGGCGTAAAGGAGCCTCGACCTGGCATTTAGAGGCTCCTCACACCGTTGCTCTGGACGATATCTCAGAAACTGCTGGATCAACGCTCGGAGATAATCAAACCAGCCTTTGGGTCGCCTACGTCGGCGACTTCAGAGGCGATCAGTCGGAGGACGAACCCTTATGGAAGCAGAACTGACACGAATTGACTATTCAATCGCTGCCACCAGCTTGGCATAGTGAAAGCACTGGCAGCCTATGATCCCCACATAGCGGGAACCCCGCCTCTGGGCTGTAACTGGTTGACGCTAGTCGGAGCGGCCCCAGGTTGGCCCCCATGCCCGGTTTCGCAAATCACTTTCGACCGCCCGAATGACCGATGTGAAGGCTCAAAGCGGATGCAATTTCCGCAACGGAGCCGATAGACGTCGGCTGAATATCAAAGGGGAGCTTCGGGCAGTGACGGTCTGCTCAGAAAGAAAACAACCGCCGGATGTCGGAATAGGCTGGAATGATAAAAGCAACCTATTTGCTTCAGAGGATTCTTAAGAAAGGCATGCTCAATTAGTCTCCCAAGGGAGAACCCAAAATGCGCCTGATCATAGCTGCTGTCCTCTGCTTCGCCGTCACTTTCGTTTCCGCATCGGTTTCGGCCGCCAACGAAGCATGGACGGCAGCAAGAGCGACCGACCAGGTGCGGTATACGCTTGATAAGGAAACTTGGCTGCCGCTCCGCAAAGGAATGGCTGTTCCAAACAAGGCATGGATCTCGACAGGTCCTCGCGGCCGACTGCAACTGGTGCGCGGCACTGAAAGCATTGCGTTTCAACCCAATACCCTCGCATCGATCACTACGCGTGGCAGCAATCAAAGCCGCAAGACCGAAGTCGTGCAGCAGGTCGGAGAAATCAGCCTGGAAATTGAAAAGCGCCGGCGTCCACACACCACGGTGCAGACGCCGTTCCTGGCTGCCGTCGTCAAGGGAACGCGCTTCACCGTAAAAGTCGGGAAGGCGGATGCAGCCGTTGCCGTCAATCGGGGACTTGTGCAGGTGACCAGCTTCCGCAGCGGCGAAAGGAGTGATCTCGGCGCCGGCCAGCGCGCGAGCGTCGACAGATCCGGCATGAGCGTTGCTGGCGTTTCGCAAAAACCAGCAATCACACGTGTCACCCCCTCTGCCGCCCCGGTTCGAGCCATGAAGGACGCGCCAACGCCGGACAGCGATGCCGCGAAGGGCAAGAAGGCGGACAAGACTGCCGACAAGGGCAGCAAGACTGCATCGAAGGACAATGGCAAGAGTTCTGGCGGTAGCGGTAGCGGCGGCGGCAACGGCGGCGGTAATGGCGGCGGTAATGGCGGCGGCAACGGCGGCGGCAACGGCGGCGGCAACGGCGGCGGCCACGGCGGCGGCAACGGCGGCGGCAACGGCGGCGGCGACGGCGACGGCGGCGGCGGCGGCGGCGGCGGCGGTGGCGACGGCAAGGGCAAGGGCAAGGGCAAGGGCAAGGGTCGTGACTGACGCCAATTGTCCAAGGTCCCAAAACGTTCGGGCTTTTCATGACGCATGACGGCATTTCCTCGCGCGGCGGTCTGTCTTCCCTGATATCGCTCCGGCTGGCCATGATCGCGTTGATCATGGCACTACCGTTCGTTCTTCCGTCACTCTCTCTCGTTCGACATCTCGACAACCAGTTCATGGAGTTTCGTGCCTCTGCCGCGCCGCGGAGCGCAACCGGCGACTTCGTCTTCGTCGCAATCGACACCAGGAGCCTGACTGAGGTCGGGACCTGGCCCTGGCCGCGTGACGTGCATGCCGATCTGATCGACAAACTCGTTGGCGCCGGGGCTGGCGACATCTTCCTCGATATCGATTTCAGCACGCCATCGCGCCCCGAGAGCGATGCCCGACTTGCCAAGGCACTCTCGGACGCCGGTGGCGGTGTCATCCTGCCACTGTTCCGGCAGCAAAGCGGTCCGCGGTCCAGCGATCAATTGACCTTGACGTCGCCGATCCCCATGCTTGCGGACAATGCTTGGCCGGCCCTGGTCGATGTCACGCTCGACGCCGACGGCATGATGCGCTCCTTCCCGGTGATGGAAGTCATCGACGGCGTGCCGACCCAATCCGCACCCGCTGTGCTCGCCGGCTACAGCGACGCCCGGACCAGCCGGCTGGAGATTGATTTCTCGATTAACCCCGAGACCGTGCCGACGCTTTCGGTTGCCGATGTGCTGTCAGGGGACACGGCGCTCAAAGCCATTCGGGGCAAGTCGGTGGTGGTTGGGGCTTACGCCAGCGAGCTCAAGGACCTTTTCGCTGTACCGGTCTACGACATTCTCAGTGGTCCCATGTTGCATGTGCTGGCGACAGAAACCCTGGTGCAAGATCGGTTGCTGAAGTCGCTGCAGGTCGAACCGGTCGCTCTTTTCCTGGCAGCGCTGATCGTTGCCTATTCGCTTTCGCTACATCGGCTGTCCCTTACCGTGCCGATCGCGGCCTCACTTGCACTCTTCGCTGTTGGCGAAACGACGGGTTTCCTGCTCTACAAGCACGAGGCGCTGGTCTTCAACACAGCCACCTTGTGGATCATGCTGGCCTTCGGACTATTCATGCTGATGGCAGAAAAGATGGGTGTGAACGGCTGGCTCGCAGAACTCGCCATCACCGAAAACCGTGACATTCGCCGCGTGCTGAAGAGAGTGATCAACGACAGCATCGATCCGGTGATCGTGCTCGACCAGAAGCTCAACCTGCTCGATGCAAGCCAGACGACGTACAAAATGCTGGAGCTGGACGACCTCATCCCCCGCGGCACGCATCTCGAACATTTCGCACCTGCCGCAATTCTTGATGCCGTTTTGCAACTCCAAGCGAAGCACCTGGCGGAGCCCCATCGGGTACACAGTGACCAGGTCGAGCTCGACGCACCGGGCAAGACCGGGAATCGGCACCTCGAAGTCGTTATCACCTTGTCGCCTTTCGTAAGCCGCGGAGGACAAGGGCTTTCTGCAGTCGGAACGCACGTCGTCTGCGTCACCTTACGCGACGTGACGGCGCGTCGGCGCTACGAAACGAAACTAGAAGAAATGAGCAGGGTGGATGACCTGACCGGGTTGCTCAACAGGCGCGGACTTATCGAGGCGATGACCAAGGCAGAGAGCGGCTTCATCATTTTTGCGCTCGACCTTCACCGCTTCGGCCACCTTAACGAGACACTCGGACGTGAAAAGGGCGACAGCGTGTTGCAGGCTGTTGCGGCCCGACTACGCCGGCATGCGGGGCGCCATGGCCTGGTCGCGCGCATCTCCGGTGATGTCCTCTGTATCGCCATGCCGGGCTCCGAGACGAGCGAAGGGCTGGAAGAAGGCGCGGCAAAGCTTCTCGCCCTGTTCGAGAAGCCGTTCGGGGTGGACGGCATCAAGATCGAGATGAGCGCCCGGGTGGGTGCCTGCGGCAGTTCCTACGAAATGGGGGATTCGGCCAAGTGGATCGAAGCGGCGGAATTCGCGTTGATTGAGGCCAAACGTGTCGGCGGCAGCGGGTGGCAGGCATACGATCCCGCGTCTTCCGTGCGACGCGCACGGTCGCGCCTTCTGGAGGCGGAGCTGCGCAACGCGCTCGAACAAGGCCAGTTCTTCTTGCTTTACCAGCCGCAGGTCGCACTCACGTCAGGCCGGCTGGTGGGCGCTGAAGCACTTCTGCGCTGGCAGCATCCGACGCTTGGCATGATCTCGCCCGTGGAGTTCATCGGCATAGCCGAGGCAAATGGCTTCATCTGCGAGCTTGGCCAGTTCATGTTCAAGGAAGCATGTCGGGCCGCCACCGCATGGCCGGCGCATGTCAGCGTGGCAGTGAACATTTCACCTGTCCAGTTTCTCCGCGGCGACCTGGTTTCCGATATCCGTGCGGCACTCAACTCAAGCGGGCTCGCGCCGCATCGCCTGCATATTGAGATTACCGAGTCGATCTTCCTCGAAAAATCGGATGACCTTTTTGCCAAACTCGATGCGCTTCGCGAACTCGGGGTGACTATCGCGCTCGACGACTTCGGCACGGGGTACTCATCCCTCAGCTACATCTCCAGTCTACCGCTCGACAAGCTGAAGATCGACCAGTCCTTCGTTCGTGACATGGTCGGCGATCCATCTGCCCAGACCATAGTCGAGGCTATCGCTACGCTCGCACATGGGCTCGGCCTTACCGTCGTCTGCGAAGGTATAGAAAGTGCACTGCAGGGCCAGATGCTCGCCAACATGGGCTGCGAGGAAGGTCAGGGTTACTTTTTCGGGCGACCGCAATCAGTCCGGCAGATCCTCGAGCTGTCGACAATTCATTCGGTGTGGCCAGGTGGCTCTGAGTTGTCGAAGGCCTCGTGAGCGACGTTCCAGCTGTTGCCCCGGAAACTCTGGTACCCGGCGGTCCAGAACTTGATCACGGAGCACTATTTTTCCACAAGTGCATACAACAAGAAAAGAATCCGAGTTCGAAACCCACTATCTTCGGCCGTTTCATCAAAAATCGAAACCGACTTGGCGAAGTGCGGACGCGTTCCACCTTCCCGGCCTTGTAACGCGCCAAATTGGTTCACATCGCTCGACCCATGATCGTCCATTCGGTACCATCGGAACCACAGCGAATATCTGTGTCGCCGCCGATCATTCAGGCGGGAGACTGGTCAATTGAACATGGGCCGAACCTTCATCTCGGTGGGGGCCGGCAGTCTGCCCCACTTCAAATCGCTCAACGCCGTTTGGAAACCGCGGGTCTCGACAATTGTCATCTCGTCGGGGTGAGCTTGTCATTCAGCCGATGAGATCCCAGATCATTTTCGCTGACGTGATGGCAAGGAAGAGGCCAAACAATTTTCGCAAGTGGCGCGGCTCGATCGAGTGGGCTGCTCGCGCACCCAGTGGCGCTGTCCACATGCTGCTGACTACGATGGCGATCATTCCTGGCAGGTTGACATAGCCAAGCGAATATACGGGAAGACCAGCCTTGCCCCAACCATTGAGTATGTAGCCTATGGTTCCCGGAAGGGCGATAATCAGTCCTATAACTGAGGCGGTACCAACTGCGCGGCGAACCGGATAGCTGCAAATACTCAGAGTCGGAACGGTCAAGGTTCCGCCCCCAATGCCCATCAATGTGGAGATGGCACCGATACCCGTTGCCATGGCGGCCTGGGCGGGTCGCGCCGGTAGGCCTGCGACGGGGTGCCAACCTTCGGGGGTGAAAAGCATATAGCCAGCCACCAATGCAGCCACGATACCGAAGACGGCCGTCAGCCCGGCTCCGGGAATGATGACGGCGATGACGACGCCGATCAAAACACCCATCCCGACAAAAGGGGCCCAGAGGTAATCGGCGCTCTAAAAGCGCTGCGGGAGGCCGGTCGAGCATCGCCAAAACAATTCCTTGGAGGTATCGACGGAGAACCGGATGCCGTTGCGGAACTGAAAGATCAGCAGAGCCCCTATAAGGCAAGCGTGAGCCTGGCCTCCCCGGTGTTCGGTTTTGCGCTCGGATCGTTCGCCGCAGACTGGCAAGACGGCAAAAGCGTACCCCAGGCTATGGACATTCTTCCGAAACTGCTGACTGCAGAAAACATAGCCCAATATGAGGCTGATCTTCAGGATCCGGCCTCTGTCTTTGCCGATCATCGCCGCCGGGAGGTGTACCTCAAGATGTACGGCAATATCTGCTTTGAAACCCGAAACGAGTATCTGAACTTTCCGTGGTCATCGGACCACTAGCCGTTCTAAGCCATGGGCTTGTCACTGACTTCTGGCTCAGGCACAGCGCTCCGCAGCCGACACTCATGTCGTTCGCAAGTCCAAGCGTAGCCCGATCTTGCAGACGCCATCAGACTTCTGCCCGAGCGAGCCCGCGGGCCATCGCGGCGATGAGGTCGGTTCTCGTGACTATACCGATGAGTTTGCCATATTCCAGAATGGGCACTGCATCGACATCCGTGTCCCCCATCAACGGCAACAACGCTCCGAGCGGCGTGGTCGCAGTCGCACGAGGGACCGTGACACTCATGATGTCGATTGCGAGGACTGGTTTATCCCTGTCGGGATCGATCAGCCTTCGCAGAGCGGGGATGAGACCTCGATCAAGACGAAGCGCGTCTTCTCGTGCGCGGCTAATGAGATGCATCTGGAAGATAATGCCTAAAAACCGCTGCTTCTCATCAACGACAGGTAGCGATGTGAAACGGTGACGCCGGAAGAGATCCGCGACCGTGCCCAAATCTGTATCTGCCTTCACCGTGATCAGATTCGAGGACATAATGGCGCCCGCAGTTGGGGTGCCGGTCTGGTGTGCTGCCGCCTGGAGCTCGGCTGCACCGATAAGGCGTGCCAAATCTTCGACGCCTAGATTGAATGACTGTCGATAGCGCTGAAGAATATCGCTCAGCTCAATCTCGGAAAGCCCCAGACGTTCGACGGCGATCCTGTCAGCGGTGCCATGTCTGTTCTGCTGGTCGAATTGACGAAACGGATAGCGGCGCCCTGTGAGCCTGGCAAAGGCGATCGCAATCAGTACGAGGCTTGCCGTGCCCGTCGCAATTGGCGCAAGCGCGAACCAGAAACCGAGACGCTCCACAGCGTCCGGGCTCATGGCAGCCGTCATGGCGACTGCTCCTGCCGGCGGATGAACTGCCCGCAGCATGAACGTTACAAGGATCGCAAGAGCGACGGCAACGGCGATCCGTAACGTCGGCTCGTGAATGAACAGCGAGATTGCCACGCCAACAAAAGCAGCTGCCGTATTGCCGATGACTGCAGACCATGGCTGAGCGAGCGGACTGTTGGGAACGGCAAATAGGAGAACGGCACTCGCGCCCAGCGGTGCGACAAGGTAGAGGCCACTTTCAAGATCAACGCCGGGAGACAGCAAGAAAAATCCGGTCAGCCAAAGCCCGATGAAAGCTCCAAGGCCAGCGCGCAGAGCCTCCATTGGAGCCGTGCCAGTCACTGCCGGCCCAAATGAACGTAAGAACTGCAATTGAATATTCCCGATCGATCAAAAGCACAAACTTTCAGCAAATGATTGAAATTTCAACCGACAAGCAGCGCTCTGAGCCGCCGTAACTTAAGATGCGGGCATATGCCGTCCAATCGACCGGTTTCAAGGCCAATTCCGCTCCTCAGAAGCTGTGTGACCTCGCTATATTGCCGTGAAGAGCTCAATCTTGAACCCTTGGGGCGGATGCCCAAGTTTCGGGGATGCTTATTCGTGATGCACCTTGAAGGGGTTCGTACCAGCACCCGATCGGCACTTGTGGGCCACGAAACTGCTGACGCGTTACGGAAAAACGCCAGTTGCTAATCAGCGCATGTGCCGAGGATCGGCGATATCAACTTGATGTGGGCATCAACGCGTTCCAACACTCTATCAGGTAGAACAGCTCGTTCAGGCAGAGACCACCAAG
>JAESGV010000099.1_pt1 | contig 159348 bp, 130 predicted proteins | sample 9269781 | NCBI WGS metagenome assembly JAESGV01 (sample SAMN15741586, study PRJNA653496) | algae metagenome | isolation source: Tildeniella torsiva UHER 1998/13D and co-occurring heterotrophs from... | place: Slovakia: Slovak Paradise National Park, Hrabusice, Kosice Region | collected 2000-01-01 | reverse complement strand
GAAGTCCCGCGCGACTATGCTGCCGGCGAGTGGCTGGGGTCCACATCGCTCGCTCCAAGATGGCCTGAACAACCCCTTGGAATCACGAGCACCCCAGCTGCTCAACCCTTTCGGGACGGGCTCTAAAGCCTGGTGAAATCCGTCGTGCCCGAAAATCAGGAGCGATTGATTACTACGCATTCGGCGTCGGTCCTCGCTTCACAGAACAATCAGTCCAACAATATATCGATCAACATTATCGTCGAGTTGCAAAATGGCGCGCAAATCCTCCGTCCCCTCCGATGGAAACCCTCCCCATAGATCCGCGATCGGATGGGAATACGGCGGTTTCTATCTCGAAGTGCCCCATCCAGACCGGGGCGGCGTCTATTACGCCTGCCGCTATGACGCCGGAACTCGAACTGTCCGTCGCAGAAGCTTGCGTACAACGGATGGCGATGAAGCGTGCAAAGCCCTTGTCGACCTCGTCGCCGCAACTCCGTCCCGTTCGGCGGAAGAATGCCCACACCCGAGAGATGTCCTAACGGTACATGTCCTCGAGGCCTACCTAAACGGGCATGCGACCACCATCGCGAGCGAGGCGCAGGCTATTCGGTCCGTCACCGTCATCACGGATTATCTGCGGGACGGAGCCAAAAACCTCGCCGCACCGATATCTTTCTGGACACCCTCTCGTCAACTGGACTTTGCAAAATTCTGTCACGCAACCTTCAATCACAGCGCCGCTACGATCGATCGGACCTTAAGCGTCCTTGGCGCTGCTATGAATGATGCGGCCGAGATCAAAATGCGGCCAGACCCGCTTGGCGGTGAGATCGAGGGCGCTCTTGTTTCTCACGTGCCTGTCATCGTCTACCAGCGCGTTCGGATATCAAAAGAGTTAAAGATTGCGGCGCCGAAGAAGGGTGGGTTTGTGCCCTCTCTTCAGCAGATGGCCACGTTCATCGATGCCATCGAAACTCCCCATATTCTCCGCTTCGTCATCCTCGCGCTCAATACCTGGGCGCGACCCGAGGCCATCACTGACTTCGAGCCCTCACAGCAGTACCACCCCGAGCACGGCGCGATTTCCCTGAACCCGCCAAATCGGCTCCAGACCAACAAGTTTCGACCCACTATTCCAGTGACGCAGGGACTCAGCGGTTGGCTCGATCATTGGCGCGAACTAGACGCGGCTGCGTGGCATCGTAAGCACGCGAGCCGGCCTGACGGACCGATTCCGCTGCTCGTCTACAAGGGCAAAAGGGTAAAACAGGTAAAGCAGGCCGTGAAGCGCATCGCCGACGAAGCCGGCGTGCCTGATCTAACTCAGAGAACGATGCGGGCCTTTATGGCGACGCAGGTCCGAAAGCTCTGCAGAAACGTGAAGCGAGAATACCGCTCTATCTGGCTTGGCCACTCCGTGAAAGAGGGGTCTGACACGACAGAGTTTTACGAGAAGTTCGACGTCGAGGTGATCGCTGACGTCGCGCTTGCCACGGACTTCGTCATCAGCGAACTCCAAAAGCTCTGCTCGACCAAGCTGTTTGCGATTGAAGTGCGATTGACGAGGGCAGAACTGCGGAGGATCGGGGGAACCCCCTGTCCTGTAAAAGCATTACAGAACAGGGGGTTAATTGGTGGGCGCGACAGGGATCGAACCTGTGACCCCTACGATGTCAACGTAGTGCTCTCCCGCTGAGCTACGCGCCCGTCTGCCGCGTCGGGATCTCGCCGCGGCTGTCGGAAACAGGGTTGGCCGTTGCCGGTCGACCATGTTGCGAGGTGTGCGGCTATAGCCGCTCGCTTCGAGCCTTGCAAGGCGGTTTGTGGATAAACATCCCGTCCCACCTGATGTCCGTCGCGACGGACCGGCCTCAGGCCGCCAGCAGCTTCTCGACCTCGCTCACCAGCTCGCGCAGGTGGAAGGGCTTGGACAGCACCTTGGCGTCCTTGGGCGTCTGCGAATCGGGGTTGAGCGCCACGGCCGCGAAGCCGGTGATGAACATCACCTTGATGTCGGGGTCGAGCTCGGTGGCGCGGCGCGCCAACTCGATGCCGTCCATTTCCGGCATGACGATGTCGGTCAGCAGCAGCTCGAATGGCTCTTCGCGCAGGCGGTTATAGGCCGAGAGCCCGTTGTCGAAGGATGCCACGTCATAGCCCGCATTCTGCAGGGCCTTGACCAGGAAGCGGCGCATGTCGTTGTCGTCTTCGGCGAGAAGTATCTTGGTCATGGGCCTGATCTGTCCGTCCCGTATGGCCTGTCTTCAGGTTCAGGGGGTGCCGGCCAGGCGACCCTCATCCCATGCTCATCTGGCGCCAGCGCCGCTGCCGGGCTTGCGCCGGCAGGGTTATCGGCCCATCCCCGCGCTTGGAACCCTGCGTTTCTATAAGGCATCACCATGGTAAACAACGGGTGAATCGCCTGGCGATGGCGGCTGTGCGCCGCCGGCGCTTCAACCGCGCCGCTATGTGTGCTTGTGTCGGGGCCGATGAGCGCGCTTTCAGCCCCTTTCCCTCCCGGTCCCGAAGACGTCGTCGCCGAGATCGAGCGGCCGTACACGCTGTATCAGCCGGCGCTTCATATCGTCCCGGTGGTCGTCGACGTCCCCCATGCCGGGCGGCGCTACCCCCGGGCCTTCGTCGAGCGGGCGCGGCTGCCGCTGCGCTCGCTGCGCCGCTCCGAGGACGCCTATGTCGATCGGCTGTTCGCCCACAGCGTCGCCCTGGGAGCGCCGCTGCTGGTCGCCGAGTTCCCGCGCGCTTTTCTCGACGTCAACCGCGAGCCCTATGAACTCGACCCGCGCATGTTCGAGGGTCGGCTGCCGCCCTTCGCCAATACGCGTTCGCTGCGGGTCGCGGGCGGGCTCGGCACGATTCCGCGCATCGTCGGCGACGCGCACGAGATCTATTTCGGGCGCATTCCCGTCGAGGAAGCGCTGGGGCGCATCGACGGGCTCTACCGGCCCTATCATGCGGGCCTGCGCGATCTCGTCCACCGCACGCAGCGCGCCTTCGGCACCTGCATCCTCGTCGATGCGCATTCGATGCCCTCGAGCGGGCTCGACCGTGACGCCGCGGCCAAGCCCGACATCATCCTCGGCGATCGATTCGGCACCAGCGCGGCGGGTTACGTCACCGACATCGCCGAGGCCGCCTTCGCCCGGCTCGGCCTGAGCGTCACGCGCAACCGGCCCTATGCCGGCGGTTTCATCACCGAGCATTACGGCGCGCCGAGCGCGAGCGTCCACACACTGCAGATCGAGGTCAACCGCGCGCTCTACATGGACGAGACGACGCTGTTGCCGCATGCCGGCTTCGCCCCGCTCGAGAAGGCGATCTCGGCGGCGATGGCGGAGTGCTTCGCGCGCTGGAGCGGCTGGCTCAAGGAGTTCCGGCACGCGGCCGAGTAGCGGGAGGCGGCGCGGAACCGGTTGTGACCGCAACGAAAAAAAGGGCCGCGCACTTTCGTGGCGGCCCAAGTCTAGGGAGGAAACGCCCAAGGAGGGCAACGAAGGCTTGAGGTGATCGCCCCTTCGCAGTGCACAATATGACTGTGCAGCGCAAAAAAGCAAGTGGCCTGACCAAAATTCTGTAGGAGCGCATGAGGGATGGGGCATGCGTCAGACGCGGGACGGGGTGGGGGATCGAGGTCTGTCCCGCCTTTCGCGTCCGGCCCGCGCGCATGTCTTGCCTTTCGAGGACGTCCCGCCCATCACGGGCGGACAGCGGCGCGGCATCCAGCGCCGCGACAGGCCTGGGGGCATTCATGAGTGCGGTCGATTTCGGGGCCTTCGTGGCCGATCTCGCAACCCAGTCGGGCCGGGCGATCCTGCCCTTCTTCCGGGCGCATCATGCGCTGGAGGACAAGTCTGCCGGCGGCGTGTTCGATCCCGTGACCGAGGCCGACCGGGCCGGCGAGACGATCATGCGGCATTTGATCAAGCGGCAGTTTCCCGCCCATGGCGTGCTCGGCGAGGAATTCGGAAACGAGAACACCGACGCCGAATATGTCTGGGTTCTCGACCCGATCGACGGCACCCGCGCCTTCATCTCCGGCATTCCGGTGTGGGGCACGCTGATCGGGCTGACGCGCAGCGGCACGCCGGTCTACGGCATGATGCACCAGCCCTTCACGGGGGAGCGCTTCTGGGGCGATGGCGGCGAGGCGCGCTATGAGGGGCCGGGCGGGGCCAAGATCCTGCGGACCCGGCAGGTCTCGACGCTCGCGACCGCGACGCTGATGACGACCTCGCCGGCGCTGTTCAAGGGGGCGGAGGCGCTGGCCTATGCCCGTGTCGAGAGCCAGGTGCGGCTCGCGCGCTATGGCTGCGATTGCTACGCCTATTGCATGCTGGCCGCCGGCCATGTCGATCTCGTCATCGAGAGCGGGCTCAAGCCCTATGACATCGTCGCGCTGATCCCGATCATCGAGGGCGCGGGCGGCGTCGTCACCTCATGGGAGGGCGGCAGCGCCGCCGGGGGCGGGCGCATCCTCGCCGCCGCCAACAAGGCGCTGCATCAGGCTGCGCTGGCGCGGCTCGCCGGCTGACGCGGGCGGCTGCGCGCCGAGGTCGGCATCCTCGCCGGGGATGAAGGCGTCGAAGGCGGCCCAGAACTGCGCCCGGATCGAATCGCTTTCCATCAGGATCTCATGGCGCGCCTGGGGCAGCACCAGCGCCTGGCCGGTCTTGAGCCGGGCGGCAAAGCGCTCGACCGCCGGGGTCGAGACGATGGGGTCGCGACCGGCGGCGATGACAAGCGTCGGCACGCGGACCTCGCGGGCGGCATTGGGGGCAGACAGCCGCCCCATCAGCCGGAAGGCGGTCCTGACCCAGGCGATGGTCGGGTCCCCGATGCTGAGATGGCGGGCCTGCGCCGAGAGCGCGCTGTTGCGGGCATAGCGAACCGGGTCGCTCGTCAGCCGGTTGCCGTCGAAGGGCTTGGTCGCAATCGCGGTGTCGCCGCCGCCGGGCACGAACGCCTTGCCGAAGCCGAGCCAGAACAGGAGGCCGGCAAGCCGGCGCGCGGATCTCGGATTGTCGATGATGGTCAAGTCCAGCATCGGTGCCATCGCCACCAGCCGTGAGACCGGCAGGGCATTCCTGCGGGCGGCGTCGAGGCAGATCGCGGCGCCCATCGAATGCGCCAGCACGAAATAGGGGCCGGGCAGCGTCTCGCGCATCTGCGCCATCGCCAGGGCGAGATCGGCTTCGTAATGGCGCAGCCAGCCAACATGGCCCTTGCGCTCGCGGCTGACGAAGCGCTGCGAGCCGCCCTGGCCGCGCCAGTCGAAGGCCAGCACATGGAAGCCGCGGCGGCGCAGTTCGGCGACCGTCTCGAAGTAGCGTTCGATGAACTCCGCCCGCCCCTGGACGAGGACGACCGTACCGCGCACCGGCTTCACCGTCGGTCGCCAGCTCGCAAAGCGCAGCCGCGCGCGATCCCGCGTCGCCGCGAACCAGACCTTGCCATGGCCGGGCACGGGGTAATCGGAGAGGGAGAAGAGCTCGGCGTCGGCCATCCCTGACTTTCATGGCGGCTGGTCCGCGGCTGGCGCAGCATCCGCCGCAGCGCGATTTCGGCGGGACTATGCCTCCCGCGGGGGGCTCTTGAAAAGCGCAAAACACTTTACCAATTCAAGCCTGCGCAGGCCTGAACCGGCTGCGCGAGACCAGACCGGGCCTGCGCTCATGAGAGGCGGGCTGGACCCAAACGTCGCTTCCTATGGAGGACACCATGCGTCACTTCGATCTTTCCCCGCTCTATCGCTCGACCGTCGGCTTCGACCGCCTGTTCTCGCTGCTCGACCAGGCCGGCAGCGCCGATGCCGCGCCGAGCTACCCGCCCTACAACATCGAGCGCACGGCCGAGAACGCCTACCGCATCACCATCGCGGTGGCTGGTTTCGGCGAGGGCGACCTTGCCATCGAGAGCAAGGAGAACGCGCTCACCGTGCGCGGCGAGAAGCAGGCCAACGACAATGGCGAAACCCGCGAGATCCTGCATCAGGGCATCGCGGCGCGCGCCTTCGAGCGTCGCTTCCAGCTCGCCGACTACGTGCAGGTGACGGGCGCCAGTCTCGAGAACGGGCTGCTCCACATCGATCTCGTGCGCGAGATCCCCGAGGCCAAGAAGCCGCGCCAGATCGCGATCGGCAGCGGTCAGGGCAAGGTGCTCGAGGCCAAGGTCGAGAGCGCCAAGGCTGCGTGATCCGCGCCTGACGCCACCGCCTGAATGAAGAGGGCGCTTCCGGAAAAACCGGAAGCGCCCTTTTTTCACGTCGCAGGGTGGCTGCGCGCCACAGGCGCGCCTCACCCCTCAATCCAGAGGTGTGACCGGCACGTCCGGCGTCTGCGGCCGCGGTGTCGTCGGCGTGGCATCCTGCGGCTGGACCGGCGGCAGTTGCGCCGGGATCCCCGGTTCGGACCGGGCGAGCGGCGGCTTGGCTTCACCGGGCTCGGTGCCCCGGACATCGCTGGGATTGACCAGGCGCGGCGTCGGCGCGGCCGTCGCCGGCGCGCCGGGGCCAGGCGCGGGTGCAGTCGGTGCGGGAGGCGTCTCGGTCGCCGGCGCGCTGGCTTCGGCCGGGGGCTTGTCGGGGGCGGGTGCGGGCTCGGCGCGGGGCGGAGCGGCAGGCGCGGGTGGACTCTCGGTCGCCGGCGCACTCGCTGCGGCCGGCGGCTTGTCGGGGGCCGGTGCGGGTTCGGCCCGCTGGGGCGTGGCGGGTGCGGGCGGAATGACGGTGGCTGGCGCCGTCGCCTGTCCCGGCGGTTTCAGAACGGCGGGGCGTTCGGGCGGCTGCTGGGAGCGGGGCGCGGGCCTGGGCCGGACCTCCTCGCGCGGATCGGTGCGGGCGACGCGGGGGGCGCTGCGACGCGGCCCCTGCAGCACGATCTCATCGAGGAGTTGCCCGCTATAGGGATCGAGGATCAGCCGGACGCGCGCGCCCGACCGGGTGCGGCCGTCGACGACATAGGCGGAGGCCGTCGTGACCGTGCGGTCGATCTGGACGAGGCCGAAATCGCGTGCAGCGATGCGGCTGGCGGCGCGAGGCGGGATCGGCGCCGGCGGCCGCGGCACGGCGTAGCGATACCCGTAGCCGAAGCGCTGCTCGAGATAGGGCGCGTCGTCATAGACATAATACTGGGCCGATGCGGCGCCGGCGGTTCCGGCGAGGGCTCCGGCGACGGCCAGGCCCATCAGCGCGGTCCGCCGGGGCAGGGTCGTACGAATGGCCATAGGGGCATCCCTTTCCAGGACAGACAATCAGATCGTCAGTCTTCGTTAGGGATTGCGGCGTGCGTGGGGCTGGAATGCGAAGGTTCGTCAGCCTCGTGGCGCGGCGAACACCCCGATCAGTTGCTCGACCACTTCGGCCGGTGTCTCAAACGACATCACGAAACGGCCGACGATCTCGCCCTCTGCCAGGCTCAGGCCCGCCGGCAGCGCCCGGTCCGACCAGGGCAGATAGGCGGCGCCCGCCACCTGCAGCCGCTGCTGCAACGCCGGAGACAAGATCGGAAACACTTCATTGGCCTGGCAGGGCCAGGCGAGCCGGGCCTCGCCGCCGGCCTCGACCGCCCCGGCGAATTTGGACGCCATCGCGTTGGCGTGGCGGGCGAGGTCGAGCCAGTGCCCGTCAGCGAGCAGCCCCTCGAATTGCGCGCCGATCAGGCGGCCCTTCGACAGGGTCTGGCCGGCGCGCTTGCGACGCCATTTCATCTCGGAGGCCTTGGCGGGGTCGAAGAAGATCACGGCTTCGGCTGCCCAGGCGCCGTTCTTGGTGCCGCCGAAGGAGAGCACGTCGATGCCGGCCTTCCAGGTCATCTCGGCTGGCGAGCAGCCGAGCGTGACCAGCGCGTTGGCGAAACGGGCCCCGTCCATATGCACGCTGAGCCCGCGCGGTGCGGCCGCGTCCTTGAGGGCGCGGATCTCGTCGAGCGTGTAGATCGTGCCGCATTCGGTCGCCTGGGTGATGGACAGGGCCTGCGGCTGGACCTGATGCAGCGCGCCCTCGCGGAACCGCGCGAGGGCCTGCGTCACCTGATCCGGCGAGAGCTTGTTGCCGGCGCCGGGCAGGCCGATGAGCTTGGCGCCGTCGCTGAAGAATTCGGGCGCGCCACATTCGTCGTCGGCGACGTGGCTTTCCTCATGGGTAATGACGGCGCCCCAGGGCCGGGTGAGGCAGGCCAGCGCCAGCGCGTTGGCCGCGGTGCCTGATGTCACCAGAAAGACCGCGACCTCGCGCTCGAAGATCTCGGCGAAGCGGCGCTCGGCCTGTTTCGTCCAGGTGTCGCTGCCATAGGCGCTGGCCGCGCCGTCATTGGCGGCGGCGATGGCGGCCATGACCTTGGGGCTCGCGCCGGCGGTGTTGTCGCTGATGAAGTTCATGCGTCACCGATAGACGCTGGCCGCGGTGCCGCCAAGCCGGCCGCGCGGCGCGGCGCGCCTCAGCGCAGAACGGCCTGCGCGAGCAAGGTGAGGGCCGCCGCGATGATGGTCAGGAACGTGGCGATCATGCCGGCTGTGCGGAAGCGGAAATCCTCGTCGGTGTGCGAGACGCCCCAGGCATGGCTGGCTCGCCCGATCAGCAGCGTCAGGCACAGCAGGTGCAGCAGCAGCCCAGGCGCGCCGCGCCATTCCGCCATCGCGAGCAGCAGCAGGGCGAACGGCACGTATTCTGCGAAGTTGCCATGCACCCGGACGCGCCGTTCGAGGGCGCGATCGTCGGAAACGCCGATGGCGACACGGCCGACGCGGCGTTGCTTGACCACCGCCAGAGAGAGCGCGACGAACAGCAGGCCGAGCAGGGCGGCATAGACGGGGACGATCGCGAGAGCCATGGCCGGTCATCCATCTGACAATGTGAACACAGTTTAGATCGCGACGTCGCCCTTGGCCAGAGGCACCGCTCGCCATACAGCCCGACAGGAAATGTGCGGGGATGCGCCGCAGGCTTGCCGGATGTGTCCGAATAGGCGGCTCCTCCAGAACAAAATGTCGGCCAAGAGACAAAACGCCGCTTGTGCAGTGATTAGAATTCTGGCAAGTTCATCGTAATAGGACAGTGTTGCTGTCCCATTTTCAGCGCGACGACCGGGGCCGTTTCGGGCGTCGGTCGCGCCGACGCAACGGAGCGGGACGATGACGAAGGGGACGGCCAAAGACGCCAAAACCATTCGTACGCGCGCCGCCCGCAAAGCGGCGGCCTGACAGGCGCGGCAGGGCGAAGAGCCCTCAGCGCCTGCGGAGGACGCGGGCGCCCCAAGACCAGCGCAAGCCACCCCTCCGACGAAAGACCCGGCCATTCTGGCCCCATCCTTGCTGCCGGCTTCCGGGCCGGCGCGGCAGCGATGCGGTGCGGTGGCGGAAGGATGATATGGACTGAAAGGTGCCCCCGGCGGAAGCTGGCCGGGCCTGGGCGAACGGGGTTTGACGATGAGCGAAACCAGCCAGTCGAGCGGTGCCATGTCCGTGGTCGGCGCGGAGCCTTTCGAGCGCTTCCCGGAGGTTCGCGACCCGGCCATGCCGGGGCGCCAGGGCCTCTATGATCCCTCGATGGAGAAGGATTCCTGCGGGGTCGGCTTCATCGCCGACATGAAGAACCGCAAGAGCCACGCCATCGTCGCGCAGGGCCTGCAGATCCTGCACAACATCGACCATCGCGGCGCGGTCGGCGCCGATCCGAAGCTGGGCGACGGCTGCGGCATCCTGACCCAGATCCCGCATCGCTTCTTCAGCGAGGAATGCGCCGCCATCGGCATCGCTCTGCCGGAGGTCGGCCATTACGCGATCGGCCAGTTCTTCATGCCGCAGGACGCCGGCGACCGGAGGATCTGCGAGGACATCGTCGCGCAGACGGTGACGGAAGAGGGGCTGATCTTCCTCGGCTGGCGCGACGTGCCGGTCGATGGCTCGGATCTCGGCGAGGCGGTCAAGGAAAGCGAGCCGGTCCATCGCCAGCTCTTCGTCGGCCGCCCGGCCGAGATCGGCAGCGAGGAGGAGTTCGAGCGCAAGGTCTATGTGCTCAGAAAGTCGGTTTCCAACCAGGTCTACAAGCTGAAGGACCGCGCGACCGCGACCTATTACCCGGTCTCGATGTCGGCCCGCACGATCGTCTACAAGGGCATGGTGCTGGTCACCCAGCTCGGCAGCTATTTCAAGGATCTGCAGGACGAACGCTTCGAGAGCGCGCTCGCACTCGTCCATCAGCGCTTCGCCACCAACACCTTCCCGTCCTGGCGGCTGGCCCATCCCTACCGGATGGTCGCCCATAACGGCGAGATCAACACGCTGCGCGGCAACGTCAACTGGATGGCGGCGCGGCAGGCAAGCGTCGATTCCGAGCTGTTCGGGCCCGACATCTCGAAGCTCTGGCCGATTTCCTATGAGGGCCAGTCCGACACCGCCTGCTTCGACAATGCGCTCGAATTCCTGGTGCAGGGCGGCTACTCGCTCGCCCATGCGATGATGATGCTCGTGCCGGAGGCCTGGAACGGCAACCCGCTGATGAACGAGGAGCGGCGCGCCTTCTACGAGTACCATGCCGCGCTGATGGAGCCCTGGGACGGGCCGGCCGCGATCGCCTTCACAGACGGCAAGCAGATCGGCGCGACGCTCGACCGCAACGGCCTGCGGCCGGCGCGCTATCTCGTCACCGATGACGGGCTCGTGGTGCTCGCTTCCGAGTTTGGCGTGCTGCCGATCCCGGAGGAGAAGATTGTCGAGAAGTGGCGTCTCCAGCCGGGCAAGATGCTGCTGATCGATCTCGAAGAGGGCCGCATCATCGGCGACGACGAGATCAAGGCGAGCCTGTGCCAGGCCAACCCCTACAAGGAGTGGCTGAAGCGCACCCAGATCGTGCTCGAGGACCTGCCGCCGGTCGAGGCGCGGGCGCAGCGCACGGATGTGGCCCTGCTCGATCGCCAGCAGGCCTTCGGCTACACGCAGGAGGACACCCGCATCCTGATGGCGCCGATGGCGGTGACCGGTCAGGAAGCTGTCGGCTCGATGGGGACGGACACGCCGATCTCGGCGCTCTCGTCGAAGTCGAAGCTGCTCTACACCTATTTCAAGCAGAACTTCGCCCAGGTCACCAACCCGCCGATCGATCCGATCCGCGAGGAGCTGGTGATGAGCCTGCTCTCCTTCATTGGCCCGCGCCCCAACATCCTCGATCTTGAGGGCACCTCGCGGCGCAAGCGGCTCGAGGTGCGCCAGCCGATCCTGACCAATGACGATCTCGAGAAGATCCGCTGCATCGGCCATTACGAGGATCGCTTCGACACCAAGACGATCGACTTCACCTATCCCGCGCGCGACGGCGCGGGCGGCATGGTCGGGGCGCTGGAGCGGCTGTGCGAGCGCGCCGAAGCGGCCGTCCATGGCGGCTACAACATCATCATCCTGTCGGACCGTCTGGTCGGGCCGGACCGGATCCCGATCCCGGCGCTGCTGGCGACGGCGGCCGTGCATCATCACCTGATCCGGAAGGGCCTGCGCACCTCGGTCGGCCTCGTCGTCGAGACCGGCGAGCCGCGCGAGATTCACCATTTCTGCTGCCTGGCCGGTTATGGCGCCGAGGCGATCAACCCCTATCTCGCCTTCGACACGCTGCTCGATATGCATGCGCAGGGCGCCTTCCCGACCGAGGTCGACGCCTATGAGGTGGTGAAGCGCTACATCAAGTCGGTCGGCAAGGGCGTGCTCAAGGTGATGTCCAAGATGGGCATCTCGACCTACCAGTCCTATTGCGGCGCGCAGATCTTCGACGCGGTCGGCCTCAAGAGCGACTTCGTCGAGCGCTATTTCTTCGGCACGGCGACCGCGATCGAGGGCGTCGGCCTCGACGAGGTCGCGCAGGAGAGCGTCAGCCGCCATCGCGACGCCTTCGGCGACGCGCCGGTCTACCGCAACAGCCTCGATATCGGCGGCGAATATGTCTACCGCATCCGCGGCGAGGAGCATGTCTGGACGCCCGACGTCGTCGCCTCGCTGCAGCATGCGGTGCGCCTCAACGCGCAGGATCGCTATGAGGACTTCGCCCGCCAGGTGAATGACGAGGCGCAGCGGATGACCACGATCCGCGGCCTGTTCAAGCTGAAGCAGGCCAGGGAGGATGGGCGCCAGCCCGTGCCGCTGGAGAGCGTCGAGCCCGCCGCCGAGATCGTGAAACGCTTCGCCACGGGGGCGATGTCCTTCGGCTCGATCTCGCGCGAGGCGCATGAGACGATCGCCATCGCGATGAACCAGATCGGCGGCAAGTCCAACACCGGCGAGGGCGGCGAGGAGCCGATCCGCTTCAAGCCGATGGCCGATGGGCGCTCCAAGCGCTCGGCGATCAAGCAGATCGCCTCGGGCCGCTTCGGCGTCACGGCGGAGTACCTCGCCAATGCCGACGTCATGCAGATCAAGGTCGCGCAGGGCGCCAAGCCCGGCGAGGGCGGCCAGCTGCCCGGCCACAAGGTCGATGCCAAGATCGCCAAGGTCCGGCATTCGACGCCGGGCGTCGGCCTGATCTCGCCGCCGCCGCATCACGACATCTATTCGATCGAGGATCTGGCGCAGCTGATCTTCGACCTGAAGAACGTCAATCCGGCGGCGGACGTCTCGGTCAAGCTCGTCTCCGAGATCGGGGTCGGGACGGTCGCGGCCGGCGTCGCCAAGTCGCGCGCCGACCACATCACCATCTCCGGCTTCGAGGGCGGCACGGGTGCGAGCCCGCTGACCTCGCTGAAGCATGCCGGCTCCCCCTGGGAGATCGGGCTCGCCGAGACGCAGCAGACGCTGGTGCTCAACAAGCTGCGCGGCCGCGTTGCGCTGCAGGTCGATGGCGGCCTGCGCACGGGGCGCGACGTGGTCATCGGCGCGCTTTTGGGCGCCGACGAGTTCGGCTTCTCGACCGCGCCCCTGATCGCGGCCGGATGCATCATGATGCGCAAGTGCCATCTCAACACCTGCCCGGTCGGCGTCGCGACGCAGGACCCGGTGCTGCGCAAGCGCTTCAAGGGCCTGCCCGAGCATGTGATCAACTACTTCTTCTTCGTCGCCGAAGACGTGCGCAAGATCATGGCCGAGATGGGCTTCACCAAGCTCGAGGAGATCGTCGGCCGTTCCGACCTGCTCGACAAGCGCGACCTGATCGACCACTGGAAGGCCAAGGGGCTCGACTTCACGCGGCTGTTCCACAAGGTCGATATGCCCGGCGTCGCGATCCGCCATGTCGAGCTGCAGAAGCACCCGATCGACGACGTGCTCGACCGCAAGCTGATCGCGGGCGCCAGGGACGCGCTCGAAGGTGGCGCGCCGGTCGTGCTCGAACACCCGATCTGCAATGTCGACCGCAGCGTCGGCGCGATGCTCTCGGGCGCCGTCGCCAAGAAGTACGGCCATGCCGGTCTGCCGGAGGACACCATCACGGTGAAGCTCAAGGGCACGTCGGGCCAGAGCTTCGCCGCCTTCCTGGCGGCCGGTGTCACCGTCGAGCTGACCGGCCAGGCCAATGACTATGTCGGCAAGGGCCTCTCGGGCGGCAAGCTGATCGTCAAGCCGGACCCTGCCTCCAAGGCGGTGCCGGAGCGCTCGATCATCGTCGGCAACACGGTGCTCTACGGCGCGATCGCGGGCGAGGCCTATTTCCGCGGCGTCGCGGGCGAGCGCTTCGCGGTCCGCAACTCGGGCGCCATCGCGGTGGTCGAGGGCACGGGTGACCATGGCTGCGAGTACATGACCGGCGGCGTTGTCGCCGTGATCGGGCCGACGGGCCGCAACTTCGCGGCGGGCATGTCGGGCGGCATTGCCTATGTGCTCGACGAGGACAAGAGCTTCGCGGCGCGCTGCAACCTCTCCATGGTCGATCTCGAGCCGGTCGAGGAGGAGGAGGACCTGATGGAGCGCCTGCACCATCATGGCGGCGACCTCGAGCATAAGGGCCGCATCGACATGGCCAACATGTCGGGCCATGACGAGGAGCGCCTGATGCAGATGCTGACGAACCATGTCGACTACACCGGTTCGGAGACGGCCAAGCGCATCCTCGACAACTGGGCCGATTACCGGACCAAGTTCGTCAAGGTGATGCCGGTAGAATACCGCCGGGCGCTGCGCGAGATGGAACAGGCCCGCTCGCTTCAGGCGGCCGAATAAACGCGACGGCGATCCCGGGCGGCTGGTTCACAGCCCGCCCGGGCGACGACCATCAGGACAGGCTCCCATCGGTGAGGGATGCGCGGGCTTTCAGGGTCCGGCACGACGGCGAGAGAAACGAGAACATGGGCAAGGTCACGGGCTTTCTCGAATACGACCGGCAGGAGCAGAAATATCAGCTCGCCGGCGACCGCATCCGCCATTTCCGCGAGTTCACGCTCCCGCTGGAGGAGCGCGACATCAAGAAGCAGGCGGCGCGCTGCATGGATTGCGGCATCCCGTTCTGCCATGGGCCGACCGGCTGCCCCATCCACAACCAGATCCCGGACTGGAACGAGCTGGTCTATTCCGGCGGCTGGGAGGATGCGTTGCGCAACCTCCACTCGACCAACAACTTCCCGGAGTTCACCGGCCGCATCTGCCCCGCGCCCTGCGAGGAAGCCTGCACGCTCAACCTCGAGAACATGCCCGTCACGATCAAGACGATCGAGCAGGCGATCGCCGACAAGGGCTGGCAGGAGGGCTGGATCGTCCCCGAGCCGGCCGCGATCCGCACCGGCAAGAAGATCGCCGTGGTCGGCTCCGGCCCGGCCGGGCTGGCGGCCGCCCAGCAGCTCGCCCGCGTCGGCCACGACGTCCATGTCTATGAGCGCGAGGCGCGCGCCGGCGGCCTGCTGCGCTACGGCATCCCCGACTTCAAGATGGAAAAGAAGCATATCGACCGCCGCGTGAAGCAGATGGAGGCCGAGGGCGTCACCTTCCACTACAACGTCAATGTCGGCGTAACCGTGCCCTTCGCGACGCTGACGGCGGAGCATGACGCCGTGCTGATGAGCGGCGGGGCCGAGGCGCCGCGCGATCCCGGCCTGCCCGACACCCATCTCCAGGGCGTGCATTATGCGATGCCCTACCTGACCCAGCAGAACAAGCGGGTCGGCGGCGAGGACGTCGCGGCGATCACGCCGATCCTGGCCGGCGGCAAGCATGTCGTCGTGATCGGCGGCGGCGACACCGCGTCGGACTGCGTCGGCACGGCGTTCCGCCAGGGCGCGCTGTCCGTGACGCAGCTCGACATCCGCCCGATGGCGCCGGAGATCGAGAACAAGCTGACCGTCTGGCCCTATTGGCCGACGAAGTTCCGCACCTCCTCCTCGCAGGCCGAGGGCGCCGAGCGGGAATTCCAGGCCGCGACTTTGGGGCTGGAAGGCCGCAACGGCCGGCTGACCGGCGTGAAATGCGTCCGCGTCGACGAGAAGCGCAAGCCGATTGCGGGCACCGAATTCGTGCTGCAGGCCGATCTCTGCTTCCTCGCCATCGGTTTCGCGGGCTCGCTGATCGAGGGCATGATCGCGCAGTCGGGCGCGGCCGTGGACAAGCGCGCCAACGTCGTCGCCAATGACAGCGACTATCGCACCAGCGTCGACAAGGTCTTCGTCGCCGGCGACATGCGGCGCGGCCAGTCGCTCGTCGTCTGGGCGATCCGCGAAGGCCGCCAGGCCGCGCATGCGATCGACAAGCATTTGATGGGCGAGACGATCCTGCCGGTGTGAGGTCAGGGCGTCATGGTCGGGCTTGACCCGACCATCTCGGAAACCAGTGGCTTTTCGTCACGAGATTCTCGGGTCTGCGCTTCGCTGCGCCCGAGAATGACGGCTGGCCCCGGACCTCACCGCGGCCAGCGGTGATCGTCCATCCGCCCCGGCTTCGGCTCGGGCAGGATTCCCTCGCCGAAGATGCGGTCGAGCTGGCCGGCGATCTCGCCGCGGCCGCGCGCCTCGGGGATCGAGACCAGCAGCGCCTGATCGCCCGGCCCGGCCGCGCCGGTCAGCGGCAGGATCGGCCCGGCCGCCGGCTTGGCCTGGAGCGCGGCGGGGAGGCTGATCACGGGCAGGCCGGCGACCATCTGGTCGATCAGGCGTTCGATTCCGCCCGGCTGGAGCTCGGGGTTCGTCGGGGCTCCGGTCTCCGGCGAGACGGGCAGGGCGATGACGCTGCCCTGGGTGCCGGGCTCGAACATGCGGCGCACCAGCACATCGACGAAATGCGCCGCCTTGCGGGCGCCGGCGCTGGTGAAGTGGATGCCGTCTCCGAGCCGCAGCCGCATGGTCTGGCCGGAGACGTCGGGGCCCATCGCCGTGTAGCGATTTTCGGCATCGACGAAAGCGCCCCAGAGATCGACATATTGACCGCCGCTGCGCTCGACCAGCTGGCGATACTGCTCGTTGAAGGTGACGAGATCGACGGACAGCCGCGCATTCTGCACAGGCGGCGCGCCGACCCAGATCAGGGGGACGCGACGACCCGCGAAGACCTGAGACACCGCCGCAATGCGCTCGCGATAGAGTTCGAGCCAGCGCGGGCTCAGCGGTTCATGCACGGTGTCGCCCTCGCGCAGGGCCTGGCGGTCGTTGAGGCCGATCAGCATCACGCCGAGGCTGATCTTGGCGTCCCCGGCCAGCAGATCGGTCGCGACCTTGGGCCAGTCGTGGAAATCGGCTCGGACGAGGCCGGAATCGGGCTTCGCCTTCGCGATGACGGCGAGATCCGGCCGGTCCTCCAGCGCGTCCTCCAGCCCGCTGGCGAGCAGGTTCGCGAGCGAATCGCCGATCACCAGGATGTGGTGGGCGACATCGACCTTGGGAATGACGGGGTCGTCCCTGACGACGACGGGGGCGGCCGGGCGACGGCGGGCCACCGGCGCGACGCGCTGGCGCTGCGGCTGCGCCACGGGGGGAGGCGGCGGCTGCTGCCAGAAGAACTGGAAGAAGCCGCGCTGCTGCGGCTGCGGTTGCTGGAACGACTGGCGGCCCTGCTGCGCGAAGGTTTCCGGGCCGCCGGTGAGCAGCAGCAGGCCGACGAAGGCCGGAAGCAGGAACAGAGAGCGCAAACGCATCGGGCTTTTGGGTCCCGCGCCAAGTTCAGGAGCCGTGATCCTATAGCTCAAAAAGGCCGCGACGTCAGCGCGCGTCGCGCATCTTCGCCAACAGCGCAGGGGTCGGCCAGCCATCGGCGATCTCCCCGGTGCGGAGCTGGTATTGCCGCACCGCCTCGCGCGTGCCGGTGCCGATGCGCCCGTCTGCGTCGTGGTTGTAGAGGCCGAGCGCCTTCAGCCGGCGCTGGAGGTCCTGCAGGCCGGCCTTGTCGAGGCGCGGCGCCTGCACCGGCCAGTCGGCCTGGATCGCCGGGCGGCCCATGATCCGGTCGCCGAGATGGCCGACGGCGAGCGCATAGGCGTCCGAGGAGTTGTACTTCTTGATGACGTCGAAGTTCTCGGTCAGCAGCATCACCGGGCCGCGATGACCGGCGGGGTAGAACAGCCGGCCCTCGCCGGAGGAAGGCAGCCTCGCGCCATCGGCCCGGCGCACGCCTGCCGATGCGAAGGCCGAGAAGCTCGCCCGGTTGAGCTTGTGGTCGAAACCCTGGGGCAAGGTCACCTCGAGCCCCCAGGGCAGCCCTTGCACCCAGCCGAAGCCTTTGAGGTAATTGGCGGTGGAGGCCAAAGCGTCGGCGGTCGAGCTCCAGATGTCGGCATGGCCGTCGCCGGTGAAGTCGACCGCGTATTTGCGGTAGCTCGACGGCATGAACTGAGTGTGGCCCATGGCGCCGGCCCAGGATCCGCGCAGTTCGCGGCGCTCGACATGGCCCTCCTCGATCAGCTCCAGCGCGGTCAGAAGCTCGTCGCGGAAGAAGTCGCCGCGGTAGCGCAGATGCGCCAGCGTCGCCAGCGAGCGGATCGTGTCCTTGTCGCCCTTGAACGAGCCATAGTTGGTTTCCATCCCCCAGACGCCGAGGATGATCTCCCGGGGCACCCCGTAGCGGGCCTCGACCTGGGCCAGAACGGACGCGTTCTCGGCCGCCGCATCGCGCCCGCGCGGGATCCGCGTGCCGCCCACCGCGCTGTTGAGATAGCCCCAGATCGGCGCGGTGAACTCGGACTGCTTCTTCGTCAGCGTGACGATCGAGGGATCGGGCGTCACGCCGCGAAAGGCGGCGTCGAAGGTCGCGCGCGACACGCCGCGCGCCTGCGCCAGCGGCCAGAGCCGTTGCACGAAACCCTCGAAAGAAGCGTTCGCCGGTCGCGCGGCGGGGGTGGGCGTGGCGTCCCGGGCCTTGGCGGCCGAGGTGCTGATCGAGCCGGTGGTCTGCGCGAGCGCAGGCGCGAGGCTGATCAGGGCCGTGGCGGCGATGACGGACAGGCGCATGGGACACTCGCTCGGGCGGCTGGAGAGACAGGACTGCTCAAGAGCGCCCGAACAAGATTAACCAAGGGTTAAGCCAGGCGGCAAGGATGGGGTGCGCGGTCGCATGTCCGTCGGCTTTGTCACAGGACGGCCCACGGGCGATCGGCTTTGGGCCGATCGGTTTTGGGCTGGGTCAGACCGCGTTGCGCGTCTTCAGCTTGCTCTCCCAGTCGAGCGCCTGGCGGACGATCTCTTCGAGGTCGTCATGCTCCGGCGTCCAGCCGAGTTCGCTGCGGATGCGGTCGGCCCTGGCGATCAGGGATGCCGGGTCGCCGGGGCGGCGGCCGGAATAGGTCACCGGGAAATCCACGCCCGAGACCTGCTTGACGACGCGCACGACCTCGTCGACCGAATAGCCCCGGCCATAGCCGCAGTTCAGCGTCAGGCTCCCGCCGCCGCTGCGCAGATGGTCGAGGGCCGCGAGATGGGCCCGGGCGAGATCGGTGACGTGGATATAGTCGCGAATGCAGGTGCCGTCGGGCGTCGGGTAGTCGGTGCCGAAGACCTCGAGGCCCGGGCGCTGGCCGAGCGCCGCCTGGCCGGCGACCTTGATCAGATGCGTCGCGTTGGGCGAGGACTGGCCGGAGCGGCCTTTCGGATCGGCGCCGGCGACGTTGAAGTAGCGCAGGATGATGAAGCTCAGCCCATGGGCGCGGGCGGCGTCGGCCAGCATCCATTCGCTCATCAGCTTGGAGCGGCCATAGGGATTGATCGGGTGCAGGTCGATCTCCTCGGGCACCGGGCTGATGGCGGGCTCGCCATAGACCGCCGCCGTCGAGGAGAAGATGATTCGTTTGACGCCGCCACGCACGGCGCTCTCGAGCAGGCTGCGCGTCTTCACGGTGTTGTTGAGATAATAGCCCAGCGGGTCCGAGACCGATTCCGGCACCACGATCCGGGCGGCGAAATGCGCGATTTCGGTGATGCCGTGCTGCGCGATGACGCGGGCGACCAGGTCCTGGTCGCCGATGTCGCCCTCGACGAAAACGGCCTCCTTAGGCACGGCCCACCAGAAGCCGGTCGAGAGATTGTCGAGCACGACGACGCTCTCGCCGCGATCGAGCAGTTCGAGCACCATATGGCTGCCGATATAGCCGGCTCCGCCCGAAACAAGTACAGCCATGGTCGAATCCCAGCTCCCCGTTGCCCGGAACCGCTCTAACGCAAAAGCGTTGACGTTCTCGCAAGCTCGTTCTGCTATGAGGATGATGTGGACGGCTTGCTACAAGCCGCGAGCGCGCCGCTCTCCCTCTCGAACCGCCCAAGGCACCCAAAGCCGAGGCGCCAATTGGACCTCCCATGTCGAAACGCATTCGCAAGGCTGTCTTCCCCGTCGCCGGTCTGGGCACGCGCTTCCTGCCTGCGACAAAGGCGATCCCGAAGGAAATGCTGACGGTCGTCGATCGTCCGGTGCTCCAGCACGTCGTGGACGAAGCGCGGGCCGCCGGAATCGAGCATTTCGTCTTCATCACGGGCCGCAACAAGGCTGTGATCGAGGATCATTTCGACTTCGCCTATGAGCTGGAGGACACCCTCCGCAAGCGCAACAAGACGGTCGAGATCGAGGCGCTCGCCCTCGATCTCCCGCCCGCCGGCGCGACCAGCTTCACACGCCAGCAGCAGCCGCTGGGTCTCGGCCACGCGGTCTGGTGCGCGCGCGACATCATCGGGGACGACGAGCCCTTCGCCCTGCTGCTGCCCGACATGCTGCACCATACCCATGGCAAGGGCTGCCTTGCCCAGCTGATCGACGCCTATGACAAGCATGGCGGCAACCAGATCGCAGTGGCGCCCGTGCCGGACGACCAGACCCACCAGTACGGCATCGTCGGCGTCGCCAACCGCGAGGCCAAGGTGTCCAAGGTGACGAAGATGGTCGAGAAGCCGGCCAGGGGCACCGCGCCCTCGAACCTGCACATCACCGGCCGCTACATCCTGCAGCCGACGATCTTCAACCTGCTCGCCAACCAGGAGCCCGGCGCGGGCGGCGAGATCCAGCTGACCGATTCGATGATCGCGCTGTCGCGGCTGGAGCCGTTCCATGCGGTGCGCTTCGACGGCGATATCTACGACACCGGTTCGAAGATCGGATTCCTGACGGCCAATATCGCCTATGCGCTGGACCGCAACGATATCGGACCGCAGTTCCGCCAGGAACTCGAGCGCCTGCTGGATCGCTGATGCGTCGGCTGACGCCGGAGCCGCGCCGGTGAGCGAGGCCGGCCTCGTCTTCGACCGTGTTCTGGGCCGCCGCCGCCTGACGAGGGCGCTGGCAGCCGGCTATCCCGACTTCCTGCTGGAGCGGGCCGCACAGGATCTGGAGGAGCGGCTGGCCGCGGTCCTGCGCCGCTTCGGCGTCGCGGCCGATCTGGGCTCGGCGCTGCCGCTGGCGGCGCTGGTGCTGCAGGGCAAGGCCGACGCCGTGCTGCATATGGCCGAGGCGCCGGGCGGCGCGACGGATCTGGTCGGCGATCTGGAGCGCCTGCCCTTCGCGGCGGCCAGCCTCGATCTCGCGGCGTCGCTTTTGGCCCTGCAGGGCGTCAACGATCTGCCGGGCGCGCTGATCCAGATCCGCCGCGCCTTGCGGCCGGACGGGCTGTTCATCGGCTGCCTGCTCGGCGGGCGCACGCTGACCGAGCTGCGGCAGGTCCTGCTGGAAGCCGAGACGGAGACCTCGGGTGGGGTCAGCCCGCGCATCGCGCCCTTCGCTGATCTGCGCGATCTCGGCAGCCTGCTGCAGCGGGCGGGGTTTGCGCTGCCGGTCGTCGACAGCGAGGTCGTGACCGTGCGCTACCGCGACATCTTCGGGCTGCTGCGCGATCTGCGCGCGCTGGGCTGGGGCAATGCCCTGACCGCCCGCCGCCGCACCGGCCTGCGCCGGGACACGCTGATGCGGGCGGCCGCGCTCTACGCCGAGCGCTTCGCCGATCCGGACGGGAAACTGCGCGCGACCTTCGAGATCGTCTGGCTCTCGGGCTGGGCTCCGCATGAAAGCCAGCAGAAGCCGCTGCGGCCGGGCTCCGCCAAGGCGCGTCTGGCGGACGCGCTCGGCGTGCCGGAGATCAGGACGGGCGACCGAGCGGGGGAGTGACATGAGCGGCAAACAGGAGCGTCTCACGCGTGACGCGTTCGGCCTCTTCCGGTCGATCCCGACGCGCTGGGCCGACAATGACGTTTACGGTCACGTCAACAACGTCGTCTATTATTCATGGTTCGACACGGCGGTGAATGCCTGGCTCATCGAGCGCGGCTTCCTCGATATCGTCGGCAGCGCCACGGTCGGCCTCGTCGTCGAGACGACCTGCAGCTATTTTGAGAGCGTCGCCTTTCCGGAGACCGTCGAGCTTGGCCTCGGTATCGAGCGGCTGGGCACCAGTTCGGTCACCTACCGGATCGGCGTCTTTCGCCAGGGCGGGGAGAGGGCGGCGGCGCAGGGCCGCTTCACCCATGTCTATGTCGACCGCGCGACACAGCGCCCCGTGCCGATCCCGCAGGATCTGCGCGCGGCCCTGGAAGGCCTCACATCGTCAGGCGGATCTGGCTGATCTCGCGCGCGATCTGCTGGAACACGGCATCGAGCTGGCTCGCACTGGAAACCTCGCGATACATGTCCGGCTCGCTGGCGCATTGCTGAAGCAGGTTGCGATCCCCCTCGATGACGCGGATCGTATAGATCTTGATGCCGGCGGCCTTGGCGTCGTCGCAGGCCGAGCGCGTCTTCGGGTTGATCGCGCTGCTGTTGGAATCCCAGCATGTGCGGTTGGTGAAAAACCGGTTCATCGTGTTGTTGCCGTCGGTCAGCACGATCATGTACTTCGTCAGGCGCGGCGTGCTGGCCGCAGCGGCTTCCGAGAATGGGGCGCCGGGGCTGAGCGTGGCCGCGCCCCAGACGACACCGGAGGTGATGTTCGTGCAGCCCGCCGGCGTCATCGCGCTGACGCTGCTGCGCAACGAGGCCCAGTTCGTCGTGAGCGGTTGAACACGGGAGAGGCTTGAGCTCTCGCAGTTGGCGCCGGGGTAGAGCGTCGTCGTGGCGCCGCTCGGCGTACTGTCCTTGATATCGAGAGGCTCGTCGCGGTCGGAGACGCAGCCGTTCCAATCGGCTTTCTTGACCGCCAGTCGGGGATCCGTGCTGGAGGGGCTGTAGCGCAGCCAGGCTTCGTCGCGGTAGCTGTTGGGGAGGCGCACCTGCGATGCGAAGGGCACCAGCGAGACCTTGATCTGCCCGGTTTCGACGCTGGCGTTCTCCAGCGTCGTCAGCAGCGTGTTGGAGGCCTTCTTCAGCTCGGTCATCTTGTTGGAGGAGGCCATCGAGCCGGTGTTGTCGAGCACCAGCGCGAGTTCGATCGTGTTGGTGCCCCAGGCGGCCTGTGCGCTCGACGAGACGGGGATGGTGTCGACGCCGATCACCTTTGTCAGGCTCGTCTCGACGGTGGTGTTGGCGGTGACGTTAACGGTACGGGCGGTGCGGTCGATCGCGACCGTGTAGGTCCCCAGCGCGGCGTTCGCATTGCCGGCGAGATTGGCGCGGATCAGCGCCTCCGCCCGGGTCCTGAGCTGGGCGTCGGTCAGCTTGGTGGCGTCGCGGGCCACCATCAGCGCAGCCGAATCAACGGCGGCGTTCAGGCTCGTGCGCGCCGAGGTGGCGCGGCCATAGTCGATGAAGGCGCCGGCGATGCCGACCAGCGGGATCGCGGCAAAGCCGAACAGAATCGCGACATTGCCGGAGGCGTCTTTCCTGAAACGGGACATAAGCGACATCAACTGTTCCTCCCCGGCACGGTCGGCTGCATGCTGCGGGAATCAGCGCAGAACCTGTGCCAGCCGGGCGGGTTTGCTGTCGGAATGCGTTGTCTCTGCCGGTCAGGCGCGCTATGCCCCGCGCAATCGAAACTGGCCGTGCGGCCGGAACGCCAGGAACCCTCGCCCCGTGATTCCCAACGACATCAAGATCACGCCGCAGCTCGTCGCCGAACACGGCCTCAAGCCCGACGAGTACCAGCGCTTCCTGCATCTGATCGGGCGCGAGCCCTCGATCACGGAGCTCGGCATCGTCTCGGCGATGTGGAACGAGCATTGCTCGTACAAATCGTCGAAGATCCATCTCAAGACCCTGCCGACCAAGGCGGCCTGGGTGATCCAGGGGCCCGGCGAGAATGCCGGCGTGATCGACATCGGCGACGGCCTCGCCATCGTCTTCAAGATGGAGAGCCACAACCACCCCTCCTTCATCGAGCCCTACCAGGGCGCGACGACGGGTGTCGGTGGCATCCTGCGCGACGTCTTCACCATGGGCGCGCGGCCGATCGCGGTGCTCGACGCGCTGCGCTTCGGCTCGCCGGACCATCCGCGCACGCGCCACCTCGTCTCGGGCGTGGTCGCCGGCGTCGGCGGCTACGGCAATTCCTTCGGCGTGCCCAATGTCGGCGGCCTGACCGGCTTCCACAGCCGCTACGACGGCAACATCCTGGTCAACGCCATGGCGGTCGGCATCGCGCGGGCCGACGAGATCTTCTACGCCAAGGCGTCGGGCGTGGGGAAGGCGATCGTCTATCTCGGTTCCAAGACTGGCCGCGACGGCATCCATGGCGCGACCATGGCGTCGGCTGCCTTCGACGAGGGCGCCGAGGAGAAGCGCCCGACCGTGCAGGTCGGCGACCCCTTCGCCGAGAAGCTCCTGCTCGAGGCCTGCCTCGAGATCATGGCGGCCGGCCATGTCGATGCGATCCAGGACATGGGCGCGGCGGGCCTGACCTGCTCGGCGGTCGAGATGGGCGCCAAGGGCGATCTTGGCGTGGAGCTCAACCTCGACGCCGTGCCCTGCCGCGAGGACGGCATGAGCGCCTACGAGATGATGCTCTCGGAGAGCCAGGAGCGCATGCTCATGGTGATCAAGCCGGGCCATGAGGAGCCGGCCGAGGCGATCTTCAAGAAATGGGGGCTGGACTTCGCCGTCGTCGGCCACACCACCGACAATCTGCGCTTCGTCGTGAAGCACCAGGGCGAGACGATGGCCGATCTCCCGATCAAGGAGCTCGGCGACGAGGCGCCCGAATATGACCGGCCCTGGATCGAGACGCCGCCGAAGCAGCGCCTCGCGCCCGAGAGCGTCGCAGCGCCGATCGCCAATGCCCAGGCCCTGCTGACGCTGATCGGCTCGCCCGACCTGTGCTCGAAGCGCTGGGTCTGGGAGCAGTACGACACGCTGATCCTCGGCAATTCGGTGGTGACGCCGGGCGGCGATGCCGGGCTGATCCGGATCGAGGACGGGCCGAAGGGGCTGGCCATGACCGCCGACGTCACCCCGCGCTATTGCGAGGCCGATCCCTTCGAGGGCGGCAAGCAGGCGGTTGCGGAAGCCTGGCGCAACCTGACCGCGACCGGGGCGACGCCGCTCGCCGTCACCGACAATCTGAACTTCGGCAATCCGGAGCGGCCCGAGGTGATGGGCCAGCTCGTCGGCTGCATCAAGGGCATCGGCGAGGCTTGCCGTGCGCTCGACTTCCCCGTCGTCTCCGGCAACGTCTCGCTCTACAACGAGACCAACGGCGTCTCGATCCTGCCGACCCCGACCATCGGCGGCGTCGGCGTTCTCGCCGACGTGACCAAGCACGCGACCGTCGCCTTCAAGGCGGAGGGCGAGGCGATCCTGCTGATCGGCGAGACCACCGGCTGGCTCGGCCAGAGCGCCTATCTCGCGACGGTCTGCGGCCGCGAGGAGGGCGCCCCGCCGCCGGTCGATCTCGCCGTCGAGCGCCGCAACGGCGATGTCGTGCGCGGCCTGATCACGGCCGGGCGCGTCAGCGCCTGCCACGACCTGTCCGACGGCGGGCTCGCCGTCGCGCTGGCCGAGATGGCGATGGCCGGCGGAATCGGCGCGACCATCGAGACACTGCCCGCGGGCCCGGCCCATGCCGTGCTCTTCGGCGAGGACCAGGCGCGCTATCTCGTCACCGTGCCGGCCGGCTCGGCCGAGGCGGTCCGGGCCGAGATCGCGGCAGCGGGCGTGCCGGTGCTGGTGCTGGGGCGGACGGGCGGCGACACCTTCGCGCTGCCCGGCGAGACGCCGCTGGCGCTGGCGGAGCTCAAGACCGCGCATGAAACCTGGCTGCCGGCCTATATGGCCGGCAAGGCCGCCTGAGGAGAACCGCCATGGCGATGGATGCCCACGACATCGAGGCGATGATCAAGGCGGCGCTGCCGGATGCGATCGTCGAGATCAAGGATCTCGCCGGTGACGGCGACCATTATGCCGCGACCGTGATCTCCGCCGCCTTCAAGGGCAAGACGCGCGTGCAGCAGCACCAGATGGTCTATGCCGCGCTGAAGGGCAACATGGGCGGCGTCCTGCACGCCCTTGCGCTGACGACGGTGACGCCTGATATTTGAGGCGAACCCTGGAGCAGCCGCCATGGCCGAGCCCGATCCGACCGTCGCCAATCATACGCTCGTTCTCCTGCGCAGCATGGACCGGAAGCTCGATCACGTCATCGAGACGCTCGGTCGGCACGATGTTCGCCTCGGACGGCTGGAGCGCGACATCGGCGAGGTTAAGAGCGATCTCGTTTTGCTCGAAAACCGGATGCTGACCCAGACCAACGAAATTCTTCGCATCGTGCATCGCCTCAACGAGCAGGACGCTCTGGCGAGCCAGAACTGAACTCCGGAGATACGCTCATGTCCGACACCAACGCCCGCATCGATTCCGAGGTGAAGTCCGCCGATGTGGTGCTCTTCATGAAGGGCACGCCGCAATTCCCGATGTGCGGCTTCTCGGGGCAGGTCGTGCAGATCCTGTCCTATGTCGGCGTGCCGTTCAAAGGCGTGAACGTGCTGGAGGATCAGGAGATTCGCGAGGGCATCAAGGCCTATTCCAACTGGCCGACGATCCCGCAGCTCTACGTCAAGGGCGAGTTCGTCGGCGGCTGCGACATCACCCGCGAGATGTTCCAGGCCGGCGAGTTGCAGGCGCTGCTCGCCGAGAAGGGCATCGCGGTCAAGCAGGCGAGCTGACCGGCGCGCCGCCGCTCCGACAAACCGGCGCCCCATTCGCCGTCTTCCGTGCGCGCCGCTCACGGGAGACGCCAATGCCTCGCTTCACCATCACCGCCATCCTCGCCTGCGCTGTCGCCGCGCCCCTGGTTGCGCCGGCGCCGGCCGCGGCCGACTGGGACAAGGCAAGGCTGTCGCGCGAGATCGTCGCGATCGAGCGGGAGGCCAAGGGCCGCCTCGGCGTCGCCCTGCTCGATCTGAAGGACCGCTCGCTCTGGTCGCATCGCGGTGGCGAGCGCTTCCCGATGCAGAGCGTGTTCAAATGGCCGCTGGCGATTGCGGCCCTGCAGGCGGTCGAAGCGGGCAAGCTCCGGCTCGACCAGCCGATCACGATCCGGCGCAGCGAGTTCTCGCTCTATCACAGCCCGCTCGCCAAGGCCTTCAAGGGCGAGGCCAACGCCTATCCGGTGCGGGAGCTGATCGCGCTGGCGGCCGGCGAGAGCGACAACACCGCCGCCGACATCCTGATGCGCGCCATCGGCGGGCCACAGGCGGTGACCGCCATGCTGAAGGCCGGCGGCATCACCGGCATCTCCGTCGATCGTTATGAGCGGCAGTTCCAGCCGGAGGTCTTCGGCTTAGCCGGCTTCGGCTGGTCGCAGGTGATCGATGAGCCTGCCTATCGCGCCCGGCTGTCCGCGCTCGATCCCGCGAAACGCAAGGCAGCCCTCCAGGTCGCCCTGAAGGATCCGCGCGACAGCGCCACGCCCGAGGCCAGCGTCGCCTTCGTCGAGGCGCAGGCCAAGGGCAACTGGCTGCGCGAGCCGGCGCACAGCGCGCTGATCGACAAGATCACCCTTGAAACGAAGAGCGGCCCGGACCGCATCCGCGCCGGCCTGCCGCAAGGTGCCCGCTTCGCCCACAAGACCGGCGCCGGCCTGACGATGGACGGCATCAACCACGCCACCAACGACATCGGGCTCGTCACCCTGCCGAATGGCCGTGTCTTCGCCATCGCGGTCTATCTGGCCGGTTCGACGGCGGATGCGAAGCAGCGCGAGGCGGCCCATGCCGCGGTGGCGCGGCTGGCGGTCGCGGCGCTGCGCTAGGCGCGCTTGGCCAGCCGCTCGGCGATGAAGATGCCGCCGAGCACGAGCAGCAGGGCGACGCCATGATAGAGCGCGAGCTGCTCGCCGAGGATCAGAACGGCGAGGATGGGCGCGAAGACCGGCACGAGATTGACGAAGACGCCGGCGCGCCCCGGGCCGATCAGCTCGACCGCGCGCATGAAGAAGAGCTGCGACAGGATCGAGGGACCGATCGCTACATAGAGCAGGATCAGCCAGCCCTGCGGCGCCTTCACCACGAAGGCACCCTGCGCGACCTCGATCGCCAGCAGCGGCAGCGAGACCAGGCAGGCGACCATCGCCAGCGCTGAGAAGAAGACGAGGCCGGGCACCTGCGGCCGCGAGCGGATCGCCACCGTGTAGCCCGCATAGAAGGTGCAGGCGACGATCATGAAGAGATCGCCCGGCGCGAAGGCGAATTGCCGGAGCACCGCAATGTCGCCGCGGCTGGCGACGACGGCGACGCCGAGCAGCGTGACGAGGACGCCGAGCGCCTGCACCGGGCCGATCGGCGTGCGATAGGCGATGAAGGCGCCGACCAGCACGAAGACGGGAATAGAGCCCTGGAGAATGCCGATATTGATCGCGGTCGTCGAATAGGCGGCGAGATACATCAGGGCGTTGAAGGCGGTGAAGCCGACCGTCCCCATCGCGATGATGAATTTCCAGTGGGCCTTGAGGACGGGCCAATGCGCCCTGATCTGATGGCGCAGCAGCACCGGCATGACCGCGCAGACCACGACCCAGCGCAGCGAGGTCAGCGCCATCGGCGAGATGGCGTCGACCGCGAGGCGACCGGCCACCGCATTGCCGCCCCACATCAGCGTCGTCAGCGTCAGCAGCAGATAGGCATTGCCCCAGAGGCGATGCGGCAGGGTCCGGGTCTCGGGCAAGAGCTCAACCTGACAGGAAAGGGGCCCCTGCAATAGCCTTGCGCGGCCTTCGCGTCATGTGGGATGAGGCGCAGGCTCGCCCGGCGCTCGGCGCATCCCTTCCTTCGATCTGTTGTCGGCCTGTCCCATGCTCGATGTTTCGTCCCGTCCGCTGCGCCTGCTCTTCGTCGACGGCAACACCCGCGCCCAGCGCGAAAGCCATGCCGCTGGCTATGGCGGCCTGCAGCCGGCGCAGGCCTATGCCGAGGAGATCGCCGCGATCGAGCCCGGCATCGTGGCCGACATCTGCCTGCCGGCCGACGAGGGCGCCAATCTTCCCGACGGCGCCGGCCTGCAATCCTATGACGGCATCGTCCTCACCGGCTCGGCCCTGCACATCTACCAGATCGAGCCGGCGGTGACCCGGCAGATCGAGCTGATGCGCGCGATCTACGCCAGCGGCACGCCCTGCTTCGGCTCCTGCTGGGGCATCCAGATGGGCGCGGTCGCGGCCGGCGGTACGGTGACCGCCAACCCCAACGGCCGCGAGGTCGGCTTTGCGCGCAAGATCACGCCGAGCGAGGCCGGCCGCAACCACCCGCTGCTGGCGGGGCGCCCGGCGGCTTTCGATGCGCCCGCGATCCATCTCGATACCGTGGTCCAGCCGCCGCACGGCACCACGATCCTGGCCTCCAACGCCTACAGCCAGGTCCAGGTCGCCTCGATCCTCGGGCGGATGGTGCCGGTGCTGATCGAGGAGGGCTTCCGGTCGGACGAGGCGGCCGCGGAAACCTGGCTCGCCGAGTTGCGCGCGCTCAACGCCGACAAGAGCCGCCAGGACCTCGCCTGGGCGCATGGGCTCGACGCCGAGGTGCTGGACGATAGGCGCCGCGTCACCGAGCTGCGCAATTTCCTGGACCAGCGCGTCAGGCCCCAGGCGAGCGCGCGCGGACGGGCCTGATCCGGCGGGGTGGGCCTCCGCCGCCGCTCTGTTTCGCGCCGTTTCGGGGCGCCACCCGGCAACATTCGTTTACGTAGCGCTAACCATAACCGATGCCCTCTGCGCTCCTGCGCTGCCTTGGACGGCGGCGATTCGGGGGGCCGTCCGCCCTCCTGAATGGCGGGGGCTATGATGGTTTTGCCGACGGATGGCGCATGTGGCGCCACGCAGGTGTTCGCACGGGTTTCGCCCAGCCTTTCCCTGCTTCCCGCCCCCGACAGGCCTCCCGCTCGACCGCCCAGCTTGGCTCGAAGCGCCCCGGCCTGCCCGCGGCTGCGCGCCGCGATGCTCGGTAGCGCCGGCCGGCGAGCTCTGCTGATCGCCTGTCTCCCGGCCCTGCTTCTGACCGCCCCCCTGTCGCCGGGTGCGGCGCAGGCCGCTGACGTGACCGTCACCACGCCGACGACCGGCACGGCCGGTAACGGAGGCGGCGGAGGATTCGTCGGCGGCGATGCCGGCAATGGCGGCGTGGGCGTTCAGTACACCCAGGGCGGGGCGGCAACGGCCAACGCGACTGTCAGCGGCGGCGGGGGTGGCAACGGAGGCGGCGGTGATCAGGTTGGCGGCCGTGGCGGTTCGGGTGGCAAGGGTCTTGAGCTGACCGTGGGCGGGACGGCGACTGTCAACGCGGCCGTCTCCGGGGGCGCGGGCGGCAATGGAGGCGGTACCACCAATACGGGCAGCGTCGGCGGCAATGGCGGCGCGGGTGGCGTGGGCCTTGAGCTGACCCAGAGCGGGACGGCGAATGTCAATGCGGCCACCGGCGGCGGAGCGGGCGGCAATGGAGGCAATGCCAACAGTACTGGAAGCGTTGGTGGCAACGGCGGCGCAGGCGGCGCGGGCCTTGTGCTGACCCAGGGCGGGACGGTGAACATCAATGCCGCCATCGTGGGAGGCCAGGGCAGCGGCGGCGGCAGTGCAGGCGGCATAGGAGCCGTTGGTGGCGCAGGCGGCGCGGGCGGTACGGGCCTTGTGCTGACCCAGGGCGGAACGGTGATGGTCAATGCCGCTGTCAACGGCGGCGCGGGGGGCAGCGGCGGCGTTGGCGGCGCGGTCAACGGCTCGCACGGCACGGGCGGCGCGGGCATCACCGGCTCCGGCATGACCCTGACGCTCGGTGGCCAGGCGAACGTCACCGGTGGCCTCTCGGGCGACGGCGTCACGCGCGCCAACGCCATCACCTTCACCGGCGGCACCAACCGCCTCGAATTCTGGTCGGGCGCGTCGGTCACCGGCACTGTCGTGGCCGCCGGCACCAGCACCTTCGCGCTGGGCGGCGCGACGAACGGAGCCTTCGATCTCTCGCAGCTGGGCCCCGCCGGGCAGTATCGGAACTTCGGCACCCTGGAGAAAGCCGGGACCGGCACCTGGACCGTGAGCCATGCGCCCGGCGCGACGATGGCCTGGCGGGTGACGGCCGGCACGCTCGATCTCGGCGGCACCACGCAGACGGCCAACGCCTTCACCCTGACCGGCGGCACGCTCAGCAACGGCACGCTCTCCTCGACCGCCAGTTTCGACCTGCAGGCGGGGACGCTGTCGGCGATCCTCGCCGGCACCGGCGGGCTCGCCAAGACCGGCGCGGGCGATGTGACGCTGACGGGCGCCAACACCTATAGCGGCGCGACCACGGTGTCGGCCGGCCGCCTGATCGTCAACGGCTCGATCGCCTCCTCGTCGAGCCTGACGGTGAACGCCGGCGGCACGCTCGGCGGCTCGGGCACGGTGGGTGCGACGAGCATCGCTGGCGGCACGCTGGCGCCGGGCAATTCGATCGGCACGCTCAACGTTGCCGGCAATCTGACCTTCACCGCGGCCTCGACCTATACGGTCGAGGTTTCGCCCGCGGCCTCCGACCGGGTCAACGTCACCGGCACGGCGACGCTGGGCGGAGCCAGGGTCGCGGCGAGCTTTGAGCCGGGCACCTATGTCGCCAGGCAGTACACCATCCTCAACGCGACCGGCGGCGTTGTCGGGGCCTTCGGCCAGAAGGTCGACACCAACCTGCCCTCGGGCTTCAAATCGGCGTTGAGTTACGACACGAACAACGCCTTCCTCGACCTGACGCTGGACTTCACGCCGACGCCCGCCGCGCCGACGCCGCCGGTTTCGCCCATCCCCAATCGCGGCCTGAACCTCAACCAGACCGCCGCCGCCAACGCGCTGACCGGCTATTTCAACCGCAATGGCGGCATCCCCGCCGTCTTCGGCGGCCTGACGCCGGCCGGCCTGTCGCAGGCTTCCGGTGAGCCCGCCACCGGCGTGCAGCAGACCAGCGCCAATGTGATGACCCAGTTCATGGGCTCTCTGACGGCGATCGCGCCCGACGGGCGCGGCGTGCCGCTGGCGCCCGCGCCCTCGGGCTTCGCCTCCTATTCCTCGGCCCGCGGGCAGGCCGGCGACCTGCCGACGCGCAAGGGCGAGATGGCGCCCGCGATCACGCCCGATCCCGATCTTTGGCGCTGGAGCGTCTGGGCCGGCGGCTATGGCGCGGCCCAGTTCAACGACGCCGATGCCGGCGCCGGCACTGCCGCCACGACCAGCCGGATCTATGGCGCGATGGCCGGCGCCGATTACCGCATCGCGCCCGACACCATCGCTGGCTTCGCGCTCGGCGGCGGCGCGACCAGCTTCAACAGCTTCGGGCTGGGTTCGGGCTCGTCGGATCTGTTCCAGGCCGGCGCCTTCATCCGCCAGCAGATGGGGCGTAGCTATCTGACGGCGTCCGCCGCTTACGCCTGGCAGGACGTCACCACCGATCGCAACGTCGCCGGGCTCGACCGGCTGCAGGGCCGCTTCAACGCCAACAGCTGGTCGGGCCGCATCGAGGCCGGCCACCGCTTCGGGCTCGCCTCGGTCGGCGTGACGCCCTATGCCGCCGGGCAGTTCAGCATCGTCTCGCTGCCGGGCTATCGCGAGACCGCGCTGTCGGGGCCGGGCACCTTCGCGCTCGCCTATGCCGGCAAGGACACGACGAGGCTGCGCGGCGAACTCGGCCTGCGCGCCGATGTGCAGCTCGTTCTCGCCGGCAAGCCGCTCAAGCTCGAGGCGGGCGCAGCCTGGATCCGCAACGGCAACACCGGCACGAGCGCGCTGGCGAGCTTCCAGACCCTGCCCGGCGCGAGCTTCCTCGTCGGCGGAACCGCGCTCGATCGCAACGCGCTGCGCACCACCGCATCCGCCGAGCTCAGGCTGACGGACGCGATCGTGCTCGCCACCAGCCTGGAGGGCGAGTTCGCCCAGAACGGCCGCAGCCTCGGCGGCAAGGCCGCCCTGCGCTACCAGTGGTAGCCGCCAGGCGCGGCCCGCCGTCGGCGCGCTTGATCGGCTAGCCTCCGACAGGCGCGGCGCCGCCTCTCCGAACCCGACGCCTCCCACGGCTCCGCCTCGCGCGCCGCGCCGCGGTCTGGCCCGCGAGAGGCCCCAACCGGCCGTCGTACGCCACAGGCGCGACGTCTCGTCCAAAGCAGACGATCGTCATGGCGTCTCCTTGCCTTAGAGGCAGGGAGCGAAATCGCGTCTGACACGGCCTTGGCGGCCTCTTTTGCGTACGATGATGCTGAAAGCCATCGTGTGTCTCGCGCAGCGTCATGCATTGATTAATCGAATTTTAAACGGAGGCTGCTCAAATATATGTCACGGATCAGCCCTGCGTAACTGTCACGGCGCCGCGTCCGCTACGGAATTGGCCTTGGCTGCACATCTCTCCCGCTCACAACGGCGTCGTTCAGGCGCCGTGATCGAAAGCGAAACGTCTTGAAATCGATCCGCACAAAAATCCTGGCGATCCTGGCGATCATTTCGCTCGGTGCCGTCTTCTCCGCCGCTCTGGGCCTGTGGGCGCTGTCGCGCACCAACGATCTCAGCCAGCGTTCCGCGGTGCTGGCCGATCTCACGCTGTTCACGGACCGGATCAACGGCCATGTGCTGGGTGTGGTGATGGACGCCCGCGGCGTTTACATGTCGAAGGACGCGGCCGCCGCCGAGCCCTTCGCCAAGGGCATGGAGGCGCGCTTCCCGCAGATGCGGGCGCTGGCGGCCGATCTCACCAAGATCGCGCCCGAAGCCGAGAAGACCCAGACGCGGGCGATCGAAAAGGCCATCGCCGATTTCATCACCTTCCGCTCGGAGACGATCCGTCTGGCGCGCGAGGTTTCGACGGCGGCCGCCAACACGCAGGGCAACAACGAGGCCAACCGCAACAACCGCAAGGCCTTGAACGATCTGCTGGTCGCCTTCGCCAAGACCACTGACGCTGCCAGCGGGGCTCTGGACGAAGAAGGCCGCGCGTTCACCGGGATGGTGCAGATCGGTTTGCCGATCCTGCTGGGCGTGACCCTGCTCGGCTCGATGCTGATCGCGCTGTTCTTCGCCCAGCGCTCGCTGACCAAGCCGATCCTCGATCTCAGCGCCGTCATGGCCGCACTGACCAATGGCGATCTCAAGGTCTCCGTGCCCCATCTCGGCCGCCAGGACGAGATCGGCACGATGGCCAAGGCCGTCTCGGTGCTGCGGGACAGCAGCGAGCAGGTCGCGATCCTGCAGCAGCAGGAGCAGGCGGCCGCTGCGGCGCGCCTGGCCCGGGCCCAGTCGATGGAGGCCGTCGTCTCCGATGTCGGCGAAGTCGTCGCGGCGGCTGCGGCGGGCGATTTCTCGGCGCGGCTGCAGATCGACCATGCCGACGAACAGATGCAGAAGCTTGTCTCGGGCATCAACGAGATCAACGCCGTCGTCGATGGCGCGACCAGCGACTTCTCCAGCGCGCTGCAGGCGATTGCGGCGGGCGACCTGACGCATCAGGTCGAGAAGACCTATCATGGCCGCTTCGCCGATCTGAAGAACGCCATCAACGACACGGTCGAGCGCCTGTCCTCGACGGTGAAGACGATCCAGCTGACCTCGGCCGATGTCGGCCTCGCCGCCCGCGAGATCAACATGGGCGCCGACGATCTGTCGAAGCGCACCGAAGAGCAGGCCTCCTCGCTGGAAGAGACCGCGGCGACGACCGAAGAACTCGCAGCCTCGGTGAAGGCCACCGCCCAGGCCTCGCGCCAGGCGGCGACCGTTGCCGACGAGGCGATGAAGGCGGCGCAGAACGGCGGCGCCATCGCCGGCCAGGCCGTCGACGCGATGTCGCGCATCGAGAGCGCCTCGACGAAGATCTCCGACATCATCCGCGTCATCGACGACATCGCCTTCCAGACCAATCTGCTCGCGCTCAACGCGGCGGTGGAAGCGGCCCGCGCCGGCGATGCCGGCAAGGGTTTTGCGGTCGTCGCCTCGGAAGTCCGGACTTTGGCGCAGCGCTCGAGCGAGGCCGCCAAGGACATCTCGGCGCTGATCTCGTCTTCCAACACCGAGGTCGGCCAGGGCGTGAAGCTGGTGCGCCAGGCCGGCGACCAGCTCAGCCTGATCCTGGCGGCGTCCGAGAAGGTCGCCGCGACGATCGCGGAGATTTCGGCCGCGTCGGGCGAACAGGCCAGCGGCATCGACGAGATGAGCCAGGCGGTCGCCCATCTCGACGAGATGACGCAGCAGAACGCGGCGCTCTCCGAGCAGAGCGCGGCGTCCGCCGGCTCGCTGTCGGGCCGCATCGCCCAGCTCAACGACCTCGTCGCCGCCTTCAAGACGGGCCCCGACGGCGCCCGCAGCGCCGGTTCCACCCCGGCGACCGAGCCGGCGCGGCTGCGCCAGCTCGCCGAGGCCGCCTTCGTCCAGAAGGCCGCCGCCGCGCCCCGCATGGCGGCGCCCGCTCCGCGCCCGGCGCCCGCTCCCGCCAGGAAGGTCGCCAACAGCCGCGCCGGCGATACGGGCTGGGAAGAGTTCTAGGCCCCGGCGGCGCGGACCGACACGCGCCTCACCGGAACAAGCCGCCACGCCGCAGCCTTCTGGATGCGGCGTGGTTGCGTGGATGCCAGGCCCGTTTTCTGGCGTCGCCGATCCCGGCCTCCCCCGCGCTCTTGCGGATCACGGTGAACGGGATGCTGCCCGCGAGGTCCCCGCAGTTCGAAACGGCGCGTCGCGCCGTTTTTTGTCGTTGGCGCCAGTGGCGTCCGCCTGCGCCCCGTCCTGGGCTGCCGTTCCGGGTTGGGTGGCCAGCGTCGACCGCGCCAGCAGCGCGTCAAAGTGACGTGGCGTCAAAAAGCCGTCGACGCGACCGCCATGGTTTATCGTCTGTTAATCGTTTGCGATGAAACCTGTGCCGTAGGGTCATCGTCGGATCCGTGCGCGCCGTTTCTGCCGTGTCTGCCGACAAAAACACCCAGAAAACGCACGTGCCAGAGGATCGGAGCCTTCGAATGCTCAAGAACATCACCATTCGCCAATCGCTCATCGGGATCGTCATTGCGCTGGCCGTCGCCCTGTTCGGCACCATCACGATGTCGATGCTGGCCATGAGGGACATCAAGGACGACACCAGGGTCCTGTCCCAGGAGGTCATGCCGACCGTCCAGATCAGCAACGACGTCCAGGCGGAGATGTTGAGCCGTCACCTGCGCCTGAACATGCATGTCAACTCCACCGATGCGGAGAGCATGACCCAGCTCGAGAACAACATTCGCGAGTACACGGCTTCGCTGGCGACCAAGCGGCGGGATCTGGTGACGAAGCTCGCCCTCCAGCAGAGCCGCGACGCGCTGGCGCGCTACGAGAGCCAGGTGCCGGCCTATGTGGCCGGCCTGGACAAGGTGCTTGACCTGTCCCGCAAGGGCGACAAGCAGGCGGCCACGGTCCAGCTGCGCGAGATGCGCCCGACGCTGGCCGCGATGGAGAAGGCGATCGACGATCTCTCGGCCCATGTGGCGAGCCGCGGCGTCATCGTGACCGCCGAGGCCGAGAAGGCCTACAGCTTCAGCGTGTGGATCATGATCGGGATCGCCATCGTTTCGGCGATCGTCTCCCTCGGCGCGGTCCTGATCGTCACGAAGCGCGTCACCGGCCCGATCCAGGACACGACCAAGACGATGAACGAGCTGGCGCAGGGCCATCTCGAAACCACGATCCATCACGCCGACCGCAATGACGAGGTCGGCCTGATGGCCAAGGCGCTGCAGGTCTTCCGCGAGAGCCTGGTCAAGGTCCGGGCTCTGGAAGAGCAGGAGCGCGCGGCGTCCGAACGTCGCCTGCGGGCGGCGGAGAGCATGGCGCTCGTCGTCACCGATGTCGGCGAGGTCGTGGCTGCGGCGGCCAATGGCGATTTCTCGGCCCGGCTGCAGATCGACCAGGCCGACGAGCAGATGCAGAAGCTCGTCGCCGGCATCAACGAGATTAACGCCGTCGTCGACATGGCCACGACCGAGTTCGCATCGGCGCTGTCGGCGGTGGCCGGCGGAGACCTGACGGTGCGGGTCGATTCGGCCTATCGCGGCAAGTTCGCCGAGCTGAAGAGTGCGATCAACGAGACGGTTGATCGCCTGTCCTCGACGGTGAAGACCATCCAGCTGACCTCGGCCGATGTCGGGCTCGCCGCCCGCGAGATCAACACCGGCGCCGACGACCTTTCCAAGCGCACCGAGGGTCAGGCCTCCTCGCTCGAGGAGACCGCCGCCACGACCGAAGAGCTGGCGGCTTCCGTGAAGGCGTCGGCCCAGGCCTCGCGCAATGCCGCCATGATCGCCAACGAGGCGATGCAGGCGGCACAGAATGGCGGCGCGATTGCCGGCCAGGCCGTCGAGGCGATGGCCCGGATCGAGAGCGCGTCCCAGAAGATCTCGGACATCATCCGCGTCATCGACGACATCGCCTTCCAGACCAACCTTCTGGCTCTGAACGCGGCGGTGGAAGCCGCTCGCGCCGGCGATGCCGGCAAGGGCTTCGCCGTCGTCGCCTCGGAGGTCCGGACCCTGGCGCAGCGTTCGAGCGAGGCGGCCAAGGACATCTCGGCGCTGATCTCGTCCTCGAACACCGAGGTCGGCGAGGGCGTCAAGCTCGTCCGCCTGGCGGGCGACCAGCTCAGCCAGATCCTGACCTCGTCGCAGAAGGTGGCCGCCACCATCGCCGACATCTCGGCAGCGTCGGGCGAGCAGGCCAACGGCATCGACGAGATGAGCCAGGCGGTCGCGCATCTCGACGAGATGACCCAGCAGAACGCGGCCCTGTCGGAGCAGAGCGCGGCCTCGGCCGCCTCGCTGTCCTCGCGCATCGCCCAGCTCAACGATCTCGTCGCCGCCTTCAAGACCGGGCCGGATGGGGGCCATGCGGGCAGCCATGCCGCGCCGCGGGGCGCAGCGTCCGAGCCTGCGCGCCTGCGCCAGCTCGCGCAGGCGGCCTTCGCCCACAAGGCTCCCGCGCCGCGGGCCGCCGCTCCGGCGCCCCGGGCAGCGACTGCCGCACCGGCCAAGAAGGTCGCCAACAGCCGCGCCGGCGACAGCGGCTGGGAAGAGTTCTGAGCGAGCAGGGGCTCGCCCCACCGCCGATACGGGCTCCGAGCGCAACCGCTCGGCCGCCAGCAAGCCGACGCGATGCGCCGTCCCTCAGGGGCGGCGCATTTTGCGTTGCGGCCTCATGCGGCGATGGCCGATCGCAGAGGCCCAGGGAGACAGGAGCGATCCGGGCCTGCCCGGCTCGTCGAGGCGCCGCTCGCACCGTCAGCCGAGCCTCAAAAGGCGCGCCGTTGGCCCGTGACGAGGAGGATGCGCGCATCCGGCCTCATGCGAGGTGAAGCCCTGGCCAAGGGGCCCTGGCCCTTCAGCGTCCCCGCCCTGTCGGATGAGGCTCGGACGCCGCGGGGCTCGCTGCGCCGTTGCGCGATATCACGAAAGTTGCAGCCTCAAACCACGACAATCCAGTCGATACCTCCAGTTTGGTCAACCGCGAGATGATCAGACGTGATTGCTGTGGCTCGGATAAAAAACTGCCTAAATATCGATCATAATTCTTTCGAATTAGGTTTTCTTTAACCCCGGCGGCCGCATGGAAGGCGTGCCAAGACGAAAACGTGCGGTTCGCTAAAAATATAATAAAATTGGGCGCTCGCTTAGAGATAGTATTGACGTCAGTTCTTCGCGTTTTCGTATAGAGCAACGTGCCTCTGTCTAGGGATCCATCATGTTTTCAGCGCTTCAAAAGACGCGTATTGTTCATCGTGTCATGATCGGCTTTTTCGCGACGCTGGTCCTTACGACGGTGCTCGGATTCATCAGCATCAATCGCGTCGATCTGATCAACCAGGGTTTGACGACCATCAACGACCTGAATTCGGTCAAGCAACGCTTCGCGATCAATTTCCGCGGCAGCGTTCATGATCGGGCGATCAGCCTGCGCGACGTCACGCTCGTCGACAGCGCCGCCGATGTGCAGGCGAATGTCGCCGATATCGAGCGCCTGGCCGAAGCCTATCGGCAGTCGGCCGTGTCTCTGGACCGGATGCTTTCAGACCCTGCGCAGGTCTCGCCCGAGGAAGCGCGCATTCTGGCGAGCATCAAGTCGACGGAGGCGAAGACTCTTCCCGTTTCGGAGCGCGTCATCGCGCTGCGCAAGGCCGGCGATCAGGCGCAGGCCAAGCAGGTGATGATGACGGAGGCGCGTCCGCTCTTCACCGAATGGCTGGCGCGCATCAACCAGTTCATCGATCTCCAGGAGGCCAACAACCAGAAGCTCGGCCAGAGCGTGCGCGGCGTCTCCGCGAACTTCACGGCGATGACGCTGCTTCTGCTCGGTTCGGCGCTGCTGATCGGCCTTGCCTTCGCCTGGTGGTCGATCCGGGCGATCCGGCCGCTGACCGGCCTGACCCAGGTCATGACCCAGTTCGCGAATGGCGACCTCCAGGCGAGCGTGCCCCACAGCGACCGGGCCGATGAAGTCGGCGCCATGGCGAAGGCGCTGCAGATCTTCCGCAGCAATGCGCTGGCGATGCGGACGATGGAATCCGAGGCCGCGGCGGCGCGCCAGGCGGCCGAGGCCGAGCGGCTTTCGACCGACGAGCAGCGGGCCCGGACGGTCAAGGAGCAACTCGACGGCGCCCGCCAGCAGGAGCAGATCGTCGATCTCCTCGCATCCGGGCTGCAGCGCCTCGCGCAGGGCGACCTCACCTGCCGGATCGAGGCTCCCGTGCCGGCGGACTATCTGAAGCTGCGGGACGATTTCAACGTGATGGTCGATCGCCTCAGCGACATGGTCGGCATGATCCAGGCGACCTCGGCCGATGTCGGAATGGCCGCCCGCGAGATCACGATGGGCGCCGCCGATCTGTCGACGCGGACCGAGGGCCAGGCCTCCTCCCTCGAGGAGACCGCCGCCACCACCGAACAGCTCGCCGCGTCCGTCAAGGCGTCGGCTCAGGCCTCGCGCCAGGCTGCCGCGGTGGCCGACGAGGCCAAGCAGGCGGCCCAGGCGGGCGGTGCGATCGCCGGCCAGGCGGTCGAGGCCATGGCGCGCATCGAGGATGCCTCGCAGAAGATCTCCGACATCATCCGGGTGATCGACGACATCGCCTTCCAGACCAATCTGCTGGCCCTGAATGCGGCGGTGGAGGCGGCGCGCGCCGGCGACGCCGGCAAGGGGTTCGCGGTCGTCGCCTCCGAGGTTCGCACGCTGGCGCAGCGTTCGGGCGAGGCGGCCAAGGACATCTCGGCCCTGATCTCGTCCTCGAACATGGAGGTGGGCGAGGGCGTGAAGCTGGTGCGTCAGGCCGGAGAGTCGCTCGATCGCATCCTCGCGGCTTCGCAGAAGGTCGCCGCGACCATCGCCGACATTTCGGCCGCCTCGGGCGAACAGGCCAATGGCATCGACGAGATGAGCCAGGCTGTCGCCCATCTCGACGAGATGACGCAGGCGAATGCGGCGCTGGCCGAGCAGAGCGCCGCCTCGGCCGGCTCGCTGTCGAGCAAGATCGGCGAGCTCAACGACCTCGTTGCCGCCTTCAAGACCGGACCGGCCGCGAGCCATGGAGACAGCCATGCCGCGCCGCGGGGCGCCGCATCCGAGCCGGCGCGCCTGCGCCAGCTCGCCCAGGCGGCCTTCGCGAACAAGTCTCCCGCGCCGCGTGCCGCCGCTCCGGCGCACCGCGCCGCGCCGGCCGCCCCGGCCAGGAAGGTGGCCAACAGCCGCGCCGGCGATCGCGGCTGGGAAGAGTTCTAGCGCCGTCGCGCGAGGCGCATCGTCGCCTCGCGCGACGCTCCGTTGAAGAACGGGGTGAGCGGATCGCCCCCCCTGTCAGGGCCTGTGTACGATTCACCCGGATCGTTCATAGGCCCTGACGCATTTCTGCGGCCCGGTCAGGTCCCCTGGCCAGCGGCTGCGGTTTCCTCCGCTCTGCGGCCGGTCGGCTGACCGTGGGCTCAGTTGCAGCACCGGCGCGTTCGCCCGTCGTGCAGCGCCGGTCAAACTCGCCCGTCCCGCGGCAGATGACGTAACTGTAATATCCAAAACGCTTCAATCAATTGCGGCTTTAACCTGTCATTAGCTATTTTGGCATTGTTTAATCAGTGTTGCATACGATGGCATGCGGTAATGCTGTTATATCGCGATGCGCAATCAGATTTACACTTTAACTGTCAGTCAGATCTGACGCTGGAAGGAGCCATGATGACTTCGCCCATCGCCGACCGCCTGGACTTTCTGCAGATCGACCAGAAGACGAAAGACGATGTCAAACGGCTCAAGCCGATTGTGGCGGCGCAGATGCCGCGGGCTCTGGAACGGTTCTACGAGCACATCAAGCGCTATCCCGAGACGAGCAGGTTCTTCGCCTCGACGGATATGATGAGCTCCGCCCGCGCCCGGCAGATTTCGCATTGGGACGTCATCGTCGAGGGCGAGTTCGGCGAGGATTATTACCGTCGTGTCTCGATCGTGGGGCAGACCCATGCGCGGATCGGCCTGGAGCCGCGCTGGTATATCGGTGGTTATGCGCTGGTCCTCGAAGATCTGATCCGCGCCGCCATCGCCGCCGAGGGCCCAAAGAAGGGCTGGCTGCCGCGCGCGGGCAATACGGACCAGCTTGCGGCTTCACTTGCGAGCCTCAGCAAGGTCGTGCTGCTGGATATCGAACTCGCCGTCAGCGTCTATTTCGAAGCTGCCGAAAAGGCGCGCCTCGCCGCTGAGCAGAAGCAGGCCGAGGTTGCGGCCGAGGCGATCGCCTCTTCGCAGAAGGAAGTGGTGGATCTGTTCGGCGACGCGTTCGACAAGCTGGCCGCGGGCGATCTCGGCGCGCGCGTCGACAAGCCCGTTCCGGCGGTCTTCGAGGGGATGAAGACGGCCTTCAATGCCACGGTCGAGCGACTCGCCGAGACCATGGTGACGATCAAGGCTGCCTCGTCTGAGACGCAGTCGCGCTCGGAGAACATCAAGGCGGGCGCGAGCGATCTGTCCTCGCGCACGGAAGAACAGGCCTCTGCGCTCGAAGAGACGGCCGCGACGACCGAGCAGATGGCGGCCTCGGTAAAGGCATCGGCTCAGGCCGCACGGCAGGCGGCCGACCTGGCCGACCGCGCCATGGCCAGCGCCCGCTCGGGCGGCCAGATCGCAACCCAGGCCGTCGCCGCCATGGGCCTGATCGAGGAGGCCTCGCACAAGATCTCCGACATCATCCGGGTGATCGACGACATCGCCTTCCAGACCAACCTGCTCGCGCTCAACGCCGCTGTCGAAGCGGCGCGCGCGGGAGACGCCGGGCGCGGCTTCGCCGTCGTCGCATCCGAGGTGCGGACCCTGGCGCAACGCTCTGGCGAGGCCGCCAAGGATATCGCGGCCCTGATCGCGTCCTCGAACGAACAGGTCGAGCAGGGCGTGTCGCTGGTGCGCCGGGCGGGCGAGGCGCTGACGCAGATCGTGACCGATTCCGGCGCCGTCGCGAGCACCATCGACGAGATCTCCGCCGCGACCTCGCAGCAGGCGACCGGGATCGACGAGATGAGCCAGGCCGTCGCCCAACTCGATCAGATGACGCAGCAGAATGCCTCCCTGGCCGATCAGAGTGCCTCCTCGGCGGAGGCGCTGTTTGGCAAGATCGGCGAGCTCAACGAGCTCGTCGCCGCCTTCAAGACCGGGGCCCACGGTGCTCCAGCGAGCAGTTATGCGGCCCCTCGTTCGTCATCCGAGCCGGCGCGCCTGCGCCAGCTCGCCCAGGCGGCCTTCGCGAACAAGGCTCCCGCGCCGCGAGCGGCAACCCCCGCTCCGACCGCCCCGGCCAGGAAGGTCGCCAACAGCCGCGCCGGTGGCGATTCCGGCTGGGCGGAGTTCTGAGGCCCTCGGCAGCGTGCGCCGCTGCCCGACACGCGCCCTGGCGACACGAGCCCTGCCGATCCGGCAGGGCTTTTTCGTTTGCCCGGCCCGGCCCGGCCCGTCGCCCCGTCGGGCTGATCCGCAATCGGGCCCAATTCCGCCTTGGCCCCGCCGAATTCGACCCTGTCTATCACGGGCTCGTGATCGATTGAGGGGATAGCAGACCATGATGACCCGACTGGCCGCCGCTCTGGTGCTGGCGCCTGGCCTCGCCGGCGCCGCCGAAACCGAGCTGTCCTCGCGGATCGACCGCGTCACCGTCTATCCCGACGGCGCCGTGGTGACCCGGCTTGGCCGCGCCGAACTGCTGCAGGGGGCGTCGCAGATCGTGCTGCGCGGACTGCCCGCGACGATCGATCCGGCCTCGATCCGCGTCGAAGGCAAGGGCAGCGGCGCCTTTGCCGTCGGGGCCGTCGATGTCCGGCTGGTGCCGGGCGAGGCCAGGCCCGTGCTCGACGCGGTGATTGAGGGCAAGCTCAAGACGTTGAACGAGGAAAAGGAGATGCTGGCCGGCCGCATCAGCGCGATCGAGGCCAAGCGCGCCACGATCGAGCGCTTCGGCCAGACCGGCCCCGACAAGCTCGGCCCCGACGGCAAGGCTCTGCCCGTGGCGGACTGGCCGGCTGTTTTCGATGCGATCGGCGTGTCGCTGGTCAAGGTGCATGAGGAGCTGCGCGGGGTGCGCGCCCGAGCCGCCGATGTCGCGGGCGAGATCGCGGCGCTGGAGCGCGCCCGGCCGCAACCCGGCAGACCGGGGGCGCCCCGGCGCGACATCGCCATCGCCGTCGAGGCGGCGGCGCCGGTGGCGGCCGAGTTCGCCGTGAGCTATCGCGTCGGCGGGGCCGGCTGGACGCCGCATTACGAGGCGCGGCTCAGCACCGGCGGCGGCGGCGGGGCGAAGCCCGCGCTCGCTCTCGTCCGCCGTGCCGAACTGCGGCAGCGCACTGGCGAGGACTGGAGCGACGTGGCGCTGACGCTGTCGACGACGCGCGCGGCCGGTGGCACGCGGGCGCCCGATCTCTCCCCGGTGCAGGTGATGTTCTTCGAGCCGCCTGTGCTCTACGAGGCGCGGCGCAGCACAGCCCCGGCGCCGATGGCGGCGGCCCGCGCCAAGGCGGAGGCCGAGGCTCTCGCCGACCAGACCGAGAGGGCCGCGCCCGCACCGGTCGCCGCCGAGGTCCAGACCGCGACGATCGAGGCCGGAGCCTATCAGGCGAACTTCCAGGTGCCCGGCCGCGCGACGATCCCGCAGGACGGCTCGACGAAGACCGTGGTGCTGAGCCAGGCCCAGATCGCCCCGACCCTGATCGCCCGAATCACGCCCGAACTGAAGGAGACCGCCTATCTCGAGGCCGCCTTCAGCCATGACGAGGCTGCAGCCCTGCTGCCGGGCACCGTCGCGCTGCATCGCGACGGCACCTATATCGGCCGGGGCCGGCTCGGCCTGGTGGCGCCGGGCGACAAGGTCGCGCTCGGCTTCGGCGCGGACGACAAGCTCAAGGTCACCCGCGCGCCGGTGCGCCGCCGCGAGAACGAGCCGAACTGGCTCGGCCAGACGCGGACCGATCTGCGCGAGTTCCGCACGGTGGTGAAGAGCCTGCATGCCCAGCCGGTCACGGTGACGGTGACCGAGCGCATTCCGTTTTCGGAGAGCAGCGCGATCACGGTCGAGACGCTGGCCGCCCAGACCACGCCGCCGACCGAAAAGCAGGTCGCCGACAAGCGCGGCGTCTCCGCCTGGACCTTCGACCTCGCGCCTGGCGCGGAGAAGGAGATCAAGGTCGCCTACCGGATCAAATGGCCGGGTGACCGCGAGGTCACCTATGCGCCTCAGCCGGGGCCCGGGCCGCAGCCGATGCCGCGGCCGTTGAATTGAGGGGGCAGAATTCGCTCACGAACCACCTCGTCATCCTGGACCAGCCGCGCAGCGGCGCAGGCCGGGATCCATCATCGGGCTCTGCGCCGCCCTAGGATGGATCCCGGGACGACCTTCGGTCGCCCAGGATGACGGCCGAGGGTCAGAGGGAAAACGACAGCCCCTCAAACCGCCATCGCCAGCTCGCGCCCGCGGCCGAGCCGCGTCATCCAGTCGGTGTATTGCGGCTGGACCTTGAGCTGGTGGCCATAATGGCGGCGCAGGCCTTCCGTCAGGCGCCCGCCCAGCCCGAGTTGCTCGTCGGCGAAGCCGATCATCACCGAGTTCGGCCAGGCCTGCGGGCGTACCGCGCGCAGGCGCTCGAACAGCGCGTCCTCGCTCGCATCAGCATCGTTCTGCGCCATCAGCATCAGCATCGCCGCGGTCGAGCGCGAGATGCCCATATGGCAGTGGACGAGGAGATGCCCCTCGACCCGCTCGCCGACGCCTTCGCGCAGCCCCTCGCCGAACTGGAGGATCTGTTCGACATGCTTTGGCCGAGGCGGGGTCATGCCCTGCGACGGGCCGAGGATGTCGTGGAAGCGCAGCGTGACGCGATGGTGCTCGCCATAGGTCCCGAAGGTGTCGATTTCGGGCAGGCCGGGGTCGAGCAGCGACAGCACATGGCTGACGCGGCGGATGCTGTGGGCGGGCAGTTCCTCAATGCCACAAATGGTGAGCGTCGAGATCGAGAGCGATTGCATGGCGGGGACCGGTTGGTTTGCAGGACAGGCGCGGGTGAGCGGGACGGGCGGGCGTATCCCGACACGTTTGGACGCTTCGCCGACAGCGCGGGTCATCCCGGACGCAGCGAAGCGGAGATCCGGGATCCATTCCAGAGCCTTTGCCGGAGAGGTTCCGGAATGGATCCCGGATCTCCCGGAGCCTGTCCTTGGGCCGGCCACAGGCCGGACCCGAGGGGTCGCCCGGGATGACCCTCCCCTTTTGCAGGCAGAAGGGGAGGGTTGGTGGGCGCGGTCAGGCTCCTACGCCGCCACCGCCTGCTCCTCGATCCCCAGCTCTTCGCCCACGACATTGACCCAGTAGCGGATGCCGTCGGGGATGATCGCGTCGTTGAAGTCGTAGAGCGGGGTGTGCAGGCCCTTGAAGGAGCCGTCGGCGGCGACGCCGTTGCCGATGCGCATGAAGGCGCCGGGCTTGATCAGCATCATCTCGGCGAAGTCCTCGCCGCCCGTGCCCGGCCGCATCTTGCCGTCGACATGGGCCGCGCCGACAGAGGCCGAGGCGGCGGCGACCGCGACCGCGACCTGCTCGGCCTTGTTGATCAGCGGGCTGGTGCCGCGGTGATAGGTGGCCTCCGCCTTGCAGCCCCAGGCGAGAGCGGTGGCGGCGGCGAGTTCGCCGATCCGGCGCTCGATGGTGTTGCGGATCTCGGGCGCATAGGTGCGCGCCGTGCCGCCGAGCACCAGCTCGGAGGGGATGACGTTCGAGGCGTTGACGTCGCCGCCATGGATGTAGCCGACGCTGATCACGGCAGTGTCGAGCGGCGGCACGTTGCGGCCGACGATGCCCTGCAGCCCGAGCACGAACTGCGCCTGGGCGTAGGTGATGTCGGTCGAGAGATGCGGCTGCGAGCCGCCATGGCCGCCGACGCCGCGGAAGATCACCTCCCAGCTGTCGGCCGAGGCGAGGAACGGCCCGACCGCCGTGCCGAAATGCGAGGCCGGCAGGCCCGGCGTGTTGTGCAGGCCATAGATCGCATCGCAGGGGAAGCGCTCGAACAGACCGTCGGCCAGCATCGCCTCGGCGCCGCCGCGGCCTTCCTCGGCCGGCTGGAAGATCAGGATGCAGGTGCCGGCGAAATCGGGGTTCTCGGCGAGATAGCGCGCGGCGCCGAGCAGCATGGTGGTGTGGCCGTCATGGCCGCAGGCGTGCATCTTGCCGGGGTGCTGCGAGGCGTAAGGGAGGCCGGTCTGCTCCTCCAGTGCGAGGCAGTCCATGTCGGCACGCAGCCCGATCGCGCGCTGGCCGGGGCGCCTGCCCCTGATGACGCCGACGACGCCGGTGCCGCCGACGCCTTTCGTGACCTCGACACCCCATTCGCGAAGATTCTTGGCGACGAGGGCCGCGGTGCGCGTCTCCTCCAGGCCAAGCTCGGGATGGGCGTGGATGTCCTGGCGGATCGCGGAGAAAGCCGCGTGGTGGCGGTCGAGCCAGCTGTTGAGATCAGTCGTCATCGTCGTCATCGTCCCCTGCGCGCGAGCGGCGCGCCTGCTTTTGTCCGCGGCTCCTGGATCGCCGCGCGGAGCCGGACCAGAGCCTGCCGGCGCGGCGTCTTCAAGGCCGCCGATGCTTCTTCTACACCCTGCCGGGGCTGGCATCCATGCGCGCCAAGCTTGACCTCGGCGCGCTCTTGGCTCATGAGGGCGTGCAAGAACCTGCCTTCGAACCCCGGTCTTGCGCCGGGGTTTTTCATGTGCGGCGCTTGCCCGGAACGACACGCGCAAGACTCACTTAGGACAAGCAGGAACCCCTGAACCATGGCAAATGTGGTGGTGGTCGGCGCCCAATGGGGCGACGAGGGCAAGGGCAAGATCGTCGACTGGCTGTCGAGCCAGGCCGATGTCGTCGTGCGATTCCAGGGCGGCCACAATGCCGGCCACACGCTGGTGATCGACGGCGTCGTCTACAAGCTGTCGCTGCTGCCTTCGGGCATCGTGCGCCCGGGCAAGCTCTCGGTCATCGGCAACGGCGTCGTGGTCGATCCCTGGCATCTGGTCGAGGAAATCGCACGGCTGCAGGCGCAGGGCGTCGCGATTTCCCCTGAGAACCTGCGCGTCGCCGACAATGCGACGCTGATCCTGCCGCTGCATCGCGAGCTCGACCATTTCCGCGAGACCTCCAATGTCGGCCTGAAGATCGGCACGACCAAGCGCGGCATCGGCCCGGCCTATGAGGACAAGGTCGGCCGCCGCGCCATCCGCGTCATCGACCTGAAGGATCCCGCGATCCTGGAGGCCAAGATCGCGCGGCTGCTGGCGCATCACAATGCGCTGCGCCGCGGTCTCGGCATCGATGAGGTGAACGGAGCCGAGCTGCTGGCCCAGCTCAAGGCGATCGCGCCGCAGATCCTGCCCTTCGCCGACACCGTCTGGGCGCTGCTCGATTCGCAGCGCCGCGCCGGCAAGCGCATCCTGTTCGAGGGCGCGCAGGGCGCGCTGCTCGACGTCGACCACGGCACCTATCCCTTCGTGACCTCCTCCAACATCGTCGCTGGCCAGGCCGCGACCGGCTCGGGGCTCGGCCCCTCGGCGGTCGGCTATGTGCTGGGCATCGCCAAGGCCTATACGACGCGCGTCGGCGAGGGCCCGTTCCCGACCGAGCTGTTCGACGAGATCGGCGAGCTGATCGGCCAGAAGGGCAAGGAATTCGGCGTCGTCACGGGTCGCAAGCGTCGCTGCGGCTGGTTCGACGCCTGCCTCGTGCGCCAGACGGTGAAGACCTCGGGCATCGACGGCATCGCGCTGACCAAGCTCGACATCCTCGACGGCTTCAAGGAGATCAAGGTCTGCATCGGCTACAAGCTCGACGGCGAGATCCTCGAGCATCTGCCGGCGGGCCAGAGCGACCAGGCCCGCGTCGAGCCGGTCTACGAAACGATCGAAGGCTGGGAAGGCTCGACCGCGGGCGCCCGCTCCTGGGCCGATCTGCCGGCGCAGGCGATCAAATATGTCCGTCGCATCGAGGAGCTGATCGGGGCCAGCGTCGCGGTGCTCTCCACCAGCCCGGAGCGCGACGACACGATCCTCGTCCACAACCCCTTCGAAGGCTGAGGCCATCCGCGAGGGGCGGGCCGCCTCGCGAGGGTGAACCGCCGCGTCGAAAGTTCTCCGGCCTTTGAAACATCGGGAGCCCGTCGAGGGTTGACGCAGGCACCCATCACAGACAAGTGAGGCCAATGGCCGACTTCTATCCCATCCTGGCACGAGCGGTCGCCGGGCTGCCCGACACATCGCCGGCAGCGCGCCACGCCATCTACGACCGTGCCCGCGCCGCGCTCGTGGCCCAGCTGCGCAGTCTCGACCCGCCTCTCGGCGAGGCCGAGATCATGCGCGAGCGTCTGTCGCTCGACGAGGCCGTGGCCCGCATCGAAGCCGATTACGACGACACCCCGCTGCCGTTCGACGTCGATGCGCTGCCGCCCGCGCTGCCGCCCGAGACCGACCCGCTGCCCCAGGCCGGGGTCGAGCCGCAGCCCGCGCCCGAGGACGAGCGTTTCCAGGAGCCGCGGCCTGAGATCGCAGAGCCCCAGCCGGTGCGCCCGCGGGTTTCCCCGCCGCGCGAGAAGCGGGTCAAGCCCGTGCATCTGCGCACGGCTGTGGTCGCGACCGGCATCGCCATCGCCGTCGCCGCGATCGCGGCGGCGGCGTACTACGTCAACAAGGTCAATCCGCCTGACGCGGCCTCGCGGCCGCGGGCCGAGAGCCCGTCGCAGCCGGCTCAGGCCGACAATGCCGGCAAGATCAACGAGCGCGTCGGCGAGGCCGGCACGCCAGCGCCGGTCGTGCGGCCGGGCGGCAATGCCAGCGCGAGCGCTCCGTCTCAGGAGATCGCGGTCGCGCAGCGGGCGATCCTCTATACCGAAGATGCGGCGACCCCGCAGACCCCCCGCGCGGTCAATGGCCGCGTCTTCTGGCGTCTCGACAGCGAGAGCGTCGGCCAGGGCCGGCCGGTCGAGACGATCGTGCGCGCCACCGTCGAGGTCGCGGAGATGGGGCTGTCGCTCGACTTCACCATCCGCCGCAACACCGACACGGCCTTTCCGGCCTCGCACATCATCGGCATGCGCTTCACCTCGACGGGCCCCGCCGCAACGGATGCCGTGCGCGAGGTCGGCGTGCCGCAGTTCAAGACCGAGGAGAGCGAGCGCGGCGCGCCGCTCTCGGCAATCAACTCGGCGCTGGGCGAAAATCTCTTCGTCGCGGCCTTGTCGAATGTGCCCGTCGAGGTCGAGCGCAATGTCGAGCTGATCCTGAACCGGGCCTGGATCGACGTTCCCGTCCGCTTCGCCTCGGGCAAGCGAGGCATCCTGACCTTCGAGAAGGGCGTCTCGGGCAGCCAGACGCTGGCGGATGCCTTTGGGCGTTGGCGGTAGGGAGGCTCCGGGATCGCCTGCCCATCGCCGGCCCTCATCCTGAGAAGCCGCGTCAGCGGCGTCCCGAAGGATGAGGGCTGAGAGGCGGCCGTCCTTTCAGCTCTTCCGCGCCAAGCCCCGCGAGCGCCGCCGCTGGAAGCGCTCCATCGCGGTGAAAGGGTTCGCGGCCTAGGAGGCTGCGAGGGAGGGGTCGGCGAGCAGGCAGGCGCTGCAGAGCAGGGCGATGTCCAGCAGCCTTCGGCGCGACGACAGCCAGGACGACACCATCCCGCCCACGGTTTTTCGCGGTCGGGTCGACAGGTCCAGGTAGCCGCGTGCCAGTGCCGCCTCGCGCTCCGGCTGAGGATGCGCCGGCCGGAGCAGGCGGTGCAGCACCGTGCCGGCCCGCCGCTTCATGCGGCGGAACACCCGGCTCCAGGCCAGTGCATGCTCGTCGAGCCAGATGACGTTGACCGGCAGCGATGACATCGTTGCCTCATCGGCCCGCAAGGGTGCGTCCGGGTCGCTCACCTCGTAGAAGCATTCATAATCCGGCCAGGTGTAGCCGTCTTCCCATGTCCAGCAGTCATGGGCCTGATAGTGCTGCATCAGCCGGGCGCCGAGCGCCTTGTCGGTCGGCAGAAAGGCCGACGGCGCACCGAGGCGGGGGCTGTTTCGCTGCATGAAGTAGAGCACCCGGTCGCTAACATAACCGCTGACATACAGCCGGAAATCGCGCTGGCGCCTGAGGTGCGCGACGGCCCGGAACACCTGAACATGCTCTTCATGGCCGTATTCGCCCCAGGGATTGTGGGAGACGACGAGGTCGCCGGCGCTGATATGCTCCTCCAGCGCCGCGATCAGCAGATGGAAGTTTCGCGCATAGGCGTCGCCGTTGCGACCGCAGTGGATGCCATAGACGGTCTCCACCGGCTTGCGCCAGTCGGTCGTCTGGTAGGTATTGGATTCGGTGATGTTGAGACTGACCGCGTTTTTGAGTGGAAAGTCCTGAAACACCGTCTGGCGTCCCTGGCTGATCGAACCGCTATTGGGCGCCTGATTATAGCAGATGATGATCTTCTTGGCGGATTCCAGAATGGAACTCGCGTAGAGAACCTCGTCATCCGGGTGCGCCATGACGACCACGGCCTGATCGAAATCCTTCAATGTCATGGTCATGATCGATTCCTGTTTTTTGTTGTTATCGAATTCATGGTGGATCGGCATTGAATGCTATGTCGCATTTGAGCGCCGTTTGATGCCTTCTCGATGCCGTCAACGGGACATGTGAGGTTCGGCTCAGACAGTAAGATGGGGTATTGTCCCGATACTCCGCCCTTCATCCGTGACGCTCATAGAGTTGAGCGACTAAAAAACCATCAACGACGCCGATCGATCTCGTCGATCTGCGAACAGATGTTCCCTAATCACCAATTTCTCATGGTGGCCTCGAAAAGAATGCGTCACGCTACGTTGTTCCGCTGGCAGACGTTTGCGATCGAGCCTTGACTGAAGCACAACAATGGAACGTTGTTGAGGCCTAAAGCTGTGGGATGCTTAAGGGCGGCGACGTTGCCCGGCGCTCTTCCTGAGAGGCCGCGTCAGCGACCTCTCGAAGGATGCGCCGTCAATCTCCGGAGCGTCACGAAGCATCCTTCGAGACGCGTTCCTGCGGAACTCATCCTCGGGATGAGGGCTCGGGTGGACCTGACCCTCAGCTCTTGCGCTCGGCGGCGAACCGCGCCGCCGCGCGCAGCACATCCGCCTCCGGCCCGAAGCCCGCGAGCGCCGCCACCGCCGCTGCGCTGAGGCCGTCGCGCTCGCGCTTGGCGGCGTCGAGCCCCAGCGCCTGCACCAGCGTGCCCTTGCCCTTGTCCTGGTCCTTGGCGGTCGCCTTGCCCAACTGCTCGGCGCTGGCCTCGACATCGAGAATGTCGTCGGCGACCTGGAAGGCGGCGCCGAGTGCCCGGCCATAGGTTCCCAGCGCGGCGCGCTGCGCTGGCGAGGCGCCGCCCAGGACCGCGCCCATCCCGACGCTGGCCGCCAGCAGCGCGCCGGTCTTCATCGCCTGCAACTGGCGGATCTGCGCCTCGCTCAGGGCGGCCGGCCCCTCCGTGCCGAAGCGCCCCTCGGCTGCGAGGTCGAGCATCTGCCCGCCGGCCATGCCGCCCAGTCCCGAGGCCTGCGCCAGCGCCAGCACCAGCGCGGCACGGATCTCGCCCGAAGGATGCGTCGCGGGGTCGGCCAGGACTTCGAAGGCGAGCGTCAGCAGCGTGTCGCCGGCCAGGATGGCGCTGGCCTCGTCATAGGCCTTGTGGACCGTCGGCCGGCCGCGGCGGGTGTCGTCGTCATCCATCGCCGGCAGATCGTCATGGACGAGCGAATAGCAGTGGACGAGTTCCACGGCAGCGCCCGCCCGCAGCGCAGGCTCGGGCGCGACGCCAAACAGCCGCGCCGTCTCGACGGTCAGGAAGGGCCGCAGCCGCTTGCCGCCGCCGAGTGCGCCATGGCGCATCGCCGCCAGCAGCCGCGCGGGGCGGGCGATCTCGCCGTCGCGCGGCGTGTCGCCGAGCAGCGTGTCGAGCAGCGTTTCGATCGCGTCGGCGGTCTGCGCCAGGCGGGACGCCAAGGCGTCCGCGCCCGCATCGCGCTTGGGGGAGGGGTGGGAACTCATGCTGCGGAACCCCATCCTGCGGAACTCATGCGCGGACCTCGCGTTCGCTGATCGGCGGGGCTTGCCGGAGCGTGACTGAACCGTCAAGCCGGTGACGGCCGGAGCACGCGGCCGGATCGGGAGGCCAGGGGGATGGCGACGATGGCGGCAGAACGGGCGACCATGCGGCGGAGCTTTCCACTCCGTGTGCTGCGCTGGATCTGGCTGCTGGGGCTGACGCTGCTCGTCGCGCTCATCCTGGCGCTGGTTCTCTACCGGTTCGTCCCCGTGCCCTCGACGCTGATGCTCGGGCGCTGGCTCACCCTGCAACCGGTCGAGCGGCAATGGGTGCCGCTGGCGCAGATCTCGCCGAACCTGATCCGGGCTGTGATCGCGGCCGAGGACCAGCGCTTCTGCAGCCATGCCGGCGTCGACTGGGTCGAGCTCAACGCGGTGCTGGAGGACGAGGACGGCCCCTCGCGCGGGGCCTCGACGCTGACGATGCAGACCGCCAAGAACGTCTTCCTCTGGCCCGGCCGCTCCTATGTCCGCAAGGGGCTGGAGATTCCGCTCGCCCTGGCGATCGACACCGTCTGGCCCAAGACCCGCGTCATCGAGGTCTATCTCAACGTCGCGGAATGGGGGGAGGGGCTCTACGGCGCCGAAGCCGCGGCCCAGCGCTATTTCGGGAAGCCGGCGGCGCGGCTCACCCCCGCCGAGGCGGCGCGGCTGGCGGGCGCGCTGCCCAACCCGCTCCTGCGCAATCCGGCCCGGCCGAGTCGGGGCCTGCAAGCCGCGGCCGGCCGCGTCCAGCGCCGGGTCGGGCCGTTGGGGCCGCTGGGCGATTGCGCCCTGCCCGGATAATGGCAGGCACGCAGGCGGCTGCGAATCCGAAATTGGGGATTCAGCACTAGCCATCCCGTGCCACAGCGTGTATGGGCAACGCCTCACGAGATTGATCCGTCGTCGTGGCGGTGGCGTGGCCTGCGGGCAGCGCTTCCGGACGGCGGCACGATGGAGAAGTAGCATGGCCGTTCCGAAGAGAAAGACGTCGCCGTCGAAGCGCGGCATGCGCCGCTCGGCCGACGCGCTGAAGCAGCCCACCTATATCGAAGACAAGAACTCCGGCGAACTGCGCCGCCCGCATCATGTCGACCTGAAGTCGGGCATGTATCGCGGCCGCCAGGTGCTGAAGGTCAAGACCGAGGCCTGAGACCGGTCGCATCGTCTTCGACAAGGCCGGCGCTCGCGCCGGCCTTGTTCGTTTGGCGACCCGATTGAACCCCAACGACCCCCGACGCGACCCTGATCCAGCATCATGCTCGCCGGAGGTTGCCATGGGCTACAACGCCTCGCTGAACGGCCGGATCGTCGCCTGGCTCCTGCAGCGGCCCCTCGGCGTCCGACACGGCAACGGGGAGTGCTGGACGCTGGCCGAGGATGCCTTGCTGGCACAGGGCGCGCGCGGCTCCCGCCAGCTCACGCCGCATTTTTCCGCCGGAAGCGACTACATCTGGGGCGACGAGGAGCCGCAACCGACGGCCATTGCCCCAGGCGACATCCTTCAGCTTCGCAACTACAGCGTCCGGAAGACGGACCGCGTCATCGATTTCCTCAGTGGCCCCGCAGGGCGTCTGCGTGTTCCCCATGTCCTGAGGCTGCCCCACCATACGGCGCTCGTCCTGCGCGTCGTCGTTCCGGGGGCTCTGCTCGACGTGATCGAGCAGAACGTACCGCTGCCGGGCTCGACCCGGCCCGACAGGGTCGTGCAGATCAACCGCTTGGCGCTGGCCTCGTGCCAGGGCCCGCGTGAGAGCCGCCTCTCGGATGCGGGCGACCGGGAGACCACCACAACGAGTTACACCGTACTGGGCGGCCGCATCCGGGCCTTCCACCCTCAGCGGTGACTCAGCGTCCGCGACGCGCCCGCAGCCCCATCGATTCGATTCGCCCGCGCAGCGCCGCGGCGCGGTAGAGCCTGGCGGCGGCCTCCGGCGTCTCGCGGTCGCGGCGGGCGAAGGGGCCGATCTCGGCCTGGCTGGCGGCAACCTGCAGCAGAAGGATCGCGGAGCCCGCCGTGGTGCGCTCGCCGACCTGCTCCCGATATCCTGAACCGCCCATGTTCCACTCCGATACGCAGGCGCTGCGCCCGGGGGTAAAGTTGCAAGCCGGCGGCCAAGCTTAACGGTGCGTTAAGGCGGCTCGGCGCATCGTTTCGGAACATTTCACTCCGTCCGGACCGGGCGATCAGGCATCGCTTCCCGCTGCCGGACATCCCGTCCCCTCGAGGCCGCTTCGCGATGCCGGTGCCGTCGATCTTCAATGCGCGTGACGATGGCCGCGTGGATCCGCGGAATCTGCTCTCGTCGATCGGCGAGGTCGTCTACACCTGGGACATCCATAGCGACGCCCTGATCTGGGGCCCCAATGCGGTCGATGTGCTGGGCGCGATTCCCGATGCGGCGATGGCGCGCGGCCTCGGCTTTGCCGGCCTGGTCGAGCCCGGCAGCGGCCGCAGCCGCTATGATGCGGTGTTCTCCTCGGGCGGCCACGACCAGGGCGAGGGCGTGATCTACCGCACCCGCTACGCCGCCAATTTCATTGGCCGCCAGATGTGGGTCGAGGATGCCGGCCGCTGGTTTGCCGGCACGGATGGCCGCCCGGCCTCGGCGCGCGGCATGCTGCGGCTGGAACGCCAGGTGCGTCCCGACGAACTGATGGCGCCGTCAGGCGAGCTGGGTGATCGCCCGGCCCTGGTGGAGCGCCTGGCGATAGCCCTGAGCGAGCATCTGCCGGCCGAGCGCAACGTCGTGGTGCTGGTCGCTGCGATCGACGAACTGGCGCGGCTCAACGACGATTTCGGCCACGAGGCGACCGACGAGATCATCGGCATGGTGCAGGAGCGCCTGCGCTCGGTGACGCGCCGGCGCGACCATCTCGTGCGCTATTCCGGCAACCGCTTCGCCATCCTGCTCACGGGCTGCCCGCAGAACCAGGTCACGGCCGCGGCCAAGCGCTTCAGCAAGGCGGTGGCCCAGGCTGCCATCGAGACCGCGCGCGGCATCGCGCTGGTGCGCCTGCGCGTCGGCGCGGCGATTGCCCCCGATCTGTCCAACCATGCCGGCACGCTGCTCTCGGCCGCCGAGAACGCGCTGGCCGGCGCCAAGGCGGGCGCGGCCGATGCGGCCGTCATCGCCCGCCGGCACGAAAGCCGCGAGCGCAGCGACACCGAGACCAGCTTCGATGTCGGCGCGCTCGCCGCCCTCAACGAGCGGCGCGTCGAACTGGCGCTGCAGCCGATCGTCCGGGCAAAGTCGCGCGAGGTCGCCTTCCACGAGGCGCTGCTGCGGGTCTCGCTCGGCGACAAGGGCGCCTTCTTCGCGACGGCGGAGCTGATCCCGATGCTGGAGCGGCGCGGGCTCGTGCGCCTGTTCGACCATCGCGTGCTCGAGCTCGCGGTCGATCTGCTGAGCCAGGAGCCGGGACTGACGCTGTCGGTCAATGTCTCGCCGCGCTCGCTGTCGGATCCCGAATGGCTCGACGCCTTCCTCGCCTGCACGGGCGGCGGCCGCGGCATCGCCGAGCGGCTCGTCGTCGAGATCACCGAGACCGCGACGATCGAGAATCCGGGCCGGATCGCGCGGCTGCTCGGCCAGATCAAGGACCGCGGTGCGCGCGTCGCGATCGACGATTTCGGCGCGGGCCATACCTCGCTGCGCCATCTGCGCGCCTTCCCGATCGACATTCTGAAGATCGACGGCACCTTCACGCAGAACCTGCGCCGCTCGACCGACGACCGCTTCTATGTCCGCACCCTGATCGACCTCGCCCGCCATCTCGGCGTCGAGACGGTCGCGGAATGGGTCGATGACGAACTCCAGGCCAGCATGCTCGCGGACTGGGGCGTCACCTATCTGCAGGGGCATCTGCTGGGCAAGGCGGAGCTGCGGCGGCCGGTGACGGGCGCGGCGGCGCGGGTCACCGCCAGCTAGTTCAGCCTTTTTGAATGGCGTCATCCCGGGCGGCGCAGCTTCGCCGCTTGCCCAGGATGACGGCGTGTTTTCCGAAAATACACCGGCGCGCTCGCGATGAAGCCCGACGGTCGAACCGCCCTCACTTCGTCTTGGCGAGCTTGTCCAGCCGGTCGCGCATCTCGCCCAGCTCGCGCTTGAGTTCGCCGAGATCGTCGCCCTTGGCGGCGCCGGCCGCAGCGCTGTCTTCCTGCGCCTTGGCGGCGGCCGCCGCGGCGAAGGGGTTGAACACCCGGAAGGCCTCGGTGAAGATCGCCATGTTGGCGCGCGTCTGGGCCTGAATGGCGTCCATGGCGCCGCTGCCGAGCGGGCCGCCTGCGAAAGCCTTGGTCATCTGCTCGCGGAACTGGCCCTGGTCCTTGGTCAGGCTGTCCATCGAGAATTCGAGATAGCGCGGCACCAGCGCCTGCATGCTGTCGCCGTAGAAGCGGATCAGCTGGCGCAGGAAGGCGATCGGCAGCAGGTTCTGCCCGTCCTTGGATTCCTCGTCGAAGATGATCTGCGCCAGAACCGGACGGGTGATGTCCTCGCCGGACTTGGCGTCATAGACGACGAAATCCTCGCCGCCGCGCACGAGGCCGGCCAGATCTTCGAGCGTCACATAGGAACTCGTGCCCGTGTGATAGAGCCTGCGATTGGCGTATTTCTTGATGACGGTCGGTTCTTTGTCGGTAGCCATCAGCGTCCTGCACTTTGGACCGGACCCTCCCGCGAAGATCGCGCGACGGCCGGACAGTCGGTCTGCTCGACAGCGATGGTAGCCACTGCGGCGTGCGTCGCAAGTTTTTTGAGCGGGCCATCAGAAAACAGGATCAAGTCATGGGCGCTGCAGCTTGTCTTTGCGCCAACGCAAAGATGTTCTGCCGCCCGTTTGCGCGCAGCGATCTCTTTCGGCTGACTTGACGGCGAGGCGGCGGGCTTCGAAGGTGCCCTCCGAACAGGGCGCCCGGCGCGGTCCGGCCGTCGACAACCAGCTGAGGATTTCCCCCATGGCCGATACGGATATCGTGATCGTCAGCGCCGCGCGCACCGCGGTCGGCGCCTTCAACGGCGCCTTCGCCAACACCACGGCGCATGATCTCGGCGCCGCAGCGATCAAGGAGGCCCTGTCGCGCGCCCGGCTCGAGGGCGGTGATGTCGACGAGGTCATCATGGGCCAGATCCTGACGGCCGGCCAGGGCCAGAACCCCGCTCGCCAGGCTGCGATGCTCGCCGGCATCCCGCAGGAGAAGACGGCCTGGGGCCTGAACCAGCTCTGCGGCTCGGGCCTGCGCACGGTCGCGATCGGCCTCCAGCAGATCGCCAATGGCGATGCCGACATCGTCGTGGCCGGCGGCCAGGAATCGATGTCGATGTCGCAGCATGCCGCGCATCTGCGCAACGGCACCAAGATGGGCGACACCAAGTTCATCGATACGATGATCAAGGACGGGCTCTGGGATGCCTTCCATGGCTATCACATGGGCACCACCGCCGAGAACGTCGCGACGAAGTGGCAGATCACCCGCGAGGAGCAGGACGCCTTCGCCGTCGCCTCGCAGAACAAGGCGGAAGCCGCGCAGAAGGCCGGCCGGTTCAAGGACGAGATCGTTCCCTTCACCGTCTCGACCCGCAAGGGCGACATCGTCGTCGATACCGACGAATATCCCCGCCACGGCGCCACGATCGAGGCGATGGCCAAGCTCAAGCCTGCCTTCTCCAAGGACGGCACGGTGACCGCCGGCAATGCATCCGGCATCAATGACGGCGCGGCCGCGCTGGTGGTGATGACCGCCAAGGAAGCCGCCCGGCGCGGCCTGACCCCCCTGGCGCGCATCGCCTCCTGGGCGACGGCTGGCGTCGATCCGGCGATCATGGGTTCGGGCCCGATCCCGGCGACGCGCAAGGCGCTGGAGAAGGCCGGCTGGAAGATCGCCGATCTCGATCTGGTCGAGGCCAACGAGGCCTTCGCGGCGCAGGCGCTGGCGGTGAACAAGGACCTCGGCTGGAACCCGGAGATCGTCAACGTCAATGGCGGCGCGATCGCGATCGGCCATCCGATCGGCGCGTCCGGCGCCCGCGTGCTGGTGACGCTGCTGCACGAAATGGCCAAGCGCGACGCCAAGAAGGGCCTCGCCACGCTGTGCATCGGCGGCGGCATGGGCGTCGCCATGGCGCTGGAGCGCTGAGAGCGGCATGGCGCGCCAGACGACGCTCTACCGCTACCTGACCGGACCCGATGACGCGAGCTTCTGCCATCGCGTCTCGGAGGCGCTGAGCCGGGGCTGGGTGCTCTACGGGCATCCGACCCTGACCTTTGACGCCGCACAAGGCCGCGTCGTCTGCGGGCAGGCCATCATCAAGGACATCGAGGGTGCCTACGCGCCCGATCTGAAGCTGTCGGAACAATAGATCGCCGCGCGTCTGTCCGGGCCCGGCGATCGATCACGGTGAAATGCTAACGCGCGGCGCCCACGCCGCCATCTGGAGGGGATGAGGTCATGACGAAGGTTGCGTTGGTCACGGGCGGAACGCGCGGCATCGGGGCGGCGATCAGCCGGGCCCTGCAGGAGGCCGGCCACAGGGTCGCCGCCAGCTATGCCGGCAATGACGAGGCGGCGGCCAAGTTCCAGGCTGAGACGAACATCCCGGTGTTCAAATGGGATGTCGGCGACTACGACGCCTGCGCGGCGGGCATCGCCAAGGTCGAGGCCGATCTCGGGCCGATCGACATCCTCGTGAACAATGCCGGCATCACCCGCGACGGCTTCTTCCACAAGATGACGCGGGAGCAGTGGTCGGACGTGATCCGCACCAATCTCGATTCGCTGTTCAACATGACGCGCCCGGTGATCGAGGGCATGCGCGCCCGCTCCTTCGGCCGCATCATCGTGATCTCCTCGATCAACGGCCAGAAGGGCCAGATGGGGCAGGTCAACTACTCCGCCGCAAAGGCCGGCGACATCGGCTTCGTCAAGGCGCTGGCGCAGGAGAACGCAAACAAGGGCATCACCGTCAACGCGATCACGCCGGGCTATATCGGCACCGACATGGTCGCCGCGATGCCCGAGGAGGCGCTGAAGCGCGTCGTCGCCGGCATCCCGGTCGGGCGTCTCGGCAAGCCCGAGGAGATCGCCGCGATGGTCGTCTTCCTCGCTTCGGAGCAGGGCGCCTTCGCCACCGGCGCGACCTTCGCCGTCAATGGCGGGCAGTACATGGCGTGAGCGACTGCGCGCGTCATTCTCGGGCGCCGCATCGCGGCGACCCGGGAATCTCGTGCCGATAGAGGCGCGCATCGTGAGAGAGATGCTCGGGTCGAGCCCGAGCATGATGCAGGGTCTTACCCCCGCCGCGCTTTCGGGAGCAGGAATGTGAGCAGGCCCAGCGCGGGCAGCCAGGCGGTGATGCGGAAGACCTCGACGATGCCGATCTTGTCGGCGAGTGCGCCCAGTACCGCCGCCGCGATGCCGGCTAGGCCAAAGGACAGCCCGTAGAACAGCCCGCCGACCAGCCCGACGCGGTGCGGCACGAGGTCGATGGCGTAGATCAGGATCGCCGAGAAGGCGCTCGCCATGACGAAGCTGATGATCACGCTGAGAACGCCGGTCCAGAACAGGTCGGCATGGGGCAGCATGAGCGCGAATGGCAAAGACCCCACGATGGAAAGCCAGATCACCCGGTCGCGGCCGATGCGGTCGCCGACCATGCCGCCGATGATGACGCCCGCCGTGCTGACCGCGAGATAGAGGAACAGCATGATCTGCGAGAGCTGCACCGTGATCTCGAAGCGCGTCATCAGGTAGAAGGTGTAATAGGAGGTGAAGGCGGCGTTGTAGCCGTTCTTCGACACCAGCAGCAGGATCAGGATCGTCATCGCGAAGAGCACGCGGCCGCGCGACAGGCCGTGCCCGGCGACGTCATCGCCATGGCTCGCGGTCTGGGCGCGGCGGAAGGCGCTGTAGCGCGAGGCAGTCCAGGACATCAGGACCATCGCGACCAGCACGACGATCGAGAACCAGGCCAGGCTTGCCTGGCCGCGCGGCACGACCACGGCCGCCGCCAGCAGCGGGCCGATCGCATAGCCGGCATGACCGCCGACCTGGAACAGCCCCTGTGCCAGCCCCTGCCGGCCGGCCGCCGCATGGCGCGCCATCCGGGTGGCTTCCGGGTGAAACACCGCCGAGCCGAGACCGACCAGCGCGGCGGCGAGCAGGACCATGCCGTAGCTCGTGGCGAAGGCCAGCGTCAGCAGACCGACCAGCGTCGCCCCCATGCCGGCGACCATCGCATGCGGCCAGGGCCGCTTGTCGGTGAGCCAGCCGAGCAGGGGCTGCAACAGCGAGGACGTCACCTGGAAGGCGAGCGTGATCAGGCCGATCTGGCCGAAATCGAGCTGGAAACTCTCCTTGATCAGCGGATAGAGCGCCGGGATCATCGACTGAAGCAGATCGTTCAGCAGATGCGCGACGCTGAGCGCGACGAGGATCGGGATCAGGGGGCGGCGCTCGGAGGCCGGCAGCGAGAGCGTTGTCATGGCCTCGACGCTTGATCCTTCACACGGTCTTGGTCAAGGCGGCGATCCGGCGTGCGGGTCATGGCGCCCATGGCGCCAATGCCGTGCTGCGCTGCGGTTAGGGGGCATCTGCATGCTGACCGGGGCTATCGGCTTTCCGCCTGCCGCCTGCTATCGAAGCCGCGACCGCGCTCCAACCCCGCTCGCCCATGACCTCCCGCACCGCCACCCTCATCGGCGCCCTCGCCATCCTGCTCTGGTCGACGCTCGCCGTGTTCACCGCGATGAGCGGGCGGGTGCCGCCGTTCCAGTTGGTCGGCATGACCTTCGTGATCGGCGGGCTCCTGATCCTCGCGATCACTGCTGCGCGCGGGCAGCTCTCGCGCATCCGCCCGACGCCGGCCTCCTTTGGGCTGGGGCTCTACGGGCTCTTCGGCGACACGGCTTTGTACTATGCGGCGGTGAAGACGGCGCCTGCGGCCGAGGCCAATCTGATCCATTATCTCTGGCCGCTGCTGATCGTGCTGTTCGCGGCGCTTCTACCGGGCGGGCGGCTGCGGCCTCGGCATCTGGTCGGCGCGCTGATCGGGCTGGCTGCAACCGGGCTGCTGATCTCCGGCGGGCTTGGCTCAGGCCAGGGACTGGCGCTCGGCCATATCCTGGCGGCGCTCGGCGCCTTCGTCTGGGCGAGCTATTCCGTGGTTTCGCGCCGCTTCGCCGCGGTGCCGTCGGAGAGCCTGTGCATCACCATGCTCGGCTGCGCCGTGCCGGCCTTCGCCTGCCATCTCGCTTTCGAGACGACGCTGTGGACGCTGACGGCGGTCGAATGGGCCGGCGTGCTCGGACTGGGCCTTGGCTCGATCGGGCTGGCCTTCGTCGTCTGGGACATCGGCATGAAGCAGGGCGACGTCGCTCTGCTCGGCGTCGCCTCCTATGCGGCCCCCGTGCTCTCGACGATCATCCTCGTGCTCGCGGGCTACGCCCAGCCGAGCTGGCTGCTGGCCGTCTCCTGCGTGCTGATCGTGGTCGGGGCGGTGGTGGCGAGCTGGGAGCGGTCCCCGAAGAAGGCGCGGGGAACCCCTCTCCCGTAGGGAGAGGGGCAGGGGAGAGGGGTCGGCCCCTCGACCACTAGAGCGTCCATCTCGCAGGGCGGAAGCGGTGAGGTCACGGCAGCAGCGTCAAACGGCCGACCCCTCACCCTGCCCTCTCCCTACGGGAGAGGGTTCCCCGTGTCCTCTGCCAAGAAGGCGTAGCGACGCTCAATTCCGCCTGAGCAGCCGCTCCAGATAATCCAGCTCCTCCATCGGCCGCGACGGGTCGCCGAGCCTCCGGCGGAGTTCCTCGAGGATGCGGCGTGCGCGCTGGGTCGCGCTCTCGTCGGCGCCGGGCACGCGGACGCGGCCATCGGCCCAGTCGCGCTGGCGCTGCGGCCGGCCGAGCGGGTCCTCGCGGCCGCGCTGCTGCGCCGAGGGGCGGCCCGAAGGCTGGCCGTACGGCTCGCCGAAGGCGCCTTCGCCGGGCTCGCCGCCTTCGCCGGGCTGGCCCTGCATCTGCTGGGCGAGGTTCTGGGCGCCCTTGCGCAGCGCCTCCAGCGCGCGGCCCTGCGCGTCGAGCGCGCCTTCGCCCTGGCCCTGGCCGAGCTGCTCGCCGGCCTCGCCCATGGCGCCCTCGGCCTCGCCGAGCTCGCCCTGCTGGGGCGCGCCCATGCCGCGCATGCGGCGCTGCAGATCCTGGAGCCGGTCGCGCAATTGCTGCTGGCGCTGGGCGAGGCTCTGCCCGCCCTGGCCCTGTTGCCCCTGCGCGCCCTGCTGGCCTTCGCCCTCCTCGCCGTCCTCGCCCTGTTCGCCGGGCTGCTGGCCCGGCTGCTGGCCGCGCTGGCCCTGCTGACGCTGGCCCTGCTGGCCGGGACGGGCCTGCTGCTGGCCGGGGCGCTGGCCGCGCTGGGCGCGGTTCTGGCGCTGCTGCTCCTGCTGGAAGGTTTCGTCGCGCAGGCCCTGCTGCTCGCGCGTCATCCGGTCGAGGTCCGACAGCGCCTGGTTCATCTCGCGCTGGCGCGGGTCCTGCTGGCCGGGGCGCGCCATCTGGAGATTGTTGAGCATCTGGTTGAGCTCTTCCATCAGGCGCTGCGCCTCGGCCATGTCGCCGCGCTTCGAGAGCTCCTCGATGCGGTTGAGCATGTTCTGCAGGTCGCGCGGCGTGACAGTGCGGAAGTTCTCCGGCAGCTGCGACATCTGGTTGGGGTCGGCGTTCTGCTGCTGGCGCTGCATCTGCTCGGCGAGCTGGCGCATGAACTGGTCCATGGCCCGGCGCAGATCCTCGGTCAGCTTCTTGATCTCGTCCTCGGAGGCGCCGCGCTCGAGCGCCTGCTGCAGGTTTTCCTGCGCCGCCCGCATCGCCTTCTCGGCGTCGGAGAGATCGCCGTCCTCGAGCTGCAGCGCCAGCGCCCACATCAGTTCGGCGACCTCGCGCAGCTGGTCGTCGCTGCCGGCCCGGCGCAGCCGCTCGTTGACCATCCGCATGCCCAAATAGATTCCGGTCTCCTTCATGAAGAGCGTCGGCTCGATCAGCAGCGCGTCCATGGCGAGCTGGACCTTGCTGCGGTCGTCGACATTCATGACGAGCTTGCGGCGCTGCTCGACCAGCGCCTTGGCCAGCGGCTTGGCGAAGGTGCGCTGCGGCAGCACGATCTCGATCGCCTCGCTGCGGCCTTCCTGGCCGGCCTCGTCGCGCGCCACCAAGGTCATCTTGACCCTGGCGCCGGCCCAGGGATGGGCCGAGAAATCGACGGTGCTCTTCATCTCCTCCTCGCCGGAGGGGGAGGCGGGCACGCTCAGCGTCTGCTTGGGCGCCTCGACCAGCGAGCGCCCGGTCGAGGCCGGGCCGCTGCGCTCGACCGTGGCCTCGATCGCGGCCAGGCCGTAATCGTCCCGGGCGGTGTAGGCGATCGACAGGCCGCCGCCCTGGGCGCCGGTGACGGGCTTGGGCGGTTCGACGAAGGCGGCCTGCGGCGGCTGGTCGGCGATCGCGGTGATCGACAGGACGGTGCCTGGCGCGCCGCTGCCGGTCAGGCGCAAGGTGCCGTTGCCGACAAGCGTGTAGCGCTTCTCCAGAACGGCCGGGGTCTCGCCCGGAGCGGGCTTGGCCGCAGCGGCCGCGCCCGCCTTGGTCTCCGCCGGGGGCAGCCCGTCGAGCCCGCCCGTCGTGGCGACATTCATCGCGGTCTTGCCGGCGATGCGCACGACGATCGTCGATTTCTCGGGCGCGCTGAGCTGCGGGCTCGCGAGCTTCGCGAAGTCGATCAGCATCGGCGGCAGGCGGGTATAGGCGGGCGGATCGATCCAGGCGTCGATCCGGATGGCCGGCGCCGGCAGCGAGGGGCCGCGCCAGTCGAAGGCGGCGGCGAGCCGGGGCATGGCCTCGTGGCCGGCGACGAAGACAGCGGTGATCGCCGCCAGAAGCGGCACGGCGCGCAGCGCATAGCGGTCGCGGCCGGCCATGCGCGGCTGCGGCGGAGTCACGCTCAGTCCGGCGATGCGCGCGCCCTGCCGCTCGACATGGACAGCCCAGAGCGCCTGCGAGACCGGATCCCTGGCGCCGACCGCGAGGCTGTCCTCCAGCGACGAGGCCGGGCGGTGGCCGCCCGCGAGCGACTGGTCGAGCCGCGTCAGCGCATCGCGATGCGTCGGCAGGGCCATCCGCGCGACGTGCCAGAGGCTCGCCAGCAGCGCCGCGGCGAAGAGCGCGACGCCCAGAACCCGGCCCTGCCAGGGCAGGGCGGTCCACAGCCCGAACCAGGAGACGGCGAGAAAAGTCAGGACCACCGCGGCGGGCAGCCAGAGCCGCGGCCAGAGGCGTTCCCAGCCCAGCGAAATCCGCGACGCCATGGCGAGGCGCGTCAGCCGCTGCCGCACGCCTTCGATCCGATCCGGCGCCTTGCGGCGCTGCGCCTCATTCATGCCGTCGCTCCGAGCCGCCCCCAATGCCGCCGGGACTTCAATCCGCCTGCATCCGCCGCCTGCACCTTCGGCCTGCACCTGCCGATCGTGCCGAGGCTAGCACGGGAATGTGGCAAGGCCAGTGCCAAGACGCCGCGCCGGCCCCCGCTCGACGTTTCGTGAACGCGGCTCAGGCCAGCCAGGGCGGTGCACGATCCGTGCCGAGCAGCTCCTCGAAGGTCTGGCGCGGCCGCGTCACGGCATAGTCGGCGCCCTTGACCAGCACTTCCGGCACCAGCAGCCGCTGATTGTAGGTCGAGGACATGCTGGCGCCGTAGGCGCCGGCCGTCATGAAGGCGATGAGATCGCCCGGCTGCAGCGCCGGCAGCGCGCGGCCTGTGGTGAAGGTGTCGCCCGATTCGCAGATCGGCCCGACCACGTCATAGGCCACCTCCGGCGTGCCGGCTTGCGGCTCCGCCACCGGCCAGATCTCGTGATAGGCCTCGTACATCGCCGGGCGCACCAGGTCGTTCATCGCCGCGTCGACGACGAGGAACTGCTTGGTCGGGCGCGGATTGAGATGCAGCACCCGCGTCATCAGGATGCCGGCATTGCCGACGATCAGCCGCCCCGGCTCGAAGCCGAGCTCGACGTCGAGCCCCTGCGTGACCCGCTTCACCATCGCGGCATAGGCCTCGATCAGCCCCGGGCCGTGGTCGAAATCCCGGCCTTCCAGGTCCTGCGGGATGTCGTAGGGAATGCCGAGGCCGCCGCCGAGATCGAGCCGATCGACGCGGTGGCCTTCCCCGCGCAGATCGCCGACCAGCACCGCCATCTTGGCATAGGCTGCCTCGAAGGATTCGGTCTCCTGGATCTGGCTGCCGATATGCAGCGCCAGCCCCATCATGCGGACGCCGGGCAGGTTGGCGGCGCGGGCATAGAGCCGGCCGACCTCCTCGAAGGAGACGCCGAACTTGTTCTCCGACGAGCCGGTGGTGATCTTGGCGTGGCCGCCGGCGCCGATGTCGGGGTTGACCCGGAACACCGCCTCCTGGCGCTTGCCCAGCGCGGATGCGACCCGGGAGAGCAGATCGAGCTCGCCTTCCGTCTCGATATTGACCTGGTAGATGCCGGCTTGAACCGCGAAGCGCAGCTCGCTCTCGCTCTTGCCGACGCCGGAGAAGACGATGCGATTCGCCGGGAAGCCGGCGGCGAGCGCCTTGCGGATTTCGCCCTCGGAGACCGTGTCGGCGCCGGCGCCGAGCGAAGCCAGCGTCTTCAGCACGCCGAGATTGCCGTTGGCCTTCATCGCGTAGAAGACATGCGCCTTGCCCGCGGGCGCCGCGCTCTGCATCGCCTGCGCATAGAGCCGGTAATGCCGCTCGATCGTCGCGGACGAATAGACATAGACGGGGGTGCCGACCTCGTCGGCGATGCGGCGCAGATCGACGTCCTCGGCGAAGAGGGAGCCGTCGCGATAGCTGAAATGATGCATCGGACGCTCTTAGAGGATCGGATCGAGAATGAAGGGCTTCTCGGGAATGGTGATCGCGCGGTTGGCCTTGGCCGGCTTGGCGAGGACCGAGGTCTGGCCGAGCGAGGCGGCGTCGTTCTCGACGGCGCCGGTCTGAGCGTCGGGCAGGTCGATGGCGCCGGTCGCGTTCGGCGGGGCCTCGAGCGGGCCCTTGCGGCCGCAGGCTCCGAGCGCGAGGGCGAGCAGACCCGCGACCAGGACGGCGCGGCCGAATTTCAGGCGGGAGTGCAGCACGGAAACGAACCCTTGGGCGAGGCGGGCATCGGGCGATGCGAGCGGGGAGTGTAGCGAAGGATGGCGGCAGAGGCGAGGCGCGCGTCAGTCTCGGGCTTGACTCGAGACTCTCCTGCCGGAGATGCCCGGGTCAAGCCCGGGCGTGACGCGACCTCAGCCCTTCGCCAGTTTCTTCAGCCAGCGCCTGGCCTGACGGCGGACATTGTTGGGCGCCGTGCCGCCATAGCTGACGCGGCTCCGGACCGACTGGTCGACGCCGAGCACCGCGAAGACGGCGTCCGTGATCTGCGGCTCGACGGCCTGCATCTCGGCGAGCGTGAGCTTCTCCAGCCCGATCTTGCGCTCCGAGGCGATGCCGACGAGGCGGCCGGTGACGTGGTGGGCGTCGCGGAACGGCATCTTCAGCACGCGCACCAGCCAGTCGGCGAGGTCGGTCGCGGTGGCGTAGCCGAGGCCGGCGGCGCGCTTCATCACCTTCAGGTCGGGCTCCATGTCGCGGACCATGCCGGCCATGGCGGCGAGGCAGAGCGAGAGCGTCTGGAGCGCGTCGAAAGTGCCCTCCTTGTCTTCCTGCATGTCCTTGGAATAGGTCAGCGGCAGGCCCTTCATCATCGTCAGCATCGCCTGCAGCGTGCCGAAGACGCGCCCCGACTTGCCGCGCACCAGCTCGGCGGCGTCGGGGTTGCGCTTCTGCGGCATGATCGAGGAGCCCGTCGAGAAGGCGTCCGACAAGCGCACGAAGCCGAATTGCGGCGTCGCCCAGAGCACGATCTCCTCGGCCAGCCGCGACAGATGCATCGCGCAGATCGAGGCAGCGGCCAGCGTCTCCAGCACGAAGTCGCGGTCGGAGACCGAATCGAGCGAATTCGCCGTCGGCCGGTCGAAGCCCAGCGCATGGGCCGTCATCTCGCGGTCGATCGGGAAGGAGGTGCCGGCGAGTGCGGCGGCGCCCAGCGGGCATTCGTTCAGCCGTTCGCGGGCATCGGCGACGCGGCCGCGGTCGCGGCCGAGCATCTCGACATAGGCGAGCAGATGATGGCCGAAGGTCACCGGCTGGGCCGATTGCAGATGGGTGAAGCCCGGCATCACCGCGCCCGCATAGGTCTCGGCCTTCTGGGCGAGGGCGAGCTGGAGATCGGCCATCTGCTCGTCGAGCTGGTCGAGCGTGTCGCGCACCCACAGCCGCATGTCGGTGGCGACCTGGTCGTTGCGCGAGCGGCCGGTGTGCAGCCGGCCGGCGGCGGCGCCGATCCGGTCCTTCAGGCTGCTCTCGACATTCATGTGGACGTCTTCGAGCGCGCGCGAGAACGTGAAGGTCCCGGCCTCGATATCGGCCTGGACCTGCTTGAGCCCGGCGTCGATCGCGGCCACATCCTCCTCCGTCAGGATGCCCGTCTCGCCGAGCATCGCCGCATGGGCGAGTGAACCGCGGATGTCCTGGCGCCAGAGGCGCTGGTCGAAATCGATGGAGGCGTTGATCTCCTCCATGATGGCGTCGGGACCCGTGGCGAAGCGCCCACCCCACATGCGATTGCTCACGACGGTCTTTCCTGCTTTGAGGACGCGATGAGGTCCAGAACGAAAATAACGGCCGCGATCGGGGCCTTGGCCCTGGTCGCCGTCGCTGGCGTTGCGGCCTTCTACTCCGTTGCGGGCAATGCCGGCAATTCCGCATCTTGCAGTGCCGCCCGGTCCGCCGCGGCGCGCATGGCGCCGCTGGCGCGCGGCGAGGTCGCTGCCGTGCAGGTCCATGCCACGCCGCTGCCGACGACCGACCTCGCCTTCGAGGGCCCCGACGGCCAACCGACGACGCTGTCGGCCTTCCGGGGCAAGACGCTGCTGGTCAATCTCTGGGCGACCTGGTGCCCGCCCTGTTTGAAGGAGATGCCGGCGCTCGATGCGCTGCAGAGCGGGCTCGGCGGCCCGGATTTCGCGGTGGTGGCGATCAATATCGACACCCGCAATCTCGACAAGCCGAGGGCCTGGCTGGCCGACCGCAAGATCACGGCGCTGACCTATTACGCCGATCCGCAGGCGAAGGTGTTCCAGGAGCTGCGCGCCGCCCGCAAGATCGAGGGCATGCCGGTCAGTCTGATCGTCGATGCGCAGGGCTGCGAACTGGCGATCCTGCAGGGCCCCGCCGACTGGGCGAGCGCCGACGCCAAGGCGCTGATCGGGGCGGCGATGGCGCCTCCGCGCTAGGGCGGGCTTCACCCCTCCGAAGGTCGTCTGGCCAGACCCGCGCGCTCGACGTTAGGGTGCTCCGCAAAGGGCGGAGACAACCGCATGTCGAACCTGCTGCAGGCCACACCCCTGTTTGCGATCCGCGGCGTCGCGATCGATGCGGAGACCACGGGGCTCGACGTCAAGCGCGCCCGCATGATCGAGATCGCGGCGGTTCATCTCGATGGCGGCCGGCTCGACCGCGCCAACGCCTTCCAGAGCCTGGTCGCCTGCGATGTCGAGATCCCGGCCCGGGCCCATGCCGTGCATGGCATCGACCGGGCGGCGCTGGTCGGTGCGCCGGGCTTCGACCAGCTTTATCCGGGGATTGCGGCCTTCATCGCCGGGCGCATCGTGATCGGCCATACGATCGGCTTCGACATCGCCATGCTCCAGCAGGAGGTCGAGCGGCTGGGCCAGCGCTTCATTCCGCCGCTCGCGCTCGATATCAGGCTGCTGGCGCAGCTCGCGGAACCGGGGCTGCCGTCCTATTCGCTCGAGGCGCTCGGCGCCTGGCTCGACATCCCCGCGCAGGAACGCCACCGCGCGCTGGGCGATGCGATGGCGGCGGGCCTGGTCTTCCTCGCGCTGGCGCCGCGGCTGCGCGACCGGGGCATCCGCACGGTCGGCGAGGCGATCGCCGCCAGCCGCCGGATCACCGATGCGATGGCGGGCGCGGCCCCGCCCGCCTGGGAGTTGCGCGCGCCCAGCGCCGACGGGGACCCGCTGCCCCAACTCGACAGCTACCCCTATCGCCACCGCGTGCGGGAGGTGATGCGCGCCGACCCCGCGATCCTGCCCGAGACGGTGTCGGTCGCAGAGGCGCTCGCCGCCATGGCGGGACGGGGGCTGAGCTCGGTCTTCATCGGGGAGCGGCTGTCGCGCCCGGGCGCGATGGCGATCCTGACCGAGCGCGACCTGCTGCGCGCGCTGGCCAGCGCGGGCGCAGCGGCGCTGACGCAACCGGCGGTGCACTTTGCGACGCGGCCGGTCGTGGCGGTTCCGGCCGAGGCCTTTCTGTACCGCGCGATCGGGCGGATGAGCGCGCGCAGCATCCGCCATCTCGCCGTCACCGACGAGGAGGACCGGATCGTCGGCGTGGTGACGCCGCTCAAGCTGCTGCAACTGCGCGCCAGCACGGCGGTCGCGCTGGGGGACGATATCGACGCCGCGCCCGATGCGCCCGCGCTCGGCCAGATCTGGGCGCGGCTGCCGCTGATGGCGCGCGCGCTCCTGGCCGAGGATGTGCCGGCCCGGATGATCGCCGCCGTGGTCGCGCGCGAGGTCGGCGCGCTGACGCGCCGGGCCACCATCCTCGCCGAGGCGGAGCTGGTCGCGGCCGGGGCGGGGCCGGCGCCCTGTGCCTATGCCGTGCTGGTGCTCGGCTCGGCCGGGCGGGGCGAGAGCCTGCTCGCCATGGACCAGGACAATGCTGTGATCTTCGCCGAGGGAGAGCCCGGCGGCGAGGCCGACCAGTGGTTCGCGCGGCTCGGAAAACGCATGGCGGCGATCCTCGACGAGGTCGGCGTGCCCCTGTGCAAGGGCGGCGTGATGGCCTCGCAGCCCGATTTCCGCGGCTCGGTCGCGACCTGGCGGCAGCGCATCGCGCAATGGCTGTCCCGCTCGAACCCGCAGGATCTGCTCAGCGTCGACATCGTCTTCGATTTCGCCGCGGTGCATGGCGACCGGGCGATGGCCGAGCAGCTCTGGCGCGACGCCTGGGCGGCGGCGAAGGGCCAGATCCCCTTCCTCAAGCTGCTGGCGGAGAATGCCGGCCAGCCGGCGACGGGGCTCACCCTCTTCGGGGGCCTGCGCACCGAGGATGACGGTCGCATCGATCTGAAGCGGACGGGGTTGAAGGACATCGTCACCACGGCGCGGCTGCTGGCGCTCCACCATGGCGTGCCCCGGCATACGACGCAGGCGCGGCTGGAGGCGGTGGCGGAGTTGGGAACCGGCGGCGCGGGGGACCTCGCCGAGATCGAGCGGGACCATGCCCTGCTCGTCGACTGCATCCTGAGCCAGCAACTCGCCGACATCGCGGCCGGCCTGAGCCCGTCGAACCGGGTCGCGCCCGGCACCATCGGCAAGGCCCGCACGGCGGCGCTGAAACAGGCGCTCGGGCGGCTCTCGATCCTGGAAGAACTGCGCCGGGACCAGCTCTCGGCGTGATCGACGGCAAATCCGTGCTAGGGGTGGGTTCGGTTTCCGGATGTTTCGACAAGGCAGCATGACCTACACGATCGGCCTCGCCACCACCTTCCACGACCCCGCCATCGCGATCATCGGCCCCGACGGCGCGGTGCTCTTCGCCGAGGCGACCGAGCGCTATCTGCAGTACAAGCGCGCGCCCAATTGCGAGCCGGACCCGGCGCCGCGCATGGAATCGCTGCTGAAGCGCTATATCCCCGCCGAGGCGCAGGTTGCGATCGCGACGAGCTGGGGGCCTGAATTCACCGGCTTCCTCGACCAGATGAGCCGCGCCGGCTCCTTCACGCTGGAGGCCCTGCTCAAGCTCTCGCCGGAGCTGAACCGCTCGCTGGTGCCCGAGCGCACCGAGCGCGCGCTGATCGCCTCGCTGCATCAGGGCCAGCAGCGCGCCGGCATCGGCACGCTGCTCGGGCTCGACCGCGCCTTCGGCAAGGCGAACGTCACCGGCCTCACGCGCTTTCCCCATCATCTGTGCCATGCCGCCTATGCCTGCTGGTCCTCGCCCTTCACGGACGCCGCCTGCCTCGTCGTCGACGGCATGGGCGAGACCGGGGCGTCCGCGATCTTCGCGCTGGAGGGTGGGCGTCTGCGCGAGGTCAAGCGCCATCGCGGGCGCGAATCGATCGGCTTCTATTTCGGGCTGGTCACCGATCTCGCCGGCTTCGACCAGGCCAAGGGCGAGGAATGGAAGATCATGGGGCTCGCGCCCTATGGCAAAACCGATCCGCAACTGATGGCGCTGCTGCGCCGGCTTTACACGATCGAGGGCCACAAGCTCTCCTTCGCGAAGGCCGATGTGGTGCAGGCGGTGGCGGCGGAGATCCTGAGCCTGCGGCCGGCTGGCGCGCTCGACAGCGGCTGGGCCGATCTCGCCCGCTGCGGGCAGGATGTCTTCGCGGAGATGATGGAGGCGCTGCTGGGGGAGACCGCCGCGCTGGTGCCGTCGCCCAACCTCGTGCTGGCTGGCGGCTGCGCGCTCAACTCCTCCTTCAACGGCAAGATCGCCGGGCGCCATGGCTTCGCCGAGGTCTTTGTGCCCTCGGCGCCTGCCGATGACGGCAATGCGATCGGCGCGGCTTGGCTCAGCCATGCCCAGGCCAATCCTGACTGGCGCGCACCGAAGGGGCCGGCCTCGCCCTATCTTGGCTCGAGCGTCTCGACCGAACCGCTGGAGCGGATGCAGGCCTGGGAGAAGCGGCTGCGCAAGCTCGCACCCGAGGAGGTCGCGCCCGTCACGGCGAAGCTGCTCACGGAGGGCAAGCTGATCGGCTGGGTGCAGGGGCGCGCCGAGTTCGGGCCGCGCGCGCTCGGCAACCGCTCGATCATCGCCGATCCGCGGCCGGCCGACGCCAAGGACATCCTCAACGCCAAGGTGAAATACCGCGAGGCCTTCCGGCCGTTTGCGCCCTCGGTCCTGGCCGAGCATGGCCCGGCCTGGTTCGAGGCCTATCAGGATTCGCCCTATATGGAGCGCACGCTGACCTGGAAGGACGCCGTGCGCCACCATGTCCCGGCCGTGGTGCATGAGGACGGCACGGGGCGGCTGCAGAGCGTCACGGCCGTGCGCAACCCGCGCTATCACGCGCTGATTTCCGCCTTCCACGCGCTGACCGGGGTGCCGGTGATCCTCAACACCTCGTTCAACATCATGGGCAAGCCGATCCTGCACACGGCGGAAGACGCGATCCTGATGTTCTACACCAGCGGGCTCGACGCGCTGGTGATCGAGGACTGGCTGCTGGTGAAGTAGCCAGTCCTCGCGCGGTGGTCAGAACCGCAGCCGCCGCGCCCGCTTGACCATCGGGATCTCGTGGATCTTGGCCAGCAACTCGTCCGAGATCGCCTCGTCGACCGCGACATAGCAGATCGCGTCGCCGCCCGGCTTGTCGCGGCCGAGCGCGAAGGTCGCGACATTGACGCCGGCTTCGCCCAAGAGCGAGCCGAACTGGCCGATGAAGCCGGGCTTGTCGGCGTTGCGGACATAGAGCATGTGCGGCGCAAACTCCGCATCGACCTGGATGTCGCGGATCTCGACGATGCGCGGCTTGCCGTCCTGGAACACGGTGCCCGCCGCATGGCGCGGCATGTCCTGCGCATCAACGACGATGCGAATGACGGACTCCAGATTGCCGGCGACCTCGCGGGTCATCTCCTCGACGACGATGCCCTTTTCCTTGGCCACCATCGCCGCGTTGACCATGTTGATCTCGGGCAGGAAGGGCCGCAGCACACCGGTGATCGCAGCGGCCGAGATCGCCTTGAGGTTCAGGCTGGCGACCGCGCCCTCGTACTCGATGCGGATGCCCTTGACCGGCGCCTCGGTGAGCTGGCCCAGGAAGGAGCCGAGCTTTTCGGCGAGCGCCACGAAGGGCTTGATGCGCGGCGCTTCCTCGGCCGAGATCGAGGGGAAGTTCACCGCGTTGGTGATCGCGCCTTTCAGCAGATAGTCGCTCATCTGCTCGGCGACCTGGAGGGCGACATTCTCCTGCGCCTCATTGGTGGCGGCGCCGAGATGGGGCGTGCAGACGACGTTCTCCAGGCCAAACAGGGGATTGCTCTCCGCCGGCTCGACCGAGAACACGTCGAAGGCGGCACCGGCGACATGGCCGGATGTGATCAGCGCGGCCAGCGCCTCCTCGTCGACGAGCCCGCCGCGGGCGCAGTTGATGATCCGCACGCCCTTCTTGGTCTTGGCGAGCGCTTCCGCCGAGAGGATGTTCTTGGTCATCGCCGTCATCGGCACATGCAGGGTGATGAAGTCGGCGCGCTTCAACAGCTCGTCGAGCTCGACCTTCTCGACGCCGAGCGCCACGGCGCGCTCAGGGCTGAGATAGGGGTCATAGGCGATGACGCGCATCTTCAGGCCGACGCCGCGCTCGGCGACGATCGCGCCGATATTGCCGCAGCCGATCAGCCCCAGCGTCTTGGCGGTGATCTCGACGCCCATGAAGCGGTTCTTCTCCCACTTGCCGGCTTGCGTCGACAGGTCGGCGGCGGGGATCTGGCGGGCGAGCGCGAACATCATCGCGATCGCATGTTCGGCGGTGGTGATCGAATTGCCGAAGGGCGTGTTCATCACGATGATGCCGCGCGCGGTCGCGGCGGGGATCTCGACATTGTCGACGCCGATGCCGGCGCGGCCGATCACCTTCAGCTTGGTCGCGGCCTCCAGCAGCTTGGCGGTGGCCTTGGTCGCCGAGCGGATGGCGAGACCGTCATACTCGCCGATCATGGCCAGGAGCTTGTCCTTGTCCTTGCCGAGATCGGGCTCGAAGGTCACGTCGATGCCGCGATCCCGAAAGATCTGCACGGCGGCAGGCGAGAGGGCGTCGGAGATCAGGACTTTGGGGGCTGTCATGAGGATGGCTTTCGGCTGGCGCGGCGCGTCGGCGCTCTGCGCGGGACAGGGGAAAGGCGCTCCCCGCCTGTCATTCCGGGGCGGCGCAACGCGCCGAACCCGGAACCCATGACGGGGTGAAACGGCATGGATGGCGGCGGCGAAGGGCTCGCCCGGTCATGGGTTCCGGGTTCGCGCCTGTGGCGCGCCCCGGAATGACAAGGTGGCTGCCTACGCCGCCTTCTGGCCGAGGCCCGCCTTCGCCTCGGCGAAGGCATAGGTGATCCAGGGCAGCAGCGCCTTGAGGTCGCGCGACTGGACGGTCGCGCCGCACCAGATGCGCAGGCCGGGAGGGGCGTCGCGGTAGTGGCCGAGATCGTAGCCGGCGCCGGCCTTCTCGATGATCGAGACCACCTGCTTGGCGAACGCCGCCTGCGCGTCCGCCGGCAGCGCGGTGACGGCCGGGTCGGTGAAGGTCAGGCACACGCTCGTGTTCGAGCGCGTCTTCGGCTTCACCGCGAGGAAGTCGATCCAGTCGTTCTCTTTCACGAATTTCGCGATGACGCGCAGGTTGCCGTCGGCGCGCTTCACCAGCCCGTCGAGCCCGCCGACCTTCTTGGCCCAATGCAGCGCATCGAGATAATCCTCGACCGCGAGCATGGAGGGCGTGTTGATCGTCTCGCCCGAGAAGATGCCCTCGATCAGCTTGCCTCCGCTCGTCATGCGGAAGATCTTCGGCAGCGGCCAGGCCGGCTTGTAGGTCACCAGCCGCTCGACCGCGCGCGGCGAGAGGATGATCATGCCATGGGCCGCCTCGCCGCCCAGCACCTTCTGCCAGGAGAAGGTGGTGACATCGAGCTTGGGCCAGTCGAGCTTCTGGGCAAACGCGGCCGAGGTCGCGTCGCAGATCGTCAGACCCTCGCGGTCCTCCGCGATCCAGCTGGCATCCGGCACGCGCACGCCCGAGGTCGTGCCGTTCCAGGTGAAGACGACGTCGCGGTTTTTGGTGTCGATTTTCTTCAGGTTCGGCAGCTCGCCATAGGGAGCCTCGAAGGTGCGGACATCGGCCAGCTTGAGCTGCTTGACGACATCGGTGACCCAGCCGGCGCCAAAACTCTCCCAGGAGACCATGTCGACGCCGCGGGCGCCTAAGAGCGACCACATCGCCATCTCGACGGCGCCGGTGTCGGAGGCCGGCACGATGCCGATGCGGTAATCGGCCGGCACCTGCAGCACCTCGCGCGTCAGATCGATCGCGAGCTTGAGCTTGTCCTTGCCGATTTTGGCGCGGTGCGAGCGGCCGAGCGCTGCGTCACCAAGGGCTTTGAGGGACCAGCCGGGGCGCTTCGCGCAGGGGCCGGACGAGAAATGCGGCACGCGCGGCAGCGCGGCCGGAGCCGTGTTCGTCATCGATGTCTCCATCCTTACAGATGGGCGCGCCACGGTGGGGTGGCGTGTCCCGTCGATGGGGGTAAGGGGGGAGGGCGGGGGGAGTCAAGCGGGTGGGACGAAAGCAAATATTCGTTGCAGATTATCACGAAAATTGCGTATTTTGTCTGCGTTCGATATTTCTTATCTCAAAATTGAGCGTTGAAAAATTGGCCAAGCCTTACCGCTTCGTTGCCTACATTGATGAATCTGGCGATCCTGGCCTCAGTCGAGTGAAGCCGATCGATCATAACGGCTCAAGCGAATGGCTCATTGTATCTGCTGTTGTCGTGTCGGAATCCAATGAGGTCGAGTGCGACAATCTGGTGCGCGCCATAGCTTCAAATTTTAAAAATTACCAGTCGAATCAGTTGCATTTCACGAGAATGAATGAAGCGAAGAAATTATTCGCGTGCGATAAACTGGCGAGCTTCCCATGTAGGATATTTACTGTCGCATCGAACAAGAAAAATATGAAGGGATGGAGGAATAGGTTCGCTGAATTAAAATCTCTAGACACGAATTGATTTTACTGTTGGCTTACCCGAATTCTATTAGAACGTGTAACGCATTGGGTCGAAAAACGCTCGATGGACGATTTCGGCTCGCCTGAGAAAATGAAGATTGTCTTCAGCAATCGAGGTGGACTTTCTTACTCTCAGATGAAAGCATATTTTGATTGGCTAAAAATGAAGTCAAATGCGGGCAGCTTATTTTTGCCGCTTGGAGATTTGCGCTGGAGTATAATGTCCAGAGAATTAGTCGAGATTGCGCCATCTTATGAGAGGGGTGGATTGCAACTGGCTGACATCGCAGCGAGCGCGTTCTTTAAAGCATGCGATAAATTCGATACAGGAGCGTGCGATCCGCGTTTTGCAAAAGCCCTCAAGCCACGCGTAGCCTCAATCTACGATGAGGACGGATACCGCATCTATTCAGGATATGGTCTTAAATTGATGCCTTCGTTCAAGGCGGCCAATTTGTTATCGGAGCAAAAAGAAATATTTGAATACTTTGGCTACCCAAGACAATGGTGGGATCCGACACCGTCTACTCCGGAGGCGGCTAGCCCAGCTTCAAAGTGCTGAGCGTCCCATCGGACGCCACGGATCAAATCGTCCGCAACCCGATGTCAGAATCCCTTATTAAGCGTATCTGATTGTGTAAAAAAAGCAATTAGAATCATGCATTTAGATAAGTCTTTGATGCGACTCGTGTTTTCTCGCGCTTAGGCGTAAATTGCCAAAACGGTAAAGAAAATCGCGCGCCGTTGCCAGAACGAGTGCGCAAGCCGGTCGCTGTTGGCAAGGCGGGCGCGGATAATCCTGTCTCGGTTGCGGCGAAAGGCGCGGGGAACCCCTCTCCTGTAAGGAGAGGGGCAGGGGAGAGGTGTCGGCCCCTGGACCAGCGGGGCGCAGACCTCACCGCTGCCGATGCGCGAGCCTTATGCGGAGAACGGTCGACACCTCTCCCTACCCTCTCCTTACAGGAGAGGGTTTTCTGTCGCGGTTCCCGCCGCTTCCCGGATGGCGGCGATGACCGCGTCGCGGTCATTCAGCACCATCTCGTTGCGAAAGCGGATCACCGTGAAGCCGTGGCGCTCGATCTCCGCCGTCCGCGCCGCGTCGTAGTCGCGCTCGGCGTCATGCTGGGCGCCGTCGAGTTCGATGACGAGCTTGCGCTGGAGGCAGAGGAAATCGACCGTGTAGCCGAGCAAGGGAACCTGCCGGCGGAACTTCAGGCCGTCGAGGCGATGGGCGCGGATCAGCCACCAGAGGATGTCCTCCGGGGTGGTGGATTGCCGGCGGAGTTTTCGGGCCAAGTCCTGTCGCTCGGTGGCCATGGCGCCTCGCTGGTCAACGGGCCGACACCTCTCCCCTGCCCCTCTCCTTACAGGAGAGGGGTTCCCCGCGCCTTATCGTCGAAGGGATAGAGCCATTTTCTTTATCCCCGCTGCTTCTTTCCGCCCCTACGGTGCCCCACCTCATCCCCGAGGGGCAGCCATCCGGAAGGCAAGCCGTTGGTGGGGATGAGCGCGGCGCCTGCGGCTGGGTTTGCACCCCGGTCCCGGGAGGCTTCGGGGCACCGCCCTGGGGGTACTACGGCCCCTGTGCGAGGAGCTCGCTGGAACGGTCGTTCGCATCACGCCTTCGTCCCATGCCGGAGTAGACGCGACAACCCGATGAGGGGCACTGGCGTCGAAACGGCTCGCGGCGAAGGCTGGCTTTCGACCCGATAAGCGCGGCCCGGGGTCAAAAATCGCCGACAAGCGGAGCGCCACGGGGCGTGCGGATGGTGGCTCAATCCATCCGCGCCGCATCCTGGCTCAACGGATGCGGACTGCTACCCTCGCGCCTCGCGGCGCTCCGCTGCCCCTCGTCACATCCGCCGCGTGCGAGCGCGGGCGGGGATTTGGTGTGTGCGTCATTCTCGGGCGGAGCGCAGCGCAGACCCGAGAATCTCAGGCCGGAGAAGGCTGGGGAGCCGCTCTCGTCCCGAGATGCTCGGGGCAAGCCCGAGCATGACGCCTGAGACGCGGGGAACCCTTGTCCCGGATGGGAGAAGGGAAGAAGCGTCGCGGTGGCGGCGCGGGGCGCTTTACGCGTGTTCCCGCGTCAACCGCTCGGCGAAGGATATGCCGATGGCGGACAGGACGAAGGTGAAGTGGATCACGGCCACCACCGCGACGATCTGGATGCTTTCAAAGCTCAGGCCACTGCCCAGGTAAGTCTTCAACGCATGAACGCCTGAAATGGAGATGATCGCGAAGGCGAGCTTCAGCTTGAGGTTGTAGGTGTTGACGTGGTCCAGCCAGTCCGGCTTTTTCACGTCCTTGTCGTCGAAATGTCCTGTGGTCACGAAGAGCGAGACGCCCGCCAGCCCAACAACCCAGACGAGCTGCGCCACCATCGTCATGTCGACCAGTTCAAGCACCTTGATGATCAGGTCGATCTTGCTGAGGTCGCCAAACATCAAGGTGGTCATCAGCTTGTAGGCTTCGACGATGAACTTTCCCAGGATGCCGAGAATGATCGCCACCAGACCCACATAGAAGAACAGCATGGTGAATCTCATGCCGTAGAGCAGAGACCCGACCCAGGACAGTAGTTTTTCCATTCTTGCTTACCTTTAGCCAGCATTCCCCAGATGAACGCTGGATTCAGGCGACTTCTGCCCGGTTTTGACATTTTTGACAAGGCCGTGCCGACGTCGCCAGCCTGCGCAGGACGTTGCCGAAATTGCAGGCGAGCGCGTGAAGCCGGAGGCGAACCGCGTTGGCGGCGCAGGACGCGATCCCTTCTCCCCATCAAAGTCGGCTGTTGCCGACTTTGACACATAGAGGTCTCATCTCGGGCAAGCCCGAGATGAGTGGGAGAAGGGAAGGGGGCGTCGCGGCACGCCGCAAGCGGGGGGCAGGCAGGCCCGCGATTTCGTGATAGGCCAGCGCCAACCCCCACACACAGGTTCAAGACGCCATGGCCCAGAAGACTCCCGAACAGCTCGCCCGCGAATTCGAGGGCCGCAAGGCCAAGGGGTTGGCCAAGGGCGGGGCGGCGTTCTGGCCCAACATCATCGCCAACGCCGTGCTGAAGCTGACCGCGGCGAAGGCCGAGATCACGGTGGCCGCGCTGAGCGAGAGCATCGCCAAGGAGGCGGAAACGGGCGATGCGACCCGCAAGGCCGGCGCGACCGAGGCGCTGGCGCGGCTGCGGCAGGCGGTGGCCAAGGGCGAGGATTGAGGGGCGCCCGGACGCGCCAGCCCTCATCCTGAGGAGCCGCGGAACGCGGCGTCTCGAAGGAGGGTCCAGGAGGCTCCGGAACCCGCTGGAGCATCCTTCGAGACGCCCTTCCTCGCGGAAGGACTCCTCAGGATGAGGGCTGAGTGATGTCGCGCCGCCCCCGAGGCCCTCAGCTCTCGCCCCCCTTGCGGAGATAATGCGCGGCGTCGAGCACGACCTTGTCGTCGAGCGGGCCGATCGCGGCCTCGTCGCGGCCGTGATAGGGGATCGCCAGCAGGACATGGCGGATGGCGTTGAGCCGCGCGCGCAGCTTGTCGTTGCCGCGGATGACGTGCCAGGGCGCCCAGTCGGTCGAGCTGCGGGCCAGCATCGTGTCGAAGGCCTCGGAATAGGCGGCAAAGCGCGGGATCGCCTCGAAATCGATCGGCGAGAGCTTCCAGCGCTTGAGCGGATCGTGCCAGCGCGCATGCAGCCGCAGCATCTGCATCTCCGGGCCGATGGTGATGAGGAGCTTGATCAGCCGGACGCCGTCGCGCACCAGCATGCCCTCGAAGGCCGGCGCCTCGTGCAGCAGCGTCTCGGTCTGCTCCGGCGTGCAGAAGCCCATGACGCGCTCGACGCCGGCGCGGTTGTACCAGGAGCGGTCGAAGAAGGTGATCTCGCCGGCGGTCGGCATCTGCGCGGCATAGCGCTGGAAATACCATTGCCCGGCTTCGGCGTCGGAGGGCTTCGACAGCGCCACGACGCGGGCCTGGCGCGGGTTGAGATGCTGGGTGAAGCGGCCGATCGTGCCGCCCTTGCCGGCGCCGTCGCGGCCCTCGAAGACGATGACGATCCGCTCGCGGGCTTCGCGCGCCCAGGTCGCGAGCTTCTGCAACTCGATCTGCAGCGGCGCGAGCTCGGCCTCGTAGCGCTTGCGCTTCATGCGCTTGCCATAGGGATAGTCGCCGCTGCGGAAGGCGGCGTCGGTGATCGCGTCGGGCAGCGTCGTGGCCTCGATGTCGAAGCCCTTGATGGCGTAACCCCTGGGGCCGAGCGCCGCGCGCGCCGCATCGCTCTTGTGCTTGGCGGCCTTGCCCGGCGCGTCGCCGCGGTCCTGCTCCTGCGCCTCCGGCTTGGGGACGAGGCGGATGGCGGTTTTCGCCGGGCGGGGGGATCGAGACTTGCTGGCAGACTTGGTCTTGCTGGCGGGTTTGGTCTTGGCCATCGGGGCCCTCCTGTGTGGCGAAAGCTTAGCCGGGGCCGGCGGCAAAGGGAATTGACGCGCGCCGGGCTTGCGATCAGGAAGGGCGCTCGCGTCCCGCAGCCAGCCGTCCAGCGCCCGGCGCAGCGCGCGTCGAGGTTTCTCCCGATGCCCGATACCGTCGATCCCCAAGCGCTTCCGGTTCTGGCCCTGGTCGAGGCGATCGGCTCGGCGGCCGTGCTGCTCGACGGGCAGGGCATCGCTCAGGCGCTGAGCCCGGCGATGCGCGCGCTGGTTCCGGCGCTGGAGCGCGGGCAGCCGCTGGCGCTGGTGATGCGCGATCCCGATCTGATCGAGGCGATCGAGGGCGTCGCCCGGCAGGGCGGGCGGCAGGTGATCGAGCTGGTCGAGCGCGTGCCGGTGGAGCGCACCTTCCGCATCCACATCGCGGCGCTGACGGGCGCGGGCTGGCGCCGGCCGGTTCTGCTGACCTTCGAGGATCTCAGCGAGCAGCGCGTGACGGAGCGGATGCGCGTCGATTTCGTCGCCAATGCCAGCCACGAGCTGCGCACGCCTTTGGCCTCGCTGCTCGGCTTCGTCGAGACGCTGCAGGGGCCGGCGCGCAACGATGCCGGCGCGCGCGACCGTTTTCTCGCGATCATGCGCGAGCAGGGGCTGCGCATGGCCCGCCTCGTCGACGACCTGCTGTCGCTGTCGCGGATCGAGTTGCGCGCGCATCTGGCGCCGGAGACGCCGGTCGACGTCACCGGCATCTCGCGCGAGATCGTGGATTCGCTGACGCTGATGGCGCGCGAGCGCGAGGTCACGCTGACGCTGCGGGCGCCGGCCGAACCGGTGAAGGTCGCCGGCGATCGCGACGAACTGCTGCGGCTGATGGAGAACCTGGTCGAGAACGCGATCAAATACGGCAAGCGCGGCGGCCAGGTCGCGATCGATGTCGAGGAGGGCCCGCTCGAGGTCAGCGTCGGCGTGCGCGACGACGGGCCCGGCATCGCGCCCGAGCACCTGCCGCGGCTGACCGAGCGCTTCTACCGGGTCGACACCGCGGCGAGCCGGGAGGCCGGCGGCACGGGGCTGGGGCTCGCCATCGTCAAGCACATCGTCCTGCGCCATCGCGGCCGGCTGACGATCGAGAGCGCGCGCGGCGAGGGGGCGACGTTTCGCGCCGTTCTGCCCCGTTTCGGGGCGCCGCCGCGCAAGCCCTGAGCCGCACTCCTTAACGCTGCGTGACGGGTCTGTGACAGTGCGCGTGACGGCCTGTCATGAAGCTGTCATGCAGACAGTGTTCTGAACGGCTCGCTGAACCTGCGACCCAGAGAGGACATCTCATGCGCAAACTTCTCATTCTCGCGGCCGCGACGATCGGTCTGTCCGGCGCGGCCCAGGCCGCCGACATCACCGGCGCCGGCGCGACGTTCCCCTTCCCGATCTACTCGAAGTGGGCCGAAGCCTATAAGAAGGAGACCAATATCGGTCTCAACTACCAGTCGATCGGCTCGGGTGGCGGCATCCGCCAGATCAAGGCCAAGACGGTCGCCTTCGGCGCCACCGACGCCCCGCTCAAGGGCGAGGACCTGGCCAAGGACGGGCTGATCCAGTTCCCGACCGTCATGGGCGGCGTCGTTCCCGCGATCAACATCGCCGGCATCGAAGCCCGCCAGCTCAAGCTGACCGGCCCGCTGATCGCCGAGATCTACATGGGCACGATCAAGAAGTGGAACGATCCCAAGATCGTCGCCCTCAACCCCGGCCTGAAGCTGCCCGACGCCAACATCACTCCCGTCTACCGTTCGGACGGATCGGGCACGACCTTCGTCTTCACCGACTATCTCTCGAAGGTCTCGGCCGACTGGAAGTCCAAGGTCGGCACCAACACCTCGGTGCAGTGGGCTGTCGGCATCGGCGGCAAGGGCAATGAGGGCGTCTCGGCGTCGGTCAAGCAGGTCGCCAACTCGATCGGCTATGTCGAATACGCCTATGCCAAGCAGAACAAGCTCAGCTACGCGCTGATCCAGAATGCCGATGGCCAGTTCCCGGATCCGGACGACAAGTCCTTCCAGGCCGCTGCCGCCAATGCCGACTGGAACGCCGCTCCCGGCTTCGGCATCTCGCTGAACAACCAGAAGGGCGCCCAGGCCTGGCCGATCACGGCCGCGACGTTCCTGCTCGTCCATGCCAAGCCGGAGAAGCCGGAAGAGGTCGGCGCCGCGCTGAAGTTCGTCGACTGGGCCTTCAAGAACGGCGACCAGCTGGCGCTCGATCTGGAATATGTGCCGCTGCCGGCCAATGTGAAGGATCAGGTCCGCGCCTCCTGGAAGGGCGTCACCGACCCGGCCGGCAAGCCGATTTTCTGATCGATCCGATACGATGAGGGCGAAGCGGGAGATGTCCCGCTTCGCCACTTTCTCTTCCTGCCCTCATCCCGAGCAGCGGCGTCCGAGCGTGCCGCTGCTGGGGATGAGGGCCCGCCTGAGAGCCGGCCCCTTGTTTTGGCGTTGCCTCCTTCCGCTACGACCGGAGTTCCACGGATGACAGCCGTGACCGACCCTATGAGCCTTCCGGCCGCGCGCCCGCAGCGCAAGACGCCGAAGGGCACCTTCGACCTGATCTTCCGCAATGCGAGTTTCGCGTCGGCCCTGTTCGTGCTGCTGCTGCTCGCCGGCATCATGCTGTCGATGATCATCGGTGGCTGGCCGGCCTTCCGCGCGATGGGCCTGGGCTTCATCACCGGCTCGCAATGGGACACGCAGGCCGATGTCTACGGCGCCTGGCCGGCCATCGCCGGCACCTTGTCGACCGCGTTCATCGCGCTGCTGATCGGCGTGCCGCTCTCGCTGGGCATCGCGGTCTATCTGACGCAGCTCGCCCCTGTGTGGTTCAAGCAGCCGGTCTCGACCGCCATCGAGCTGCTCGCCGCCGTGCCCTCGATCATCTACGGCATGTGGGGGCTGTTCGTCTTCGTGCCGCTGTTTGCGGCCTATGTGCAGGTGCCGCTGTCGAACATCGTCGAGGGCATGCCGATCGTCGGCACGATCCTGTATTCGCGCTCGCCCTCGGGGCTTGGCATCCTGACGGCCGGCATCATCCTGGCCTTCATGATCATCCCGTTCATCGCCTCGATCGTGCGCGACATGCTCGACCAGATTCCCTCCGTGCTGCGCGAGAGCGCCTATGGCATCGGGGCGACGACCTGGGAGGTGGTGCGCCATGTGCTGGTGCCTCAGGCGGGCGTTTCGATCATCGGCGCGGTGATGCTCGGTCTGGGCCGCGCGCTCGGCGAGACCATGGCCGTGACCTTCGTCGTCGGCAATGCCAACCGGCTCTCGGGCTCGATCATGGACCCGGGCTCGACCATCGCCTCGCGCATCGCCAACGAGTTCAACGAGGCGCTGGGCCTGCAGATGAACGCGCTGATCGGGCTTGGCTGCATCCTGTTCTTCGTCACCTTCGTCGTCCTCGTCATCGCGCGCATTCTCGTCGCACGCGTCAAGACCTTCTGAGCGGGTTGCAGATCATGAGCCTGACGACACCCTCCACTGTCCGCGAGCTGCCCCCGACGACCTGGGGCCGCGTTCGCCAGTCGCGCCGCACCGCCGACAAGGCGATGCGGATCATCACCGCCAGCTTCACCATCATCGCGATTTCCGTGCTGTTCTGGATCCTCGGCATGCTGATCGTGAAGGGCCTCGGCGGCCTGTCCGTCGCCACCTTCACGCAGATCACGCCCGGCCCCGGCTCGGAGGGCGGCGGCCTCGCCAACGCCATCGTCGGGTCGATCATCCTGACCTTCCTCGGCATCGTCGTGGCGACCCCGATCGGCGTGCTGGCCGGGACCTATCTCGCCGAATACGGCAAGGGCTCGAAGCTCGCCGACCTGATCCGCTTCATCAACGACATCCTGCTCTCGGCGCCGTCGATCCTGATCGGCCTGTTCGTCTACGTCATCCTGGTCGAGCCGCTGGGCGGCTATTCCGGCTGGGCCGGCGGCGTCGCGCTCGGCATCATCGCGATCCCGGTCATCGTGCGCACCACCGAGGACATGCTGCGGCTTGTTCCCGGCCCGCTGCGCGAGGCCGGCTCGGCGCTCGGCGCGCCGCCGTCGGTCGTGATCACCTCGATCACCTGGAAGGCCGCCAAGGCCGGCATGGTGACCGGCATCCTGCTGGCGCTGGCCCGCATCGCCGGCGAAACCGCGCCGCTGATCTTCACCGCGCTGAACAACAATTTCTGGTTCTCGTCCAACCTGATGGGTGGCGTCTCGAACCTGCCGGTGACGATCTACATGTTCGCCTCGGCGCCCTACGAGAACTGGCAGCAGCTCGCCTGGGCCGGCTCGCTGATCATCACCATGTCGATCCTCCTGCTCTCCATCATCGCCCGCCGTATCGTGCGCGGCGCCAAGTAATCTCGCGACCCCGTCATTTCGCGATACGTTATCCTGCGATCCATCGCGTCCGATCCGAAGGAAATCTTCGATGCTCTCGACCCTCGAACTCAGCCCGCAGACGCTCGATGCCGATGCTCCCATCCGGATCAAGGTCAAGAACCTCGATTTCTACTATGGCGAGCACAAGGCGCTGAAGAACATCAATCTCGATTTTCGTGACCGCCACGTCACGGCGCTGATCGGCCCCTCGGGTTGCGGCAAGTCGACCCTGCTGCGCATCTTCAACCGGATCTATTCGCTCTATCCCGAGCAGAAGGCGACCGGCGAGGTCATGCTCGATGGCCGCAACGTCATTTCCAACGATGTCGACGTCAACGAGCTGCGCTCGCGCATCGGCATGGTCTTCCAGAAGCCGACGCCGTTCCCGATGTCGATCTACGACAATGTCGCCTTCGGCATCCGCCTTTACGAGAAGCCGCCGAAGTCGGAGCTCGACGACCGCGTCGAGGGCGCCCTGCGCCGCGCCGCGCTCTGGGACGAGGTCAAGGACAAGCTCAAGACCTCGGGCATGGGCCTGTCGGGCGGCCAGCAGCAGCGTCTGTGCATCGCGCGCACCATCGCGCAGAAGCCGGAGGTCATCCTGTTCGACGAGCCGACCTCGGCGCTCGACCCGATCTCGACCGGCAAGATCGAGGATCTGCTGGAGCAGCTCAAGGTCGACTTCACGATCGTCATCGTGACCCACAACATGCAGCAGGCGGCCCGCATCTCGCAGTACACCGCCTTCATGTATCTGGGCGAGGTGATCGAGTTCGCGCCGACCAACACGATCTTCATGAACCCGAGCAAGAAGCAGACGCAGGACTACGTCACCGGCCGCTTCGGCTGACCGTCCGCCGCTTCCGCCCCTGTAATCGAAGGACTACGCCGCGATGACCGACCATATCGTCCGCTCCTACGACGCCGAACTCGAGGCGCTGCGCCGCAGCCTCGCCGAGATGGGCGGCATGTCCGAGCGCATGCTCGGCGATTCCACCGTGGCGCTGGTGCGCCGCGACACCACGCTCGCCCAGAAGGTGATCTCGGCCGACCAGCGGCTCGACAACCTCCAGCGCGATGTCGAGGAGCGTGCGGTGCTGACGATCGCCCGGCGCCAGCCGCTCGCCAACGACCTGCGCGAGCTGATCTCGGCGATCCGCATCGCCTCCGACATCGAGCGCGTTGGCGACCTCGCCAAGAACATCGCCAAGCGCGCGGTCGCGATCTCCGGCCAGTTCTCGCCGCCGCATCGCGCCGTGGTCGGGCTGGAGCATATGAGCCGCCTGGTCCAGGCCCAGCTCAAGGACGTGCTCGACGCCTACGCCGCCTCCAACGAGCAGAAGGCGCTCGAGGTCTGGCACCGCGATGGCGAGATCGACGCGCTCTACACCTCGCTCTTCCGCGAGCTTTTGACCTACATGATGGAAGATCCGCGCAACATCACCTTCTGCACGCATCTCCTGTTCTGCGCCAAGAACGTCGAGCGCATCGGCGACCACACCACCAACATCGCCGAGACGATCCATTATCTCGTGACCGGTGAATCGCTCGACATCAACCGTCCCAAGCTCGACACCACCGACATCACCGTCGAGGCGGTGACGGGGAGCTGAGGACTGCGTCATGGTCGGGCTTGACCCGACCATCTCGGAAACCAGGATGCTCTGGTCCGAGATCCTCGGGTCAAGCCCGAGAATGACGTCCTGGACCGACCCGCTTTTGGAAAACCGCTCATGGCCGCCCGCATCCTGATCGTCGAGGACGAGGAGCCGCTCACCCTGCTCCTGCGCTACAATCTCGAGGCCGAGGGCTTCGTGGTCGACAGCGTCGCGCGCGGCGACGATGCCGAGCTTCACCTGCGCGACCATACGCCCGATCTCGTGCTGCTCGACTGGATGCTGCCGGGCCTGTCGGGCATCGAGCTCTGCCGGCGTCTGCGGGCGCGCCGCGACACCGAGCGGGTGCCGATCATCATGCTGACTGCGCGTGGCGAGGAGACCGAGCGCGTGCGCGGTCTCGCCACCGGCGCCGACGACTATGTCGTCAAGCCGTTCTCGCTGCCGGAACTGATCGCGCGCATCCAGGCGCTGCTGCGCCGGGCCAAGCCCGGCCATGTCGCGGGCTTGCTGACGGCCGGCGATCTCGAACTCGACCGCACGACGCGGCGCGTCCGCCGCTCCGGCGAGGAGCTGCATCTGGGGCCGACCGAGTTCCGCCTGCTGGAATTCCTGATGCAGGCGCCGGGCCGGGTCTACTCCCGCGCGCAACTGCTTGACGCCGTCTGGGGCCGCGACGTCTACATCGACGAGCGCACGGTCGACGTGCATGTCGGCCGCCTGCGCAAGGCGATCACGCCGGGCGACGCCAAGGACCCGCTGCGCACGGTCCGCGGCGCGGGCTACGCCTTCGACGAGACCTTTGCGCGGGCGTGAGGGCATTCGTCCACGCTGTCTGTCATCCGCGCGGTCATCCCGGACAAGCGGCGAAGCCGCGCCGATCCGGGATCCATGCCTGAACCGTTCCGGAATGGGTCCCGGGTCTCCCTGCGGTCGCCCGGGACGACGGCGCGTTTGGCGTCGTCTATTCACTTGACCGCCACGGCCGCCCGGCGCAAGCCGGCCCGATGCACAGCAAAGACATCGCCATCATCGGCGCCGGCCCGGCCGGGCTGATCGCCGCCGAGCGGCTGGCGCAGGCCGGTCACCGCGTCACCATCCATGACCGCATGGCCTCCCCCGCGCGAAAATTCCTGCTCGCCGGGCGCGGCGGGCTCAACCTGACCCATTCCGAGCCGCTGGAGACCTTCCTGCCGCATTACGGCGCGGCGCGGGAATGGCTCGAGCCCGCCGTCGCGGCCTTCCCGCCGCAGGCACTGCGCGACTGGGCCGACGGGCTCGGCGCGGAGAGCTTCATTGGCACCAGCGGCCGCGTCTTCCCGAAGGCGATGAAGGCCTCGCCGCTGCTGCGCGCCTGGCTGCGCCGGCTCGACGGGCTCGGCGTCCGGCTCGAAGCCGGCCGGCGCTGGACCGGCTGGAACGACGAGGGCGCGCTAACCTTCGCCACGGCGGCCGGCGAGGTGGCGCTCACCCCCGATGCGACGCTGCTCGCGCTGGGCGGGGCGAGCTGGCCGCGGCTGGGCTCCGATGGCGGCTGGGTGCCGCTGCTGGCCGGCAAGGGCGTTGCGGTGTCGCCGCTGCGGCCGGCCAATGGCGGCTTCGCGGTGGCCTGGTCCGACACGCTGCGCGAGCGCTTCGCGGGCGCCCCGCTGAAACGGATCACCCTGAAATTCGCCGGCAAAGAGATTGCCGGCGAGGCGATGATCGACGCGCATGGCCTCGAAGGCGGGGCGATCTATACGCTGTCGGGGCCGCTGCGCGAGGCGATCGCGCGGGACGGCTCGGCGGTGCTGGAGATCGACCTGCGGCCCGATCTCGACCTCGCCCGGCTGACCGAGAAGCTCGGCAAGCGCCGCAAGGCTGAGACGCTGAGCAACCATCTGCGCAAGGCGGCGGGGCTCTCGCCGGCGGCGGTGGCGGTGCTGCGCGACAGCGTCGGGGGGAAGCTCGACGAGACGCCGGCCGCGCTGGCGGCGGCGATCAAATCCGCGCGGTTGCGCCTGACGGGGACGATGCCGATCGACCGGGCGATCTCCAGCGCCGGCGGCATCGCGGCGGGCGAGGTCGACGAAGGCTTCATGCTGCGCCGCCTGCCGGGCGTCTTCGTCGCCGGCGAGATGCTGGACTGGGAGGCCCCCACCGGCGGCTACCTCCTGCAGGGCTGCTTCGCGACCGGCGTCGCGGCGGCGGCGGGGATGGCGGGGTGGTTGGGGCGGGCGTAGCGGATAGGGCGCGGGGAACCCCTCTCCCGTAGGGAGAGGGGCAGGGGTGAGGGGTCGGCCGCTTGAAGGTGGAGTGAGACCTCACCGGCGCAGCGGTTGGGTTGGCGCTTTGCTGGTCGAGGGGCCGACCCCTCACCCTGCCCTCTCCCTACGGGAGAGGGTTCTGCGTTGAGGCTCCCGCGCCTCTGTCGTCCTGAGATTCTCGGGTCTGCGCTTCGCTCCGCCCGAGAATGACGGAGGTTTCTACCGCCCCTCCGCCTTCCGGATGGCCTCGTCCAGATCCTGCCATTCGTGGCAGCGGCCGCAGAGGCTGGCGAGCCTGGCGAGATTGGCCTTGGCGCTCGCCATGTCGCCGGTCTCGATGAACCATTCGCCCTGGTATTCGAGCGCGGGCAGGAAGGTCGGGTCGCGCATCAGCGCGGCGTCGTAATACTGCTTCGAGAGCGGGTAGTTCTTCAGCTTGCGGTGCGAGAAGGCGAGCCAGTTCAGAAGCACGGGAGAGTGCGGCGAGCGCTTCAGCAGGACCTCCAGCTTCTCGATCGCGGGCGGGAAGTTCTTCTCCTCGATCCAGCGCCGCGCCTGGCGGTACTCCGGGTCGTCGTCGAGCCAGGTCCAGTCCGGCCCGACCGCCTGCGCCCCGGCGCCGGCGAGGAGGGCTGCGGCGCCCGCCATGATCGCAATGACGCGTCGGCGCATGGCGTGTCCTCCTGCGGTGATTCCGGCCGCTGCCCCCGGCCGCGTTCCCGATCCTGCAGACATCGCATGACGGGCCGATGGCGCAAAGGCTGCCAGGCGGTGTCCGCGCCTTATCCGGCCCGGGATTCTCGGGGCAAGCCCGAGAATGACGCTCTTCTCCAGCCAGCTCCTGTCACCAGTGCGCTCCCCCATGCGCCGCCCCCTCTCGCGCGCAGACGGGATGCGCCCCATATTGCTGGGATGTCCGACACACCCGCCAAAGACTCGCCCGCCAAGTCCAAGCCCGCCAAGAAGCCGTCCAGCGCGCGTACGCCCAATTCCAAGGCGTCGCGGCAGGAGCTGAAGCCGCTCGAAGGCTATCTCGCCGATCTGCTCAACCCGGCGATCAACCGCGGCAATGCCGTGCCCGGCGGCGCGGCCGGGTTTTCCGACAAGCCGCAGGCCGGCTATGAGGCGAAGCCGAGCTACGCCACGGAACGGCCCGGCGGCGAGGAGAGGCCCAAGCGCAAGCTCTCGAAGAAGGCCGACGGCGCCTTTATCGGGGCGGAGGGCGCGGCGGCGGCGACCGCGACCTCGCTGCAGACGCTGCTGGAGAGCGGCAATCCCTTCATCGAGCCGGGCAAGGCCTGGGTGCCGCACCGCCCGCCGCGGCCGGACAAGTCCGAGGGCGGCATCCGCTTCCGGATGAACTCGGAATATGAGCCCGCCGGCGACCAGCCGGCCGCGATCGCGGAGTTGGTCGAGGGTATCAGCCGGCAGGAGCGCGACCAGGTGCTGCTCGGCGTCACCGGCTCGGGCAAGACCTTCACCATGGCGCAGGTGATCGAGAAGACGCAGCGCCCGGCGCTGATCCTGGCGCCGAACAAGACGCTGGCGGCGCAGCTCTATGGCGAGTTCAAGAGCTTCTTCCCCGACAATGCGGTCGAGTATTTCGTCTCCTATTACGACTACTACCAGCCCGAGGCCTATGTGCCGCGCTCGGACACCTTCATCGAGAAGGAATCGTCCATCAACGAGCAGATCGACCGGATGCGCCATTCGGCGACGCGCTCGCTGATCGAGCGCGACGACGTCATCATCGTCGCCTCGGTCTCCTGCATCTACGGCATCGGCTCGGTCGAGACCTATACGGCGATGACCTTCGGCATCAAGCTGGGCGAGCGCGTCGAGCAGCGCCAGCTCATCGCCGATCTCGTGGCGCTGCAGTACAAGCGCACCCAGCATGATTTCACCCGCGGCAGCTTCCGCGTGCGTGGCGACGTGATCGAGCTGTTCCCGGCGCACTATGAGGACCGCGCCTGGCGCATCGGGCTGTTCGGCGACGAGATCGAGAGCATTGCCGAGTTCGACCCGCTGACGGGGCAGAAGACGGCCGACCTCGAATTCGTCAAGGTCTACGGCAATTCGCACTACACCACGCCGCGGCCGACGCTGACCCAGGCCGTGAAGAGCATCAAGCAGGAGCTGAAGGCGCGCCTCGACGAGCTCAACTCCATGGGCCGCTTCCTCGAGGCGCAGCGGCTCGACCAGCGCTGCACCTTCGACATCGAGATGATCGAGGCCACCGGCTCCTGCAACGGCATCGAGAACTATTCGCGCTATCTCACCGGCCGCAAGCCGGGCGAGCCGCCGCCGACCTTGTTCGAATACCTGCCCGACAACGCGCTGGTCTTCACCGATGAGAGCCATGTCACCGTGCCGCAGATCGGCGGCATGTATCGCGGCGACTTTCGGCGCAAGGCGACGCTGGCGGAATACGGCTTCCGCCTGCCCTCCTGCATGGACAACCGGCCGCTGCGCTTCGAGGAATGGGACGCGATGCGCCCGCAATCGGTGCATGTCTCGGCGACGCCGGGCTCCTGGGAGATGGAGCAGACCGGCGGCGTCTTCACCGAGCAGGTCATCCGCCCGACCGGGCTGATCGACCCGCCGGTCGAGATCCGCCCCGCCAAGCACCAGGTCGCCGACCTCCTCGACGAGATCAAGGAGGTCACGGCGGCGGGTTACCGCACGCTCGTCACCGTGCTGACCAAGCGCATGGCCGAGGACCTCACCGAATATCTGCATGAGAACGGCGTGCGCGTGCGCTACATGCATTCCGACATCGACACGATCGAGCGCATCGAGATCCTGCGCGATCTGCGGCTGGGCGCCTTCGATGTGCTGGTCGGCATCAACCTGCTGCGCGAGGGCCTCGACATTCCAGAATGCGGATTCGTCGCCATTCTCGACGCCGACAAGGAGGGCTTCCTGCGCTCCGAGACCTCGCTGATTCAGACGATCGGCCGCGCCGCCCGCAATGTCGACGGCCGCGTCATCCTCTATGCCGACCACATCACCGGCTCGATGGAGCGCGCGCTGGCCGAGACGGCGCGCCGCCGCGAAAAGCAGGTCGCCTACAACCTCGAGCACGGCATCACGCCGCAGACGATCAAGCGCGCCATCGGCGACATCCTCGGCTCGGTCTATGAGCGCGACCATGTCACCGTCGACACCGGGCTTGCCACGCCGGCCGCCGGGCATAATTTCAAGGCGGCGCTGGCCGATCTCGAAAAGCGCATGCGCGAGGCCGCCGCCGATCTCGAATTCGAAACCGCCGCCCGGCTGCGCGACGAGATCAAGCGGCTGCAGGCGACCGAACTCGCCATCTCCGACGACCCGATGGCGCGGCAGCGCGATGTCGAGGCCTCGGCCGGCAAGTACAAGGGCGAGCGCAGCTATGGCGACAGCGCCAACCTGCCGCCGACCCGCGCCCGCAAACCCACCGACGCCGATATGGGCCCGCATAATTTCGGCGGCGGCGAGGGCAAGCCGGTGTCGCGGGCGCTGCCGAAAAAGCCGACGCTCGACGAGATGGGCCCGCGGACGGAGCAGCGGCCGAAGGGGGCTGGGGAACAAAGGGGTGGGCGGCGGCGGAGTTAAGCGCCGCAACCGCGACGCTCTCCACCCTTCCCCGAGTAACAGCGACGCTTCTTTTCGTACTCCTGGATGGGAGAAGGACGCAGCGTACCTGTCATGCCGCCTTTGCCTCTACGTTGCGATGGTTGCCCTCCAGGGCATTTGATAAAACAATGCCGCCAAAAAACAGTAGCGCTGATGTAGCGTGGACCGGCAATTTGATATGCCTGCTATTGCGCATCATTGATCAAATGTGAGACGTTTCAGGTATCGATTCCGACTGATGGTGGCAAGCAGCCTCCCCTTTTTACAGCCTAAGACTCCAAATACGAGGTGCTGGTCGTGGATTTAGAAGAAGGGCTGCAACAAATAAAACGGGGTAATGCTCTACTTTTTACCGGTGCAGGATTTTCGTTTGGGGCCGAAAACGCGCTCCCAACGGACAGCGAAATTCCATCAGCTGCACAATTTGCGACACAGCTTGCAAACTCTTTAGCAATAGTAGGAAACTATCAACTTCCGGCGATATCGCAATACTATATAAAAAAGAGAGGAGAGCACGATCTTGTTCGTGTCATGGTGGAAACATTTACAATTGCTAAAGTAAAGCGGTATCATATTGATATAGCGAAGAATCCTTGGCGCAGAGTTTATACGACAAACTACGACAATTGCTTTGAGACGGCTGCCAAAAAATCTTTAATCGACTGGACGCCTATTACGATTGATTCCCCCATTTCGGCCGCCAAACATAGATGCGTCCATATTAATGGACATATATCTAACATAACTATTGAAACGCTTCAAAAACAAGTAAAACTGAGTCACTCGAGCTATTCATCGGAATCATTTTCGTCTTCGAGGTGGTCGCAACAGCTTAGGCAGGATATGAATTCCTCAAAAGCTGTTTTCTTTATCGGATATTCGTTGTCTGATATCGATATATCTAGAATATTGTTTGAAAATCCGGAAATAAGAGACAGGACTTTTTTTATTGTCTCAGATAGATCAGACCCCGTTTCTGAATCGCTGCTAGAAGCTTATGGGCATGTTTGCGCCATAGGCGCCGAAGAATTTGCCAATCGACTGAATAGTACGGCTCCATCAGAAGAGAGCGGTGAGCATCAATTTTCTTGGCTTCAGCCGTATCGTTCGGCCGACCAGATAGTGCCGCCTGACGACGTAGCGGCGTTCGACCTGATACTGAAGGGTATCATATCACAGGGGATGATCGGCTGGTCTCTAGGAGAGAATAAATCGATTTATACAGTACGCCGAACCATGATTGACGATCTAATCTCAGAAATAGCAAAAGGAAATCGATGGATTGTTGTTCATTCAGACCTAGGAAACGGTAAAACGATAATAAAAGAACAACTTTCTTTTATTCTCAATAATTCTGGTTACGACGTTTATTGGGATAGCGACGTCGAAAATTATAAAATTGAAGACATAAAACAACTTTCAAAACAAAAAAATAAATCAATTGTAATAATTGATTCTGATAAAGACAGAATTGAGACTATAGATCGAATTAGAAGCTTCGAATTCGACGATTGCTCATTTATCATAATGCTGAGGACAACCCTATTTCAACTTGGCGAACGTCGCTATGAAGATCATTTGCCTGACAATTTTTTGGAGTTTGACGCCAATAAACTTACGGATTCCGAGGTCGAGAGGTTTGTAGAATTATTTGACACATTGGGGCTTTGGGGTTTGCTGGCGAACTTAAAGTCCCACGAAAAAGATAATAAAATCAAAGTCGAATTTGATAGGTCAATTCAAAGATTGATAATTTCTGTTTTCGAGCAGTCGGAAATTGGCCGAAAGCTCATATCTGAAGCCAAGAACATAATTGATAGCTCGCCTACAGTCTGCGATGTACTTTTGTTATGTTTTATTTTAACTCGCCTTGAGATCACCGCGAGTCCGACAATTATGTCAGAACTCATACCTAACGTAGACGCCTGGAAAACGATTAGATCAACCGAATTTAAGAAAGCTGCTGAATTTATAAGATTTGAACATGGGCACATCAGGTCCAGATCTTCAATATTGTCAAATGTTATTCTTAGGTCGGCTGTAAGACCTGAGGTTTTAATTTCTTGCGTTGAGCGCGTTGTACGACATCTCGCTGGAAAAACTAGAAACACAACTCTTCATCATGTCTTTACTCAACTTACAAGATTTCCTGTTATTGAAGGCATGATAGAACATCCTCGGAAAAGAGAAATTATTATTGGATACTTTCAGTCAATCAAAGAGCTATCATATTCCAAGTCAAGTCCCGATTTTTGGCTACATTATGCGATGGCAAGATTAACATTTGGTGAGTATCCGATAGCAGAAACCTATTTTAATACAGCTCTGAAACTCGCTCAAGGTAATATTAAGAAAACATCAGATGTAAAAAATCACTTTGCTCGACTGCTACTAGACAGTAGAATTAAATCAGATGATTATAACGATCATTTTGTTGCTTTTGAGAAGGCGCACTCGATATTAATCGGGCAAATGAATCAGGACAACAATAGACATTACCCCTATCGACAAGCAAAGAAATATGTTGAATTTATTTCATCGCGTAAAGCCAAAATGTCAGACAGCGAAATACAACGATTTGTCGCTGCTTGTAATCAAATTCGTTCATCAATTCAAAATTCCGCAAAGAAGATTAGCTACTCATCTGAGATTTCCGAATGCGATCTGGATATGGAGAGGGCGATTCAAATTGCTCGGGGAACACCGGTAAAGGGTATCAGTAGATGATCGATTCTGCTCGACCAAGTCCGGGATCCCCTCGCCACGCTAAACTCCCCCCGCCCTCCCCCTTTCCCCCATCGACGGGAAACGCCACCCCGCCGTGGCTCACCCATCTGTAAGGATGCAGACAGACGATGACGAACACCGCTCCAGCCGCGCTGCCGCGCGTGCCGCATGTCTCGTCCGGCCCCCCGGGCGCCAAGCGCCCCGCGCTGGTCCCTCAAGGCCCTCGGTGACGCAATGCTCGTCCGCACCTGCCGAGCCCCCCTTCTCCCGAGATGAGAAGGGCAGACGAGCCGCGGTTCGGCGAAACGCGCGGGGAACCCTCTCCTTACAGGAGAGGGGTCTGCGTCGCGGTTCGACAGCCTGCCCCCGGCCCGCGATCCACCCGGAACAATCCTCCCCACGCCCTGTTTCCCGCGAAAGGGCCCTTCCGGCTCCTTCAGGGAGATAAAACCATGTTCAGGACCACCATGACCCTCGCCGCGCTTGGCTTCGTGCTGGCGCTGGCGCCGGCCGGGGCGCAGACCGCGCCGGCGGCGCCGGACACCACGCCGCTGCCGCCGACGACCTGCAGCACGGTCGAGCTGTCCAAGATGAACGCCGAGACCGCCAAGATCACCGACCCGGACAAGAAGGCGGTCGCGATGAAGGAACTGACCCTCGCCACCGACCGGATGGCCAAGGACGACATGAAGGGCTGCGCGACCCATCTCGGCAACGCCATCCGGATGATTCCCGGGCGGGGTTGAGGGGCGGGTGCCCCGTGACGGCAGGGCGCGGGGAACCCCTCTCCCGGATGGGAGAGGGGCAGGGGTGAGGGACCGCCGCTGCTCATTGAAACGCCACGGCGCCGTCGCGCTTCGTCCTGAAGCCGCTGGCCCTCATCCGGCGCTCCGCGCCACCTTCTCCCATCCGGGAGAAGGGAAGACGGCGGCGCGGTTCCTGCGACAAACTTTATCCCCGCACTCCAAACCCGTGCCTATTCTCCCCTCGCTCCGCCCGACCAAGGGGGCTGTCGCGAGGCATCGTGCGGCCGGGCGGGGTTGCGGATTTCGTCGTTCGAGGCCGTTGCGGGCCGAAGACGGCGGAGGCGCGGATCGCCATCGCGCGGGTGAGTCAGGCCGCGCGACCTGTGCACGGATAACCAGAAGGCGATCTGGCGGCATCAAACACCCGCGTGCGGGACGGGGCGGCGGCTGACGGCGCTGCTTCGACACGACACTCGACATCGACATCGGCACGCAGCCGTCGACTGCGACGCCGCCTCGTCCCGCGCATCCCCTCGGATACGCCTTGGAGAGCCCGAAACCCCGCGGCGTGAGCCGGTCGGGGGGGTCGGTGCGTCGGTCGGGGCGTGACACAGGTTCAGACATACGCCGTCATCCCGGACAAGCGGCGAAGCCGCGCCGATCCGGGATCCATTCCGGAACGGCTCAGGCATGGATCCCGGATCTCCGCTTCGCTGCGTCCGGGATGACCGCGCGGGGGAGAGGGCTGGTCATGAGAGGGGAAGGGGCGCGCACCGCCCCTCCGCTCTTGCCGGGCCGGCGGGGCTCACGTAACCGGGAGGTTCCGAGCGCCCGCCCGAAGACCCTGCCATGACCGCCACGCTTTCCCAACGCTATGCCGCCCTGGTCGAATCCGGGGCGATCGAGCGCGATCCGGCGCAGGTCGTGGTGGTCAGGCGGCTGTCGGCGCTGGCCGAGACGCTCGCCGCGCAGCGTCTGGCGCAGAAGAGCAGTGCGCTGGGCTGGCTGTTCGGCAAGAAGGCGGCGGCCAGGGACGTGCCCAAGGGGCTCTACATCTGGGGCTCGGTCGGCCGCGGCAAGACCATGCTGATGGACCTGTTCTACGAGTCCGTGCCGATGCCGCTGCGGCGGCGGGTGCATTTCCACGCTTTCCTCGCCGATGTTCACGGCCGCATCCACGCCTATCGCCAGAAGCTCAAGGCCGGCGAGGTCAAGGACCCCGATCCGATCGGCCCCGTCGCGGCCGATCTGGCGAAGGAGGCGCGGCTGCTCTGCTTCGACGAGTTCACCGTGACCGACATCGCCGATGCGATGATCCTCGGGCGGCTGTTCACGGCGCTGTTCGCGGCCGGGGTGGTGGTGGTCGCGACCTCGAATGTCGAGCCGTCGCGGCTTTATGAGGGCGGGCTGAACCGGGCGCTGTTCCTGCCCTTCGTGGCGCTGCTGGCCGAGAAGGTCGAGGTTCTCAAGCTCGAGGCCCGCACCGATTTCCGGATGGAGAAGCTCGGCGGTGCGCCGGTCTATCGCGTCCCGGCCGATGCGGCGGCCCATGCCGCGCTGGACGACGCCTTCCGCAAGCTCTCGGGCGCGGCGAAGGGGCAGCGCCTCGTCATCGACGTGAAGGGCCACGAGCTTGTCGTGCCGCAGGCGGCGGCCGGCGTGGCGCGGGCGGGTTTTACCGATCTCTGCAGCAAGGCCTATGGCGCCTCGGACTATATCGCGCTGGCGCAGCGCTTCCACACGCTGGTGCTCGACGACATCCCCGTGCTCGCCGACGAGCAGCGCAACGAGACCAAGCGCTTCATCATCCTGATCGACACGCTCTACGAGCACCATGTGAAGCTCGTCGCCTCCGCCCAGGTCGAGCCGCATGAACTCTACCGCGCCACCACCGGGCGCGAGGCCTTCGAGTTCGACCGCACGGTCTCGCGGCTGATCGAGATGCGCTCGGACGATTATCTTGGTTTGCCGCATGGAAGGGCCGATTCGGCGGCCTCAGGCGACAGCGGCGGGCTGGTGGAGACGTGAGGTGAAACCGTTGCTTTCATCCCTCCGCCGTCATCCCGGACAAGCGGCGAAGCCGCGCCGATCCGGGATCCATTCCGGAACGGTTCAGGCATGGATCCCGCGTCTGCGCTTCGCTCTGCCCGGGATGACGGCGCGTTTCGGTCAAAGGTCCCGATAGCGCCATGACCCTGCGCGAGCCGAGCGAGACCCGCATCCTCACGGTCGCCAGCGAGCATCTGCGCCGGTTCGGGCTGAAGCGCTTCACGGTCGTCGCGGTCGCCGAAGAGGCGGGCATGACCCATGCCAATGTCTACCGCTACTTCCCCTCGCGCGCGGCGCTGGTCGATGCCGTCGTCGATGTCTGGCTGAAGGCGACCGAGCGGCGGCTCGCCGACATCGCGGATGGGCCCGACCCCGCCGACGACAAGCTCGAGCGGCTGATCCTGGCGCTGGCCAAGGCCAATCGCGACCTGCTGACCGAGGAGCCCCAGCTCTTCGCGGCGCTGTCGCAGGCGGTGGCGAAGCGTCATGCGATCAGCCGGCGCAACCGCGCGCGGGTGCGGGCGCTGTTCGAGCGGGTGATCGACGAGGGCATCGCGTCGGGGACTTTCGAGCCGCGCGACCGCGACCGGGCGATCGCCTTCGTCATCGACGCAACGCACCGCTTCATCCATCCTGCGGCGCTGGAGCTGGAATCGGACGTGCCGCAGGCCTCGATCGACATCCGCCTGTCGACGCTGATCCGGGTCTCGCTGCGGGTGCTGATCAGCGGTCTGGTCTGAAAAATCCTGTGACGAATTACATCTTCTGTAAATTGTCATTGTGGCCGTCTCGTGCCATTCTGGGGCAGGATTCGGGGCAAATCCCGCCAAGTCCTTGAAAAGGCAGGCGACGCGGGTGACGCTTCGGCAGCTGTGGCGCTGGCGCGGGCCTGTCCGGCTCCAGCGCGTCAGGGTTGCGGCAAAAGGGCCATTTGGGCCAAAGGAGCCGACGGTTTCGCCGGTTCTCCGGCATTTCGCAGCGTCAGGACAAAGGACTAGGCCATGGCCCGCAAGAAGATCGCCCTCATCGGCGCCGGCCAGATCGGCGGCACGCTCGCCCATCTCGCCGGCTTGAAGGAACTCGGCGACATCGTGCTGTTCGACATCGCCGACGGCATCCCGCAGGGCAAGGGCCTCGACATCGCCGAGTCGTCCCCGGTCGACGGCTTCGACGCGGCCTACAAGGGCACCTCGTCCTATGAGGACATCAAGGGCGCCGACGTGATCATCGTCACCGCCGGCGTGCCGCGCAAGCCCGGCATGAGCCGCGACGATCTGATCGGCATCAACCTCAAGGTGATGAAGGCCGTCGGCGAGGGCATCAAGACCTACGCCCCCAAGGCCTTCGTGATCTGCATCACCAACCCGCTCGACGCGATGGTCTGGGCGCTGCAGAAGTTCTCGGGCCTCAAGCCCAACATGATCTGCGGCATGGCCGGCGTGCTCGACTCCGCCCGCTTCCGCCACTTCCTGGCCGACGAGTTCCAGGTTTCGGTCAAGGACGTCTCGGCCTTCGTGCTGGGCGGCCATGGCGACGACATGGTGCCGCTGGTGCGCTACTCCGGCGTCGCCGGCATCCCGCTGCCCGACCTGATCAAGATGAAGTGGACGACGCAGGAGCGCATCGACGCCATCGTCGACCGGACCCGCAAGGGTGGCGGCGAGATCGTCAACCTGCTCAAGACCGGCTCGGCCTTCTATGCGCCCGCCGCGTCCGCCATCGCCATGGCCGAGAGCTATCTCAAGGACCAGAAGCGCGTGCTGCCGGCGGCTGCCGCGCTGCGGGGCCAGTATGGCGTGCGCGACATGTTCCTGGGCGTGCCGGTGGTGATCGGCGCCAAGGGCGTCGAGCGCGTCGTCAAGATCCGCCTCAACAAGACAGAGCAGGAGATGCTGGCGAAGTCGGTGGCGTCCGTGCAGGGCCTGATCGAGGCCTGCAAGGCCATCGATTCGTCACTGGCGTGATCTAGGGCAGTCGGCGAGGGGCCGTGAGCTGTCGTGACCATGCGATGGCTCACTGTCCCACTGCCCACTGCCGATTGCCGACTGCCCAAATAACCTTCGCTTCAGGGAAACCGAGCACATGAACATCCACGAATACCAGGGCAAGGCCGTCCTCAAGGAGTTCGGCGCGCCCGTCTCCGCCGGCTTCCCGGCGCTGACGGTGGCGGAAGCCGTCGAGGCCGCCAAGAAGCTGCCCGGCCCGCTTTTCGTCGTGAAGTCGCAGATCCATGCGGGCGGCCGCGGCAAGGGCAAGTTCAAGGAGCTCGGCCCCGACGCCAAGGGCGGCGTCCGGCTCGCCAAGTCGGTCGAAGAGGTCGAGTCCCACGCCAAGGAGATGCTCGGCAACACGCTGGTGACCGCGCAGACCGGCGAGGCCGGCAAGCAGGTCAACCGCCTCTATATCGAGGACGGCTCGGACATCGCCAAGGAGTTCTACCTCTCGGCGCTGGTCGACCGCACGACCTCGCGCGTGGCTTTCGTGATCTCGACCGAAGGCGGCATGGACATCGAGGCCGTCGCGCATGACACGCCGGAGAAGATCGAGACCTTCTCGGTCGATCCCGCCACCGGCATCATGCCCCATCACGGCCGCAGCATGGCCCGCATCCTGGGCCTGTCGGGCGACCAGGCCAAGCAGGCCGGCGCCGTCCTGGCGCAGATCTACACCGCGTTCGTGGCCAAGGACATGGACATGCTGGAGATCAACCCGCTGATCGTGACCACGGCGGGCCAGATCAAGTGCCTGGACGCCAAGATCTCGTTCGATTCCAACTCGCTCTACCGTCACCCCGAGATCGTCGCGCTGCGCGACACCACGGAGGAAGACGAGAAGGAGATCGAGGCCTCGAAATATGACCTCGCCTATATCGCGCTCGACGGCACGATCGGCTGCATGGTCAACGGCGCGGGCCTGGCCATGGCCACGCTCGACATCATCCAGCTCTACGGCGAAAGCCCTGCGAACTTCCTGGACGTCGGCGGCGGTGCCTCTGAAGAGAAGGTGACGGCGGCGTTCAAGATCATCACCGCCGACCCGAAGGTGAAGGGCATTCTGGTCAACATCTTCGGCGGCATCATGAAGTGCGACGTGATCGCGCGCGGCGTCATCGCCGCGGTGAAGGCGGTCGGCCTTCAGGTCCCGCTCGTCGTGCGGCTCGAGGGCACCAACGTCCAGGAAGGCAAGGACATCATCTCGTCCTCCGGCCTCAACGTCATCCCCGCCGACGATCTCGACGACGCCGCGCAGAAGATCGTCGCCGCGATCAAGAAGGCTTGAGGAGCAACCATGTCCATCCTGATCGACAAGAACACCAAGGTCATCTGCCAGGGCTTCACCGGCAAGAACGGCACCTTTCACTCCGAGCAGGCGATCGCCTATGGCACGCAGATGGTCGGCGGCACCTCCCCGGGTAAGGGCGGCTCGCTTCATCTCGGCCTGCCGGTCTTCGACAGCGTGTACGAGGCCAAGGCCAAGACCGGCGCGACCGCGTCGGTGGTCTATGTGCCGCCGCCGGGCGCGGCCGATGCGATCTGCGAGGCGATCGACGCCGAGATCCCGCTGATCATCTGCATCACCGAGGGCATCCCGGTGCTCGACATGGTCAAGGTCAAGCGCTCGCTGTCGGGCTCCAAGTCGCGCCTGATTGGGCCCAACTGCCCCGGCGTCGTCACCGCCGGCGAATGCAAGATCGGCATCATGCCGGCCAACATCTTCAAGCCGGGTTCTGTGGGCATCGTCTCGCGCTCGGGCACGCTGACCTATGAGGCGGTGTTCCAGACCACCCGCGAGGGCCTCGGCCAGACGACCGCGGTCGGCATCGGCGGCGACCCGGTCAAGGGCACCGAGTTCATCGACATGCTCGAGATGTTCCTGGCCGACGAGAAGACGACCTCGATCGTGATGATCGGCGAGATCGGCGGTTCGGCCGAGGAAGACGCGGCGCAGTTCATCAAGGACGAGGCCAAGCGCGGTCGCAAGAAGCCGATGGTCGGCTTCATCGCCGGTCGCACGGCTCCTCCCGGCCGCCGCATGGGTCATGCGGGCGCGATCATCTCGGGCGGCAAGGGCGGCGCCGAGGACAAGATCGCGGCGATGGAAGCCGCCGGCATCCGGGTCTCGCCCTCGCCGGCGCGCCTTGGAAAGACCTTGGTCGAGGTGTTGAAGGGCTGAGGGTTTTGGCTGGGGAGGTAATAATGACGACGGTGTCACGCCTAATGATTAGCATTGCGCTGCTCGGTGTTATTGCCTCTCCGGCGAACGCGGACTGGATCTTTAAGAAAGAAGAGAATGCGTTTGACGATACGAAGAGCACATTTATCGCATTGACGGCGACAGGAAGCTCGTACGCTTTAGGTGTTCGATGCATATCAGGGGAGCTATCGATACTCATGATAACTCCGGAGGCGATAAAGCAAGAGACAGCGAGTACGATGAATTTGCTGTCGCCAAAGATTTTGCTGAGGGTTGATTCAAATCCCGTTATCGAAGCGGACGCTTCAGTAGAAGAGGTCAATGGCAAATTAAGCGTCCTTTTAGATGACAATGAAAAAGTAAGGCAGGCGGCCGGCCAAATTATTGTCTCTAAGAATCGAATCGCTGTGGCGCTCAAGGCTATTGACCGGAATTTTCACAACCAGAATTTCTCCAGCAGAAATGCTGGTCGCAATATCCGCCGAGTGATCGACGGATGTACCGCTAAGACACCGAACTAAACGAGGGACGCCATAATGGCTCGCCAGGACATCAACGAGGCTCTCGCGCAGACGGGTTTCCTCTATGGCGGCAACGCGGCCTATATCGAGGATCTCTATGCCCGCTATCAGGCTGACCCCAAGTCGGTCGACGAGCAGTGGCAGGGCTTCTTCGCCGGGCTGAAGGATGACGGCCAGTCCATCATCCAGAACGCCAAGGGCGCGTCCTGGACCAAGCCGAACTGGCCCGTCCATGCCAATGGCGAGCTGGTCTCGGCGCTGGACGGCAACTGGGCCGTGGTCGAGAAGGTCGTTTCCGACAAGCTCAAGGGCAAGGCGCAGGCCAAGGGCGTCGAGATCTCGGCCGCCGATGTGCAGCAGGCGACGCGCGATTCCGTGCGCGCGATCATGCTGATCCGCGCCTACCGGATGCGCGGCCATCTCCACGCCAAGCTCGATCCGCTCGGCATCGAGCAGGTCAAGGACCCCGAGGAGCTGTCACCGGCCGCCTTCGGCTTCGGCGAGGCCGATCTCGACCGCAAGATCTTCATCGACAACGTGCTCGGCATGGAGTTCGCGACCATCCGCGAGATGGTTGCGGTGCTGCAGCGGACCTATTGCAGCACGGTCGGCATCGAGTTCATGCATATCTCCGACCCGGAGCAGAAGGCCTGGCTGCAGGAGCGCATCGAGGGGCCCGACAAGGAGATTGCCTTCACCCGCGAGGGCAAGAAGGCGATCCTGAACAAGCTCATCGAGGCCGAGGGCTTCGAGAAGTTCATCGACCTGAAGTACACCGGCACCAAGCGCTTCGGCCTCGATGGCGGCGAGTCGCTAATCCCGGCGCTGGAGCAGATCATCAAGCGCGGCGGTGCGCTCGGCGTCCGCGACATCGTCTTCGGCATGGCCCATCGCGGCCGCCTCAACGTGCTGACCCAGGTTCTGGGCAAGCCGCATCGCGCGCTCTTCCACGAGTTCAAGGGCGGCTCCTTCGCCCCCGACGACGTCGAGGGCTCGGGCGACGTGAAGTACCATCTCGGCGCCTCCAGCGACCGCGAGTTCGACGGCAACAACGTCCATATCTCGCTGACCGCCAACCCGTCGCATCTCGAGATCGTCGACCCCGTCGTGCTGGGCAAGGTCCGCGCCAAGCAGGACCAGTTCGGCGACGTCGTCGAGCGCTCCAAGGTGCTGCCCCTGCTGCTGCATGGCGACGCCGCCTTCGCCGGCCAGGGCGTGGTGGCCGAATGCCTCGGCCTGTCGGGCCTGAAGGGACACCGCACCGGCGGCTCGATCCACTTCATCATCAACAACCAGATCGGCTTCACGACCTATCCGCGCTATTCGCGCTCCTCGCCCTATCCGTCGGATGTGGCGAAGATGGTCGAGGCCCCGGTCTTCCATGTGAATGGCGACGATCCCGAGGCGGTTGTCTTCGCGGCCAAGGTCGCGATCGAGTTCCGGCAGAAGTTCCACAAGCCGGTCGTCATCGACATGTTCTGCTATCGCCGCTTCGGCCATAACGAGGGCGACGAGCCGGGCTTCACCCAGCCGCTGATGTACCGCAAGATTCGCGGCCACAAGACGACGCTGGAGCTGTATTCGGCCAAGCTCGAGGCCGAGGGCGTGATCCAGCCGAGCGAGCTCGACGAGGCGCGCGCCGCCTGGAAGGCCAAGCTCGAGATCGAGTTCGATGCCGGCCAGGCCTTCAAGCCCAACAAGGCCGACTGGCTCGACGGCCGCTGGGCCGGCATGAAGGCGATCCGCGCCGACGAGGACGATCCGCGCCGCGGCGCCACGGGCGTCGATGCGGCCGTGCTCAAGGAGATCACCGAGAAGATCACGGCGGTGCCGCCGGGCTTCAACGTCCACAAGACGATCCAGCGCTTCCTCGACAACCGCCGCAAGGCGGTCGAGACCGGGCAGGGCATCGACTGGGCGACCGCCGAGGCGCTGGCCTTCGGTTCGCTGCTGCTCGACGGCCATCCGGTGCGTCTCTCGGGGCAGGATTGCGAGCGTGGCACCTTCTCGCAGCGCCATTCGGTGCTGATCGACCAGGAGACGGAGGCCCGCCACACCTCGCTCAACCATATCCGCGACGACCAGTCGCGCTACGAGGTCATCAACTCGATGCTCTCGGAGGAGGCGGTGCTCGGCTTCGAATACGGCTACACCCTGTCCGAGCCCAACGCGCTGACGATGTGGGAGGCGCAGTTCGGCGACTTCGCCAATGGGGCGCAGGTCGTGTTCGACCAGTTCATCTCGTCGGGCGAGCGCAAGTGGCTGCGCATGTCGGGCCTCGTCTGCCTGCTGCCGCATGGCTATGAGGGCCAGGGGCCGGAGCACTCGTCGGCCCGTCTCGAGCGCTTCCTGCAGATGTGCGCCGAGGACAACATGCAGGTGGCGAACTGCTCGACGCCGGCGAGCTATTTCCACATCCTGCGCCGCCAGCTGAAGCGCGACTTCCGCAAGCCGCTGATCCTGATGACGCCGAAGTCGCTGCTGCGCCACAAGCGCTGCGTCTCGACGCTGGACGAGCTCGCCGAGGGCTCGACCTTCCATCGCGTGCTGCATGACGATGCCGAGCGCGGCAACTCGACGACGAAGCTGGTCAAGGATTCGAAGATCCGCCGCGTCGTGCTCTGCTCGGGCAAGGTCTATTTCGACCTGCTGGACGAGCGCGAGAAGCGCGGCATCGACGATGTCTACCTGATGCGCGTCGAGCAGCTCTATCCGTTCCCGCTGAAGTCGCTGGCGCAGGAGCTGGCGCGCTTCAAGGGCGCGGACGTGGTCTGGTGCCAGGAAGAGCCCAAGAACATGGGCTCCTGGACCTTCGTCGAGCCCTATCTCGAATGGGTTCTCGGCCATGCCGGCGCGAAGTCGAAGCGGCCGCGCTATGTCGGCCGCCCGGCCTCGGCAGCGACCGCGACCGGCCTGATGTCGAAGCATCTCGCCCAGCTCAACGCCTTCCTGGACGAAGCCTTCGCAGGCTGACGACCAGTCCCCCGAACGCCAGACAAAGACACAAGAACAGAGGCCTGACATGGCGACCGAAATCCGCGTACCCACCCTCGGCGAATCCGTCTCCGAGGCGACCATCGGCAAGTGGTTCAAGAAGCCGGGCGACACGGTCAAGGCCGACGAGCCGCTGGTCGAGCTCGAGACCGACAAGGTGACGCTCGAGGTCAACGCGCCGGCCGCCGGCGTGCTTGGCGAGATCGTCGCCAAGGAGGGCGACACCGTCGGCGTCAGCGCGCTGCTGGGCATGATCTCGGCCGGCGACGGCAAGGCCGCGACCCCCGCGCCCAAATCCGATGCCGCCGTGGCGCAGGCGTCGGGCAAGGCCGGCGAGGCGACAACCGCCGCCGCCGAGGCCAAGACGGGCGAAGTCGCGGGCGACACCCAGATCAAGCCCGCGACCAAGGCTGCCGATTCCGGCCCGGCCGTGTCGCGGCTGGCGGCCGAGAGCGGCGTCGATCCGTCGAAGGTCAATGCGTCCGGCAAGGACGGCCGCGTCACCAAGGGCGACATGCTGGCCGCGATCGCGACCGGCCCTGCGGTTGCCGCCTCCGCTCCGGCCGCGCCTGTTCAGGTCCGCGCGCCGTCGCCGGTCGACGATGCCTCGCGCGAAGAGCGCGTCAAGATGACCAAGCTGCGCCAGACCATCGCGCGCCGCCTCAAGGAAGCCCAGGCCACGGCTGCGATGCTGACCACCTTCAACGAGGTGGACATGTCGGCGGTGATGGCGCTGCGCAACCAGTACAAGGACGTGTTCGAGAAGAAGCACGGCGTGAAGCTCGGCTTCATGGGCTTCTTCGTGAAGGCCTGCGTGCAGGCGCTGAAGGAGATCCCCTCCGTCAACGCCGAGATCGACGGCACGGACATCATCTACAAGAACTACTACCATGTCGCCGTCGCCGTCGGCACCGACAAGGGCCTCGTCGTGCCGGTCGTGCGCGATGCCGACCAGCTCTCCATCGCCGGCGTCGAGAAGGCGATCGGCGTGCTCGGCAAGAAGGCCCGCGAAGGTGCCCTCAAGATCGAGGACATGCAGGGCGGCACCTTCACCATCTCGAATGGTGGCGTCTACGGCTCGCTGATGTCGACGCCGATCCTGAACGCGCCGCAGTCGGCGATCCTGGGCATGCACAAGATCCAGGAGCGCCCGATGGTCGTCGGCGGCCAGATCGTGGTGCGCCCGATGATGTATCTGGCGGTCAGCTACGACCACCGCATCATCGACGGCAAGGAGGCGGTGACCTTCCTGGTGCGCATCAAGGAGGCCCTGGAGGACCCGGCGCGTCTCGTGCTGGATCTCTGAGGCGAGTTCCCCGTCCGAATGCCGGCGATTGCGATCATCGACGGCGTTCGGATCGTGATCCATCTCAAGGATCACCTCCCGCCTCATCTTCACGCGATGTTCGCTGGGCATGAGGCGCAGATTTCGATTGTGACCGGTGATATCCTCAGCGGATCGCTGCCGCCGGCCAAGACCAGGTTGGTCAAGGCATGGTTGGCGGCCCATCGCGAACAGGTCGCCTCGATCTGGGTCGAGATCAGGGAAGGCCGCTATAGCGGAGGCCAGATCACATGAGGTACCGCATCAAGGACGTTGAAGCCGTGCGTTACCCGGTTCTCCGGGTGACGTTCGATGACGGTCTGTCGGGCGAGTATGATCTGACAGACTGGATCGAAAGGGCCGCCGCGTCCTCCCCCCTGAAGGACCGTGCCTATTTCGAGACCGTCGCCGTGGCGCCCCAAGGGCGTTCCTTCGGCTGGAACCTCGACAAGGCCGGTCACGAGATCGATTTCTGCCCTGATGAGGCCCGGATCGCCATCGAGACCGCTCTGGTCGAACAGCTGGCGGCTCAATACGCCGCGAACCGCTCAGCCGCCGAATAATCGCCAATCCTGAAGAGAAACCCATGTCCTACGATCTCGTCGTCATCGGTACCGGCCCCGGCGGCTATGTCTGCGCCATCCGCGCTGCCCAGCTCGGCCTCAAGGTCGCGGTCGTGGAAAAGCGCAAGAGCCATGGCGGCACCTGCCTCAATGTCGGCTGCATCCCCTCCAAGGCGCTGCTGCACGCCTCCGAGATGTTTGAGGAGGCCGGTCACGTCTTCCCGAGCCTGGGCGTCGTCGTCGGAACCCCGACGCTCGATCTCAAGCAGATGATGACCCACAAGCAGGAGACGGTGGACGCCAACGTCAACGGCGTCGCCTTCCTGCTGAAGAAGAACAAGATCGAGCCCTTCCACGGCACCGCCTCGATCCCCGGCGCCGGCAAGGTCGTCGTCACCGCCGACGACGGCTCCACCAAGGAGCTCGAGACCAAGAGCATCGTCATCGCCACGGGCTCCGAGGCCGCCGGCCTGCCGGGCGTGACGATCGACGAGAAGACGGTGGTGACCTCGACGGGGGCGCTCGAACTCGCCGCCGTTCCCAAGGAGCTGGTCGTGGTCGGGGCGGGCGTGATCGGGCTCGAGATCGGTTCCGTCTGGAGCCGTCTCGGCGCCAAGGTCACGGTCGTCGAGTATCTCGATCGCATCCTGCCCGGGATGGACGACGAGATCGCCAAGCAGTTCCAGCGCATCCTGGCCAAGCAGGGCTTCGAGTTCATCCTCGGCTCGAAGGTGACCAAGGTCGAGACCGGGGCCAAGGGCGGCGCGACCGTGACGGTCGAACCTGCCGCGGGCGGCGAAGCGAAGACGCTGAACGCCGACATCGTGCTGGTCGCGATCGGCCGTCGGCCGAACACGGACGGGCTCGGGCTCGATGCGGCGGGCGTCGCCCTTGAGCGCGGCCGCGTCGTCATCGACGATCATTTCAAGACCAATGTCGCCGGCATCTACGCCATCGGCGACGTGGTGCGCGGCCCGATGCTCGCCCACAAGGCCGAGGACGAGGGCGTCGCGGTCGCCGAGATCATCGCCGGCAAGCACGGCCATGTGAACTACGACGTCATTCCCGGCGTGGTCTACACCGCCCCCGAGGTCGCCGCGATCGGCAAGACCGAGGAGGAGCTGAAGGCCGCGGGCGTCGCCTACAAGGTCGGCAAGTTTCCGTTCACGGCCAATGGCCGGGCGCGCGCGATGCGGCAGACCGACGGCTTCGTGAAGGTGCTGGCGGATGCCGAGACCGACCGCGTGCTCGGCTGCCACATCATTGGCCCGCGCGCCGGCGACCTGATCGCCGAGGTGGCGGTGCTGATGGAGTTCGGCGGATCGTCGGAAGACCTCGCCCGCACCTGCCACGCCCATCCGACGCTGGCCGAGACGGTCAAGGAAGCGGCGATGGCGGTCGAGAAGCGCCAGATTCATATGTGAGGGGCGCCGTTCTTCGCGTCGGGCCCCGTCTGGTGTAAGATGGGGCTATGACGCGGGATGAGGCCACAACTGAACTGGTCCGTCATACGGACGCCTTGCGCGATCGTGGCGCAAGGGCGGCGTTCGTCTATGGCTCGACGGCGCGCGATGAGGCCAGGGACGACAGCGATATCGACATCTTCATCGATATCGAGCCTGGCCGGAAGTTTTCATTGCTCGATCTTGTCGGGATGCAGCGCTATCTCGCGGATGAACTCGGTGTCGAGATCGATCTGACGACGCGATCCAGCCTGCATCCCAAGTTGCGGGCAGAGATCGAGCGCGAAGCCGTTCAGATTTTTTGATGGCGCGCCGGAGCGATGTCGTTCTCGAGGAGATACTCGAAGCGATCGCTCTGATCGAGCAGGCCCTTGCCGGTCATACGCAGGCATCTTTCGCGACGGCAATCTTCGTACAGCGGGGCACCGAGCGGTCACTCGAGATCATTTCCGAAGCGGTGCGCCATCTGCCGGATACTCTCCTCGATATGAGGCCGGAGATTTCCTGGGTCGATGTCCGGGCGCTCGGCAACAGGATCAGGCATGAGTATTGGCGCGTCGACTCTCAATTGATCTGGGCGATCGCAATGGACGACCTCCCGCCGCTGCGAACTGCGGTGACGGACCTTCTGGCACGGTTGCGAAGTTGAACGTCAGCCCCGCCTCGCCTTGAACGCCGTCAGCGTGTTGCGCAGCAGGCAGGCGATCGTCATCGGGCCAACGCCGCCGGGGACGGGGGTGATCGCACCCGCGATCTCGGCGGCTTCCGCGAAGGCGACGTCGCCGGTGAGCTTGCCGTCGGGCAGGCGGTTGATGCCGACATCGATGACGGTGGCGCCGGGCTTGATCCACTCGCCCCTGACGAAGCCAGGGCGCCCCACCGCGGCGACGACGATGTCGGCCCGGCGCACCACGGCGGCGAGGTCCCTGGTGCGCGAATGGGCGATGGTCACCGTGCAGTCGGCCTGCAGCAGCAGTTGCGCGACGGGACGGCCGACGAGTTCGGAGCGGCCGATCACCACCGCCTCGAGGCCCGCGAGCGCGGGCAGGACGCTCTTCAGCAGCAGCATCGAGCCCAGCGGCGTGCAGGGCACGAGCAGCTGCTCGGGGTCGATCTTGCCGCCGGCGAGGCGGCCGGCATTGAGCGGGTGCAGCCCGTCGACATCCTTGGCCGGGTCGATGGCGTCGATCACGGCGGCGGTGTCGAGATGCTTGGGCAGCGGCAATTGCACGAGGATGCCGTCGACCGCGTCGTCGGCGTTGAGCTCCGCGAGCTTGGCCAGCAGGGTTTCCTGGCTGGTGTCGCCCGGCAGGCGGTGGGCGACCGAGTTCATGCCGACCTCGACGGCCAGCTTCTCTTTCGAGGCGACATAGACGCGGCTCGCCGGATCGTCGCCGACGAGCACGACATGCAGGCCGGGCACCTTGCCGCTCGCCGCCTTGATGCCGGCGACCTCTGTCGCGATCTCGCCGCGCAAGGCGGCGGCGATGGCCTTGCCATCGATCAGTCTGGCCTGCGGCATGGCGACACTCTCCATCGGCGGGAAGCCGCCCTCATGCGGCGACGGCTTGCCCGGCGTCAAGCGCGCCGGTATCGATCGTGCATGGCGAGCCCGATGGAGATGCTGTTCCCGTGAGTACCGGTTTCGCCGCTGTGCCGTCCGCACCGTCCTTTCGCCTGACCCGCGCCCGCGTCCCGCTCTGTCTCGTCGAGGCCGGCGGGCTCGCTGCCGATCGTGACGGGCTGGCGCTGGTCGATCTCGCGGTGGAGGACGGCCGCATCGCCTCGATCCTGCCGGCGGGAACCGAGGGGCTTGGCGAAGGGCCGGTCGTCGATCTCGACGGCGGCATTATGCTGCCGCGCCTGGTCGACTGCCATGTCCATCTCGACAAGGGTCATATCTGGCCGCGCCGGCGCAATCCCGACGGCAGCTTCATGGGCGCGCTCAACAGCGTGATGGCTGACCGCGAGGCGAACTGGTCGGCCACCGATGTCCGCGCGCGGATGGCATTCGGCCTGCGCTGCGCCTTCGCGCATGGCACCGCCGCCGTCCGGACGCATATCGATTCGCTGGGGAAGCAGATCGGCCTTTCCTGGCCGGTGCTGGCGGAGCTGCGGGCGGAATGGGCGGGGCGGATCGCGATCCAGGGCTCGCCGCTCTTCGGCATCCAGTTCGCGCTCGACGAAGGCCATGTCCGCGATGTTGTCGCGGCAGTGAAGGCGCATGGCGACGGCCTGTTCGGCTGCGTCAGCTATATGATCCCCGAACTCGACGCGGCGCTGGACGTGATCTTCCGCACCGCGATGGAGAATGGCTTCGACCTCGATTTCCATGTCGACGAGACCAACGACCCGGCGGCGCGCTCGCTGGAGCACATCGCCGATGCCGCGATCCGGCATCGCTTCACCGGCAAGATACTGGCCGGGCATTGCTGCTCGCTGGCGCTGCAGGAGCCGGACGACGAGGCGCGCATCATCGCGAAGGTGAAGGAGGCGGGGATCGCCGTCGTCTCGCTGCCGATGTGCAACATGTATCTGCAGGACAGGACGCCCGGCCGCACCCCGCGCTGGCGCGGCGTCACCGCGCTGCACGAGTTGAAGGCGGCGGGCGTGCCGGTGATGATCGCGTCGGACAACACCCGCGACCCGTTCTACGCCTATGGCGATCTCGACCTGATCGAGGTGCTGCGCGAGGGCACCCGCATCCTCCAGCTCGACCATGCCGGGACCGACTGGGCCAATGCGGTGGCGCGGACGCCGGCTTCCATCATGGGGCTGGACGCGGAGGGCGTGCTGTCGCCCGGCGGCCCGGCCGACCTGATCCTGACCCGGGCGCGAGACTGGACCGAGTTCTTCGCCCGCCCGCAGTCGGACCGCACGGTGCTGGTTGCCGGCCGCGCGATCGACACGACGCTGCCTGATCATCGCGAGCTGGATCATCTGATGGGTGGGCGGTCGTGACGTCCGAACCGTCGACACATCCTCGACGTCATCCTGGGCGGCCGAAGGCCGGCCCGGGATCCATCGTCGAGCGCATCGCCCTTCGATGGATCCCGGCGCTTCGCTGCGCTTGCGCCAGGATGACGGCTGAGGGGATCGAAGGGGTCGAGCCAACCTGGGAAACCCGAGAGCCATGACCACCCGCTACGACATCGCCGCGCTCAAGGCCCGCCTCGGCTCGATCCGCAGCGAGGACAATCCGGCGCTGGTGAAGCAGAAGAGCCGCGACTTCTTCTGGTACTCGCCGGTGCTGAAGCGCCAACTCGACCATGTCACCGCAGACCTCGTGGTCTCGCCGACAAGCGAGGCGCAGGTGCTGGAGGTGCTCGCCGCCTGCCATGCACTCGGCATCCCCGTGACGCCGCGCGGCACGGGCACGGGCAATTACGGCCAGGCGATGCCGCTCTCGGGCGGGGTGCTCCTCGATCTCTCGGGCTTCGACAAGGTGCTCGACATCGCGCCCGGCCGCTATGTCGCGGAGCCCGGGGCGATCATGGCCCGGATCGACGAGCAGACGCGTGCCCATTCGCGGCAGGAACTGCGGCTCCACCCCTCGACCTACCAGACGGCCTCGATCGGCGGCTTCATCGCCGGCGGCTCGGGCGGCGTCGGCTCGATCAAATGGGGCGGCTTGCGCGACTGGGGCAACATCATCTCACTCAAGGTCGCGACGATGGAGGCGCAGCCGCGCATTCTCGAGCTGCAGGGCGAGGATCTGCACAAGGTCGCCCATGCCTATGGCACCAATGGCATCATCACCCAGGTCGAGATGCCGCTGGGGCCGGCCTATGAATGGGTCGACGCGATCCTGGGCTTCGACACCCTGCGCGGCGCGACGGAGTTCGCCAACCAGCTCGGCGAGCAGGACGGGCTGGCTTTGAAGAACCTTTGTGTCGTCGCCGCGCCGGCGCCGCACGACTATTTCTTGCGCCACCGCAAGTTCCTGCCGCGCGACAGCCATCTCGTCATCGTCATGGTCGCCGATTTCGCGCTGGAATCATTGCTGGCCTATGCGCGGCGGTTCAGGGGCGCAGAGTTGCTGATGCGCTCCGACCGGCTGTCGCCGGAGGAGGCGAAGGGCCTGCCGCCGGCTTACGAGCTCGGCTGGAACCACACCACGCTGCGGGCGCTGCGGGTCGACCCGGCGATCACCTATCTGCAGGTGCTCTATCCCTTCCCGAACCAGGTCGATCTGGTCGAGGCCATCCATGCCCGCTTCGGCGACGAGGTACTCTGCCATCTCGAATTCGTCCGCTTCGACGGCAAGGTCACCTGCTTCGGCCTGCCGCTGGTGCGCTTCACCACGGAGGAGCGGCTGGAGGAGATCATGGCGATCCATGAGGAGATGGGCGCGCCGATCTTCAACCCGCATCGCTACACGCTGGAGGAGGGCGGCATGAAGCAGACCGACGAGGCGCAGCTGTCCTTCAAGCGCGAGGCGGACCCGCAGGGCCTGCTCAACCCGGGCAAGATGATCGCCTGGGAGGACCCGTCCTACGACTACAAGGCGGGCGGCACCTTCCTCTTCCGCAGCCTGTCCGAAGCCGGGGTCGGCTAAGCATGCGTGTGCTCGTCCTCTATGCCCATCCCAACCCTGAGAGCTACGGCGCGGCGCTGCATGCCGCGGTGGTCGCGGGGCTTCAGGCCGCCGGGCACGAGGTCGACGACTGCGACCTCTATGCGGAGGGCTTCGATCCGGTGCTGAGCAGGGCCGAGCGTGTCGGCTATCACGACCTGGCGACGAACACCGACCCCGTTGCCGGCTATGTCGCGCGGGTGCAGGCTGCGGAAGCCCTGGTCCTGTGTTTTCCAGTCTGGAATTTCGGCTATCCGGCGATCCTGAAGGGCTTCTTCGACCGCGTTTTCCTGCCCGGCATTTCGTTCAAGCTGGTCGACGGCAAGGTCCGGCCCAATCTCTGGAACATCCGCAGGCTCGTGGCGGTGACGACCTATGGCGGTTCGCGCTGGCGCGCGCTTTTGATGGGCGATCCGCCGCGCAAGGCGGTCTGCCGGGTGCTGCGCGCGGTCTGCCACCCGACGGCGCGGCCGCGCTACCATGCGCATTACGACATGAACCGGGCGACGCCCGAGAGCCGGGCCGCATTCCTGGCGTCGGTCGCGGAGCGCATGCGGGCTCTGTGACAGCGCGCGGAGCGGCTGTCATCACACCGTCATCTTGGCAGGCGAACAGGCAGCCGGCGAAGCGACTTGCTGATCCGCATAAGGATCGAGCCCGAGGTTGAGCTGGGAGCGAGCGAGATGACCAAGGCACTCGAAAAGAGCGTCGGCCGGGCCTTGCTCGTCACCGCCCGCCTGCATCGCGCGCGCATGGGCGAGCGGCTGAACGCGCTGGGGCTGTTTCCCGGCCAGGAACAGGCGCTGAAGGCGCTGCAGCCCGCACCGATGACGATGGGCGAACTCGCCGGGCTGCTCAGGGTCAAGCCGCCGACCGTGTCCAAGACCATCGGGCGGCTGTCGCTGCAGGGGCTGGTGACGCGCGAGGGCGGCGGCCGCGATGGGCGGCTGGTGCAGGTCGCGCTGACGGATTCCGGGCAGAAGACCGCACTCGCGCTCGATGCGGTCTGGACGCAGGTCGAGGAGGAGCTGCTCGACAAGCTCGACGGCAAGGAACGCAAGCAGCTGCGCCGGCTGCTGCGCAAGGCCGCCAAGGGTCTGTCCAAGGCCGGCGTCGAGGTCGATGATCCCGACGCGGATGGCGACGAGGCCGACAGCGACGCCTGAGCCGGCGCGCGCGGCCGGGGCGCCTCGACCCGGGCGGCGCATGGAGCGCATGCGCGGGGCCGCTGGCCCACCGGCGCAAATCGGTCCACTCTGGCGCAGCCATTCTCGCCGCCCCTTGACGGACACGAATTGCCAGCCGCCTCCAGCCATCTTCCGGAAACGCGCCGCTCGCGGCTGATCGCCATCGCGCTGATCTGCGGCGCGGTGCTGTTCTTCGCCCTGCTCGACGCCAGCGCCAAATGGCTCTCGGCGCATATGGACCCGCTGCAGGTGGTGTTCGCGCGCTATGCCGGCAGCATGGTCCTGGTGCTGATGCTGCTGAACCCGTGGAGCCGGCCGGGCGTGCTGCGCACGAAGCGGCCGGTTCTGCAGGGCGCGCGGTCGCTGCTGCTGCTGGGCTCGACGGTCCTGAACTTCATCGCGATCAAGTATCTCCAGCTCGCGGAGGCCGTCTCGATCATGTTCGCGGGGCCACTGCTGGTGGCGCTGGTGGCGGGGCCCCTGCTGGGCGAATGGCCAGGGCCGCGCCGGATGGCGGCGATCGCGGTCGGCTTCCTCGGCGTGCTGGTGATCACGCGGCCGGGCTTCGGCGGCATGCATCCGGCCGCGATCCTCAGCGTCTTCGGCTGCATCTGCTACAGCTTCTATACGCTCGCGACGCGCCAGCTCGCGGCCTATGATCCGCCCGAGACGACGATGGTCTATTCCGGCGTCGCCGGGACGCTGGTGATGCTGCCGGTGATTCCCTTCGTCTGGACGATGCCGCAGACGCCGCTCGCCTGGGCGATCCTGCTGGGGACCGGGCTGCTGGGTGGCTTCGGTCACTGGCTGCTGATCCTGGCGCACCGGCTGGCCCCGGCGACCGTGCTGGCGCCCTTCATCTATTCGCAGATCGTCTGGATGGTGCTGCTGGGCTGGGTCGTCTTCGGGCAGTTCCCGGATGGCTGGACCTTCGCCGGCGCGACCATCGTGATCGCTTCAGGGCTCTACCTGCTCTATCGCGAGCGGGTGCGGAAGGTGCCTGGGCCGGCGGCGCGGATCGATTGACCGAGAGCGTCATTCCCGGGCGGAGCGGAGCCGTCCGTGTCCGATCGCTCAGAAACACGACGTCATCCTGGACCAGCCGCGCAGCGGCGCAGGCCGGGATCCATCATCGGGCTCTGAGCCGCCCTAGGATGGATCCCGGGACGACCTTCGGTCGCCCAGGATGACGGCGGTGGTTCAGTCCGAAACCATGAAGTCGGGTCAGACCGTCACCTGCGTGCCGACCTCGACGACGCGGCCGGTCGGGATCTGGAAGAAGCTCGTGGCGTCCGTCGCGCTCTTGGTCAGCGAGATGTAGAAGCTGTCCTGCCAGGGCGGCATGCCCGATTGCGGCGAGGCCTTGATCGAGCGGCGCGACAGGAAGAACGAGGTCGACATGATGTCGAACTTGAAGCCCTGCTTGCGCAGCACCGCGAGCCCCTTGGGGACGTTGGGGCTTTCCATATAGCCATAGACCAGATCGACCCGCCAGAAATCGTCGGTGATGCGGGAGAGGCGCACGCGCTCCTCCTCGGCGATGCGCGGCGTGTCGGCGGAGCGCACGGTCAGGATGACGTTGCGCTCGTGCAGGACCTTGTTGTGCTTGAGGTTGTGCAGCAGCGAGGCGGGCGCCGTCTCGGGGTCGCTGGTCAGGAACACCGCCATGCCCTTGACCCGGTAGGGCGGGCTCTTGGAGAGCATGCCGACCAGCTCCAGCAACGGCACGTCGGTCTTGCGGGTCTTGTCGAACAGAATCTTGGTGCCGCGCACCCAGGTCCACATCATCACGACCAGCAGGATGGCGAGCAGGACGGGCACGTAACCGCCGCTGAACAGCTTCAGCATGTTCGCCGAGAAGAAGGCGATGTCGATGACGAGGAAGGGCGTCACCACCGCGATCGTCGCCGCCAGCGACCAGCGCCAGCCCTTCCAGATCACGATGAAGGCGAGCAGCGAGTCGACCATCATCGCGCCGAAGACCGAGATGCCATAGGCATGCGACAGGTTCGACGAGGTGCGGAAGGTCCAGACCAGCAGCAGCACCACGACCAGCAGCATGATGTTGATGCGCGGGATGTAGATCTGCCCCGAGGTGGTCTCCGAGGTGTGGCGGATCTCGAGGCGCGGCAGCAGGCCGAGCTGGATCGCCTGGCGGGTCAGCGAGAAGGCGCCGGTAATCACCGCCTGGCTGGCGATGATCGTGGCGATCGTCGCCATCACCACCAGCGGCAGGATGAAGCCTTCCGGCGCGAGCTTGTAGAACGGGTTGTCGATCGCCGTCGGGTCGGAGAGGATCAGCGCGCCCTGGCCGAGATAGTTCAGCCAGAGGGCGGGAAACACCATCCAGATCCAGGCGCTGCGGATCGGTCCGCGCCCGAAATGGCCCATATCGGCATAGAGCGCCTCGGCGCCGGTGACCGCGAGGCAGACCGAGCCGAGCACGGCCAGCGAGACGCCGGGGTTGTTGATGAAGAAATGCAGGCCCCAATAGGGATTGATCGAGGCGAAGACGCCGAGATCGTCGGCGATGTGGTAGATTCCCAGCCCTGCCAGCGTCAGGAACCAGACCATCATGATGGGTCCGAAGAAATTCGCGACCTTGGCCGTGCCGCGGCTCTGGACCATGAACAGCCCGATCAGGATGCCCGAGGCGATCATCACGACATAGTCGTTGAGCGCCGGCGTCACCAGCTTGATGCCCTCGACGGCCGACAGAACCGAGATCGCCGGCGTTATCACGGCGTCGCCATAGAACAGCGCCGCGCCGGCCATGCCGAGGAAGAGCACGACGCCGCCGCGCGCGCGACCGAGCGCCCGCTGGGCCAGGGCGACCAGCGTCAGCGTACCGCCTTCGCCGTTGTTGTCGGCCGCCAGCAGCAGGACGACGTATTTCAGGGTCACGACGATGACGAGCGACCACAGGATCAGCGACAGCACACCGATGATGACTTCGCGCGGCACGGGAGCCGCCATCACGATGCCGGCCGCGCCGCCATGGCCGCCCGAGGCGGCGCCGGTCGCCGCCAGCACGGTTTCGCGCAGCGCGTAGAGCGGGCTGGTGCCGATGTCGCCATAGACGACGCCGAGCGCACCCAGCGCCAGCGCGGCGTAGCCGCCATGGCTGTGCTTGGTCGCGCCGTGATGTCCGTCGTGCTGGCCGTTACGAGAATCCTCCGCGCACGGGGCCGGTGGATTCGTCTGGTCATGCCCCATAGGGGTTCTCCGCGCGCGCTGCAGAGCAGCGGAAGGCCGGGGCCTCTAGCACAATGCCGGAAGCACGCAAAGGCACTGTCATGCTTTCAGGACAAGGTCTCGTCGCGCAGTTGGACAGCTTCACTCGGCCGCATCGGCGCGTCCGCCGTAGCGTCGTGCCACATAATCGTCGACCATCGTCTTGAATTCGGCGGCGATGCCGGGCCCGCGCAGGGTCTTGACCTTCTTGCCGTCGACAAAGACCGGCGCGGTCGGTTCCTCGCCGGTGCCGGGCAGGGAGATGCCGATATCGGCATGCTTGGATTCGCCGGGGCCGTTGACGATGCAGCCCATCACGGCGACGTTCAACTCCTCGACGCCGGGATAGCGCGTCTTCCAGTCCGGCATCGAGTCGGCGATCCAGTCCTGGATGTCGCGGGCGAGCTCCTGGAAGACCGTCGAGGTGGTGCGGCCGCAGCCGGGGCAGGCGGCGACCTGCGGGACGAAGGCCCGGAAGCCCATGGTCTGGAGCAGTTCCTGCGCCGCCTTGACCTCGAGCGTGCGGTCGCCGCCGGGCTCCGGCGTCAGCGAGAAGCGGATCGTGTCGCCGATCCCCTCCTGCAGCAGCACGCCCAGCGCCGCCGAGGAGGCGACGATGCCCTTCGAGCCCATGCCGGCTTCCGTCAGCCCGAGATGGATGGCGTAGTCGGAGCGCTGCGCCAGCATGCGGTAGACGGTGATCAGATCCTGCACGCCCGAGACCTTGGCGGAGAGGATGATCTTGTCGCGGCCGAGCCCGATCTCCTCGGCGCGCACCGCCGACAGCAGGGCCGACTGCACCATCGCCTCGCGCATGATCGCACGCGCGTCGAGCGGGCGCGGCTGGAGCGCGTTCTCGTCCATCAGCGCGGTCAGCAATTCCTGGTCGAGCGAGCCCCAGTTGGCGCCGATGCGGACCGCCTTGCCGTGCTTGATCGCGAGTTCGACGATCTGGCCGAACTGGCGGTCCTTCTTGTCCTTGAAGCCGACATTGCCGGGGTTGATGCGGTATTTCGCCAGCGCCTGCGCGCAGGCCGGGTGATCGGCCAGCAGCTTGTGGCCGATATAGTGGAAGTCGCCGATCAGCGGCACGTCGATGCCGACACGGTCGAGCCGCTCGCGGATCTTCGGCACGGCGGCCGCCGCCTCGTCGCGATCGACCGTGATGCGCACCAGTTCCGAGCCCTGCCGGGCGAGCGCCGCGACCTGCGCGACCGTCCCGTCGATGTCGGCGGTGTCGGTGTTGGTCATCGACTGGACGACGATCGGCGCGCCGCCGCCGACGACGACGTTGCCGACCCTGACGGGCACGGTGAGGTGGCGCGGCTGCGGCCCGGAATGCTCCGCTGCCAGACCCGGAAAGGCCCGCTCGTTCATCGGCTGTGCCCCCTGGCTCTCAAGCCCGTCATGGCTGTGCGGTCCGGCAATGCTCGCAGCGGCCGACGATCTCGACGACCTGGTGCGAGGGCGCGAAATGCCGCGACTGGGTCATGGCGGTGACCGCCTGTTTCATCGCGGGCGAGGAATCCTCGTCGACGCCGCCGCAGGCCTCGCAGATCAGGAAGGCCACGACCTCGCCGGCGCCATGGCCGTGCAGGCAGGCGACATAGGCGTTGCGCGAGGACAGCCGATGGACGAAGCCCTGCTCGACCAGAAAATCCAGCGCGCGATAGATCGAGATCGGCGCCAGCCTGCGCCCGCCGGCCGGAGAGATCCGGTCCGCCAGATCATAGGCGCCGACGGGGCGATGGTCGGCGTGCAGCGCCTCCAGCGCCTTGGCGCGGATCGGCGTCAGCCGCAGCCCGCGCTCGCGGCAGACCCGCTCGGCACGCGCCAGCGCTTCGGCTGCATGCGCGCGATGGTCATGCGCATGCCGGCAGCCGGCCTCGTCATGGGCGGCGTGGTCGTGGTCGGCATGGCTGTGGGCGTGCGGCTGCATTTCGGTCATGTTGCGTTGCGAAGGGTCATCGGGCAACGTGCGGGCTGTCCTGTCCAGGCTGTCTCGTCATCGCGACAAGGCCTTGTCGCGCCCGAACCTAAGCATTTTCCAAGCGATTGTCAGGAGCCTTGAAGCCAATGTTTCTCAAAGACCGCGCGGCCGCCATCACGGGTTCCACCTCGGGCATCGGGCTCGCCTATGCGCGGGCCCTGGCCAAGGAAGGCGCCCATCTCGTGATCAACGGCATCCTGCCGCCGGACGAGGCCGAAAAGCTCCGGGCCGAACTGTCGAGCGAGTTCGGCGTCAAGGTTCTGTTCTCGGCCGCCGACATGACCAAGCCCGCGGAGATCGCCGGCTTCATCGCGCAGGCGGAGGCCGAGTTCGGGGCGGTCGACATCCTCGTCAACAATGCCGGCATCCAGCATGTCGCGCCGGTCGACGAGTTCCCGATCGCGAAATGGGACCAGATCATCGCGATCAACCTGTCCTCGGCCTTCCACACGACGCGCGCCGCGCTGCCGAAGATGAAGGCGAAGGGTTGGGGGCGGATCATCAACACCGCCTCGGCGCATGCCTTCGTCGCCTCGCCCTTCAAGTCGGCTTATGTCGCCGCCAAGCATGGCATCGCCGGCTTCACCAAGACGGTGGCGCTCGAGGTCGCGACCAAGGGAATCACGGTGAATGCGATCGCGCCCGGCTATGTCTGGACGCCGCTGGTCGAGAAGCAGATTCCCGACACGATGAAGGCGCGCGGGCTGACCAAGGAGCAGGTGATCAACGACGTGCTGCTGACGGCGCAGCCGACCAAGGAGTTCGTCACGGTCGAGCAGGTGGCGGCGCTGGCCGTGTTTCTCTGCACCGATGCGGCCAAGTCCATCACCGGCACGACGCTGCCGATGGATGGCGGCTGGACCGCCGCGTGAGCGGGCGCAAGAAGGCGACTTCTCCCGTTCTCGGGCTCGCCGGTCCGAAGGCGCAGAAGTCGATCTCGCTCGCCTTGCAGGGCGGTGGCGCGCATGGCGCCTTCACCTGGGGCGTGCTCGATGCGATCCTCGAGGACGGGCGGCTCGCGATCGAGGCGCTGTCGGGCACCAGCGCGGGTGCGATGAACGCGGTCGTGCTGGCGGAGGGCTGGATCGAGGGTGGCCCGGAGGGCGCGCGCGGCAAGCTCGAGGCGTTCTGGCGGGCGATCAGCGTCGACGGGAAATATGGCGGTTCGGAGCGCTCGCTGATCGACACGATGCTGGGCGCCTGGGGCGGCTCCAACGGGGTGCCGCCCGGCATGATCTGGTTCGAGATGTTCTCGAAGGTGGCGAGCCCCTACGACATCAACCCGCTCAACATCAATCCGCTGCGCGGGGTGATCGCCGACCTGATCGATTTCGACAAGGTGCGCGCCTGCACGCAGGTGAAGCTGTTCATCGCCGCCACCAATGTCCGCAGCGGCAAGATCAAGCTGTTCAACGGCCCGGAGCTGACGGCGGACCATCTGATGGCCTCGGCCTGCCTGCCGATGGTGTTCCAGGCGGTCGAGATCGGCAAGGAGGCCTATTGGGACGGCGGCTATATGGGCAATCCGGCGCTCTATCCGCTCTTCTACGAGGCGGCGGGCGACGACATCCTGCTGGTCCAGATCAACCCGCTCCAGCGCAAGGAGCTGCCGACCAAGGCGCGCGACATCCAGGACCGGCTGAACGAGATCACCTTCAACGCCTCGCTGATGCGTGAGCTGCGCGCGATCGACTTCGTCAACCGGCTGGTCGATGGCGGCAAGCTCGACAAGACCGAATACAAGCGCGTGCTGATGCACCGCATCGACGGCGGCCCGCCGCTGGCGGAGATGACCTCCTCCTCGCGGCTCAATGCGGACTGGGATTTCCTGCTGCGCCTGCGCGACATCGGCCGGGCGGCGGCCAAGCGCTGGCTGAAGCGCAATTACGAGGCGATCGGCACGGTCGGGACCCTCGACCTGAAGGCGGCGTTCTCGTAGAGAGCGCGGGATATCTCACCAGCCCTCATCCTGAGGAGCGGGCGCAGCACGCGTCTCAAAGGATGCTCCAGATGGTTCGCGAGCCTCCTGAAGCATCCTTCGAGACGCCGCTTTCGCGGCTCCTCAGGATGAGGGCTCAAGGCCCCATCTCCCTCGCCTCATCCGATCCCGGCGAAGCCACGCGAAAGGTCGTCCCATGTCCCAGCTCATCGTCACCGCCGGCCCCTTCACCTTCGAGGCCAAGCTCGAACTCGAGAACGCGCCCAAGACCTGCGCCGCCTTCCTCCGGCATATGCCGTTCACCAGCAAGATCGTGCATGTGCGCTGGAGCGGCGAGGGCGTCTGGATGCCGCTCGGCGAGCTCGATTTCGGCGTCGGCTACGAGAACCACACCAGCTATCCGGCTCCCGGCCAGATCATCCTCTATCCCGGCGGCATCAGCGAGACCGAGATCCTGCTTGCCTATGGCGGCGTGCACTTCGCCAGCAAGATGGGCCAGCTCGCCGGCAACCACTTCATCACCCTGACCTCGGGGCTGGAGAACCTCTACACGCTGGGCCGCAAGACGCTCTGGGAAGGCGCCCAGGAGATCAAGTTCGAGATGGTCTGAGGGCGGGCCCGTCCGCCCACGCGACGTCATGCTCGGGCTTGACCCGAGCATCTCCTGACAGAGATTCTCGGGTCTGCGCTGCGCTCCGCCCGAGAATGACGCGCGTCCTCATTCCGGCTTTTGAGGCTCCACCTCCGCCGGCGGCTCTCCCGCCCCGCACAGCGCCAGCATGGCGCGGGCGATCTCGGCCTCGCCCATGATCGTCAACGTCGCCCCGCATTTGGTGAGATGCGCGACCTCGGCGTCCGAATGGGCCCGGGCGACGATCGGCAGGGCCGGATTGTCGCGCCGTGCCTGCTCGCAGACCTGGCCGGCCTCGAAGCTCTGCGGGATGGCGACGAAGAGCCGCTTGGCCCGGCCGAGCCCGGCGGCCGCCAGCACCGCCGGGTCGGCGGCGTTGCCGCGCAGGAGTTCGGCGCCGTCGCGTTTGGCGATCGCGACCGCATCGCCCTGTTCCTCGATCACCAGCACGGTTTCGCCACGCGCCAGAAGGCCGGCGCCGAGCAGCGCGCCGACGCGGCCATAGCCGACGACGACCATGTGGTCGGACAATGCCGTCGGCACGATGTCGAGTTCGGGCTCCAGCTCCGTCGCGGTGGCGGGCGCGGCCTCTGCAGGAGCGGGCTTTTGCCTGGCGGAGCCGGTCTCGCCGACGAACCGATCGACAAGGGCAAAGAGCACCGGATTGAGCAGGATCGAGAGGATCGCGCCGGCAAGGATCAGGTCGCGCGCTTGCGCCGGCAGGATCGCCAGCGAGACGCCGAGCCCCGCCAGGATGAAGGAGAATTCGCCGATCTGCGCCAGCGAGGCCGAGATCGTCAGCGCCACCGCGTTCGACTTGCCGAAGGCGCGCATGATCAGCCAGGCGGCGAGCGATTTGCCGATCAGGATGATCGCCAGCGTCGCCAGCAGTGGCCCCGGCGCCCGCAGCAGGATGCCGGGGTCGAACAGCATGCCGACCGAGACGAAGAAGAGCACGGCGAAGGCGTCGCGCAGCGGCAGCGATTCCTCCGCCGCGCGCTGGCTCAGCGGCGATTCGCTCAGGATCATGCCGGCGAAGAAGGCGCCGAGCGCGAAGGAGACGCCAAACAGGCTGGCGGCGATGAAGGCGACGCCGAGCGCGACCGCCAGTACGGCGAGGCGGAACAGCTCGCGCGACCCGGTATGGGCGACCCAGTGCAGGATCCAGGGAATCACGCGCCGGCCGACGACCAGCATGAAGGCGATGAAGGCGACGACCTTCATCAGGGTAAAGCCGAGCACGCCCCACAGGCCGAGATCGAACTGGCCCGACAGCGGCGAGGGCATGCCGGGCTGCGCGCCGCGCAGGGCCTCGGCGACGGCGGGGATCATGACCAGCGCCAGAACCATGGCGAGGTCTTCGACGATCAGCCAGCCGACCGCGATCTTGCCCTTCTCGGTCTGGACGAGGCGGCGTTCCTGCAGGGAGCGCAGCAGCACGACCGTGCTCGCCACCGAGAGCGCCAGGCCGAAGACGAAGCCCGCTACCCAGGTCCAGCCCATCAGATAGCCCAGCCCCATGCCGAGCAGCGTGGCCGTGCCGATCTGGACGAGGGCGCCGGGCACCGCGATCGCCTTGACCGAGAGCAGGTCCTTCAGGGAAAAATGCAGGCCGACGCCGAACATCAGCAGGATGACGCCGATCTCGGCGAGTTCGTTGGCGAGGTTCTGGTCTGCGACGAAGCCCGGCGTGAACGGGCCGACCGCCACGCCGGCGACGAGATAGCCGACCAGCGGCGAGATCCGAAGCTTGTGGGCCAGCGCCCCGAAGACGAAGGCGAGGCCGAGGCCCGCGACGAGAATGGCGATCAGCGGGCCGTGATGCATGGTTCTCCCAAACGATGCGCGGTGACGAGGGGCGGCGGGGCAGACCATGCCGGCTGCGCCGCGTGATTTCAACCGCGCGCGGTCAGGCCTTCGGCTTCTCCAGGAGGATCTGTCCCTGCTTCTCGACGCCGATCTTGAGCTTCTCGGCGAACATGGCGAGCATCCAGGGCAGCATCATCTCCACACGGACGAGCGCCTGCTCGACATCGAGGCGGCCGCGGACGGTGTAGCCCAGCGCCGCCACACCGAAGTGCAGGCTGTCGCCCTCCCAGCGCTCCTCGACGAGCTGCATCTTCACGACACCCAGCCGGTCGCGAATGCGGTCGATGCCCTCGCGCAGGCGCGCAGTGGCACCCTCGCGGCCGAGGTCATGCGAGACGGAGATGGTAACGGGCTTGGCCATGACGCTCCATGCGCGATTGCGAACGCGGCTGCTGAGAATGGGGAGGCGGAACCGCAATTTCCAGACGATCGCCGGATCGGCGTCACGCTTACGCGCAGGCGACTGCGGCGGTCCGCGGCCAGCCGCAGCGCGTGGCGGCTGGCTGGATCGCCGCGCGTCAGGCGCTGCGTTCGTGCAGGGTGCGCTGGCCGCGCTCGGTGATCTGCCAATGTTCGCCGGCCGGTTCGACCAGGCCGAGGCTTTCGAGGATCCTCAGCATCGCGTCGTCGAAGACAAAGCGCTGGGTCTGCTCCCCGATGCTCTCCAGAGCGATCCATTGGGGATCCGACATCACGCCGGGATGCTGGGTCAGGAGGTGCTGAATGGCCATGAGCGTCTCCTTTCGCTGGCGGGCCATGATATTCGCAGCCAATCGCGGCCGGGTGATGGCCGCATGCGGATGATGAGCGTCGAAACTGTTTCCAGCCTTGTGCGCAGCGGCTTTCTCGCCGCGGCCGGGAACTCTCGGGGCCGTGGCCCGTTTTGTCGGCAACAGCTCGCCAACGCCGCCCGATGAACACCGTGGGCGGCGGGCGCGGCTTCGAGACCTTTGTCCGCTAAATGGAGATTTCGCGATGGCGACCATGAACAGCTTCCCGCCCGACGTGCCCAAGGATCTGGACGAGGCGCAAGACGACATCGAGGGCGCCGTCGGCACCGTGCGGGCCAAGGCCTCCAACCTTGCCGACAAGGCGACCGAGACCGTGCGCGACGGCTACTACCGCGCCAAGGACGCGCTCACCGAGGCCGACCCGGCCGAGATGGTGCGCGAAGGCGGCGAGGCGGTTCGCGATGCCGTCGAGCGGCATCCGCTCGCCGCCTTCGGGCTTGGCGCGCTCAGCGTCGGCCTGATCGCCTGGGCGACCTTGCGCGGTTCGTCGTCCGCGTCGCGCTTCGAGCGCTACGAGCCCGATTACGGCCGTCTGCGCAGCCTTTTCGACAGCTATCGCCACGAGGCCGCCGACACCGGCGAGAGCGCACTCAAGAGCAGCGAGAAGTGGCTGCGCAGCCATGGCTCGTCGGCGCGTGACCACGCCCGCGACTATGCCAGCCAGGCGCGCGACTATGCCGATTACGGCGGGCGCATGATCGCCAAGCGGGCCGAGCGCGAGCCGGTCGCAGCGCTGCTGGGCGTCGGCATTGCCGTCTACTTCATCGGGTCGCTGATCGCCTCGGCGACCGCCAGCGACAGCCCCCCGGCCCGTCGGCGCACGACCAAGCGCTGACGACGCCCGCGAACCGGCCGGAAGGCCGGTTTGCGTCGTCTTTTAAAAAAGCCCTGCCGCATCGCTGCGGCAGGGCTTCTTCATGTCAGACGCGGATGGCTGGAGCCATCCCGGGGCGGTGGCTCACCACCAGCCGCCGCCGTAGTACCCGCGGCGGTAATAGCCGCGGCCGTAATAGCCACGATCGGCGGAGGCCGCGATCGCGCCGCCGATGACGCCGGCGGCGACACCGGCCGTGACCGCGCTGGCGGTCTCGTTGGAGGCGCGGCGGTTCTCGACATAGTTGGCGGAGCGGCACTGCTGATAGGCACGGGTGCCGGGGCGGAAGCCCTGAGACTCGCAGGTGATCTCGGCGTCGGCGAGTGACTCCTGCGCCGTCTGGCAGCCGGCGAGCAGCGTCGCCAAAGCTCCGACAATCAGAATGGTACGCATTTCTTGTCCCTTTTTGCAGCCTCCCAAAGGCTGTCGGGGACTAAAATGCAGGACCTGGGGGAGGTCAAGCACAACAGCGCCATTTGGAAACAAATCCCTGGCTCGCGTGACGGCAAAGCCGCGTGCTCTCGCCCAGTATCCCGGCGTCCGCGACGAAGATCGGTTGCGGCGCGGCCTCGGCCCCGCTCAACCAGCCTTGCGGGCGGGCTTCTCGACGGGCTTGCCCGAGCGCACCAGGCTTTCGATCTCGAGCGGCGGCATGCCGGATTTCTCGGCGATGAGCCGGTCCTGCTCCATGATGGCGTCGCGGGCGGGCTCGTCCCCGTCGAGCCCGCCGAGCAGCTCGGTCGGCACCCGCCGGTTGGAACGGCGCGAGCCGTCGACATAGACGACGTCGAACATCACGAACTCAGCCTCGAGCGGCTTCGACTTCTTGCGGGCCATGACAGGCTCCTCTTGAACGCGGGTCGCCCCGGGACCGCCCGGCGTGGTCACGGCGGCGCGTCGCGAGAGCGCGCGCTGCCGAAGCGAGGGGCGGACCGGAGGTTGATGCTGGGACGCCTAGCCCATGGCGGCGCGCCGTGCAATCGCGTCCGCCCTGTCGAATCCGCAGGCGCCCCCGCCCGGCACGGGCTTGCCGAACGCCGCCCGACGTCCTTAGCTCGCCCTCATCCGCCCGCGTCCCTGCAGGGCGCGAGGCCACCGTTCGGCGCGCCGGTGCCGGTCGTGGCGACGTTTCCCAGGCGAAAGGCCCCTCGTGAAAATCCTGATCTTCGGTGGCGTCGGCTTCGTCGGTCTCAACATTGCCGAGATGTTCCTTCGCGCCGGGCATGATGTCGCGGTCTTCGACCGCGCGCCGGTTCCGGACGCCGCCGCCGCAGCCTTTGCCGGCCTGCCCGGGCGGTTCGAGGCGATCCTGGGGAACGTCACCGACGAGACCGCTGTCGCCGAAGCGGTGCGTGCGGGCACCGACATCGTGTTGATGGGGGCGGCGATCACCGCCGGCAGCGCACGCGACGCCAGCGATCCGGCCACGACGCTCAAGGTCAATCTGCTGGCGCAGGTGCCGATCCTCGCAGCCGCGCGGGCGGCCGGGGTGCGCCGCGTCATCAATCTGAGTTCGGCGGCGGCCTATGGCGCGGCTGGTGAGCGACTGCCTCAACTCGACGAGGCGACGCCGGGCGATCCGGTCGGGCTCTATGCCATCACCAAATGGGCGAGCGAACGCGTCGGCGCGCGGCTTGGCGATCTCTGGGGTCTCGACGTCGTCAGCCTGCGGCTGAGCGGCGTCTTCGGCCCCTGGGAGCGCGCGACCGGGGTGCGCGACACGCTGAGCCCGCATTGCCAGATCCTGGCGGCGGCCGTGGCGGGCGAGCCTGCGATCCTGCCGCGGCCGGGCCTGCGCGACTGGATCTATGCGCCCGATGTCGCCGATGCCGTGTTGGCCGTGACGGGCGCTTCGACGCTGGCGCACGGCGTCTACAATGTCTCGACCGGGCGGCGCTTCACCCTGCTCGACTGGGGCACGCGGCTGGCGAAAGCCTTCCCGGGTTTCGTTTGCCGGCTGGCGGAGCCCGGCGAGGCTGCGACGATCGACTTTCACGGCCCGACCGACCGCGCGCCCATGGCGGTGGCCCGGATCGCGCAGGATCTCGGCTGGCACGCGACGACGGACGATCTGGAGACGGCCGACAGGCTCGCGGTCTGGTGGCACACCCACGGACGGACCATGGAGACGGGACGATGAAGCTTCAGGGGAAGGCCGCGCTGGTCACGGGCGCTGGCTCCGGCATCGGTCAGGCAATCGCGCGGCTGTTTGCGGCGGAGGGCGCGCAAATCGCGCTGGTCGACCGCGACGAGGCCGGGCTCGCCGGGACGCAGGCGCAGATCGCGGCGGCGGGGGGCGCGGCGATCATCCAGTGCGGCGATGTCGGCGCTCCCGGTTTCGCGGAGGCGGCGGTCGCGGCCTGCGCCGCGCGCTTCGGCGGGCCCGACGTGCTGGTGACGGCGGCGGGCTTCTCCTGCGGCGGCACGGTGACGACGACGGCGCCGGACGATTGGGATGCCGTGTTCCGGGCCAATGTCGGCGGCACCTTCCTGTTCGCACGCGCCGCGATCCCGCTGATGCAGGCCCGCGGCGGCGGTGCGATCGTCACCTTCGCCTCGCAGCTCGCGCTTGCCGGCGGGCGCGGCAACAGCGCCTATATCGCGGCCAAGGGGGCGATCCTGTCGCTGACGCGGACGATGGCGCTGGACTATGCGGCGGACGGCATCCGCGTGAACGCGATCGCGCCGGGCGCCATCGACACGCCGATGCTGCGGCGCAGCTTCGCCCGCCATGCCGATCCGGAGCCGGTGCGCGAGGCCTCGCGCAGCCGCCATGCGATGCAACGCTTCGGCCGGGCGGAGGAGGTCGCGCAGGCCGCCCTCTATCTCGCCAGCGATGCCTCATCCTTCAGCACGGGCACCACGATGGTCGTCGATGGCGGCTGGCTGGCGGCCTGACGCCGGCGAAGGAGGGCGCGATGGACGGCATGAACGCTGCATCGAGGGACGCCATGAAACATGACGGTCTCTCCCTGCTCGAAAGCCGCGTCGCGGCCGATCTCGCCCGCACGGCCCATCCGCGTGCGCCCTGGCTGAAGCCCGTGACCGGCCCGGACGGCCAGCCGGCCCATGACGTCATCATCGTCGGCGGCGGCCAGTCCGGCCTCGCCACGGCCTTCGGGCTCTTGCGCTCGCGCGTCGACAACATCCTGGTGCTGGACAAGGCCCCGGCCGGTCAGGAGGGGCCCTGGCGGACCTATGCGCGCATGCACACGTTGCGCAGCCCGAAGGACTTCACCGGCCCCGACCTCGACATGCCCTGCCTGACCTACCAGTCCTGGCACGAGGCGAAGTTCGGCACCGACAGCTGGCACGAACTCGCGCTGATCCCGAAGGGGCACTGGGCGGATTATCTCGACTGGTTCCGGCATGTCACCGGCCTGCCGGTGCGCAACGAGGCCGAGGTCATCGACATCGCGCCGGATTCGGGCCTGCTGGCGGTGACCGTGCGCAGCCGGGGCGTCGAGAGCCGGCTCTTTGCGCGCAAGGTCGTGCTCGCCACGGGCCAGGAGAGCATGGGCGACTGGAGCCTGCCGGCGCCGATCGCGGCGCTGCCGGCGCAGCGCCGGGCGCATTGCGCGGAAGCCATCGACTTTACGGCGCTGGCGGGAAAGCGCGTGGCGGTGATCGGCGCCGGGGCCTCGGCCTTCGACAATGCCGCGACCGCGCTCGAAGCCGGGGCTGCTGAGGTTCACCTGCTCTGCCGGCGCAAGGACATCCAGGTGGTGCAGCCCTATCGCTGGCTGACCTTCCGGGGCTTCCTGCGCCATCTCGGCGATCTCGACGACGCCTGGCGCTGGCGCTTCATGAGCGCGGTGCTGGGGCTGCGCGAAGGCTTCCCGCAGGCGACCTATGACCGTTGCGCCGACCACGCGGCCTTCCGGCTGCACCTGGGGGCGCCCGTCGTCAGCGCCATCGACGGTCCGGGCGGGGTCGAGCTGGCGACGCCGTCGGGCTCTGTCACGCCGGATTTCGTGATCTGCGCATCGGGCATCGAGATCGACCTCGCCGCGCGGCCTGAACTCGCGCGCTTTGCCGGCAACATCGCCTCCTGGGGCGACCGTTACACGCCGCCGGCGGCCGAACGGGACGAGCGGCTGGCGCGCTTTCCCTATCTCGGCGACGATTATGCGCTGAGCGAGCGCGTGCCCGGCGCGACGCCCTGGATCGCCGACATCCACCTGTTCAGCATCGCCTCGACGATGAGCTTCGGCGCCTCGGGCTCCTCGATCAATGCGATGACCACCGCCGTGCCGAAGCTGGTGTCAGGCCTGACGCGCGGGCTGTTCCGGGCCGACATCGAGACGCTCTGGCAGGAGTTCCAGGCCTACGACGTGCCGCAGGCGGTGCTGCGCTCCCCGGCGCGGGGCGGGTGATACGGGCCTGCATGGCACCGGGCTTGCATCCTGTTCCGTTCGGAACCAACCTGTCGCCTGCAACCATAAAAACGAGGGGATCAAACATGAGCATCCTGAGGAACGCCGGCCTGGTGGCGGCGCTGCTGGCATCCACGGCCCTGCCTGCGCTGGCCCAGACCCGCGCCGAGACGCTGCGCCACGTCACCGGCGCTGCAATCAACACGCTCGACCCCAACATTCCGGGCTCGACCCGCGAGGCCTTCGGCCTCTCGCTCCTGACCTATGACCGCCTGCTCTCCTTCGGCAAGAAGCAGCTCGACGGCAAATGGGTCTTCGATCTCGATACCTTCAAGCCGGAGCTCGCCGAGAGCTACACGGTCAGCCCCGACGGGCTGAAGATCACCTTCAAGCTGCGCAAGGACGCCAAGTTCCACGACGGGACGCCGGTGACGGCCGATGACGTGAAGTGGTCGCTCGACCGCGCCGTGACCGCCAATGTGCTCGGCAAGGGCCAGCTCCTGACGGGCTCGCTGACCAGCCCCGACCAGTTCAAGGTCGTCGACGCCCATACCTTCGAGGTGACGCTGCCCAAGCCCGACAAGCTGGCGCTCGCCAACCTCGCCGTGGTCTATCCGGTGATCTTCAACTCCAAGCTCGCCAAGTCGAAGGCGACCGCCGAAGATCCCTGGGCGCTGGCCTGGCTGAAGGAAAACACCGCCGGCTCGGGCGCCTACATCATCGAGAGCTTCAAGCCGGGCGAGACCACGATCCTGCGCCGCAACCCGGACTGGAACCGCGGCTCGGCCGACAAGCCCGCCGCCTTCAAGCGCATCATCACCCAGACGATCCCCGAGGCGGCGACCCGCGCCAACCTGGTCGAGAAGGGCGATGCCGACATCGCCATCGACCTGCAGGCGACGGACGCCGCCGATCTCGAGAAGAAGGGCAAGCTGAAGGTCATCTCGACCCCGCAGTACAACGCCATCACCTTCGTCTCGTTCAACAACCAGATGCCGCCCTTCGACAAGCTCGAGGTGCGCAAGGCGATCGCCGCCGCGCTGCCCTATGAGGACATGTTCAAGGCGGCGCTGTTCGGCCGTGGCGCGCCGCTATATGGCGCGACCTGGGCGGACGGCAAGGCGCCGACGGGTGCGACCTTCCCGATCCCGCAGCCGGTGAAGACCGACCTCGTCGAGGCCAAGAAGCTCCTGACTGCGGCGGGCTTCCCCGACGGATTCTCGACGACCTTCTCCTTCAATGTCGGCCAGGCCGGCACGGCCGAGCCGATGGCGGCGCTGCTGAAGGAATCGCTCGCCAAGATCGGCATCAAGGTCGAGATCCAGAAGCTGCCGGACGCGCAGATGTCGACGCTGATCAACGAGAAGAAGGTGCCGTTCTTCACCGAGGGCATCGTCGCCTGGCTGCCCTCGATGGATTACTTCTACCGCAACTTCTACATCGGCCCGATCCGCTGGAACTACTCCTCGATCAACGATCCGCAGATCACGGAATGGGCGCAGGCGGCCCGTTTCGAGCCGGATGCGGCCAAGTACGCGGCGCTGGGCAAGCAGCTCAACACGCGGCATTTCGAGCTGATGCCGCAAATCCCGCTCTGGCAGCCCTCGCAGGACGCGGTGATGGCGCCTTCCGTCGAAGGCTATGTCTACCAGTTCCACCGCCAGATCGACTTCCGGGATCTGAGCCGGAAGTGAGAAGCCTGCGTCACTGACATACAACCCGCGCCGTCATCCCGGGCGTAGCGAAGCGAAGACCCGGGATCCATGCCTGACCATTTCCGGATAGGCTCAGGAATGGATCCCGGATCGGCGCGGCTTCGCCGCTTGTCCGGGATGACGGCGCGGGTTTGACTGAGTTCGAACGAGACAACGCATGTCGCAACTCTCCTCCACCGCCAAACGGGCCGGCTGGCGCTTCGCCTCGTCGCTGCCGGCGCTGTTTGGCGTGCTGGTCTTCACCTTCCTGCTGATGCGGGTGCTGCCGGGCGATCCGGCGGTGTTCTTTGCCTCCGGCCCCAGCGCCGGGAAGGAAGAGATCGAGATGATCCGCAAGCAGATGGGCCTCGACAAGCCGGTGCCCGAGCAGCTGCTGCGCTATCTCGGCGATATCGGCGCGGGCAATCTCGGGCGTTCGCTGACGACGGGGCAGCCGGTGCTGGCGGATCTGAAATCGCGGCTGCCGGCCTCGCTGGAGCTGACCTTCTCGGCGCTGCTGATCGCGCTTGTGACTGCGATCCCGCTCGGGGTGGCGGCGGCGCTGCGGCAGGGCTCATGGGTCGATCACATCGTGCGCTTCATCTGCGCGCTCGGCGTCTGCGTGCCGACCTTCGTATCGGGGCTCTTGCTGATCTACGCCTTCTATTACCTGCTGGGCATCGCGCCGGACCCGACGGGCCGCGTCGACATCTTCACCTCGCTGCCGCCGCGGCTGACCGGCTTCCTGCTGATCGACTTTGCTGTCGCAGGCGACTGGGAGGGCTGGCGCGCGGCGGCCTCGCAACTCGTGCTGCCGGCCTTCACCATGGCGCTGTTCGTGGTCGCGCCGCTGGCGCGCATCACGCGGGCGGCGATGCTGGCTTCGCTCGGCAGCGATTTCGTCCGCACGGCGCGCTCGCTCGGTCTGCCGCCGCGCAAGGTCATCGTCACCTATGCGCTCCGGAACGCGCTTTTACCGGTGCTGACCATCGCGGGCATCGTCTTCTCGACCATGCTGGGTGCCAATGTCCTGGTCGAGAAGGTGTTCTCCTGGCCCGGCGTCGCCTCCTATGCGCTCGATGCGCTGCTCTCCTCCGACTACGCGCCGGTACAGGGCTTCGTCCTGCTGATGGCCTCGATCTTCGTCGTGGTGAACCTGACCGTGGACGTGCTCTACGGCATCGCCGATCCCAGGGTGTCGGTGGAATGAGGGGATTTTCAGCCCACGTCATGGTCGGGCTTGACCCGACTATCTCGGAAACGAGCCTCTCCTGCCTGAGATTCTCGGGTCTGCGCTTCGCTTCGCCCGAGAATGACGGCGGAGGCGTCGCGCCATGACGTCCTCCACCCTCCGCCACACCGTCTGGATCCTGCGCGGCAATCCGGTCACCGCCATTGCGGCCGCCGGCGCCTTCATCCTGTGCCTGCTCGCTATCATCGGCCCCTGGATCGTGCCGTTCGACCCGATCGCGTCCGACGTCGCCAATGCGCTGCAGCCGCCCAGTGCGAAGTACTGGGCGGGGACCGACCAGCTCGGCCGCGACGTGTTCAGCCGGCTGATCGTGGCGACCCGGCTCGATCTTGCCATCGCGGCGTCGGCGGTGAGCCTGTCCTTCGTGCTCGGTGCGGTGGTCGGCGCGCTCTGCGGCTATACCGGCGGGCGGCTCGACCGCTATGTCGGGCGCTTCGTCGACGTGCTGATGGCCTTCCCGCTCTTCGTGCTGGCGATGGCGATGGTGGCCGCGCTCGGCAACCGGGTCGAGAACATCGTCATCGCGACCGCGATCATCAACCTGCCCTTCTACATCCGCTTCGCCCGGGCCGAGGTAAATGTCCGCCGCAATGCCGGCTGGGTCGAGGCGGCCCGCGCCAGCGGCGACAGCCATGTCTCGGTGGTGCTGCGCTTCCTGCTGCCGAACGTGCTGCCGGCGATGGCGGTGCAGGTCTCGCTCAATCTCGGCTGGGCGATCCTGAATGCGGCGGGGCTTTCCTTCATCGGGCTCGGCGTCTCCGCGCCGACGCCGGAATGGGGCATCATGGTCGCGGAAGGGGCGCGCTTCATCTCGACCGGCAAATGGTGGCTCGTCGCCTTTCCGGGGCTGGCGCTGATGCTGACGGTCTTGTGCTTCAACCTGCTGGGCGACGGCCTGCGCGACATCCTCGACCCGCGGATGCGTACGTGATCATGCCGGCTTTTCTCGGAAACACGGCGTCATCCTGGACAAGCGGCGCAGCCGCGCAGCTCCGGGATCCATCGAAGGGCGACAGCGCTCTAGGATGGATCCCGGGCCTTCGGCCCAGGATGACGGCGCGCTTTGGTCGGCAGGCGTCAGAGTTTTGACCGTGAACGTTTCCGAAACCGCCCCCCTGCTCGCTATCGAAGACCTCCATGTCACCTTCTCGACCCGACGCGGGCTGGTCGAGGCCGTGCGCGGCGTGTCCTTCTCGGTTGCGGCCGGCGAGACGCTCGGCGTCGTCGGCGAGAGCGGCTCGGGCAAGTCGGTGACGGCGTTTGCGGTGACGCGCCTGCTCGATGCGTCGGGCAGGGTCAGCCAGGGCCGCATCCGCTTCGCCGGCGAGGACATCACAACGGCTTCATCGAAGCAGCTGCGCCGCATCCATGGCGCGGCGATCTCGATGATCTTCCAGAACCCGCGCGGCGCGCTGAACCCGATCCGCACGGTCGGCCAGCAGATCGCCGACGCGATCATGGCGCATGAGCCGATCTCGGCGGGGGAGGGCCGGGCGCGGGCGCTCGAGCTGCTCAAGGCCGTGCTGATCCGCGAGCCCGAGAAGCGGCTCGACGCCTATCCGCACGAGCTTTCCGGCGGCATGTGCCAGCGCGTCATGATCGCGATGGCGATTGCCTGCGCACCCAAGCTCCTGATTGCCGACGAGCCGACGACGGGGCTCGACGTCACCACGCAGAAGACGGTGATGGACCTGCTCGCCAAGATCACCGCCGAGCGCGGCATGGCGATGATCCTGATCACGCACGACCTCGGGCTGGCCTCGCGCTACTGCCAGCGCGTCTGCGTGATGGAGCAGGGCCAGGTGGTCGAGGAGGCGCAGCCGCTGTCGCTGTTCAGCGCGCCGCAGCACCCCTACACCAAGCGCCTCGTCGCGGCCTCGCCGACCGCGACCTCGACGATTGCGGATCTGGCGCCCGAGGCGGATCGTCATTGCGAGCGCAGCGAAGCAATCCAGGGAGACGTGGAGCACGGCCGCTCCTGGATTGCTTCGTCGGCTGCGCCTCCTCGCAATGACGGCGAGGAGCAGTCCGCGAACAAGCCTGCCCCCGGCACGCCGCTGCTGCTCGAAGTCCAGAACCTGGTTAAGCGCTACGACCGCGGCGTGGTCGCGGTGAACGACGTCTCCTTTGCGATCCGGGCCGGGGAGAGCCTCGGCCTCGTCGGCGAATCCGGTTCGGGCAAGAGCACGATCTCGCGGCTGGTCTGCCGGCTGATCGACGCCAGCGAGGGCGAGATCCTGTTCGACGGGCAGGCGATCGGCACGCTGCCGGCGCGCGATTTTCATCGCTCGCCGCTGCGCAAGGACATCCAGATCGTCTTCCAGGATCCGACCGACAGCCTCAATCCGCGCTTCAACGCCTTCGACTGCATCGCCCATCCGCTGCGGCGGCTGTTGAACATGAAGGACGGGGCTGCACTCACCGCCCGCGTCAGCGAATGTGCCGAGCGTGCCGGGCTGCCGAGCAGCCTGCTGGAGCGCTTCCCGCACCAGCTCTCGGGCGGGCAGAAGGCGCGTGTCGGCATCGCGCGCGCGATCGCCTGCCGGCCGCGGCTCCTGATCCTCGACGAGCCGACGGCGGCGCTGGATGTCTCCGTCCAGGCGGTGATCCTGCAGCTGCTCGACCGCTTGCGGCGCGAGGACGATCTGGCGCTGCTCTTCGTCAGCCATGATCTCAACGTCGTGCGGATGATGTGCGAGCGCACCGTGGTGATGCAGAACGGCGCCATCGTCGAGCAGGGCGAGAGCCTCGCGCTGTTTGCCGCGCCCCAGACGGAGTATGCGCGCACGCTGCTGGAGGCCGTGCTGCATCTCGGCGGGCCGACGGCGCGCTGAGGCGCTGACGATCGGGCCTTGAAATTGCGGCAAAGCGGCGGATCATGGCAGGGTCGCACTTGCCTCGTTCAAGGACAGTTCCCCGATGTCGCATCGCTTTCTGCTGCTGCCCGCGCTCATGCTGCCGGCCCTGCTGCTCGGCGCCTGCGCGATCCCGACCTCGCGCTCCAACATCGTCGTGCTGACCGAGAACAAGAGCGTGGTCGAGCCCTGCACCAAGCTCGGCGAAATCGACGGCGCCTCGGAGCTGCATGCGATCCTGGTGCTCGACAAGGCGCGCGAGGCGGCGATCTCGCGGCTGAAGATGCGTGCGGCCGACATGGGCGGCACCCATGTCCTCAGCAGCGTCGCCGACATCAAGTGGAAGGGGCCGTCCACGGCCGGGACGGTTTATAAGTGCGGGGCGTGAGCGAGGCCTTCGATCTCGTCATCCTGGACCAGCGGCGCAGCCGCGCAGGCCGGGATCCATCATAGGGCACCGGCGTGCCCTATGATGGATCCCGGTCGACCTTCGGCCACCCAGGATGACGCCTTAAAGTCGCGAACTCACAGCTTCGTCAGCCACTCGTGCTCGGCGGCGTTGTGGAATTTCCAGGTCCGCTTCGGGCCGGCCATGACGTTGAGATAATAGAGGTCGTAGCCATGGCAGGTGGCGCAGGGGTGGTAGCCCCTGGGCACCAGCACGACGTCGCCATCCTCGATCGCCATGGCCTCGTCCAGGCTGCGATCGTCGGTGTAGACGCGCTGGAAGCCGAAGCCCTGCGGCGGGTTCAGCCGGTGGTAGTAGGTCTCTTCCAGATAGCTTTCACGCGGCAGGTCGTCCTGGTCGTGCTTGTGGGGCGGGTAGCTCGAGGTGTTGCCGGCCGGCGTGATCACCTCGACCACGAGGAGCGAATCCGCCGGCTCGCCCTCGGGGAGGATGTTGGTGACGTGGCGGGTGTTGGAGCCCTTGCCGCGGACCTCCTGGCCCAGCGCATCGGGCGCGATCACCCGCACCGGCAGGCCGCCATTCAGGCCGGGCGCGGTGCAGACCGCGAGTTCCAGATACGTGGTCGCCGTTACCGACCAGTCCGAGCCCTGCGGGACATAGACCGACCAGGGCTTGCCCTCGAAGGGGCTCATGCGCTCACCGAGGTCGCCGAGTGCCTGCCCGCCGGCCGTGACCTGCCCCTTGCCGGTGACGAAGACGAGGCAGGCTTCGCGATCCCCCGTCGCCGCCGACACGCTCTCGCCGGCTTTCAGCCGGTGCAGCTCGAAGCCGACATAGGTCCAGCCGGCGCTCTCAGGGGTGACGTGGGTCACGAGCCCGTGGCGGCCGGAGGGGCGGATCTTGAGGTGGGACATGGGCGGTTTCCTATCCGGGGTTCGTCATGCTCGGGCTTGACCCGAGCATCTCCTGCAAGAGATTCTCGGGTCTGCGCTTCGCTTCGCCCGACAATGACGCTGGCTTCACACCAGCCCCGCTTCCTTGATGAAGCGGCTGAGATTGGCGTGGCCGAGCTTCGCATAGGTCGCGGGCTGCGCCTTCTTGGGGTCCTGCTCGGCCTCGACGACGATCCAGCCGGAATAGCCCTGCAGCTCCTTGAGCACGCGGACATAGTCGATCAGCCCGTCGCCCGGCACGGTGTAGACGCCGGCGAGCACCGACTGCAGGAAGGACCAGTCCTCCTTGTTGGACTGCCACATCACGGCGTCGCGGATATCCTTGGCGTGGACATGGTGGATGCGGGGCTTCCAGTGCCTTGCGATGCGGGCGGGATCGCCGCCGCCCCAGGTGGCGTGGCCGGTGTCGAGCAGAAGCCCGACGGCGTCGCCGGTGACCGCCATGAAGCGGTCGATCTCGGATTCGGTCTGCACGACCGTGCCCATGTGGTGATGGTAGACGAGCTGGAGGCCGTACTGCGCTTTCACGCCTTCGGCGAAGCTCGTGTAGCGCGCGCCGAACGGCGCCCAGCCCTCCTTCGCCAGGACCGGGCGGGCCGAGAGCGGCTTGGCCATGTCGGAATGGATCGCGTTCGAGGTCTCGGCGGCGATCAGCACCGTGCAGCCCATGTCGCGCAGCAGGGTCGCATGAGCCTTCACGGCCGCCATCTCGGCGGCGACGTCGCGGATCAGCAGCTCCGTCGAGTACCAGCCGGAGACGAGTGCGTGGCCATGCGCGTCGAGGATCGGCTTCAGCACGGCGGCCGTGCGCGGGAATTTGTTGCCGAGCTCCATGCCAGTGAAGCCGGCCGTGCGGGCCTCGCTCAGGCAGGTCTCGAGCGGGATGTCGCCGCCGATCTCCAGCATGTCGTCATTCGACCAGCCGATGGGGTTTGCGCCGATGCGGATCATGTGTCGGGTCTTTCTCGTCCGTGGTTTGCGTCGTCATTGCGAGCGCAGCGAAGCAATCCAGTCTCGTTGGGCTCTACGCCGCCCTGGATTGCTTCGCTGCGCTCGCAATGACGACCCGTCAATCGCCGATCGTCTGCCGCTTGCGGCGCTCGTCATAGCTTGCTCGCGCGGCGCGGACTTCGGCACGTTCGCTGACCTCCGGCACCGCGACATCCCACCAGGCGCCGCCAGCGCCGGTCGAGACCAGCGGGTCGGTGTCGATGACGACGACCGTGGTTCGGGTGTTCACTTTCGCCTGGGCCAGAGTGGCTTCCAGTTCTGCGATCGAGCCGGCCTTCACAGCGATCGCGCCGAGGCTTCCGGCATGAGCGACGAAGTCGATCTCGGGCAGGGTCTCATGCCGGGCGTCCTTGAGCAGGTTGTTGAAGGAGGCGCTGCCGGTCGCGTTCTGGAGGCGGTTGATGCAGCCGAACCCGCGGTTGTCGAGCAGCACGATGGTGAGCTTGAGCCCGAGCATCACCGAGGTCGCGATCTCGGAGTTCATCATCAGATAGGAGCCGTCGCCGACCATGACGACGACCTCGCGGTCGGGCCGTGCCATCTTGGCGCCGAGCCCGCCGGCGATCTCGTAGCCCATGCAGGAGAAGCCGTATTCGGCGTGGTAGGAGCCGGGCGAGCCCGCCTGCCAGAGCTTGTGCAATTCGCCGGGCAGCCCGCCGGCCGCATGCAGCAGGATGACCTCCGCGCCGAGGCTGCGCTGGACGGCGCCGATGACCTGCGCATCCGAAGGGAGCGCCGCATTGGTCGCGGCGGTGACCGCGGCGGCCTCCTGGCGCCAGGAGGCCTTGCCGGCCTTGGCCTCGGCGGTCCAGCTCGCGGGAGCCCGCCAGTTTCCGATGGCCTCACGCAGTTCGGCCAGGCCCTCGCGGGCGTCCGCCACCAGCGGCAAGGCGCGGTGCTTGCCGGCATCGAACGCCTCGACGTTGAGGCCGATCACGCTCTTGCCGGCGGCGAAGAGCGCCCAGGAGCCGGTGGTGAAATCCTGCAGGCGCGTGCCCACTGCGAGGATGAGATCGGCCTCTGCCGCGAGGCGGTTGGCGGCGCCCGTGCCGGTGACGCCGATGGCGGCCATGTTCAGCGGCGCATCGTCGGGCAGGGCGGATTTGCCGCCCTGCGTCTCGCAGACGGGGATGCCGGTCTGCGTCGCAAAGCGGGCGAGTTCGTCGCTGGCGCCGGAATAGAGCACGCCGCCGCCGGCCACGATCAGTGGCTTCTTGGCCGCCTTCAGCGCGGTGGCCGCCGCTGCGAGTTCGGCCCGGTCCGGCCGCGGGCGACGCGGCGTCCAGAGCCGCTCCTCGAAGAAGCTCTCGGGGTAATCATAGCCTTCCGCCTGCACGTCCTGGCAGAGCGCGAGTGTCACGGGCCCGCATTCGGCCGGGTCGGTCAGCACCTGCATGGCGCGGTGGAGCGCCGGGATGATCTGCTCGGGACGGGTGATGCGGTCGAAATAGCGCGAGACCGGCCGGAAGCAGTCATTGGCGGAGACGGTGCCGTCACCGAGCGCCTCGACTTGCTGGAGGACGGGGTCGGGGATGCGGTTGGCGAAGACGTCGCCCGGCAGCAGCAGCACCGGCAGGCGGTTGACATGGGCGAGCGCGGCAGCCGTCACCAGATTGGTCGCGCCGGGGCCGATCGAGGTCGTCGCGGCCATGAAGCGGCGGCGCATATTCGTCTTGGCGTAGGCTATTGCCGCATGGGCCATGGCCTGCTCGTTATGGGCGCGGAAGGTCGGCAGGCGCTCGCGCTCCTGCCAGAGCGCCTCGCCGATTCCGGCGACATTGCCATGGCCGAAGATCGCCCAGACGCCACCGAAGATCGACAGGTGCTCTCCGTCGATGTCAGTCATCTGGCGGCTGAGATAGCGCGTCAGCGCCTGAGCCATGGTGAGGCGGATGGTGGCGGTCATGAAACGTCTCTTCGGCCACGGATTGTGCGGTGGAACCTCTTCGTCATTCCGGGCGGAGCGAAGCGGAGGCCCGGAATCCATCGGAGGGCTCTGTACTCTACGATGGATTCCGGAGCGGCGCCGCTGGCGCGGCTTGTCCGGAATGACGGCGCGGATGGAACAAGGAGGGCACGGTCAGGCCGCCTTCCGGCCACGCGTGGAAAGCCAGAGCTCGGTCAGCGCGCCGAAGCGGCGGGCCATGTCGGCGATAGCTGCCTCGTCGCCGATGCGGTCCGCGAGCCAGGCCTCGGCGGCGGCCATGAAGATGGTGCGGCCGACGGCGAAGCCCTTGACGATCGGTGTGGCCGCCGTGGCGGCAAAGCCCGCCTCCAGCTCCTCGGCGGGGGCGTCGAGACCGAGCAGAAGCACGCCGCGGCACCAGGGATCGTTGCGGGCGATGGTCTGCTCGATCGCGGCCCAGGCGGCAGGGGAGGCCTGCGGCTCGAGCTTCCACCAGTCGGGCTTGATGCCGAGGTCGTAGAGCTCCTGCATCGCGCAGGCGATGGTGTCGGGGCCGAGCGGGCCATGCTTGCTGGCGATGATCTCGACCAGCAGCTCCCGGCCGACCTTCCGGGCTGCCTCGAACAGGCCGCGCAGCGTCTCCTGCTGGGCCTGCTTGAGCGCGGGCTCGTCGTCGGGGTGGTAGAAGCAGAGCGCCTTGATGCAGTGATCGACCGGCCATTCCGGCAGAGCCGAGCCGATATCCTGGCTTCCCTCAAAGCGCAGCGGCCGCGAGCCCGGTAGCTCGACCGGGCGGCCGAGCCAGGAGAAGGGGTGCCGAGCGAATTCGAACATCGCTTCGCGGCCATGCTTCTCGTCGAGCAGCATGCCGTAGCCCGGCCGGCCGGCCGCGACGCGGGCGGCAGCCTTGACCGCCAGCACCTTGAAGTCGCGGATGCGGGCGGGGTCGGCACCGAGCTTCTGCGCGACCTCTTCCAGTTGGGCGCGGTGGTCGCAGGCGAGCGCCATCAGCGAGGGGATGTCGCGGCGGCGCGTCGTCGCCCAGTGGATGTGGTTGATCGCCTCGTCCTTGCGAAGCGCGCGATGCGGGCTGCCGTTCTTGAGGAAGTACTGCAGCTCCGCGAAGGTCGGGCTCTCGGGCGAGCAGAGCAGCCGCGAGACGGCGAAGGCGCCGCAGGCATTGGCCCAGGTCGCGGCCGTCTGCAGGCTCTCGCCGCCGAGCCAGCCGCGGAGGAAGCCGGACATGAAGGCATCGCCCGCGCCCAGCACATTGTAGACCTCGATCGGGAAGCCCTTGCCGATGATCCCGTCCTCGAGATCGTCGGAGATCGCGCCCCCATAGACGATGCAGCCCATCGGGCCGCGCTTGAGCACGATGGTGGCGGGGGTGAGCGCGCGGATCGTCTTCAGCGCCGGCAGCAATTCGCTTTCGCCCGAGGCGATCAGCACCTCCTCCTCCGTGCCGACGATGAGATCGCAGCCGGGCAGGACGCTCTTCATCCGCTCCGAGACGGCGGCCGAGGCGATGTAGCGGTTGTCGCCCGCGGCATGGCCGGCGAGCCCCCAGAGATTGGGGCGGTAATCGATGTCGAGGATGACCTTGCCGCCCTGGGCGCTCATCAGGCGCATCGCCTTGCGCTGGGCGGCCTCGGTGTTGGGCCTCGCGAAATGGGTGCCGGTGACGACGACGGCGCGGGCCGTGGCGAGGAAGGCCGCGTCGACGTCCGCCTCCTCCAGCGCCATGTCGGCGCAGTTCTCGCGGTAGAACAGCAGCGGGAAGGATTTGTCGCTCTCGACCGAGAGGATGGCCAGCGCCGTCAGCCGCGTCGGGTCCGTCTTCAGTCCGCCGAGATCGACGCCCTCGCGGGCGAGCTGCTCGCGCAGGAAGCGGCCGAACTGCTCGTCGCCGACGCGCGTCAGCAGCGCCGAGCGCAGGCCCAGCCGCGCCGTGCCGATGGCGATGTTGGCCGGGCAGCCGCCGACCGATTTGGCGAAGCTGCCGACATCCTCAAGCCGCGAGCCGATCTGCTGGCCGTAGAGATCGACCGAGGCGCGCCCGATGGTGATGACGTCGAGCGTTTGCGCGGGTCCGCCCTGCGGTCCGGCCATGTCCTTCTCCCGGCTTGTCCTGCCCCTGGTCCCGGCTGCGCAGCGCGCTCCGGCGATCCGTCGTTTACGAAATATCAGTTCTACTTTCCAGTCAATTCGGAACGTATGTTCCCGATCTGGACAGCGGCAGCGAGCGTCAGGAGACGCTGCGTGCGGGTCCGCGTGGCTTGCCGGGCTTGCGGTCCCGGCGCGCGTCGCCGATGCCGACGGCCAGCGCCATCGACAGCGCCATGGTGGCCGAGAGCGTGCGGAAGCCGCCGAAATCGGCCTCCGCGACCTCGAACCAGAGCGTCGCGAACTGGACCAGCGGCGAGAAGGCGCTGTCGGTGATGGCGACGACCGGCACGCCCCGCTCGGAGAGCTGGCGGGCCTCGTCGATCGTCTCGGCCGCATAGGGCGAGAAACTGACGGCGAGCGCGACGTCGCGCTGCGTCGCGAAGGAGAGGATCTCGGGGCTCAAGCCAGCGGCCGATTCGACGAGCTGGTTGCGGACCCCGAGCTTGCCGAGCGCATAGGCCATGTAGCTCGCCACCGGGTAGGAGCGCCGTCGCGCCAGGATGTAGACCGTCTCCGCCCCGGCGAGCGCTGCGATGGCGCGATCGAGCTGAGCCTCGTCGAGCGAGCGGGCCATCAGGTCGAGCGAGGTGCCGGACGCGGTCAGGAATCCCTCGAGGATGCGGTGATTGGCGCCATTTCCGCCGACATCGGCGCGCAACGCATTGAGCCGTTCCTCATAGCTCGAATTGCGCTCGCGCAGCCGCTCGCGGAAGACGCTCTGCAGGCTGGTGAAGCCGTCGAAGCCGAGATGCTGGGCGAAGCGCACCAGCGTCGAGGGCTGGACACCGGCAGCGTCCGCGATGCTGGCCGCCGTGCCGAAGGCGATCTCGTCGGGATTGTCGAGCGCATAGGCGGCGACCTGGGCGATCCGCTTGGGCAGCGACTGGCGGCGGGCGAGGATCAGCGATCTCAGGCCGTCGAAATCGCGAGGGGCCGAAAGGGCCGTCTCGTCCGTCATGCAATCGCTCTCCCGGCCGCGCGGCGCGCGTCTGCCCTTCTGGCAGCGCTCGCGGAATGGATCAAGTGTTCCAGAGATGGAACGCGCTGCGCCGTGCGCGCGATCCGGGCTGGATCGGAGGCCTGCGCCATGGCACGCAGCCTGCAGGCGCGGCGCGCCCAGGCCGAGAGAGCGAGCACCGATGAAGATCCTGCTGCTGAACCCCAACACCAGCGAGAGCCTGACGACGCGGCTGCTCGCTGCGGCGGTGCAGGTCGTCGGCCCGGACACGCAGATCGTGCCCGCCACGGCCCCGCGCGGCGTCCCCTACATCTCGACGCGGGCGGAGGCGCAGATCGGCGGCGCGATCGCGCTCGAAATGCTGGCGGAGCGGGCGGGGACTTACGATGCGGCGGTGATCGCGGCCTTCGGCGACCCCGGCCTGTTCGCGGCGCGCGAATTGTTCGAGGTGCCGGTGGTCGGCATGGCGGAGGCCGCGATGCTGACCGCCTGCATGCTCGGCCGACGCTTCGCGATCGTCACCTTCGCGAGCGCGCTCGGCCCCTGGTATGAGGAATGCGTCGAGATGCACGGCATGGCCGATCGCTGCGCCGGCATCCGCATGCTCGACGGCGCCTTCCGCTCGATCTCCGACGTGCAGGAGGAGAAGGAGGAGCTGCTGGTCGCGCTCGCCAATGATGCGGTCGCCAGCACGCAGGCCGATGTCGTGATCCTGGCCGGGGCGCCGCTGGCGGGGCTGGCAGCGAAGGTGCGTGAGCGCATTCCCGTGCCCGTCATCGACCAGGTTCAGGCGGCGGTGAAGCAGGCCGAGACGCTGGCGCTGCTGCGCCCGCTCAAGGCGCGCACGGGCAGCTTCGCGCGGCCGGCGGGCAAGGACAGTATCGGGCTGGCGGGGCCGCTGGCGGACTGGATCGCGCGGCGGGGGTGAGGAATCGCCAGCCCTCATCCTGAGGAGCAGCCAAAGGCTGCGTCTCGAAGGATGATCCAGATGGTTCGGGAGCCTCCGGGACCATCCTTCGAGACGCCGCTTCGCGGCTCCTCAGGATGAGGGCTGAGTGTTGAAGGTCGCTCTGACGACCTCTACCCCACCCCGCTCGCGCCGCAGGTCTGGCCGCCATCGACCGGCAGGCAGACGCCGGTGATGAACTTGGCCTCTTCGGAGGCGAGGAAGACGGCTGCGTTGGCGATGTCCCAGGCGGTGCCCATCTTGCCCATCGGCACGAGCGCGTCGCGGGCGGCGACCATCTCCTCGACGGATGGGTACTGCGCGGAGATCTGCTTGTAGATCATCGGCGTGTCGATCAGCCCGGGCATGATGCAGTTCGCCCGGATGCCCTGCCGGGCATACTGCATGGCGATCGCCACCGTCGCCTGGTTCACGGCGGCCTTGGTCGCATAATAGGCGAAATAGGGGTAGCCGACCCAGCGGATCGCGGCGATCGAGGAGATGTTGACGATGGCGCCGCCGCCGCCGGCCAGCATATGCGGGATGACGGCCTTGGAGCAGCGATAGACCGGGCCGAGATTGAGGTCGATCGCGGCCTGGAACTGCTCCTCCGACAATTCGACCGGCCCGCCCATATGGGTGACGCCGACATTGTTGTGCAGGATGTTGATGCGCCCGAAGCGCGTCATCGTCGCGGCGACGGCGGCATCGATCGAGTCCTGCCGCGTGACGTCGGCGGCGAGCGCGATGGCGACGCCGCCTTCATCGGCGATGATCTGCGCGGTCTCGTCCGCCGCCGGCTGGCTGATGTCGATGCAGGCGACGCGGGCGCCTTCACGGGCGAAGGCGACGGCGGCCGCCTTGCCGTTGCCCCAGCCCTCGCCGGAGGAGCCGGCGCCGAAGACGACGGCGATCTTGCCCTTGAGCCGGTCGGCCATGGTGGTCTTCCTTCGTCTCGCGGTCGAACCGCGCCGTCATGCTCGGGCTCGACCCGAGCATCTCCTGGAGGAGAGTCCCGGGTCTGCGCTGCGCTTCGCCCGAGAATGACGGGCGCGGTCGTCGAAGGCCTCAGCTCAGCGAGCCGCCGACGGCCTTCTCGAGGATCGCCCAGGCTTCGTCGCCATACTTCTTCTTCCACTCGGCATAGAAGCCGGCCTTGCGCAGGGCGTCGCGGAAGGGATCGGCCTTGGTGTCGTTGAAGACCATGCCCTTGCTTGTGAGGTCGTCGCGCAGGCCGGCATTGAGCTTGGCGACGTCGGCCCGCTCCAGCTCGGCGGCGGCGTTGAGGTTTTTCGCGACGATGGCGCGCAGGTCCTCGGGCAGGCGGTCCCAGGCGCGCTTGTTGCCGAGGAACCAGAAGCCGTCCCACATGTGGTTGGTGACGGAGAGGTACTTCTGCACCTCGAACAGCTTGGCGGTCGAGATGATCGCCAGCGGGTTCTCCTGCGCGTCGACGATCTTGGTCTGCAGCGCGGTGTAGACCTCGGCGAAGTTGATGCTCGCGGGGGCCGACTGGAAGGCGGTGAACATCGAGGTCCAGAGCGGCGAGACCGGCACACGGATCTTCAGGCCCTTGAGATCGTCGGGGGTGTTGATGGGGGCCTTCGACGAGGTCATCTGGCGGAAGCCGTTGTCCCAGATCTTGTCCATGACGACGAGATTGGCCTTGCCGATCTGGCCGCGGACATAGGCGCCGAGTTCGCCGTCCATCGCCTTCCAGACGGAGTCGTAGTTGGGGAAGGCGAAGCCGATGCCGGAGACCGAGGCGTTGGGCACCAGCGTCGAGAGGATCAGCGGCGACAGCGTGAAGAACTCGACGCCGCCGGAGCGGACCTGGCTCAGCATGTCAGTGTCGGAGCCGAGCTGGTTGTTGGGGAAGATCTGGATGGCGACGCGGCCCTTGGTCTCGGCCTTGATCTTCTCGACCGCCTCATTGGCGCGCACGTTCAAAGGGTGCGCCAGCGGCAGGTTGTTGGCGTATTTGTAGGAGAATTCTGGGGTCTGCGCGGAAGCCGTGCCGATATGGAAGGTGCCGATCGCGGAGGCGGCGGCGGTGCCCTGGAGCAGGATGCGGCGTGAGATGGTCATGGTCGTTTCTCCCTGTGGTGGTTTTGTTTTGATTGGTGTCGAAGTCGATCTGTTACCCGTTCGATCTCATCCCCTCAGCCCTCATCCTGAGGAGCTGCGCAGCAGCGTCTCGAAGGATGCTCCAAACAGTTCCGGAGCCTCCTGGAACATCCTTCGAGACGCGAGCCCTGCGGGCTCGCTCCTCAGGATGAGGGCTGTGGATGGGGGCAGGTAAACAGCCCATCCTCACAGCACCCAGGTCGAGAGGCCCGGCACGACGGCGATGACGATGAGGCCCGCCAGCAGCGCGATCAGATAGGGCCAGATCGCGCCCATCGCCTCGTCGGGCGAGACGTTGCCGATCTTGCACGCGATGTAGAAGCCGATGCCGATCGGCGGCGTCATCAGGCCGATGTTCATCGCGGTGACCACGACCATCGAATAATGCACGTCGTTGATGCCGAGATTCTTGGCGATCGGGAACATCAGCGGCGCCATCAGCACGATGGCCGGCAGGCCCTCCAGCACGCAGCCGAGGATCATGAAGACGACGATCGTCACCGCCATGAAGGTCAGCCAGCCGCCGGGCAGCCCGACCATGACGTTCGCCAGGTCGCGCGCGAAGCCGGTCTGGGTGAGGGCCCAGGCCATGGCGAGCGCGGTGCCGAGGATCATCAGGATCGCGCCCGACAGAGCCGCTGTCTCGACGAACATCGCGTAGAATTTGCGCCGGCTGATGCCGCCGTACAGGATCATGCCGATGATCAGCGCGTAGAGCACGGCGATCGTCGAGACCTCGGTCGCCGTGGCGACTCCGCCGCCGACCGCGCCGCGGATGATGAAGGGCAGAACCAGCGCGGGGCCGGCGATCAGCGCGGTCTTGCCGATGACCGAGAGCGAGACGCGGCGCACGCCCTGCATGTCCTCGTGGCGCGCCTTCCAGCGGGCGAGGATGGCGAGCGCCAGCAGCAGCACCATGGCGATGGCGAAGCCGGAGTTGAACAACCCGGCGATCGAGACGCCGGCGACCGAGCCGAGCACGATCAGGACGATCGAGGGCGGCACGGTGTCGGCCATGGCCGCCCCGGTGGCAAGCAGCGCGATCAGTTCCTTGGGCTTGTAGCCGCGGCGCTTCATCTCGGGAAACAGCGCCGGCGCCACGGTCGCCATGTCGGAGACCTTGGAGCCGGAAATGCCGGAGACCAGGAAGAGCGAGCCGAGCAGCACATAGGACATGCCGGCGCGGACATGGCCCAGCATGGAGGCGAGAAAATCGACGATCGCCTTGCCCATGCCGGTGGCGTCGAGCACGCAGCCGAGCAGCACGAAGATCGGCACCGACAGCAGGATGATGCTCGACATGCCCTCGTCCATGCGGCCGACCATGACGATCATCGGCACGCTGGTGGAGAACATCAGGAAGCAGAGCGTGCCCATGCCGAAGCAGAACGCGATCGGCACGCCGGCGACCAGACAAAGCGCCACGACCCCCAGCAGGAAGATCAGGATGTTGCCGTAGCCCAGCCCCTTGAAGACCGGCGTCAGCAGCCAGAACGCCACGCCGATGGCGACGACGAGTGCGCTCGCCAGCACGAGGTCACGCAGGGTCGAGGTCCGATAGGCGTGGCGCAGCGCCAGCAGCGTCATCAGGGCGATACCGGTGGCGATGGCCGAGACGCGCCAGCTGTTGGGAATGTTGAGCGCGGCCGAGGTGACGAAGCTCTCCTCGATCGCATAGTCGATCGCCGGGTAGATCATCGCCATCAGGAAGGCGGCGACGACCAAGAGCGCGAAGGTGTTGGCGAAGCCGCGCAGGCGCTCCGGCATCATGCCGATGAACAGCGTCAGGCGCAGATGCTCGTTGCGGTCGATCGCGATCGCGGAACCCAGCATGGCGAGCCAGAGAAACGAGATCGAGGCGACCTCGTCGATCCAGATCACCGGCAGCGAGAAGACGTAGCGCGAGGTGACGCCCAGCAGCAGCACACCGATGATCAGCGCGACGAGAGCCGCCGCGATCGCCTCGACCGGGCGCATGAAGGGCGAGCCCGGGCGGACGTCGTCCAGCTCGGCCAGGGCCTCGGGCAGGGCGATCCTGTCGGCGATGTCGACCATGACGCCGGCTCAGCCGCAAAGCGGCGCGCGAGGCGCCGCGACCGGGTGGTCGGGCGAGAAGGCGGTCGTGGTCGGCACGGAGCCCGCGACCCTGCTGGTGGCCTGCATCGGCATGAATTCATCTCTCCCATGCGCATCGATCTTGGTGGCTTGTCGGGCAGCCGTCGATGCGGTCCATACTGTGACCTGGATCACGTTTGGTTGCCGCAGAGATTACACGACAGTCTCTGCATTGCAATCCGCAAACGGTCGAACTACGCTCGACGAACAAGAACAAGGTCCATATCGTGGACCGACCTGAGGACGCTAGGGTGTCACCATCCAACGAGTCGCGTGCCGGCCTGTCCGGTTCGCAGAGCGTCGATCGCGCTCTGCGGCTGCTCGCGCTGATCGGCCGTGAGCCGGCCGGCGGCCTGCCGCTCGCCGAGATCGTGGCCGGCAGCGGCCTCAACAAGCCGACCGCGCGCCGGCTGCTGCTGGCGCTGATGCGGGCAGGGCTGGTCGAACAGGAGCGGGAAACCCGGCATTACTGCCTCGGCGAGGAGGCTTTCGTGCTCGGCGTGCTGGCGGCGCGGCGGCACGGCCTGCTGGAGCTCGCGATGGAGAGCCTGAGGCGGCTCTCGACGGTCACGATGGATACGAGCTTTCTCTCGGTCCGGCGCGACCATTACTGCGTCTGCCTGCATCGCGAGGAGGGCACCTACCCGGTGCGCACGCATGCGCTGCAGATGGGCGACCAGCATCCGCTGGGTGTCGGCGCGGGCTCGCTCGCCCTGCTGGCGGCGCTGCCCGACGACGATGTGGACCGCATTCTGGCCGCCAACGAGCCCGCGCTGCGCGCCCGCTACCAGGGGTTCGCGCCGGAGATCCTGCGCGACGATCTCGCGCTTGCCCGCCGGCGTGGCTTCGCCCTCAACCCCGGCCGGCTCGTCGCCAGTTCCTGGGGGGTCGGCATGGCCTTCCGCTATCCGGACGGGCGCGTCGCCGGCGCGCTCAGCCTGGCGGCGATCGACAGCCGCATGGGGCCGGCGCGGCAGGACGAACTGGCAAGCCATCTGCGCGCTGAGGTCGCCCGGATGGAGCGGCTGCTGGCGGAGATGTTCGTGCCCGGCCGCATGGTCGCGCACCGGGCCGGGCGGCCGGTCGCGCCGGCGCTCGAGGCGAGGCGGGCGTGAGGTGTATTGTATCCTTCCCAAACGGCGTCATCCCGGGCGACCGCAGGGAGACCCGGGATCCATTCCGGAACGCTTCAGGCATGGATCCCGGATCTCCGCTTCGCTGCGTCCGGGATGACGGCGCGGTTTTTCTTCATGACCGCCGTTTCAAGACAAGATTGAGGAGAACCCAACATGGCTGAATCGTCTTCGACCGCCCCCGCAGGCGGCGTCGCGCCGATGACGCGGCGGGTGATGAATCTCGGCCATATCGTCGCGCAGAACGGCCGGCGGCTGGCCGCCCACCCCGCCTTCATCTGGGGCGAGCTGACACTGAGCTGGGCCGATCTCGACGCGCAGGTCTCGGCGCTGGCGGCGGGGTTGAGGGCGCGTGGCATTGGGAAGGGCGACCGCATCCTGGTGCATTCCAAGAACTGCGACGCGATGTTCGTCTCGATGTTCGCGACCTTCCGGATCGGCGCGGTCTGGGTGCCGACCAATTTCCGGCTGCTGCCGGACGAGGTCGCCTATCTCTCGACCTCCTCGGGCGCGAAGGCGTTCCTCTGCCATGGCGATTTCCCCGACCATGCGGCAGCCGTGGCGAAGGCCGTGCCCGCCCCGGAGTTCACCTGGCGGATCGGGCCCGGTGCCTTCGGCGAGGACGAGGTCGGCGCTGTGATAGCGCGGCACATGGGCGAGCGGGTCGCGGATGTGGCCGTCGAGCATGACGACCCCTGCTGGTTCTTCTTCACCTCCGGCACGACCGGGCGCTCCAAGGCTGCGGTGCTGACCCATGGCCAGATGGGCTTCGTCATCACCAACCATCTCTGCGACCTCGTGCCGGGGACGACGGAGGCCGATTGCTCGCTGGTGGTGGCGCCGCTCTCGCATGGCGCCGGCGTCCATCAGCTGATGCTGGCGGCGCGCGGGGCGGCCTCGATCCTGCTCCCGACGGAGCGCTTCGATATCGACGAGGCCTGGCGGCTGATCGCGCGCCACCGCGTCACCAGCCTGTTCACCGTGCCGACGATCCTGAAGATGCTGGTCGAGCATCCGGCCGTCGAGCAGCACGACCATTCGAGCCTGCGCTACGTCATCTATGCGGGCGCGCCGATGTATCGCGAGGACCAGAAGCGCGCGCTCGCCACGCTGGGCTCCGTGCTGGTGCAGTATTTCGGACTGGGCGAGGTCACCGGCAACATTACCGTGCTGCCGCCCTCTCTGCATGTCGCTGAGGATGGGCCGCAGGCGCGTGTCGGCAGCTGCGGCTATGCGCGCACGGCGATGCAGGTCCAGATCCAGGACGATGCGGGCGAGGAGGTCGCAACCGGCGTTCAGGGCGAGATCTGCGTGATCGGCCCGGCCGTCTTCGCTGGCTATTACGACAACCCGGAGGCCAATGCGAAGTCGTTCCGGAACGGCTGGTTCCGCACCGGCGATCTCGGCCACATGGACGAGGAGGGATTTGTCTACATCACCGGGCGCGCCTCGGACATGTACATCTCCGGCGGCTCGAACATCTATCCGCGCGAGATCGAGGAGAAGATCCTGACACATCCCGCCATCGCGGAGGTCGCGGTGCTCGGCCTGCCTGATCCGGTCTGGGGCGAGATCGGGGTGGCGGTCTGCGTCTGCCGCGCCGGGGCGGGGGCGGACGAGGCGGAGATCGCCGGGTTCCTGTCAGAAAAGATCGCCCGCTACAAAATGCCCAAGCGCTTCTTCTTCTGGGAGGCGCTGCCGAAATCGGGCTACGGCAAGGTGCCCAAGCGCCTGGTGCGCGACGAACTCGAGGCACGCGGGCAGCTGGACTGGCTGAGGGGGCAGGGCTCGTGAGGCGCATCCAGCAGCCCGGGCCGGAGACGCCCGGCCGCATCCAGTGGGCGGAGTGCCACGGCCTGCGCTTTCCGCTGACGCTGCAGCCCGGCCTGACGCTGCTCGAAGGGATCCGGCGCGGCTTCGCGGCGGCCGGTTTTGTCAGCGGGACGGTGAAGCTCGACGGGCTCGCGCTCTCGCCCTTCGCCTATGTGATGCCGGCGCTGTCGCAGACGCCGGAGCATGCGGCCTTCTATAGCGACACCTTCCGGCCGGCCGGGATCGCCCGCATCGAGGTCGGCGCGATGACCTTCGGCCTGCGCGATGGGGCCCCCTTCTTCCACGCTCATGCGCTCTGGGTCGAGGGCGACGGGCGGCGCAGCGGCGGCCATATCCTGCCCGACGAGACGATGGTGGCGGAGGCGGTCACGCTGGCGGCGGTCGGGCTCGATGGGGCCGCCTTCCTCGGCGAAACCGATCCGGAGACGCATTTCAAGCTGTTCGGGCCGAAGCCGGCGGAACTGCTCGGCGCGACGCGCGAGGGCCGCTTCTTCGCGCTCAGGGTCAAGCCGAACATTGATTTCTGTGGGGCGCTGGAGGGGTTCTGCGCCGAGCGCGGCATCGCGCGGGCGACGATCCATGGCGGCGTCGGCTCGACCATCGGGGCGCGCTTCGCGGATGGCGGGATCGTCGAGAACTTCGCCACGGAGGTCGCGATCACCGACGGTGTGATCGTGGATGACGGCTCGGGACCGCAGGCGCAGATCGATGTGGCGCTCGTCGACTATACCGGCGCGATGGCCGCCGGGCGTTACCGGCGCGGCGACAACCCGGTGCTGATGACCTTCGAGCTGGTGCTGGAGGTGGGGTAACTCGCCTCGACCCTTTGAGGCGCGGGGAACCCTCTCCCGTAGGGAGAGGGCAGGGTGAGGTGTCGGCCGTTTGACGCTGTGGCCGTGACCTGACCGCCGCTTCTTCGCGATCAGGCCTCAATGGTCGAGGGGCCGACACCTCTCCCCTGCCCCTCTCCTTACAGGAGAGGGGTTCCCCGCGCGCTTCCTTCAACCATCCCGCCTCCTCGCGGCCTCCATGTCCCGCAGATCCTTGCGCCGGATCTTCCCCGTTGCGGTCAGCGGCAGTTCGGTGACGAACTCGACATGGCGCGGATACTGATAGGCGGCCAGCCTGTCCCGCACGAAGGCCTGGATCTCGGCAGCCAGCGCCGCCGACGGCGCGATGCCGGGCATCGGCAGCACGAAGGCCTTCACTGCCTCGGTGCGGATGGGATCGGGTACGCCGATGACGGCCACCATCAGCACGGCGGGATGGCGGATGATGCAGTCCTCGATGTCGCCCGGCCCGATCCGGTAGGAGCCCGAGGAGATGATGTCGTCGTCGCGGCCCTGGAACCAGAGATAGCCGTCCTCGTCGCAATGGCCGGTGTCGCCGGTGAGGAGCCAGTCGCCGGCGAACTTCGCCGCGGTTTCCTCCGGCTGGCGCCAGTAGCCGAGCATCATCACCGGGTCGGGGCGGGCAACCGCGATCAGGCCTGGCGTGCCCGCCGGCAGGGGCTGGCCCTCGGGCGACACCACCGCGACGCGGTGGCCCGGCACGGCGCGGCCCATCGAGCCCGGGCGGATGGGGAAGAGATCGGCATTGTTGGCGACGAGCAGATTGGCTTCGGTCTGGCCGTAGAACTCGTTGACCGCGAAGCCGAAGGTCTCGCGGCTCCAGTCCAGCAGGTCGGCGCCGAGCGTCTCTCCGCCGCTGCCGATTGAGCGCAGGGCGTGGCCGAAGCGGCAGGGATCGGCGACCTGGCGCATCAGCTTCAGCGCGGTCGGCGGCAGGAAGGCGTTGCGGACCTTGTGCCTGGCCATCAGGTCGAAGGCGGCCTCGGGATCGAATTTGCGGGCGCGCGAGGCCAGCACGGGGACGCCGAAACAGAGGCTCGGCAGCAGCACGTCGAGCAGCCCGCCGATCCAGGCCCAGTCGGCCGGGGTCCAGAACAGGTCGCCGGCCTGCGGGAAGAAGGCCTGCGGCATCTGCACGCCCGGCAGATGGCCAAGCAGGACGCGATGGGCATGGAGCGCGCCCTTGGGCTTTCCGGTGGTGCCGGAGGTGTAGATGATGACCGCGGGATCGTCGGCGCGGGTGTCGACCGGGGTGAAGGCGTCGGAAGCCTTCGCCATTTCGGTCGCGAGGTCGAGCGTGCCGCCGGGGCCGGGACCATCGGCCAGGATGATCAGCCGCAGATCGGGCAAGACGTGGCGGATCGCCTCGATCTTCGGCAGGTTCTCGGCATCCGTGATCAGCGCCGCCGCGCCGCTGTGCTGCAGCCGGTGTTCCAGCGCCTCGGGCCCGAACTGGATAAAGAGCGGCAGCGCGATGGCGCCCATCTTGTAGACCGCGAGATGCGCCATCGCCGTCTCGGGCCGCTGCGGCAGCAGGATGCCGACGCGCTCACCCGGGGCGACACCATGGCCGCGCAGCATGTTGGCGATGCGGTTGGAGGCGCGCTGGAGGTCGTCGAAGGAGAGCGTGACCAGACCCACCGCCTCGTCCTCATAGAGCAGCGCCGGCTTGGCCGTCCCGTCGGCATGGCGGTCGCAGCAGGCGACACCGATGTTGAAATGCTCGGGGATCTCCCAGCGAAACCGCTCGACGGTTTCGCGATAGGTCGCGTGGCGCTGGAGCATCGTTGTCATCTGCCGTGTCGTGGCTGGGGATTTGGCTTGCGGCGGCGACGATAGGCAAGGCCGGCGACTCTGCAGAATCATTGGCCCCTCATGTCTCTCTGTGTTATACGGCCGGTACAACATAGGAGGCTGTGTCATGAACGAGATCAGCAAGCCGGCGGCCGCGACGGCCAACGTCCTTCAGATTCGCAAGATCGGCAATTCTCTGGGATTGATCCTGCCCAAGGAGTTGCTTGCACAGCTTGGTTTTGCCGAAGGCGACAGCCTGGAGTTCGTGCGGCAGCCCGAAGGTGGAGTCCGTTTGCAGCGCCACGACGACACACATGCCCGAGCGATGGCGATCGCACGTCAGGTGATGAAGGATTACGCCGATACAATGCGTGAGCTGGCCAAATGATGGAGCCGCTCTGGCTGAGCGTCGAGACGATCCAGGATATTCATGCCGAGCAACTCGTCATCTATGGCGGGCCCGAGGGCATACGAGACCAGGGTCTGCTGGAATCCGCCGTCGCCCGGTCGATCAACCGCTTTGCCTATGGCGAGACGGATCTTGCGGCGTTGGCCGCCGCCTATGCGTTCGGGCTCGCGCGAAACCATCCTTTCGTCGATGGCAACAAACGGGCTGCCTTCCTTGCAATGATGACTTTCCTGCGTTTCAACGGGGTCGCCTTCGCGCCGTCCCAGCCCATGGCCGCCGCCGCCATCCTCGCGCTGGCCGCCGGCGAGGTCGATGAGGACGGGCTGACGCGCTGGATCCGCGACAACTGGCCGAAGGATGCGCCGGCATGAGGCTCGCGATGACCACCCCGATCCGGATCGAGGCCGCGATCAACGGGCCCTGGGGCGTGTCGATCTAGGGGTGCGGGTCGGGAAAGCCGTGTCGCTGCGACAAGGCGGCCAGAATGCCGTCCTTATCGGCGATGAAGGCCCGGCCGCGATGATGGCCGGTCTGGTGGGGCGAGGTCGCTCCCTCCGCCAGGACCAGCAGCGGCAGCGACTGGTTTTCGTCCCCCACCCGCGCGATCACCGCATGCCGCGGCCGGGGCCAGTCGATGCGCTCGACATCGAGGCGGGCGGCCAGCGCGGGAAATGACGCCAGGACGCCTTCCAGCAGGGCGCAATGCCAGCAGTAGAAGGACCGGCCCGGAAAGGCCGGGTCTGCAAAGCCGGGCTTGAGGAGATAAAGCGTGTCGCGGGTCATGGGCATCCTCGCGCGGTCCCAAGACCGGGCCGCATTGGCGTTGCCGTGCCAGCCGCCTACAAGATGCGGCCGCGACGGAACGGCTCGCTCCCACATGGTTGAACGGGGCTGCGCAGACAACCGCTATTTCGCGCGGGTCGCGCGGCACGGGCGATTGGGCTCAATGCCGCGTCCTGATCGCGCATGATGGGAAGGTGCGGCCAGGTCCGCAGATGAGGGGAACCTGTTGGCCATGGCGACGACCAGCTGCGATGTGGTGATCCTCGGCGCGGGCCATAACGGCCTCGTCTGCGCGCACCGGCTCGCCCAGGCGGGGCTGTCGGTGACGGTTCTGGAGCGACGCGGCGTCGTCGGCGGCGCGGCGGTGACCGAGAGCTTCCATCCCGGTTTCCGCAACTCGACCGCGAGCTACACGGTCAGCCTGCTGCGGCCCGAGATCATCGCCGCGATGGAGCTGCACCGGCACGGCCTGCGGATCGTCGAGCGGCGGATGGCCAACTTTCTGCCGCTGCCGGATGGGCGCCATCTCGCGGCCGGTCCGGGGCGGACGGCGGCTTCCGTCGCTGCGTTCTCGGCGCGCGATGCGCAGCGTCTGCCGGCCTATGAGGCACGGCTGGAGACAGTGGCCGCCGTGCTGCGCGATCTCGTTCTGGAGGCGCCGCCCAATCTCGGCGAGGGCGGCTGGCTGGCGGCGCTGCCGGATCTGATCGATGCCGGCCGGGTGGCGCGGCGGCTGTCGCGGCTCGATCTCACCGCGAAGCGCGACGTGCTCGACCTCTTCACCAAATCGGCCGGCGACTGGCTCGATGGCTGGTTCGAGAGCGAGCCGATCAAGGCGCTGCTCGGCTTCGACTCGGTGGTTGGCAACTATGCCAGCCCCTACACGCCGGGCTCGGCCTATGTGCTGCTGCACCATGTCTTCGGCGAGGTGAACGGCCACAAGGGCGCCTGGGGCCACGCCATCGGCGGCATGGGCGCGATCACGCAGGCGATGGCGAAGGCCTGCGCGGAAGCCGGCGTCGAGATCCGGCTCGACAGCCCCGTCGCCGCGGTGCTGAGCGAGAAGGGGCGAGCGGTCGGCGCAGTGACGGAGGCCGGTGACGTCGTGCGCGCTCGCGCGGTCGTCTCGAACCTGCATCCGCGGCTGCTGTTCGCCAAGGTCGATCCGGCGATCGTGCCTCCGGATTTCACCGAGCGGATGACGCGCTATGCCTCCGGCTCGGGCACCTTCCGGATGAATGTCGCGCTGTCGGAGCTGCCGCGCTTCACCAGCCTGCCGGAGCCCGGCGACCATCACACCGCCGGCATCATCATCGCGCCGAGCCTGGCCTATATGGACCGGGCCCATGCGCAGGCGCGTCTCTCAGGCTGGTCGCAGGAGCCGATCGTCGAGATGCTGATTCCGTCCACGCTCGACGACACGCTGGCGCCGCCGGGCGGCCATGTCGCGAGCCTGTTCTGCCAGCATGTCGCGCCGGTGCTGCCTGACGGGCTCGACTGGGAAGCCTGCCGCGACAAGGTCGCCGATCTGATGATCGAGACGGTCGACCGGCATGCGCCAGGCTTCAAGGCCTCGGTGGTCGGGCGGCTGGCGCTGGGCCCCGCCGATCTGGAGGCGCGCTTCGGGCTGGTCGGCGGCGACATCTTCCATGGCCGGCTGACGCTCGACCAGCTCTTCTGCGCCCGGCCCGTGCTCGGCCATGCCGATTACCGCATGCCGGTGCCGGGGCTCTATCTCAGCGGCTCAGGCGCCCATCCCGGCGGCGGCGTCACCGGCGCGCCGGGGTATAATGCGGCGACGGCCGTGCTGGCGGACCGGCGGCGCAGGCGGGTCTGAGGGGCGAGCCGGCCGGCGGACGCGCCGTTTGGGTGCGGGCGGAGGAGTATTGATGTGGTGGTGGAGGAGACGGTGCGGCTGGTCGAGGCGGCCGGTGGGCGTCGCAAGTGTGAGGGCGAAGTTGACGGAGCGGGGCTAGGCGTAGCGATGGATAATGTGCGCCAGAACTAGACTTTTATTCCTGCCCCGAAAGCAGACCGAACGCCCAGTCGCAAGCCTGCCCCTGAACTGGAGGCTGCAGATCTCAACTACAACTCGGCGTCAATTAGTGCCGATCGCAGAATATTCGACAGCTCATCCAGAGACGAAACATTCATGATTTCCTCGCGAACGAACACGTCGCGGCTGCTATCAGCCAAAATATTCGACCGTATCGCTGCTTCAACGAGCATTTGCTTAATCTCGCTTATTGTATTGTGAGAAAAAAGCGTCGTCGCACGCAGGGTCCAAGACTCTATCGCATCCTCGGTCATGCCTGCCAGCGGAGCTCGGTCTCCAAATTTCTCGTTCACGATACTAAGAAAATGTCTCTCAATATCAATTCGACCCTCGAAGCGGGTTCTCCTACTATTTGATTGCATACTTGTCCCCTTTGCCGACGCTTTCGCAAAGCTCGTCCAACCACGGATTCAGCCTCTCAAACAAGCTGCTCACTAGTGACGCTGAGATTCTTGGCAAATCTTTGCCTCTTTGACCAGCCATCCGACATGCCATTACAAGATCAAATTCTTCCTTCGAAATAGGGCACTTCCGAACTCTCTCTAAATGAAAAACGGAGTAGCGAGAAAAGTCCGGTGCGGGGCACAACGTCCAGGACGCCGCCATGCAAATATTGCGAAGGCAGACATATATTAGCCCAGCTTCGTATATTACGTTTCCCGGACTAGCCGCGATTTGATGCGGGATACCCCCGAGCACTTTTCGAAATGAGCGGATATCGCTGACGGCATCCAAATATGGTTGTGGTTTACCCAAATTCGAAAGAGCGTTATTCGGATCGTAAAGCTTCACCGATTCTTCGAAAATGTGCCAAGAGAAAAGCTCCCCCCTTTCAAGCATCTGGCTGAAACGGTTGAGCCCATACCACGAAACTGACAGGGGGAGAGACTGTAACTCCTGCGGCACCAGCCGCATCACGGCGTCCAGCGGTACCTTTCCACCGCCATCCCTCACAACGGCCAGGATATCCAAGTCGCTCATGCCGTCGTGCTGCCCCCTACACACCGAACCGAAGATGTATGCGGCGATTAGTCGATCATCGATCATCGATGCGCGATCGACTTATATAGTACAGACACAAAGAGGCCGATATAGACATATCTCAGCATGACAACGAGGTAGTCGACGAGCTCAAATCCCCTGAGCCGCTGACTAGGATTCATGTCCAGAAACAATTGTACCACATATTCTACAACTGAAAGCCCAGAATTTATTTCGGACCATCCTAGCCGAGGCGCCACTGACCAAATATTTATAAAGGAGGCGGCTGAAAGGAAAAAGAGGCAACTCCAGAAAAGTCTCGAAGGCTTCTCCCCATATCCCCATACAAGCCCGCTCAATGTTAGAGAGGACAGCTTCGCACGTGCGGTCAATTTTGCTAATAAAGACGAATATTTTTTCTTAGAGCCCGTCCCGAAAGGGTTGAGCAGCTGGGGTGCTCGTGATTCCAAGGGGTTGTTCAGGCCATCTTGGAGCGAGCGATGTGGACCCCAGCCACTCGCCGGCAGCATAGTCGCGCGGGACTTCG